>ERZ807291.945-NODE-945-length-48543-cov-6.365761_pt1 | contig 48543 bp, 41 predicted proteins | sample MGYA00521257_ERZ807291 | MGnify/ENA primary metagenome ERZ807291 (study PRJEB31413, sample SAMN03169783) | marine metagenome | biome: Marine; feature: Water; material: Subsurface seawater | place: North Sea | collected 2011-04-28 | depth 1 m m ... | reverse complement strand
CCAGTAGTGGCTCTAATTCTTGACCGGAGACAATACCGCTGACCATAACTTCCGGCTGACGCGCCAGAGCCGCTGCCACATGGGCTGGACGAGTCGCCATGCTGACTAGACCTGAACCACTGCGCAGCGCCGCTTCAGCAGCCATCATTGCAGCGCCACCGAAACCGAGATCACCACCGATAACCATGCTGTGACCAAACTGATTTTTGTAGGCATCCACATCCCGTGTCGGTAGATTCTCGATCAGCTCATTGAGATCCATCAGCTGTGCTGAAGGGGCAACCTGCTGAAAGATCTCTTCGTCTACATCGAGAGAGTGATAGATAACCTCACCACAGAGGGCCGGACCGCGACCTGTAAACATACCCTGTTTGGCAGCGATAAATGTCACGGTGATATCGGCGCTAATAGCGGCTTCAGCCGCCGCACCGGAATCTGCATAAAGCCCTGAGGGCAGATCGATAGCCAATACCGGTAAGGCTGCCTGATTGATCATTTCGATGGCTGCGCCATAGGGCTCACGCAGGGTACCAGTGGCGCCTATGCCCAACAGTGCGTCAACCACGACGCCTTCGGAAAGATCTATAGCCTCATCAAAAGGCGCAAATATAACCCCCGCGTTAACCGCATAATCTCGCGCCACAGCGGCATCGGCTGACAGCTTAGCTGAGGCCGATAACTCAACCACTCGCACAGCGAGGCTTTTCTCGGCGGCCAGTGTCGCCACTATGTAGCCATCACCGGCGTTATTGCCTGAACCGCAAAATACGGTGATCAGTGACGGTTTGCCAAAGGCTTCTAGCAGTTCATTAAACGCTGCACGACCAGCCCGTTTCATTAGGGTAATGGCCTGTTGATTGAGCGATTCACCGGCTGCAGCATTACACTGCTCCGTGGCGAGTTGATCTAGTTTGCGGACAGATTCAGTCTTGAATAAGGCGTCTTGAATAACAATGTGCGACATAACCGCGAGTTCCCAGTAAGATTAACGCGATTATATGTCAGATTAGCCCTGAAGCCATGCCCGAAACCGATAAGCTCAAGGATCTCGCGAAAAAAGTTAAAGCCTGGGGCTTGGAGCTCGGCTTTCAGCAAGTGGCTATTTCCGAGCCCGATCTCAGCTCAGCGTCAAAAAATCTTTTGGACTGGCTGGATAAAGGCTATCAGGGATCCATGCAATGGATGGGGGAGCACGGCGAAAAACGCTACACCCCAAATCAGCTGGTAGAAAATAGCCTGCGGGTGATCTCAGTGCGTATGGATTATCTCACCGACAGCAATATGATCGCTGTCTTAAAGGACGACAATAAAGCTTATATATCAAGGTATGCCCTGGGTCGTGACTATCACAAACTGATCCGCAAACGCCTGGCGAAATTAGGCAAAAAAATCGAAACCGAAATAGATTTTCTCGGACTCAACCATCTGCAGTTAACCCAGCGACCCTTTGTGGACAGTGCCCCAGTGATGGAAAAACCCATCGCCGAACAGGCTGGGCTCGGCTGGATCGGTAAAAATACGCTGCTAATAAACGATAAAGCCGGCTCCTGGTTTTTCCTTGGGGAGATTTATATTTCTCTGGAATTACCGGTTGATCATAATGAGCAAACCAATAAATGTGGCAACTGTCGCGCCTGCTTAAAGGTCTGCCCCACCAATGCCTTTCCCGAACCCTATGTGCTGGATGCACGCAGATGCATCTCCTATCTAACCATCGAAAGCCAAGAACCGATTCCGGAAGAGTTGCGCCCGCTGATGGGCAATCGCGTATTTGGTTGCGATGACTGTCAGATTACCTGCCCCTGGAATCGCTACTCTTCAAAGACTCAAGAAAGTGACTTTTCGCCGCGCCACAATCTCGACAACTCGGAATTAGTCACGCTGTTTGAATGGACTGAAGAGGAGTTTTTGCACAACACCGAGGGCTCACCGATTCGCCGCATTGGTTACCAGCGCTGGCTGCGCAATCTCTCAGTGGGGCTTGGCAATGCGCCGACCTCTCAGAGGATTATCGACGCACTCAACAAAAGGGTCGACGACCCCTCTGCTCTGGTGCGCGAACATGTTATTTGGGCGCTAGAGCAGCAGAACAGCAATAGCAATAGCAATAGCAATAGCAGCGTAAAGTTTTTTAAAGCTTAATAAACACCTCGCGGTAATATTCCAGCTCGCGAATCGAATCGTAAATATCATCCATGGCCAAATGACTACCACGCTTTTTAAAGCCATTGGCCAATTCTGGCTTCCAGCGCTGCACCAATTCCTTGAGCGTACTGACATCCAGATTTCGGTAGTGAAAAAACGCCTGTAGGTCGGTCATATAATTGGCCAAAAAGCGCCGGTCCTGACAGATCGAATTACCACACATGGGCGAGCTACCCGCTGGCACCCATTGACGCAAAAACTCAATGGTGGCTATTTCTGCCTCAGCTTCAGACACCAGACTCTGACGTACCCTTTCGGTGAGACCGGAGCCCCCGTGCTGGCGTGTATTCCACTCGTCCATGCCGTCGAGTAGCTCATCGGACTGATGCACGGCGATCATCGGCCCCTCGGCGAGAACATTGAGGTCTTTGTCGGTGACCACTGTGGCGATTTCAATAATCCGGTCGTTTTCGGGGCTCAAGCCGGTCATTTCCAGATCGATCCAGATTAAATTCAGCGGGTCAGAGTTGGCATTAGCGGTTGCAGCGGTCATCTAAATCTTCCAGGTGGGGTTAGCAAAATGTTCCTCGAGCCAGATATGCTATATCCTTGCAGCCGATAACGCCACACATGGTGTATAACCGGCAACCCGCGAGAGCATTAATGGCCAAACGCAATCTCAGTCAACGACAAAAAAGTCGCATCCAATCGATTCAGGAGCGACGTCGCGAGCGAGCGATTGCGAAAAAAGCTGTCTCCGATGACGAACTTGAAAACCTTACCCAGCTGGGCCCTGAAATACACGGAACGGTGATTACCAACTTTGGCGCTCAGGTCGATGTCGAAGGCCTCGAAGATAATTACAAGGGGCAGATCTACCGCTGCCATCTGCGCACTAACCTGGAACCATTGGTAACTGGCGATCGAGTTGTCTGGCGTCATGCCGAGCCGGTTGGCGTGGTGGTAGCACGAGAACCACGCAACTCGGAACTGCTGCGCCCCGATCCCTATGGCAAGCTGCGACCAGTAGCGGCCAACGTTGATCGCATCGCCATTGTCTTTGCCGCAAAACCCACGCCCTACAGTAATCTTATTGACCGCTATCTGATCGCCTCTGAAGCGCAAGATATTCAGCCTGTATTAGTGATTAATAAGTTCGATATGCTCAGCGACAATGACTATCCAGAGGTTGAACAACTGCTAAAAGATTATCAAACCGTCGGCTATGAGGTGCTGTGTGTCTCTGCAGCGACCGGTGCCGGGCTCGATGAGTTAAAAGACTATATGGCAACTCACACTTCGGTTTTTGTGGGTCAGTCCGGAGTGGGCAAATCGTCGTTGATCAATCAGCTGCAACCGCAGGCAAATATTCTGGTTGGCGAACTCTCGGCGACCACGGATAAGGGCATGCATACCACCACTGCATCGCGTCTGTTTCATCTGGAAAATGGTGGGAACCTTATCGATTCACCCGGCATCCGCGAATTTGCTGTCACCAACCTAAGTGACGAGCAGATCATTGATGGTTTTATCGAGTTCAGACCCTTTCTTGGTCACTGCAAGTTTAGAGACTGTAAACATCAGGTTGAGCTTGGCTGTGCCCTGATTGCCGCAGCCAAAGAGGGTAAAATACTCGAGGTGAGATTACAGAATTATCGTAATATTCTTGCCAGTCAGGACGAACAATAATGGACACAGATATTCCCCGCCTGTTAGAACCGGCGCTATTGGCATCAATTCTAGAATCAACGCTAGACTCAATCCAAAACAATGATAATCTAATTATTGTTGATCTCTGCAGCGAGGCACTTTATCGGCAGAAACATGTTCCCGGTGCCGTGCACCTGCAGGCAGGCGCTTTGATGGCTGGCACTGCGCCGTATCCCGGGAAACTACCCAGTATCGAACAATTGCAAACGATTATCCGTTACCTTGGAATCAAGGCCGACAGCCATGTGGTTATTTATGACGATGAAGGTGGCGGCTGGGCTGGACGCTTTGCCTGGACGCTTGATCTGCTCGGGTATCCGCACTGGTCATACCTCAATGGCGGCATTATCGCCTGGATAAAGGAAGGCTTTGTTACCGAGAGCCTGACTAACGAACCAATAGCATCTGAAACCTTGGCGAGCATCGCCAATCCCGCCGTATTGATGAGCGCAGATCAGATTGCCAGCCAGCTAAATAAATCAGACTTTGCGGTTTGGGATGCGCGAAGTCCCGGCGAGTACAGCGGAGAGATGGTACGCTCGGCACGCGGCGGGCATATTCCCGGGGCGATTAATATTGAGTGGACGTCACTCATGGACCAGCAACGCAACTTGCGTATCCGCAGTGATGCCGAGCAGATACTTGGCAGAGCGGGACTTAGCAGAGACAAACAGGTGACGACACACTGTCAGAGTCACCATCGTTCCGGCTTTACTTATATGGTTGCGCGTATTTTGGGATATGACAATATCAGCGCCTATGATGGCTCATGGGCCGAATGGGGCAACCTCGACGATATGCCCGTCGAGCGCGGTTACCAACCCGATTAATTGATCAATATGAGTTATACATTATGAATCATCAAGCAGAACTCTTTGTCGCTCTGCAACGACTACTTCCGCAGCACGCCCTGTCAAGACTCATTGCCAAGGCCGCTGAAGCCAAAACCCCCTGGCTGAAAAATTTATTAATCAAGCGCGCTATCGCCGCCTTCGATATTAATATCGATGAAGCCGTCAGTAGCGACTTAGATGACTACGAAAATTTTAATAGCTTTTTTACTCGCGCATTAAAAGATGGCGCTCGCCCGATTGATCAGAGCTCAGATTCTCTCGTCTCACCCGCAGATGGTGAAGTCAGTCAGGCTGGCCCAATGACCCAACAGCGTATTATTCAGGCAAAAGGCATTGATTACTCTGCCAGCCGCCTGCTCGGCAATTCCGACGAGGCCAAACTTTATGAGGATGGCTCTTTCACGACGATCTATCTGTCACCAAAAGACTACCACCGTGTGCATATGCCAATTGCCGGAAAATTATTACGCAGTCGCTATATTCCCGGAGATCTTTTTTCGGTTAATGACAAAACCGCTCAGGCCCTGCCGGGACTATTTGCCCGCAATGAACGGTTAGTCTGTGAGTTTGAGTCAGAACTGGGACAGTTTGCGCTGGTGTTTGTCGGGGCCATGTTGGTGGCGGGTATCGAGACTGTCTGGGGCGGATTTGAAACCCCTGGTCGCGGTACAGTGCGAGACAGCGATTTTTCAGAGCGTGATCTGAGCTTTGATAAAGGCGAAGAAATCGGCCGATTTAAGTTTGGTTCAACCGTTATTTTGCTGTTTCAAAACAACAAAATTGACTGGGAAGAATCATTTTTACCTCAGGCTGCCGTGCAAATGGGTGAGAAGATCGCAACCTTTAAATAGACTCGGCTAAGCCTGATTAATGGCTAATTTGAAAAGCGCTGTTTGAGTGCAGTGAGAAAACCGCCGCTCGGCTTGACACGCTGCTGGCTTTTCGTCAGTAATCCACTGGCATTAGGCGTGCTGAACGATTTGGTTATCAATCGATTGAGTATGCGTTCATCTATGCCGAGACTATCCGGCTCAATATCTTTAACGATGCCTAACTTGGCGACATCGTAAGTACGGCGTTGACCAAATTTCTGCAGCTGCACACGGGCTCGCTCTTCATTTTTTAGGTCGACAAAGATGTAATTGTCGGTATTGAGCACGCCATCGGTCGATTCAAACACAGCCAGTCTGGGGGCTAACCTCAATTTGGGGTTTTGTTCAATTACCATGCCTCGGTCACCCGTGGTTAACTCGACCAGGGTCCCTGCAGGGTAAAGCCCCACCGACTGAATAAATTCGACCACCAAATCCTCAGCAAACGCGTGACCGCGATGCTGGTAGAGCCTGCCCGTCGCCTTTGAGGGAGTCAGCGTCGCTGAGGTCTCTCGAGGGTTGCACAGACAATCGAATTCAGAGGCGATACCGATAACAGCGGCCAAAAACGGAATTCGCTGGCCGCTGCAACCTTTAGGAAATCCACTGCCATCAAACCGTTCACAATGGAACTTAATGATATTAAGCACACGTCTGTTGTCAAAGCCAGATTGCTTCAATTTTTCTATGCTGGCACTGACAAAACTGCGGTATTCAGCCTCTTCCTCGGTATCTCTATCGGGTTTGCGCAATAACGCACGATCCATCCCAATCTTGCCGACATCCTTGAGCAGGGCGGCAAGACAGAGGTCCTTTAACTGTTCGAGTTCAAGGCCGGAGTGACGGGCAAACTGCGTAGCCCAGAGGGCTGAACGGATACTGTGATCATGTGTGTGTGAGTCCTTAATGCGCAGTTGCAGCAACCAGGTAAAGGCATCCGGGCAGCGCACAACGCTGTCGACCATATCGTCAACAGATTGCTGCAGCTGCGTGAGATTAAATTGCCCTCCTTTAACAATTTGCCGGGTGGCAACACTCAAGCATCCAATCAGATTGTTCATAACCCTGCGTGCTGAGGGAATCTCTTTGGACAGTTCTACAGTTTTAGTATAAATATCTGGCTTGACAGTAAAGCTTCGCGGCACAGAAAACCGATCGGTGTCAGCCAAGCCACGGACTGCTGAGGCGCCGCCCTGGGCTTGTGTTCGAAGATCATGTTTGAATTGTCGGCTTCCGGCGGCTGGATTTTTTAAATCCAGTGGTGATATACCTTTGGCGATATCAATATAGACATAGTCACAATAGGCTTTGACTCGAGACGCGTCAGCGACGCTTTTGATCATAAAGCCCTGTATCGGAAACGGCGTCTCCGCCCATGGTTTGTCTAGCGCGGAAACAAACATTCCCACTTCAAGTTCATGAATAAAGACTTTAAGTTGCTGCAGTGACATACCGTTGCCAGATCTCTTTCAGCGCTAATAATACAAAATCGAACCACTCCGAAATGTAACGCTTTCAGCAAACTAAAAGCGTGTGCCGGTATGGATTTTAGTAAATATAGACTAAGAAGAGGTCGAGCAAATTAGTAGTTTACGGAAAACTTGTGAACCGCATCAATAAACACTTTCACATGATCTGGATGGATGTCAGGGGTGATACCGTGACCGAGATTAAATATATGCCCGGGGCCACCCGCAAATCCTTTGAGAATCGCATCGACCTGACTTTCAATAACTGCCGGATTCGCTCTCAGAACAGCGGGATCCATATTGCCCTGCAGTGCGACTCTATCGCCGACTCGGCTTTTGGCCGCGGCGATATCCATAGTCCAATCAAGGCCTAGAGCATGACAACCTGTATCGGCCATGGCCTCAAGCCAGAGGCCGCCACCCTTGGTAAAAAGAATGACGGGCACATCGCGGCCATCGTGGTGGCTAATTAATCCAGCGACAATTTTCTGCATATAGGCGAGGGAGAATTCTGCGTAAGCAGCGTGACTCAGTGCGCCACCCCAGGTATCAAATATCTGCACTGCCTGGGCACCGGCACGGATCTGGGCATTGAGATAATCAATTACTGACAGCGCCAATTTCTCCAGCAGTTGATGCATCAACTCGGGCTGCGTATAGAGCATGGTTTTGGCTCGCGCAAAGTCGCGACTGCTCTGACCTTCGATCATATAAGTCGCTAATGTCCAAGGACTACCGGAAAAGCCAATCAACGGTACGCGGCCATTTAGTTCACGACGAATCATACTGACAGCATCAGTAACATAGGACAGATCAGTGGCAGTATTGACGACGTCGAGGCGCTCAATATCAGCCTCTGTTCTTACCGGCTTGTGAAACTTGGGGCCCTCTCCAGTTTCAAAATAGAGCCCCAGTCCCATCGCGTCGGGGATAGTTAAAATATCCGAAAACAGAATTGCCGCGTCCATCTCATAGCGCTCTAGAGGCTGCAGAGTCACTTCACAGGCAAGTTCGGTATTTTTACACAGGCTCATAAAGTCGCCAGCCTGAGACCTCACGGCTCGGTACTCTGGCAGATACCGACCTGCTTGTCGCATCATCCACACAGGTGTGCGGTCAACCGGTTGGCGCATAAGCGCTTTTAAAAAGCGATCATTTTTTAAATCAGACATGCAATTTCCAGGAAAATAAGGGTGAGTCCACTGTAGTTGAAGCTACAAATTAAACGTCGAGATAATCCAAAATACCTTTGGCGGCCTCACGACCTTCCCAGACTGCGGTAACAACCAAGTCAGAACCACGCACCATGTCGCCACCGGCAAATATCTTTGCGTTAGTGGTCTGGAATGGGAATGTCTGCTCTTCCGCGGCAAGTACTGCTCCCCAGTCAGAGGTATTCACTTCAATACCCGTCAACCACTCAGGAGGACTTGGCTTAAAACCAAAGGCAATCAAGACGGCATCGGCAGGTAAAACTTCCTCACTGCCCGGTATCACCTCTGGTCGGCGGCGACCGTTTTGATCGGGCGCGCCGAGTGACGTCGAGACTACTTTAACACCTTCGACACGACCCTCTGCGTCGCCAATAATTTCGACTGGCTGCCTATTAAACTTGAATACAACACCCTCTTCGCGGGCATTTTTCACTTCGCGTCGAGAGCCCGGCATGTTTTCTTCATCGCGACGATAGGCACAGGTGACGCTGGTGGCACCCTGACGAATCGAGGTACGGTTGCAGTCCATCGCCGTATCACCACCGCCGAGAACCACTACACGCTTGCCCTTGAGGCCAATAAAGTCGTCAGCAGATTTCTCAAAGCCTAGATTGCGGTTGACGTTGGACACCAGGAACGACAGCGCCTCATGCACGCCATCAAGGTTTTCGCCGGGGAACCCACCTTTCATTGTGGTGTACGTGCCCATGCCCATAAAGACAGCGTCGTATTCGCTGAGCAGCTCATCAATCAAAACATCTTTGCCGATTTCGATATTTAAGCGGAACTCAACACCCATGCCTTCGAGAATTTCGCGGCGAGTGCGAATAACCGATTTCTCCAGTTTAAATTCGGGGATGCCAAAGGTTAGCAGTCCACCGATCTCTGGGTAGCGATCAAATACTACCGGCTTGACGCCGTTGCGAATCAAAATATCTGCACAGCCGATACCTGCAGGTCCAGCCCCGATTACCGCGACTTTTTTATCGGTCCAGACGACATCAGACATATCTGGACGCCAGCCCATAGCAAAGGCAGTATCAGTAATATATTTTTCGACCGAACCGATCGTCACGGCACCAAAACCATCATTTAATGTACAGGCACCTTCGCAGAGACGGTCTTGCGGGCAGACGCGGCCACAGACTTCAGGCAGCGAGTTGGTCTGGTGGCTCAGTTCCGCGGCTTCGATTACATTGCCTTCTGCAACCAGCTGTAACCAGTTGGGAATGTAGTTGTGAACTGGACATTTCCACTCGCAATAAGGGTTGCCACAAGACAGACACCGATGTGATTGATCGGCGGCAGTGCCGGCATTGAACGGATCATAAATTTCAACAAACTCGCCAACCCGACGTTTCATATCGCGCTTTGGCGGATCGACACGCTTCATATCGAGAAATTGAAATTGATTGTTTAATCTTTGTGTCATAAGTCTTGTCTCTGTTTTCTAAGCAGCACTATTGCGGATTTGCATGGGCCTGAGCCAATAGGCCGCTCAAGCTTGCCGCTTTTGGCTTAACCAACCAAAACCGCGATGCGTAATCAGAAAAATCATTAATAAGCTCTTGTCCCCAGACGCTACCCGTCTCATTGACATGCTCGCGGATGATATTTTTGAGGAAAACTCGGTGCGATTCAGTCGCCTCAGATGTGATGCGCTGAATATCAACCAATTCCATATTGTAGCGATCGACAAATTCACGGCTCATATCAAGAACATAAGCAAAACCACCCGTCATGCCAGCGCCGAAATTGTAACCCGTTGGCCCCAGCACAGTGACGATGCCGCCGGTCATATATTCACAACAGTGGTCGCCAGCGCCCTCGACGACCGCCACGGCACCCGAGTTGCGCACGGCAAAGCGCTCGCCGACATTACCGGCGGCATGAAGCCGGCCAGCTGTGGCACCATATAGGCAGGTATTGCCCATAATCGGCGTCTCATTGGACGCAAAGCTGCTGTTGCTCGGCGGCCGCAACACAATCTTGCCACCAGCCATGCCCTTACCGACATAATCATTGGCATCGCCTTCGAGATATATTTCTAGGCCTCCAGCGTTCCAGACCCCGAGAGACTGACCCGCGACACCTTTCAAGTTCAGGCGTATCGGCGACTTTGCCATGCCTGTGTTGCCGAAGCGTTTGGCTATCTCGCCAGACAGACGAGCACCGATTGAGCGATCGCAGTTACTAACATTGAAATCAAAGGTGCCACCACTCTGACTCTCGATAAACGGCAGCGCCTGCTCAACCATTTTCTCTGCCAGCAGACCCTTATCGAGAGGGTTGTTTTTCGGTTGTGAACAGGACTGTGGCTTGCCCTCAAGCTCTGGGCGCACTTCAAGCAGCGGGGAAAGCTGTAGATGTTGTTGCTTGCTGGTCTCGCCGGGCAAGACCTCCAGCAGATCAACTCGACCGATCAGCTCCTCGATAGAGCTAATGCCCAATGCTGCCAGCCATTCACGGGTTTCCATCGCAATAAATTTAAAGAAGTTGGTCGCCATGGCAACCGTTCCACGATAGTGGTCATTGCGCAGACGATCATCCTGAGTTGCAACCCCAGTGGCACAGTTATTGAGGTGACAGATACGCAAGTATTTACAACCTAATGCAACCATCGGTCCGGTACCAAAGCCAAAACTCTCGGCACCAAGAATAGCCGCCTTAACCACATCTAAACCGGTTTTCAAGCCACCATCGGTCTGCACACGAACCTTGTTGCGCAAATCATTGGCACGCAGAGTCTGATGCGTTTCGGTCAGACCCAGCTCCCAAGGGGACCCAGCGTAACGGATCGAACTGATCGGACTAGCAGCCGTGCCGCCGTCGTAACCCGATATGGTGATCAAGTCCGCATAGGCCTTGGCCACACCGGCAGCAATGGTTCCCACTCCTGGACGCGATACCAATTTCACCGAGACCAGCGCATCTGGATTGACCTGCTTTAGATCAAAAATCAACTGTGCCAAATCTTCAATCGAATAAATATCATGATGTGGCGGCGGTGATATCAAGGTCACGCCTGGCACAGAGTAGCGCAACCGAGCAATCAACTCATTGACCTTGCCCCCAGGTAACTGTCCACCTTCACCGGGCTTGGCGCCCTGTGCGACTTTGATCTGGAGTACTTCGGCACTGGTCAGATAGGCTGGTGTAACACCAAAACGTCCGGAGGCGATCTGCTTAATTTTCGATGATTTAATCGTGCCATAGCGCGCAGGATCTTCACCACCCTCGCCCGAGTTAGAGCGTCCACCTAGCATGTTCATGGCTTCCGCCAGAGACTCGTGTGCTTCAGGCGAGAGTGCGCCCAAAGACATACCGGCAGAGTCAAAGCGCTTGACGATGTCACTCACCGACTCAACTGACTCAACATCGATCGGTGTGCAGCTATCACTTAATTTTAATAAGTCACGCAGTGTCGCAACGGGTCGGTTATTGACTAGATCAGCATACTCACCCCAGGCAGAGTAATCCCCTGTCTGAACTGCCCTGTGCATGGTCTGTACTACGTCTGGATTATAGGCATGGTATTCCTGGCCGTGAACATATTTCAGTAGACCGCCGGGTTCGATTGGCTTGCGCAGCTTCCACGCCAGCTTGTTGAGCTCACTCTGATCCGTTTCAATATCACTAAACGTGGCGCCTTCAAGTCGGCTGACCAGTCCGGGGAAACAGAGATCGACCACTTCGCTGCTGAGACCGATAGCTTCAAACAACAGCGCGCCTCGGTAGGAAGCGATGGTTGAAATACCCATTTTCGAGAGTATTTTTAATAGACCTTTATTGATGCCTTTGCGGTACTGCTTGAATGCGGTATCCACATCCACCAGCAACTCACCACTGTTAATAAGGTCACACAGCACATGATAGCTGAGATAGGGGTAGACCAATGACGCACCGCAACCAATCAGTGCCGCGATTTGATGAGAATCGCGTGCATAGCCGGTACTAGCGACTATATTGGCATCACAGCGCAGGCCTTGCTCAATCAGGTAATTGTGCACCGCACCCACGGCAAGCAAAATATGGATCGGTTGCTTTTCTGGGCTGATATTGTGATCAGAGAGAATGCAGATTACCGCGCCGTCACGGACTGCGTCTGCCACTTCAGCACAGACGCGCTGAATAGCTTGCTGCAAGTTCTCTTCCGCAGCACTGTAGTTAAGCGCAAACTTGGCAACTGGAAACTGATCGAACTCATTACCCTTTAACGCATAGTACTTGCGCGGTGAAAGCACGGGTCCGGACAATCCAATTCGCATACCTAGATAAGGATTTTCATCGAAGATACTCGCTTCTCTACCAAGTTCCACCCCTAGAGACATGACAATGGCTTCGCGCAGCGGATCAATCGGTGGATTCGTTACCTGAGCAAATTGTTGGCGGAAATAATCAAATAGGTTGCGATGTTTTTTCGACAGTACCGCCATCGGGATATCATCCCCCATTGAACCCGTAGCCTCTTGGCCCCCTTCTGCCAATGGGCGCAACACCTGGTCTCGCTCTTCAAAGGAGACCTGAAACATCTTCATATAACATTTTATTTCATCGCGACTGAGGGTGCCTTCGAGTTCGATACTGTCCATATCAAAACTAGACTCAATCGCATAGCGGCCCTCTTTGAGCCACTTTTTGTAAGGATGGCGGGCGGCAAGCTGATCTTCGATCTCGTCGCGGAAAAGAATTTTTCCTTCCTGAGTATCAATAGAAAGAATATCTCCGGGCCCAAGACGACCCTTGGCGACCACATCTTCTGTGCGGTAGTCGTAAACGCCCACTTCCGAAGCAACAGTGATTAAGTCGTCTTTGGTAATTACCCAGCGCGACGGGCGCAGGCCGTTGCGATCCAATGTACAGACAGCAAAGCGGCCATCGGTAATAACCAGCCCGGCGGGACCATCCCAGGGTTCCTGGTGCATCGAAAGATAGTCGTATAGAGCGCGATGGTTGGGATTGCGATCTTCAACATTTTGCCAGGCAGGCGGCACCAGAGTACGAACCGCCAGATGTAGATCCATACCACCGGTTACCAGCATTTCGAGCATATTGTCGAGGCTAGATGAGTCCGAGCCGGTGCGATTGACCAATGGTGCAGCTTCGATAAGGTCTGGCAGTAGGTCGGAGCGGTATTTTGGTGTGCGCGCAACCGACCAATTGCGATTGCCCATAATCGTGTTGATCTCGCCATTGTGAGCCAACATTCTAAATGGCTGCGCCAATGGCCATTGCGGCATGGTGTTGGTCGAAAAACGCTGGTGGAACACACAGATCGCCGTTTCCAAACGCTGATCGGCGAGATCCAGATAGAAGCCGGGAAGATCAACCGGCATCATCAGGCCTTTGTAACTGAGAATATTGATCCCGAGGCTGGCGATATGGAAGCGGTTATCATCACCCAGTCGATTTTCAGCCTTGCGACGACCCATAAACAGACGTGCAGCAAAGTGTTTTTCATCAGTAATGTCACCTGGGCCGACAAAAACCTGCTCAAACGCGGGCAGTGATTCGATAGCAATGGGTCCCAGACAATTATCGTCGGTCGGAACTTCACGCCAGCCGAGAACGTCTAGACCTTGGGCAGAAAGCTCTTGTTCAAGAATATTTTTCGCTGTACTGCGCTTATTGTCGTCAGTGTTGAGCATCACTGCACCGACCGCATAGAGTTCAGGAAGCTCTATTTGCAAAGTCTCCCGCACCACGGTGCGCAAAAAACTGTCGGGCTTTTGCATCAGCAGTCCACAGCCATCGCCAGTCTTCCCATCCGCAGCAACACCACCGCGATGCGTCATGCAGGTCAGTGCCTGGATTGCATTCAAGAGTAGCCTATGACTGGTTTCGCCCTTGATATGGGCAATTAAGCCAAAACCACAATTATCTTTAAAATCGTCAAGCCGACATAAGCTCTGAGCCATAATTAAACTCTAGTAAAATTACAAATTAAACTCTTTTGAAGCACTATATGAGTGCCAAGATGTGCCGTTAAAGGAGCACTAAAGAGCAAAGCGATGGTAGTCTTGGGGTATCTAAACAGACAAAAACGACGGGCATTCTACACTTTGCCAGCATCTTCGACAATTCCATTTACGCATCATAGCCGATGATCAGATGGCTATGATGCGCAGATGATTAAATGATTAGGCTTTACGTAATAACGACAGCAAATCTGTTTAGAGGGGCGAGCAGGCGTCTATCAGTACACGATTGAGATGATCAATTGAAAACTGGTCTGTGACACAGGCTTCACCAAGCCGTTTTAGCAGTACAAGACGCAATTGCCCATCAAGGACTTTTTTGTCGCGGACCATCAATGTCATAAAATCGTCAACAGCCATATCTAGAGGGGGCGCTATTGGCAGGGAACAACGGTGTAAAAGGTGCTTGATTCTGTGCAAATCTTCGACGGCAAGGTCGCCAACAGTAACTGATAGCGCTGCCGCCATTACCATCCCCGCGGCAACGGCTTCACCATGAATCCACTGTTTGTAGCCCTGAAAGGTTTCAATAGCATGACCAAAGGTATGACCTAAGTTCAAAATCGCTCTAATCCCCTGCTCTGTTTCATCTTCGGCAACCACTCGCGCTTTGCTTTTACAAGATAGTTCGATGGCATAAGCCAACGCCTGCTCGTTGCGCTGTAACAAATTATCGATATTACTTTCCAGCCATTGGAAAAAGTCGGCATCAACAATCAAGCCGTACTTAATCACTTCAGCGAGACCCGCATGAAACTCTCGATCAGGAAGTGTGGCCAGTGTATTTGTATCAATGATCACGGCTTGGGGCTGATAGAAAGCGCCTATCATATTTTTACCCATGGCATGATTTACCGCCGTCTTGCCGCCAACTGACGAATCCACCTGCGCCAATAGCGTGGTTGGAATCTGAATAAAGGGCACACCGCGTTGATAACTGGCGGCTGCAAAACCGGTCATATCGCCTACCACCCCACCACCGAGCGCGATGAGCGTGGTTTTTCTATCGTGATGACTACCGATTAGCTGGTCAAAGATAAGGTTGAGGGTATCGAGATTTTTGTATTGTTCACCATCGGCGAGAACCACGGTATCAACCTGCTTTTCAGAAAGCTGCTGCTTTAGTATTTCCAGATAGAGCGGTGCAACGGTTTCATTAGTAACGATAAGGGCTTTTTTGCCACTAATATGAGATGCGATATCAACCTGTTGAATTGTTCCAGCGCCAATAAAGATTGGGTAGGAACGATCACCCAACGAAACCTGAACTTGTGTTAACTCTGAGGTCATGCATCACTCTGAATGAAGGTGGTAAATAGGCGGCCACAGGGCGGCTACGGGGAACAGCAGGCAGAGCTTAACATAGCGCCGAAACAGCTTCAGCCAGTTTTTTTGCCAATCTTAGGGGCTGTGTCGACCCAGAGGGGAACACCAGATCAGCGACCTGGTTGTAGAGGGGACTGCGCTTTTCAATCAATTGTTTTATCACACTCTCACGATCATCAACCTGCAGCAGCGGCCTGGTTTTGTCTCGCCTGGTGCGCTCAACCAATTGTTCAAGAGTTGCAGATAAATAAACGACCAAACCACTGCGCTTCAATATCGCCCGATTGTCGGCGCTCAACACGATACCGCCACCAGTGGCGATTACTTTGGGTTGTTTGTCTGACACCAGAGCAGTCAGGACTTTGCTCTCTCTATCGCGAAACCCCTGCTCACCTTCCATATCAAATATCCATGGAATATTGGCGCCAGCACGCGCTTCGATCTCAGTGTCTACATCAATAAAGGGCAGGCCCAACAAGTCTGCCAGGTGTTTACCAATAGTCGTTTTACCGGCTCCCATGGGGCCGACAAGGAAAATATATTGAGGTGTCATCGATCCAGCAAATTGTCGTCAATTATTTTTGGCGTTATGAAAATGAGTATTTCACGTTTCTCAACATTTCGCAGGTCATTTCGAAACAGTTTCCCTAAAAAGGGTATATCGCCAAGCACAGGCACCTTGTCAGTACCATTGACTTCTTCTGTCTGAAAGATACCCCCTAATACCAGCGTCTGGCCATTGCCAACCAACGCCTGAGTCTCAATTTGAGTGATATCAATCGATGGCTCACCAGTGGGCGTAAATGCACCTACGGAGTCTTGTGAAACGAGCAAATCCATAATAATTCTATTGTCCGGTGTAATTTGAGGAGTGACCTCTAACTGCAACACCGCTTCTTTGAATTCTATGCTAGTTGCGCCGCTCGAGGTAGCCTTTTGATAAGCTATTTCAGTACCCGACTTTATCACCGCCTGCTGCTTATCTCCGGTGAGCACCTTTGGCTGCGAGACTATTTCGCCAAATCCATCTGACTCGAGTGCACTCAACTCAAGATCAATCAGGAAGTTATCGGTTAGATAACCCAAACTAAATGAGCCTGTTGGATTGGCAACACCCAGATCCACTGCCAGACTATCACCCAGTCCGAAGTCATAGTTTCTGGTGTAGGTCGTTACATCGTCAGGTGTCCCGGGCAGTCCATCGATACCATCATCTGTTTCTATTTCGTCGGCGGAATAGGTAAAACTCTCCTTTACTCCCGCGCCGGGCGTGAATCCGGACCTGCGACCAGAGAAACCCAATGTTCGATCACCAAATGCACGGCTCTCGGTATCACCAGCCAGCTTATCGATACCAGCCAAGCCCCAGGTTACCCCGAGTTCTTTTTTAAAGTCAGTATTAGCAATCACAATACGCGCTTCAATTAACACCTGCTTAATGGGCACATCGATTTCATTGATCAGACGTTTAAAGGCGTTAATTTTGTCTTCAGTGTCGGTCAGTATAATAGTGTTGGTGCGCTCATCGACAATGGCGTTGCCACGTTCCGACAATATGCTGGTGGTGGCATTGCCGTCGCGAGCTCCGCCACTAGACTGACCCTCATCGGTGCGGCTGGCGGTAAAGAGTTCAAAAATTTCCGCAGCATCGGCATACTTGATCCTAACAAAAGCGGTCTCCAGAGGCGCCAACTCCTGGAGCTGCTTATTCGCCTCAACTTGCAGGCGCTCCTGCTCGGCAATTTCAGCCGCTGGCGCAACCATCAGCACGTTCCCCTCCTGTCGTTTGTCCAAACCTTTGGCCTTGAGGATAATTTCCAGCGCTTGGTCCCACGGCACATTATCGAGCCGCAGCGTTATACTCCCAGTCACCGTGTCACTTGCCACCAAATTGAGAGAGGTAAACTCGGCGATAATCTGCAGTACAGAGCGCACCTCAATATTTTGAAAGTTTAGGTTTAAGCGATCTCCACTGAAGGCAAACTTTTTCGTTTGCTCTTCAACTTCAGTGTCAGTTAAGGGCTTGATATTGACGATATACTGACCGTCAGCCTGATAGGCCAGGTAGTCGTACTGCCCTGATGCGTCAATCGTAATACTTGCCGTAGAACCGTCCTGCTTGCTATCAATGGTCTGCACCGGCGTCGCGAAATCGATGACATCGAGGCGCCTATCGAGACGCTCTGGCAGTTCAGTTTGGTAAAAAGACAGTCGAATTGCATGAATGCTACGATCAATATCCACGTTTACTGACGGCTGGCTGAGATCAATAATAATCGTACCCGAGCCATCGGCACCACGACGAAAGTCGATATCCGTAATCCCTAAACGCGCCTCCGATGTTTCCTCCGCAACCGAGCGATCGGACTTATGCTGATTTGGTAAAATCCCACTATTCACTGAATCAGCCTGTGACTGACCGACATCGCTCTGACCTACTCGCACACTGACAATCTTGCTGTTAGAGTCGATTTCAAAGGGGACAGAATCTGTCAGATTTACAATCAGACGAGTGCGGCTGCCATCGGAGACAACAACCGCATCACTGGCATTGTCAAAACCCAAGGCATATTTCTTTTGTGCCAAGTTGCTCTCCACGTTTGGAAAGTCGACAATTAATCGTGCTGGATTACTTATTTCATAAGCATTCGCTTGCGGCGGTTCATCAGAGAACTGTAACCTGATCTCAAACTCTTCTCCTTGCAGAGACATAAATTCAATATCTGTGATCTGATTTGCTGCCCAAGAAAAGCAAGGTAATAAGGCTAATACAAAATACATGTTGCGCTTGATTCGACTCATCATTTTTCCTTTTCCTTGCGAGTGACTGACTCTTCCATAGCCATTGTGCGCGGCCGGTTAATCCATCCGCCCTTACCATCAGGAACGGTTTCCATAATTTCAATATCATGGGTGTCAATATGCGTAATTATGCCGAAGTTTCTACCCAGATAATTGCCAGCTTGGACGCGGTGAACGCGACCCTCACCATCGTCTACAAGTGCCCATATCCTGCTGTCTTTAGCCAGGGTTCCTACCATTGATAATGACGCATAGCTAAACAATTCCAGAGGCTCTTTGCCTCTTGATTGGTTTGGTGCTGGCACTGCACTGCCGGACACTTTTTCATCACCGATAACAATTACTGGTGGTTCAAACGGACTGCGTAGCGCCAGGGATGTATAGTGAAATAGCTCTGCCGAGGGATAGGTGGGGAGCGGTTCTATAATACCCCGCGGCTTATTGCGAGCATCGCTCATCTGGATATCCAGATCGCTGTGCTGGCGGTCGCTGGAACAGCCTCCGATAAATGACATACAAAAAATGGTGATTATTGTAAGGCGGTCACTCATTGTTCCGCCTCCGCTTTATAACGATAGGTTTTTGCCTCTATCACCATGGCCAGTCGATCACTGTCAGATTGATCAATGGAGTAATCATGAAGAGTAACAATTCTCGGTAGCGACGCGACCCCACTGACGAAGGACGCAAAATCATGGTAGTCGCCACTCACATCGATTCTGATTGGGAGCTCAACGTAAAACTCCGAGATCTTCTCAGGCTGCAGAGAAATCGACGTCATAACCAAGCCACTGCCATAGCCAACTTCGGTGATATCCTCGAGCAATCCAGGTACTTCTGTGTCCTTGGGAAGCTGCTTTAGTAATGCGCCGAATGTGTCGTCCAGCGCAATCATTTGCTGCCGATAGGCATCCAGATTTGCCGCCAAGAATGCTTTGCTTTGATACTGCTGCATCAACTCCGCCTCTTGCACTGCGGCATGTCTTGTTAACTGACTGATCTCTTTGACCTTTAAAAAATAGCCCAGCCCAAGAATCACTAAAAACGTCAATACTATCAAAATGGTTTTTAGGGCTGCAGGCCAGACTCCGATCTGATGGATATCCAGATCGGCGAAGTCGATATCTTTTAGTTCGCTCAAACTCTCTTTAAATGTCATAACATCCCTGCTATTGATTCTCTTATTACGCCGGAAACTGAAAAGCTAAGTTTTAGTCGCCAGTGCCCTGATGCGTCTCGGCAACAGGACTCTCTATTTCGACCTGTAAATCAAACACACTTCCCTGCTCCCCAAGTCGCCCATCGTGCTTTACCTTAGTTAAATTCGAATTCTCATATTTATACGAGTTATCTAAATTTCTCATTAGGTTAGAAATTCGGCTGTTGGACTCTGAAAACCCAGATATTGTGATGCTTGCGCCCTTGCGCTCCAGAGAGTCCAGATAGACGCCATCGGGCACAGCGCGGACCAGTTCGTCAAACATTTTGACAATTTCTGATCGATTACCCTGAAGGTCTTGAATAACTTTCATTCTCGACAACATCTCCTTTTTTTTACGCTTTAGCTCGCTGATTTCGGATACCTTTTTATCCATCTCGGCAATATTTGATTTCAGGTAGCTATTGCGAGAGTTCTGGTTATCCAACTGATTCTGAGCGATCAATATCCACAGAAACACTAATACAGCGCCTATAACGGCTGAGGCTAATAACTTGCCGAGAAAAGCCTTGCGCTGTAACTCGCGAGCCTCTTCTCGCCACGGCAGCAGGTTAATATGGGTCATCTATTCGAAACTCCTCATTGCAAGCCCTACAGCAAGCAACATGGCCGGAGCGTCGTTGGCAAGCGCGGAGGCATTGATCGACTTGTGAAGCTCCATATTGGCAAAGGGATTAGCTACGGCGGTGGGCAAACCAATGACATGCTCCACCTCATCGACAAGTCCCTCAATAACCGAGACGCCTCCAGCTAAAAAGAGTTGGTCGACATAATTAAAGTGGCTTGAGGAATAAAAGAACTGCAGGGAACGGGCAATGTGCTGAATAAGTGATTCTTTAAACGGCGCTAACACTTCAGTTGCATAATCTTCAGGCAAGCCCCCTTTGCGCTTGGCCTCGCCAGCCTCTTCCCACGACAGTCCGTAGCGCCGTTGAATCTCTTCGGTAAGTTGCTTGCCGCCAAACAACTGCTCGCGGTCATAGATGATCTTGCCATCAACGAGTACGGTAAAGGTAAAAACAGTCGCTCCAATATCCGCTATGGCGACCACCTGATCACCTATTTGATCGAGCTGATCCTCCATCAATTTATACGCGCGCTCTACAGCAAAACTCTCTACATCGATGACCTTCGGATGCAGACCTGCCATTTCCAGTGCCTGCCGGCGATGTTCTACATTTTCCTGACGGCAGGCCGCGAGTAGCACCCTGACCAGATCTGGATTATTTTCTACTTCACCTATTACATCGAAATCAAACGCCACCTCTTCCATCGGGTAAGGTATGTATTGATCGGCCTCCACTTCTATTTGTGTTTCCATCTGCAGATCAGAGAGGCCTGCGGGTAACTCAATCTCTTTAGTGATGACCGAGGATGCCGATACTGCTGCTGCGGTATCTCTTAATTGACTCCCAGAGCGCTTAACCACCGAGGCAATAGTCTTCGACAACGCATCGAGATCAGCTATGTTTTTTTCCACAACGGTATTGGGGGGTAAAGGAAGCACTCGATATGCCTCGACTTTATAAGCATCTCCAGTCTTGCTCAATTCAATAAGCTTTACCGCAGATGAAGAAATATCCAGTCCTATCATCGGCTTTGAGGGATTGGAGAAAAAATCGAAAAATTCCATTTTTTAATCTAAGTCCTTTATTGTGGCTACTCTCAGCAACAGTTTTTAGTCGCAGCTCACGTTAACAACGGATGCTAACCTTGCAAATGATGCACTTCACATTCCCTACACACTATAATAGACGCTGAAATTTTTCGGTGCCTGAAAATGGTATCTCTGCTGATGCGACAAATATGCGAAAACTGATTAAGCCATTGGCTCTGCTTGCTCTCCTTGGCACAGGCGGCTTCCTAGTGGTGGCCTCCTGTTTGTACCTCTACCTTAGCCCAAAACTCCCATCAGTCGAGGAACTAAAGGAGATCGAGTTACAAATTCCACTGCGAATCTATTCACAAGATTTAAAAGTTATCGCTGAGTTCGGTGAAAAGAAGCGTTCACCGGTATTATTTAACGAAATCCCCCAACCGATGATCGATGCCTTCCTTGCCGCCGAGGATGATAGTTTTTTTGAGCACCGAGGCATCGTTATATCCGGCCTGCTGCGAGCCGCCGTGGAACTGATTACTACCGGTCAGATACGCAGCGGGGGCAGCACTATTACTATGCAGGTTGCACGTAATTTCTTTCTCAACAATCGCCAGGAATTCACGCGGAAATTTAATGAGATACTGCTCGCCTTCAAAATTGAAGAGGGTTTGACTAAGCAGGAGATACTCTCTCTCTATACCAATAAAATATATATGGGTAATCGTGCCTATGGGGTCGGGGCCGCGGCTCATGTCTACTATGGCAAGCGACTCCAAGATTTGACACTGGCGGAGACCGCGATGATAGCCGGCCTGCCGAAAGCACCGTCAACCTACAACCCCATTGCCAATCCACAGCGTGCACTGCAGCGGCGCAACTGGATACTCGGCCGGATGCTGCTATTAAAAAACATCACCACTGAGCAGTATCAGACAGCCCTATCAGAGGAGGACCACGCCACATACCACGGCTCTATATCCGAACTCGATGCCGCCTATATTGCGGAAATGGTACGCCAGGACGTGATCGAAAAATTTGGCCTCAAAGCCTATACCGAAGGCTATTCGGCAATCACCACTATTGATTCAACCATGCAGAAAAAAGGGGTCGAAGCCCTTCAAGTCGGGATCCTTGCCTATGATCAACGCCACGGCTATCGCGGTGCTGAAAAAACCGCCATTGCCGAAGAAGAATGGCGCGATATTCTCAATAAAACCTCTACTTTTGGAAAACTTGAGCCGGTCATTGTCAGTGATGTGACCGTTGATCGTCTCACTCTGTTGAACCGCAATGGAGAACTTGAGGATCTCAACTGGATCGATGGACTCAAAGATCTGCGCTTATATAAAACGGTAAACGCACGCGGCGCTCCAATTGCGGACGCCTCCGAAGCTTTTAAGCGAGGGGATCTGATACGTGTGATACGCAGAGCGGACAACAGTCCAACACTGGCGCAACTGCCAGAGGTTCAGGCGGCACTGGTGGCGCTCGACCCAAGGGACGGTGCAATCAGAACGCTAGTCGGTGGCTTTGATTTTCGCCACAGTCGATTCAACCGAGTCACGCAGGCGCTGCGCCAGCCAGGTTCGAGTTTCAAACCATTCATTTATGCGACTGCGCTCAGCAGCGGCTTTACACCAGCGTCGCTTATCAATGATGCACCAGTCGTCTTTAATGATAAAAATCTAGAAGACCTGTGGCGGCCAGAAAATGATGGCGGCAAATTCTACGGCCCAACACGATTGCGAGAGGCTCTCTATCGTTCTCGCAATATGGTGTCGATTAGACTACTGAGGCGTATGGGCATTGATCGCACCTTAGAGAGCCTGCAGACTTTCGGGTTTGAAACCGGCGACATGCCGCTCGATCTGTCGCTGGCGCTAGGTAGTCATGCGTTGACTCCGCTGAAGATTGCCAGCGCCTATAATATTATCGCCAATGGGGGCTATCGCGTGTCTCCCTACCTGCTTGCCACCGTGGTAGACCGCGACGGTAATGTCATCTATCAAGCGGCGCCAGAGACGGTCTGCGACAGTTGTGGAACAGCTGATGGATCAGATAACAACCGCCTGTTAGAGGGCTCTGCAAGCGCTTACTCGGCAGCTGTCAATGAGGTAGATCTACAACTCGAAGAACTACTTAATAGTCTTGCCAGTGAGTCGCTGGCTGAGGAAACGCGCCAGAGTTTAGAGGTTATCAAACGCGCGCTGGAGCAACAGCCTGATGCGGCTAAGCCGCGCGCTGAACGCGTTATCAATGAACAAATTGCCTACCTTATCGATTCAATGTTAAAAGATGTTATTTTGCGCGGTACGGGCGTCAAAGCCAAAGTGCTAAAGCGCAAAGACCTGGCGGGCAAGACTGGCACCACTAATGGGCCTCGTGATGCATGGTTCTCTGGCTACTCACCTCATCTCACAGTGACAACCTGGGTCGGATTCGACAACAATTCTTTGATCGGACGCAATGAATATGGTGGCTCAGCGGCTCTGCCCATTTGGATCGATTTTGTTCGTGACGCTCTCAATGGCAAGCCCAATATTGAACGGCCACAACCAGATGGAATCGTTATGGTAAAGGTAGATGCCAAAACTGGAAAACGCGTAGCACCCAATCAAAGTGGTATTTTTGAGTTCTTTAGAACTGAAAACGTGCCCGAGTTAATAGGCGGTGAAACGCTGCCTGCTGGGGCTGAAAATACATTGCCTGATGATCTTTTCTAGACTACTTGGATTTATCAGCATACTGGATATTCACTAATGACAGTTAATTGGCACGCGATAGATACCGTCCTGCTGGATATGGATGGCACTCTGCTCGATCTGCACTTCGATAATTTTTTCTGGATGCAGCATCTGCCAAAGCGCTATGCAGAACAGCACAACCTGTCACTTGAACAGGTCTCGACAAAACTTGAAAAGCGCATGCGCGACTATCAGGGAACACTTAACTGGTATTGTACTGATTTCTGGTCCGAGGAATTCAACCTCGATATTGTTGCGCTTAAGCAGGAAATCGATCACCTTATTGGCGAGCGCCCATTTGCTCGCTCATTTCTCGAAGCGCTGGCAACTCATAATAAACAACGGGTGCTGGTAACCAACGCCCATCGTGACAGCGTCGAACTAAAGTTTGCTATAACAGGCATTGATGCCCATCTAGACTCAGTTATCTCATCGCACGACTATGGCCAACCGAAAGAGGATCAGCGGTTTTGGCAGCAACTGCAGGACAATATAGGCTTCGATCCCGAGCGCACACTCTTTATCGATGACTCTGACAATATTCTGCACTCCGCAGAACAATTTGGTATCGCGCATTTACTCGGCATCGAACAGCCTGACAGTCAGCGTGCACCACGCCAATCGGCATCCTTTCCAATGATCAGTTCATTTGCTCAACTGCTCAGCATAGGCACGTAGGTTTAAGCCATGGATAAAGTGCGTATCGATAAATGGCTGTGGGCTGCACGCTTTTTCAAAACGCGCTCTTTGGCCAAGGCGGCGATTGAAGGCGGCAAAGTGCATATTGATGGCAATAAATCGAAAGCCAGCAGGCAGCTAGAATTGGGTACTATTTTATCTATCCGTCAGGGCTTCGATGTTAAAGTCGTCGAGGTCATCGGTTTGTCGGAACAGCGCCGCGGCGCACCAGAGGCTCTATTACTCTACAATGAAACAGCTGAAAGCGTGACCCTAAGAGAGCAAAATGCCGCGCAACGCAAAGCCGTCAACAGCTCGCCAGCCAGCGACGGCAAGCCAAATAAAAAACAGCGCCGTCAAATTCATCGCTTTTTAAGTAATTAAGATAGGCGCAGGGAGAAATTTCAGTACAATACGCGCCCTATGACTGACAACGACTCTCTGCAACGCTTCCTCTTCGACGATACGGATATACGTGGTGACATCACCACCCTGTCCTCAAGCTATCTCGACTTGTTAGCACTGCAAAAATACCCTCCTCAGGTAGCGCTATTGTTTGGCGAGTTTCTCGCTGCGGCAAGTCTTCTTAGCACCAGACTAAAACACACCGGCATGATCACGGTGCAGGCGCGCGGCAACGGTCCAGTGTCAACGATAATGACCGAATGTACTCAAGGCAATAAATTGCGCGGTATTGTGCGTGGCAATTTTGATAACCTCGACGGCCTGAGTACCCTGCAGGAACTGCTCGGCACCGCGACGCTCGCCATCACGCTCGAGCCGGCAGGCAAAGAGCGCTATCAGGGCGTTGTTCCCCTGGAAGAAGAGAACCTTAGCAAGTGTCTGGAGTTTTATTTTTATCAGTCTGAACAACTGCCAACAAGAATAAAGCTTGCATCGAACGCTGAAACTGCCACAGGTATGCTAATCCAACAGCTGCCGACGTCCGGCGATCGCGAGAAAAGCCAAGATGACTGGCAGCGTGTTTCCAGCTTGTTTGAAACTCTGTCCAGCAGTGAACAGCTGACACTCTCCCATAATGACCAGTTATACCGGTTATTCCACGAACAAGCGTTGCGACTGTTTGAACCCCAATCGATGCAGTTCTCCTGCAGTTGCTCACGGCAGCGTACTGAGACCGCATTGATATCGCTCGGGCAAGAAGAAGTCATGGATATCTCCGAGGAGCAGGGACTCATCATGGTTACCTGTGAATTCTGCGCGCAGGAATATCGGTTTACTGCGCGTGATGTCAGCCAGCTATTTGAACCTGAGGATCCACGTATACACTAAATTACAACCCCTATTGGAGTGTCCGATCGCGCTCAGATTAGCTTAGATTACTTGGAGTTTTCTGGCATAATTGGCGACCTTTTGGATATCACCATCCACTTGAATTCGTTCACCCTTTGGAAGAGAGGAAGAGAATGACAGACGCTGCTGTATACACAGACCCCGGCTCCACTGAGCTTATTGAAATGGCCATTAAACGCGGGGAGGGGCATCTCGCAGACACTGGCGCGTTTGTCGCCACTACCGGCCACCGCAGCGGGAGATCTCCCGCAGATAGATTTATCGTAGACGAACCCAGCTCATCTGACGCAGTAGACTGGGGCCCTGTCAATCGCCCCTTCGATGCGGCCAAGTTTGACGCACTCTGGGAGCGAGTCGCGAGTTATATTGCCGAGAAGGAACGTTTCGTTTCTCATCTGCATGTCGGTCAGGACTCCGAGCACTATATCCCGGTGAAAGTGACCACCGAAACGGCTTGGCACTGCCTCTTCGGCCTCAATATGTTTATCCGCAGCAACAAATACAACCCATCAAACAAAGAGCCGTGGAAAATTCTTCACGCCGCACACTTTGTCTGTGATCCTCAGCGCGACGGCACCAACAGCGATGGCGTGGTTATTATTAACTTCGCCCAACGCAAGGTGCTACTGGCTGGTATGCGTTACGCTGGTGAAATGAAAAAAGCGATGTTCTCGGTACAGAACTTCCTGCTACCTGAAAAAGATGTGATGCCAATGCACTGCGCAGCCAATGTCGGCGAAGATGGTGACACGGCACTATTTTTTGGTTTGTCGGGTACCGGAAAAACGACGCTCTCAGCCGATCCAGATCGCTATTTGATCGGCGACGATGAACATGGTTGGGGCAAGGGCACGGTATTTAATCTGGAAGGCGGCTGTTATGCCAAGACCATCGATTTAAGTCAAAAAAATGAACCGGTCATCTGGGACGCAATTCGCTTTGGTTCGATCGTTGAAAATGTGGTGATCTCAGAGCATCAGCGCAAGGCTGACTATTCGGATACCTCACTGACCGAAAATGGTCGCTGCAGCTACCCTCTTGAACATGTGGATAAACGCTGCGTGGAAAATCAGTCAGGGGAACCGAGAAATATTATTTTCCTGACCTGCGACGTAACCGGCGTCCTCCCACCCGTCTCAATGCTAAGCAAAGAAGCCGCCGCCTATCACTTTTTAAGCGGTTATACTGCGCGAGTCGGGTCCACCGAACTGGGCGCCGAAGCGGGAATTAATCCGACCTTCTCGACCTGCTTTGGTGCTCCGTTTATGCCTCGCCCAGCCAGTGTCTATGCCGAACTGCTAATGAAGCGCATCGAAGATTTCGGCTCAAAGGTCTATCTGGTCAATACCGGCTGGACCGGTGGATCTGGTGGTGCTGGAGGCAAAGGCAACCGCTTCCCTATTCCAGTCACTCGTGCTGTTGTCACGGCCATTACTAGCGGCTCACTAGAGAACTGTAAGTGCGAGCATCTAGATATGTTAAACCTCGATGTGCCCTGCGAAATTGCCGGCGTTGACAGCCAGTATCTCAATCCGCGCAATGCCTGGGATGACAAAGCCGCCTATGACAAGCAAGCTGCTACGTTAGCCAAGTTATTTGTCGAGAACATAGTCAGCTTCGCGCCGTCGCAGGATATTATTGATGCCGGCCCGCAGCTGTAACTAGCAGCTGTTTTAGCTAGACCCCAAATACCCGCATCATCTGATGTGGGTATTTTTTTATCTCGGCTTTTCCCTCGCATTAATGGTCTCGCGTGCGACTAGCGGTCAATTGCAGGCATAAAAAAACCCGCCTCAGCGGGTTTTTAAACAGCAGTGGCTATCTACTTGCTGTTACCCAGAATATGATCCACCGCGGCCTTTACCTCATCATCACTGCAATCCATGCAAGTGCCGCGCATCGGCATACCGCGAATGCCATTAATAGCGTTGGTATAAACAGTCTCTAAACCCTGCTCAAGACGCGCAGACCAAGCCGCTACATCTCCGAGTATCGGTGCGCCAGCAACACCTGAACTGTGACAGGCAATGCAGTTAGTCGCGTAAATATCACCGCCATCACGGGCCGATGCTGCATCGCCTGAAGACATCACAGCAACCTGTCCAGCCATAGACACATGACCAGCCGGGGCAATTCTCGCAGCAACCTGCTGTTCCTGCTGCGCAGTCAGGTTGACAGTCTTGTCACTTGCTCCACAGCCCCATAAAACGGCACTAGCAATAGTGAGCAGAACGAGGTTTTTTAGTCGACTAAACAGGATTGTTTTCATTAAAGGTCATCTCCGGTTAAAACGTAATATCGAATTTGGCGGCATTATAGCGCGCTATGGTTAAATTCTCATTAGCTATACGTTGAATTTTTATCTTTGTATCGATGCGCTGAAAACACCCCTATTTAACGACTAGGCTAGGGGCCGGATTCCAACCGCATGGCGCAGCTTGGCGATCATCATTTGACTTTCAGTGCGCGCCTTTTCAGCCCCCTGCTGCAATATTTTTTCTATTTCAGTAGGGTTTTGCATGAGCATTTCGTAGCGTTCACGAGCCTCCGCTAACTGGCTATTGACCAGTTCAAACAACTGCTTCTTGGCTTCACCCCAGGCAATACCATTGGCAAATTCATCACGCATAGACGCCGTCTGCTCGGGTGTCGCAAAGGCTTTCCAGATCTGAAACACGGCAGATGAATCGGGATCTTTTGGCTCGCCCGGCTCCAACAGATTGGTTTTGATTTTATTGATATGTTTCTTTAGCTGCTTTTCGGTTAAAAACAACGGAATGGTATTACCATAGCTTTTACTCATTTTGCGACCATCGAGCCCCTGCAATACCGCGACATTATCATCGACTACCGCCGAGGGTAGTACAAAGTGCTCGCCGTAGTGATGATTAAAACGCTGAGCCACATCCCGCGCCATTTCCACATGCTGTATTTGATCGCGACCAACCGGAATTTGATGTGCATTAAACATTAGGATGTCAGCAGCCATCAGTATCGGATAACTAAACAGCCCCATATTGATACCGTGGTCGGCATCCTCGCCAATCTCTTCATTGGCTTGAACCGCCCCTTTATAAGCATGAGCGCGGTTCATCAAACCCTTTGCGGTCATACAGGTGAGAAACCAGGTTAATTCAGGAATTTCTGGGATATCTGATTGACGGTAAAAAGTCACTTTATCGGGATCCAGACCCAGTGCCAGCCAAGTGGCGGCGATTTCCATGGTTGAGCGCTGCACCAGCTCAGGGTCTTGCGATTTAATCAACGAGTGATAATCGGCTAAAAAGAAAAACGATTCAAAATCGCCACTGCGACTCGCTTCAATTGCCGGACGAATGGCACCCACATAGTTGCCCAAATGAGGGGTTCCTGAGGTGGTGATACCCGTTAAAACGCGCTGATTACTCATATTGACTCAATGACGTCCAAGTTAGTAAATAACACTGCCTATAATAATCGATCTGACATAAGACTAGTGATAAAGGTTAATGATTAACACTAACGTCAGCTTCAGCCACACCCAATCTTCCAGGGCGATTAAAGAACTGCGTCAGTACCTTACTCAAACGTACCGGATCCAGAGCGCCGGTAAGCTCGCGACAGGAATGCATAGCTAACTGAGGAATACCCACATCCAGTGTTGGGATACCCAGTTTGGCTGACGTAACCGGACCAATGGTACTGCCACAGCCAAGATCACTGCGAGTCACAAACGACTGCACGGGCACATCTACTTCAGCACAGAGCTGACGAAACAGACTTGCAGTAACGCCATTTGTAGCATAGCGCTGACTGGAGTTTACCTTGATCACTGGCCCACCGTTTAACGATGGGCTGTGGCCACTATCATGCTTACTGGCAAAATTAGGGTGTACTGCATGGGCATTATCACAGGAGATCAGCAGTGACCCATCGAGCACGCGGGCTTTGTTACTGGCTCGCGTATCACCGCATAAGTCGCTACACAGACGATCGACCACTGACTCTAGAAATGGTCCATCGGCGCCAACGGCCGACACGCTACCTACTTCTTCATGGTCGTTGCAAACCAGTACCGATGTGCAGGTTGTCTGAGCATCGATAATCGCCTTTGCGCCGACAAAGCAACTCAGCAGATTATCCAGGCGTGCGGAGGCGAAGAATTCTTTCTCCAAGCCAATCGTTGTCGCACCCTGTAAATCATAGAAGCAGAGTTCATAATCCAGCACCTGCTCACCGTCGGCCAAAAATCGTTCGGCCAGTAACTCACGAAAATCCGACTTTTCTTCAGCCTGCATCAAGATAGGTGGGATATCAGTCTGAGCATTAATTGATCGATCTTTATTGGCTTCGCGATCGAGATGAATAGCGAGACTTGGAATGATTGCCACAGCTTCATCGAAGTTAACCAGTTTTTGTTTTAACTGCCCATTGGCATCGCTGTAGACCAAACGTCCAGCAAGCGAAAGATCACGATCAAACCACGGATTGAGCAGTGCACCGCCATAGACTTCCACACCCAACTGAAAATAGCCATTGTTGAGCATTTCGGGCTGCGGTTTGACCATTAAACAGGGGCTATCTGTGTGCGCTCCAGCCATGCGGATTCCCGTCTCGGCAAGATCTTCGCCACCCGCCACAAAGGCAATAATCGATGAGCCGTTGCGTGTGACAAAATACTTCTCACCCTGCTTCAGCGTCCAGTCTTCAGACTCGTTCAACGGCTGAAAGCCAGCCGTATGCAACAAATTGGCGATATTGGTTACCGCGTGAAAGGGTGTCGGTGACGCATCAATAAATTCAGCCAACTGTTTGTTAAAGCTCTCTGTATGACTATCAGCCACGTTCATCTTTTAAATTCCTGTCATGTATTTTTATAAAGCACCGAGTGTGGCGCTTAAGCGTCACTACGCTCGAGTCTGGCCAGCAAACTGGAGGTGTCCCAACGATTGCCCCCAATTTCCTGCACCTGCTGATAAAAGCTATCCACTAATTGGGTCAGCGGCAACTCACTGCCATTAGCCATTCCCTCTTGCAGCGCAAAGGCTAAATCTTTGCGCATCCACTGCACGGCGAAGCCATGTTCATATTCATTTGCCAGCATAGTCTTGTAACGATTCTCCATCTGCCAAGATTGCGCAGCACCTTTTGAAATCACCTCAACCACCTGTGTTGCATCGAGCCCCGCACGCTTGGCAAAATTGAGCCCCTCAGCGAGACCCTGCACAACGCCAGCAATACAGATTTGATTAACCATTTTGCACAGCTGACCACTGCCAACAGCGCCCAGCAACTGCAACGACTTGGCATAGCTCTCAATCACCTCTTTGACTGCATCAAAGTGATCTTGCTGGCCTCCGCACATCACCGTTAACTGACCATTTTCTGCGCCCTGCTGACCACCGGATACCGGCGCATCAACAAAACCACAGGCAAGTCTATCGGCCTGATCAGCCAGCTCCCGCGCCAACAGTGCAGACGTTGTAGTGTGGTCGACCAAAATTGACCCCGCATCCATGGCGGCCAAAGCACCATCTGCACCAATCATCACCGCGCGCACATCATCGTCATTGCCAAGACAAGTGAAGACAATCTCCGCGCCGGCAACCGCATCAGCCGCCGTCTCAGTGGCATCACCGGCATAATCGCTCAACCAGCGCTGGCTAACCGCGCGAGTGCGGTTGTAAACCACCACTGAATAGCCTCGCTTGCTCAGCCATCCCGCCATCGGGTAACCCATCACCCCAAGACCCAAAAATGCCACCCGCTTTGTCATTACACCCTCATCTAAATTAGTTATGCGGACTGCGACCAGACCAATATGATCAGTGCAGCACCCAACAGCAGCCTGTAAATCACAAAGGGTAACATGCCGATGCGCTGAATCACTTTCAGAAAAAGTTTAATGCACAGATAGGCAGTAATCCCCGACAGCACTGAGCCAACCACTATCATAGTCCAGTCAACAGACTCGCTGCCCAACAATTCCACCCCTTTGTAGCCACCGCTTAGCAGAATAATCGGAATAGCCAATAAAAACGAAAATCGCGCCGCCGTTTCGCGATCAAAACCCAGCGCCAGCGCAGCTGTGATAGTGATGCCAGATCTGGACGTACCGGGTATCAACGCCAAAGCTTGAGCAATACCGATCAAAAGTGCCGATCGCCAAGTAATCTTGTCTATGCTGTGCCCGCCATCACCGCGTCTATCTGCCCATGCCAGCATTAAGCCAAAGAAAATCGTCGTAAACGCAATCACCTCCATCGAGCGCAGATGCATTTCAACAAGATCACCTAGCAACAGACCAGCTATTCCAGCCGGCACCGTGGCCAAAATAATAAACCAAGCGAGGTGGCTTTCAGGACTATGACGGCGGACAAAAACACTGTCTAACCAGGCCTGGGTGAGTGTTGTAATATCATTGCGAAAATAAAACACCACCGCCATCAGCGAGCCAACATGCACCGCGACATCAAAGGCCAGTCCCTGATCGGGCCAACCCAATACTTGAGAGGGTAAGATCAAATGCGCGGAACTGGAAATCGGCAGAAACTCTGACAGCCCCTGAATAATGGCCAACCACACCGCTTGCATAAGATCCATAAATTACCCTGTCCTTAATTTTGTATGTTTTTTCCACGCCTCTGTGCCACGTAGATAAACCAGTTCCACAGCACCAACGGCCACAGTCTCACCGCGAGCCTGTTTCACCAAACCTATATCAAGCAGATCAATAGCATCTGGATAGATCGCTTGATAAGCGTATTGCTGCAGATCAGCTGTATTCAACAGGACTGACGCATCACCAATAATCACCTCTGGATTGACACTTTCGATCAGCTCTAAAGTAGCTTTGCCACTTAGCAGTTGATCCGCTATAACCGCAACATTATGTTGCCCATTATCGAGACGGTAAGCACCGCAATTGAACTCACCCATGCGCGCATCCAGCAGTGGCATCACTATTCCCGGCTGCTGATCGTAGCGCTTACATTTGCGCCGATAGGTCTGAGCCATAACCTCTAATGTGGACACCGGAATCACCGGCAATTGTGCAGCAAAAGCCAGCCCCTGTACCGTGGCAAAGCCGATACGCAAACCGGTAAATGAACCCGGACCAACAGTAACGGCAATAGCATCCAGATCACTAACTCGCAGTCCAGCTTCGACCAGCACTGCATCGACCATCGTCATAATCAATCTTGTATGGGAGCGCGGCTCCTCTGAATAGCGCGAAAATCTCGCCCCGCCTACACTCAAGGCAACCGAGCATGCAGCTGTAGAGGTCTCAATCGCTAAGATGGATGCCATGGTAAAAAGCCCCTTTGTATAGGGAAGAGTTAAGGATACAAGATTTTAAGAGGCCCAGAAGCAAAAATCCCCCACCAATTGGCGAGGGATTTTACAGCGGTCAGGACAATTAAACTATAAACAATTTGTCGCCTAAATATCCTGACTATGGCTTTTCAAACCAACAGGATTAGCTCACCGAAGGGCTTGCTGCTGAAGCTGGCTTTTTAACCGCTGGTTTTTTGGCTGCGGCTTTCTTGGCAACCGCTTTCTTAGCCGCTGGTTTTTTGGCTGCGGCTTGCTTAGCCACCACTTTCTTAACAGCTGGTTTTTTGGCTGCGGCTTTCTTAGCCACCACTTTCTTAACAGCTGGTTTTTTGGCTGCGGCTTTCTTAGCCACCACTTTCTTAACAGCTGGTTTTTTGGCTACGGGCTTCTTGGCGACCATTTTTTTAGCGGCTGGTTTTTTGGCAACGGCTTTCTTGGCAACGGCTTTCTTGGCAACTACTTTTTTAACAGCTGATTTTTTGGCAGCGGCTTTTTTGGCAACCGCTTTTTTAGCTACAGGCTTTTTGGCGGCTGGTTTTTTAGCAGCTACCTTTTTAATCGCCGGCTTTTTAGCAACAGCTTTCTTAGCGACTGGTTTTTTCGCGACTGGCTTTTTGGCAATCACTTTCTTAACCGCAGCTTTCTTAGTGGATGTGCCTTTAGATGCGCCTTTTTTCGCTGCAGCTTTAAGCTTTGCGACAACAGCTTTTTCAGCCGCTTTGATTTTAAGCGCTGCTTTCTTTTCTGCCGCTTTCATTTTCTTGGAGGTCACTTGAGCGCGCGCTTTCAACCAACGCTTTTCAAAGCGTTTAACTGCAGCCGCAAGATCAGCGTCCTGAGCCGCCTGTAGTCGTGCTTCAGCTTTTAAAACCGCCGCTTTAGCAGCCGCTTCAGCAGCAATTAGCTTTTGTTTAACCTGAGCCGCTTTCAGCTCAACCTTTGCAGAACGCATGCTATCGCGCAATGCAGCAGCCTGCTTGCGACTGGCAGAAGCTTGTTGACGAGCTGCCGCCAGGCCAGATTTGGCAGCAGCGGTCGCCTTGACTGCAATCTTTGCTTTGGCTTTATTTACCTTGGTCACCACAGCCGTATGTTTTTTGTTGTGAGCTGCGACCTGTTTTTTAACGGAATCAACAAGCTGCTGAGCACTTTGAAGCGGTGAAATTTGAACTTTCACTTTTGCTTTAGAGACTTTTTTCTTTGCTGGACTTTTCATTTATGCGTTCCTCACGTAAATAAAGACAAGTATTACTTCCACATTTAAAAGACAGTAGTGCGCCTATGGCGCGAAGTGTAAGCAGTTGTGATTTAATTTTCCAATTAAAACGCTACTTTTGTAGAAAAATAGCGTTTTTAATGAAAATTTAAAGAGAATTTAGAGATTTTAATTTTTCAAGCAGTGCTTTCTGACACTGCTTGATTAGATATTTAAGTGAGTGCGGAGACCAACCTAGCCTGCACGTCTTCAAGAGCACCGAGACCATTAACCGTTGAAAACGTCAGCGCATTCGATTCAGTCGCCGCCAAACCTTGATAAAATTCCACCAGCGGCTTGGTTTGGCTGTGATAAATATTAAGACGGTTGCGCACAGTCTCTTCTGTATCGTCTGGACGCTGTATCAATGGCTCTTGCGTTTCATCATCAAGGCCTTGGGTTTTTGGTGGATTATGTTCAATATGATAAACACGCCCCGAGTCTTCATGCACACGACGACCGCTGAGGCGTGCGACAATTTGCTCGTCGTCGACGCTAATTTCAACGACATGTTCAATCGGCACACCAGCGTCAACCAATGCTTGAGCCTGCGGAATAGTGCGCGGGAAGCCATCGAAGAGAAAACCGCCAACACAATCGGGCTGCTGAATGCGCTCTTTGACCAAGGCGATAATAATGTCATCAGAAACCAGCCCGCCAGACGCCATAATGTCCTTTACCTTAAGTCCCAGATCACTGCCCGCTTTGACAGCGCTTCTTAACATATCGCCTGTAGAAATTTGCGGAATGTTATATTTCTCAGTGATAAATTGTGCTTGCGTACCTTTACCGGCACCGGGAGGTCCTAACAAAATAACTCTCATCAATACGAATCCTCTAACACTTAAACTAATGACATGGGAACTTATGCAGATGGATGAAGTTCTAGGTTGCAGACACTTTCAGACTCTTTCAGACTCTGTTTAGACAGTGCTGTGGACCACCTGCTGTCCCGAAAAGGTCGCTCACAATACACCGATTAAATTAGCCAGACAAGCGCAGTTCTGGCACGGCAACCGATAATTAATATTTTCACTGGTTATTCTGACAACTTAACCTCAGCCCATAAAACTTCCATTTGCTCTGTGGATAAAAGAGAAAAGTCACTGCCAGAACGTGCTGCCAGATTCTCCATTGCTTCAAAGCGCCGCTGAAATTTATGGTTAGCTTTGCGCAAGGCTTGCTCGGGATCGACCGAAAGATGCCGAGCTAGATTAACGCAGCTAAACAAGAGATCACCAAGCTCATCCTCTATTGCCGCACTATTATTAACCGCAATCTCTGCCTCCAGCTCTATTAATTCCTCTCGAACCACTGCTGCCACCTGGTCACTGTGCTGCCAATCAAAGCCCTTTGTAGCCGCCCTTTTTTGTAGTTTGTGGGCACGACTTAATGCAGGTATCGCCAGAGGAATATCATCGAGAGCCTTACTTACGCCTTTCTCTGCTCGCTCCTCCGCTTTAAGCTTTTCCCAGACTTTCTTTATGCGCATTTCCTCTGCCGCACCATCGGCTCTGCATCGAGGATCAATCTTGCTTTCCAGTGTTCCCTGGGGAAACACATGCGGATGGCGACGTACAAGTTTTTCAACCAACCCGTGAACAACACTATCGAAATCAAAAATATCCTGTTCAGCGCCAAGCTGACTGTAAAAAATAATTTGAAATAATAAATCGCCTAACTCTTCGCCCAAATGCGGCAAATTATTATGTTCGATACTATCGATCACCTCGTAGACTTCTTCGAGAGTGTGCTTGGCAATACTATTAAAGGACTGCTTTAGATCCCAGGGACAGCCTGTTTCGGGGTCTCGCAGTCGCTGCATTAAATAGAGCAGATCATCGACTGTGTAGTGTCTAGCCATTGGTAAAAACCTTATTGTGATCGAGCGGGACTAATCTGTTACGCGTCGTGCCGCTACGACATTAGGGATTTGGTTTAACTGTGATAATGCTGCACTCAGCTGGTCGAGACTGGGCACATCTAGGGTAAGAAAAATATGTGAACTGTTCATGGTCTTTTTTCGACTAGTCTTTTCATCAGTTTGCATCGAAGCAATATGCAAACCGAGGCGATCGACCGTTTTGGTAATGTCAAAAAGCAGGCCATTTCGATCATAGGTATCGAGAACTATTTTTACTCGGTAGCTTTGCTGTGGCTGTCCACCCCACTCAACTTTAATAATGCGCTGTGCATCGGCGCCTTGCAAACGCAAAAAATTGCCGCAATCTTGACGATGAATGGAAATTCCTCGCCCCTGAGTAATATAACCGCCGATGCTATCGCCGGGCAGTGGGCGGCAACATCTGGCCATCTGAGTAAGTAGGTTGCCGACGCCATGAATATAAACATCGGAGGATTCAAAGCGCTGCGCTGTAGATGGCTCTTGAGCAACAATATTGTCAATATTTTTAGTTTTACTCTGACGGCCCTGTACTGAATTGATCACTTGCTCGACGCCTATATCACCGGCGCCAATGGCAGCATATAAACCGGCCGCTCCCTGCTTATTAAAGCGCTGAGCGGCTTTCTCGAGATCAATATCCAGCATACTTAGCTGTGTTAATTGGCGATCGAGAAGTTTTTTGCCCTCAATCTGATTGTGCTGCTGATTTTGTTTGCGAAACCAGTGCTGTACTTTGCTTCTAGCTCTGCTGGTTTTCAAATAACCGATGGAGGCTGACAGCCAGTCACGGGAGGGCTCACCCTGGCGAGTGGTGATAATACTGACCTGATCCGCAGTGTGTAATGCACTGTTAAGAGGAACAATTCGGTTATTGACTTTTGCGCCGCGACAACGGTGCCCCAGATCAGTGTGCACGTAATAAGCAAAATCCAGTGGCGTAGCACCGACCGGCAGATCCACCACATGGCCCTCAGGGGTAAACACATAGATACGATCGTCACTGACTGTCTGCTGAGAGTGAGACGCTGAATCTTGACTCTCGATCTCCTTCGACCACTCTAAAACATGGCGCAACCACTCAATTTTTTCTTCGTAGCTTTTGTCTGCGCTCTTGGTGTCACTGCCCTTGTAGCGCCAGTGCGCACACACGCCGAGTTCGGCGGCACTGTGCATATCAAAAGTGCGAAGCTGAATTTCAAGAATTTTTCCTTCGGGCCCTATCACCGCCGTGTGCAGAGAGCGGTAGCCATTTTCTTTTGGCGCAGCGATATAATCGTCGTATTCACTGGGGATGTTTTCCCAGCGGTTGTGCAGCCAGCCTAACATGGCATAGCAGTCCGCGACGCTCGGCACCAATACACGCAGCGCGCGAATATCATACACCTCGGAGAAACTCAGATTCTTACGTTGCATTTTCAACCAGATCGAATAAATATGCTTCGGACGACCACTGACTTCACCCTGTATATTAAGCGTCTTTAATTGCTCTTCAACCTGACCAATTGTCTCGGCAATGTAGGCTTGACGATCGCGACGCTTTTCAGCAAGCAGGCTGGCGATGGCGGCGTAGTCGCGGGGTTGCAGATAACGGAATGCGAGATCTTCGAGTTCCCACTTAAGATTGCCCAACCCTAGACGATGAGCAAGTGGCGCGTAGACATCAACGACTTCTCGTGCGACACGTATCTGTTTATCCGAACTGGCATTTTTAAGCGCACGAATGGCACAGGTCCGCTCGGCAATTTTGATCAGAGGTACGCGAATATCGTCGATAATCGAAACTAACATTTCACGGGTTTTATGCGCCTGCTGACCGGCTACATGACCAAACACTGAGCGGCCTTGAACATTGCGCAAAGTGCTTATGACGGCCATGCGCAGAACGTTATCGATTAGACGGGCAACCTCACTACCGAACTCGCGGCGTACTTTGTCCAGAGATATGCGGCCTTCGCGAACAGCACGGTACAGTATGGCTGACTGGATAGCCGCCGTATCAAGAGAGAGTTCGGTGAGAATTTCTGCCATTTCCAAACCGGTTTGCAGACAGCCCGCAGCAGGACTCCACAGTGTGTCGGGATCAAACTCCTGAGTGAGGGCATCGCTGGCGAATGCGCAGGCATGAATAAAGGCAGCGGCTTCATTTTCGGCAATCGCATGACGTTGAATAAACTCCGCTACCCAAGCGTGAATATCAACCTGATCGGCGTCATCCTGTGGATGATATTGACGAACTTTGACCATTGCCTTGACCTCGAGTAACAGCGCTGTGCCTTCTACATGAGGTTACTGGCCCTTTGCTCGCTGCGCCTGCCTGTTTTTGCTACTACAAATCGTTATCCATAGATCCCAGAGGAGAGATAACGATCACCTCTGTCGCAGATAATAGCAACGATAACCGCATTTTCCACCTGTTGGCTTATTTCTAATGCAGCAGAGACAGAGCCGCCGGCAGAGACGCCACAAAAGATACCTTCCTCGGCAGCCAATCGACGCATCGTCTGCTCAGCTTGATGCTGAGATAGCTGCATAATCTGATCAACCTTGGCAGAATCAAAAATACTCGGCATATAAGCTTTCGGCCAGCGTCGAATACCGGGAATCGATGCGCCCTCTTGGGGTTGTAGACCGACGATTTGAATATCTGGATTTTGCTCTTTTAAATAGGCGGAGGTACCCATTATGGTTCCTGTGGTGCCCATTGAACTGACAAAGTGGGTTACCTCGCCGCCGGTATCACGCCAGATTTCAGGGCCGGTACCCTGATAATGCGAAAGTGGATTATCAGGATTATTAAATTGATCCAACACCAGCCCCAACCCTTGCTCTTGCATCTGCCGAGCTAGATCGCGAGCCCCCTCCATGCCCTCCTCTTTACTCACTTCAATCAGTTCAGCACCATAGGCCGTCATCGCCCATTTTCGTTCATCTGTGGCATTGGCCGGCATAATCAAGGTCATGCGGTAACCCATCATCGCCGCAACCATGGCCAGTGCGATTCCGGTATTGCCACTGGTGGCCTCAATCAGACGATCACCAGGTTTAATCTCGCCGCGCGCCTGAGCGTTTTTTATCATGCTCAGCGCCGGACGATCTTTGACAGAGCCGGCTGGATTGTCACCCTCGAGTTTCGCGAGAATCGTATTTGAGGTATTGCCAGGCATACGCTGCAGACGCACCAATCGAGTATTACCGATGCACTGATCAATAGTTGGGTACTGCATGCTTGTTACTCTTTAATGAAGTATTTAAATATAGAGGAGGTTATTGTGCCTGAACAGCTGTCCTGCCGCCTCTGCGAGACTGTTATAACTCATAATTGTTTTGCATATCACTCGCCAAAAAAAACCGGCTAAATTACTCGGAGAGCACCGCGTAGGCTAGTGCATATTCGCGTTCATCGGACAAGCTAATCAGGATCCGTTTGGCACCTCGACTTTTCATCACCTCGGCAGCTCCGCCAAACAGGTCGACATAAGGCGCGCCCTTATCATCATTGCTGATGACCATATCCTGAAAGCTGACGCCGTGACCGATGCCGGTACCCAGCGCTTTGGAAATTGCCTCTTTTGCCGCAAAGCGCTTGGCAAAAAATGCAACGCCATTGCTGTGGGCTTCATATAACTCTTTCTCACTGGCGCAGAGAATACGCTCGACAAAGCGCTCACCTTGACGCTGTAAAACCTCAGCAATGCGTGAAATTTCAACTATGTCTGTACCGATTGCTATGATCATCTCATGTCCTTTTGTACACCACGATTATCATCATTCTATACCAAACTCTGGGACAGCAGATGCTGGCGATACAGCTCGCGACTGTGTAACTGCCTGCCGCCGAGATAAAAGTCGATAACACTGCGCAGCAACTGCTTGGCGGTTCTCTGTGCAGTGCCCCGAGAAAATTCACCACAGGCAATATTAACCAGATCGTCACCCGGGTAACTCCCCGGTGACGCGTGGCGCTGATTAATCGACTGCAGCAGACCCTGCTCAGGAATATACTGGTAGTATTTGGTAGGGTCTAGGGGCGCACCAGTCTGCGCCTCACAATCCAACACCAGACCATACCCAAGCTCTTCAAGCAGGGTTATTTCCAATTGACGCAATTGAATCTCACTGGGCTTATCGGCGCGCAGCGTGGCCATAAACTGATGGTATTGCTGATAGAGATATTGATGAATATCTTGCTCTTGGAGCAATCGATAAAACAGTTCATTGATATAGAGCCCAGTGAATAAGCACTCTTGTTTCAAAAATACCGGTGCCTGCAAAACCTCGGCCTTGGTCAGGGTTTTTAGCTCACCCCGACCCTGCCAACTAAAGTGGTGTTCGGTGTAGGGAAATATAGAGCGGTTGATACCCTGCTTATTGGGCTTGCGAAAGCCCTTGGCCACACAGCGGACACGACCGTGATTGGCGGTGTACAGATCGACCAGCAAACTGGTGTCACGATAGGGCGTCGAGTGTAATAAAAATCCCTGCTCAGCCTCAATACGCACAGTGCTTACTCGTCGATATAACCGAGACTGCGCAGCGCTCGCTCATCATCAGACCAGCCGCTGCGAACTTTAACCCAGGTTTTGAGCATGACTTTACAGTCTAGCAAGCTTTCCATATCCGCTCGCGCCTGCTGGCCAATGCTCTTAATTCGCTCGCCTTTGTTGCCGATAATAATTTTCTTCTGTCCCTCTCGCTCGACCAAAATCAATGCGCCGATATGAGTAACGTTGCGCTCAACGCGAAATTCTTCGATTTCAACAGTGACCTGATAGGGAACCTCAGCACCCAACTGGCGCATAATTTTCTCGCGCACCATCTCTGCGGCTAAAAAGCGTTCGCTGCGATCAGTGATCTGATCATCGGGAAACATGTGCATCGCCTCAGGGATAAAGCCATTAATTTTTTCTTCGAGTTGCTCAAAATTGGTTTTGCGCAGTGCTGACAGAGGGATCAAATCAGCCGCTTTGACTTTCTCAGAGAGGAACTGCAGGTGCGGCAGCAACGCCTCTTTATCTTCTATAAGATCAACTTTATTGATCGCAACAATTACCGGCACAGTGTAGTTAGAAATATACTTAGCCACGTACTCGTCGGCCTCACTCCACTCAAAACGATCGACAACAAAAACCACCACATCCACATCGGCGATAACACTGGCCGCTGAGCGATTCATAACACGATTAATCGCACGCTCTTGGTTAGTGTGGATGCCCGGCGTGTCGACAAAGATAATCTGCGTTTCGTCTACCGTTTTAATGCCCAACAAAGTATGTCTCGTGGTCTGGGGTTTGCGCGAGGTGATACACAGCTTCTGTCCCAAAATGTGATTGAGCAGCGTAGACTTACCGACATTAGGGCGGCCGACGATGGCAACGTAGCCACAGCGAGTTGGCGAATCAGTCACTACTTAATCTCCAGTTCTTGTAATAGTTTTTCGGCAACCAACTGCTCTGCTTTGCGTCGGCTACTAGCCGTCGCCTGCGCGGCGTTGTCGAGCGCTGCTATCTTGCAACTCATGGTGTACAGACGACTATGATCCTCTCCCTGTGTTTTTACAACCACATACTCAGGTAAGGGTTTTCCACGTGCCTGCAACCATTCTTGGAGACTGGTTTTTGCATCCTTGACCGGCATGTCCAGAGTCACTAAATTTAACGGCTCACGAAACCAGTTATGGATGCAAGCTTCTGCGGCATCTAACCCCTGGTCGAGATAGACCGCACCGATCAGCGCTTCGACAGTATCACCCAGAATCGAGTCGCGGCGATGACCGCCACTTTTCATTTCACCGGGACCGAGCAGTAATTCAGGCCCCAAATCCAGAGCTCGAGCAATCTCCGCAAGGGACTCCGCGCGCACAATCTGTGAGCGGATCCGACTGAGATCACCCTCTCGGGCCTCGGGAAAGCGTTGAAACAGCAGGCTAGAAATGGTCATGCCAAGGACAGCGTCACCGAGAAACTCCAGTCGCTCGTTATTATTGCTGCCGCAGCTGCGGTGTGAAAGTGCCAGGGTGAGAAGCTGCGGATCGCTGAACTGATACTGTAAGCGGTCCTGGAGTTGCTTGGCATTGCTCGCCACGGATTATCCTCTGATTAATGATGTCACTCGGTACTCTGGTATTGATTGCTAAATCTAAGCACGACATCAACGTTGCCAAACATTGCAAAACGTCTTTCATAATCTAGACGGATGCTTGTTCCTGATGTTTCTCGATCAATGGCGACTGTTGTTATATCTATATCGCGAATATTATTAATGGTAAAAAAATCTGCAATCTTTCGACGTATCTCGCTATCAGACTTGTCGCCAATATCAGACTCACCCACTTGATTAAATGCGGCCTGAATCATTCTATTGTCCAGATAGTGGGGGCCTAATTTAAAAACAACTGTGAAGAAGCATCCAACTACAAAGGCCACCACAAACGCCGACAAAATTGTTCTACCTGACTGCTTATTGCTTTTCATACCGCCCTCCCGTGCCACTAAACCGATTACTCCCTGCAATCGCGACGAACAACTTTACTGGATGTTACCAACCCGATCAAAGCTTGGCAGACTGAGGAACTTATCCCAAAACATCCAGCGCGCAAAGGCTTTACCAACGATTCGCTCTTCGGGCACTGGACCCCAAACTCGGCTATCGCTCGAGTTGTCTCGATTGTCACCCATCATAAAGTAATGCCCCTCGGGCACTACGGCGGTAAAGTTTTGGCTCAATCGTGTCGGCACCACGCGCCTTTGCATGGCGTGCTCTAGGCTACCAAGATCCTCAGTCATCACGACCGATCTCGGTGCGGCTATCTCATCTTGCAGGACCTTCTGACTCATCTTGTCGCCATTAATATATAGCACACCGTCTAGTACGTGAATCTCATCTCCGGGCAACCCAACCACGCGCTTGATGAAATAGCGCTCTTCATGAGGCGGAAAAAACACCATCACATCACCGCGCTGGGGTGAATCGATCTCAATAATTTTGTTACGCAACACAGGCAGTCTTATACCGTAGGTCCACTTACTCACCAGAATAAAATCACCCACTTTCAGCGTCGGCACCATGGATGATGACGGAATCTGAAATGGCTCAATAACAAAAGAGCGCAACACTAATACCAAACCCAAAACAGGCGCGAGAGAAGCGACAAATTCCACAGCGCCTTCGGTTTGCCGAACAACCAATTTATTCAGCAACCAAAACAGACCCGAAATCAGAAAAATGACAGTTAAAATAAGTTCAAAATTTAGATCCATAGAGATATGTCTCCTAGTAGACTGATAGTTCTCAGACCGATCAACTCTTCAAAACGGCGAGGAATGCATCCTGTGGAATTTCAACATTACCCACCTGTTTCATACGCTTCTTACCGGCTTTCTGCTTCTCTAATAGCTTCTTCTTACGCGAGACATCACCACCATAACATTTTGCGGTGACGTTTTTACGCAGCGCTTTCACTGTTGTTCTGGCCACCACACTACCGCCGATAGCAGCCTGAATAGCCACATCAAACATCTGCCGAGGAATCAGGTCTTTCATTTTGTCCGCTAAAGTGCGGCCTTTTTGCTGGGAGGTGTCACGATGAACAATCGCCGCAAGGGCATCGACCCGGTCGCCGTTAATCAAAACATCCAGTCGCACCAGTGAGGCAACCTGAAAACGCACAAAGCTATAGTCTAGTGAGGCAAATCCGCGACTGACAGATTTGAGGCGATCAAAGAAGTCCATCACGACTTCGCTCATCGGTAACTCATAACTGATCGATACTTGGCCACCGACAAACTGCATGTCTTTTTGCACGCCACGCTTCTCAATACACAGCGAGATAACATTGCCAACGTAATCTTTCGGCACAAGAATGTTGGCTTCACAAATCGGTTCACGCATCTCATCAATCTGAGCTGGGTCAGGGAGCGCAGAAGGGTTGGACATATGCAGCACATCGCCACTGCTGGTGAGAATTTCATAGACTACGGTTGGTGCAGTGGTGATCAGATTAAGGTCATACTCACGCTCGAGACGCTCTTGGATAATCTCCATATGCAGCATGCCGAGAAATCCACAGCGAAAGCCAAAGCCCAAGGCATCGGAGCTCTCAGGCTCATAAAACAGCGAGGCATCATTGACCGCAAGCTTTGAAAGCGCCTCGCGGAAATCTTCAAAATCGTCTGAGTCAACGGGAAACATGCCGGCATAAACCTGCGGCTTAACGCGCTGAAATCCAGGTAATGCTTCAATGTCAGAGGAACTCAGATTGGTGATGGTGTCACCCACCGGCGCCCCTAAAATATCTTTAATTCCGGCTACCATGAAGCCCACTTCACCGGCACTTAAGATGCCAGTCTCTTTGCGCTTTGGCGTGAACACACCAACACTGTCGACGACATGGGCCTTGCCGATGGTTTTGGCGATAATCTTGCTCTTGGTAGTCAAGGTACCCTGCATAACACGCACCAGAGAGACCACACCTAAGTAGTTATCAAACCAGGAGTCGATAATCAGCGCCTGCAACGGTGCATCGATATCACCGACTGGAGGCGGAACTTTAAGCACCAGCTCTTCAAGTATCTCAGCGATACCCTCACCGGTCTTGGCACTGCAACGCACTGCATCAGTGGCTTCAATACCGATAATATTTTCAATTTCATTGATGACTTTTTCTGGCTCGGCCTGCGGCAGATCCATTTTATTGAGAACTGGGATCACTTCTAGACCCTGCGCAATCGCCGTGTAGCAATTCGCCACCGACTGCGCCTCAACGCCCTGCGCCGCATCAACGATCAGCAGCGCACCCTCACAGGCGGCCAGTGAACGCGATACTTCGTAGGAAAAATCCACATGTCCCGGCGTATCAATAAAGTTCAACTGATAGGTTTTGCCATCCTGCGCAGTGTAGGGCAGCGTGACGCTCTGCGCCTTGATGGTAATACCGCGTTCGCGCTCTATATCCATAGAATCGAGCACCTGAGAGGCCATTTCACGCTCAGCCAACCCTCCACAGACCTGAATGAAGCGGTCTGCAATAGTCGATTTGCCGTGGTCAATATGGGCAATAATGGAAAAATTTCTGATGTGACTGAGATCGGACAAGGTAGTCTACTGCCGTTGGAAAAATGCGAGCGCAGTTTAGCCTATTCGAGGCCACTGCGCTATCAGCTGCGGGCCTTATTAATCAAGGCGCAAAGTTTAAAGGGGGCTTACAGTTTTGGTCTATTCACAGCTTAATAAAGCGTAATGTCATACGGTCACTTTCGCCAATCGCAGTGTACTTGGCTTTGTCTTTGTCTTTTTCCCGATAACCGGGAGGAAGCGTCCAAACGCCTCGAGCATAATCTTTAGTATCTTTTGGATTGGCGTTTATTTCAGACTTACTGTCCAGCTCAAACCCCATACTCTCTGCAACCTTGATGACGTAAGATTCCGGCACATAGCCCTTCTGAGCAGTGTCCTTTGCATCAGTGCCCTCGGCAGCCCGATGCTGCACTACACCGAGCACTCCGCCTTTTTTTAAAACACGATTAAAGGCGCGAAACGCCTCTTCCATCTCACCAGCGCGTATCCAGTTATGCGCGCTTCGGAAGCTGACAACCATATCTTGTGAATCTGAGGCAATTGCGCCTAGATAGGCGTTGCCTGAAAATACATCGAGTTTTACTTGCCGATAAATATCAGGCTTACTGTTGAGATAGTTTTTATAGCTGATATGACTATTGCGCTGGTATTCAGAAGCGGCATTTTCACTATATCCGGCAACGGTTAATAATCCCTTATCTTGCAAGACCGGCGCGAGAACTTCTGTGTACCAGCCACCACCAGGTAATATCTCCAACACGTTCATTTCCGCTTCAAGGCCGAAGAACATGAGGGTTTCTTTGGGGTGACGATAAATATCACGAGCTTTATTTTCCGCGCTTCTATGCTCTCCCTGAATAGCCTGATCAATTAATATTTCTGTTGCATGCCCGTCGGCAATGACATTAACCGATAAGAATGAAAAAACAGCGCCGAAAAGCGTCAGTACAATGGCAGGCATTCTATTTCTGTTCATCTTGATTTTCCTTGTTAACATTTAAGGCGCACTCTTTAACGCTTAGAATACAGGACCGTATCATTGCCGCAGCAATCAGCCTAGTAACATATCACCATATGGCCTAACTACTTGCGCAAAATAATTGTTCGGGAGATCGCTCTGCCCTGCCGATAGAAGCGGATTAAAACCGGTGTATCTACGGGTAACTCTCGAACCACCTGATCGTATTCATCGCTATCATCGATGCGACTATAACCCAACTGCAGAATAACATCTCCGCGATTTAAGCCTGACTCCGAGCCCGCCGAGTCCGGTGAAACCTGCTCAATCACAACACCACCGCGAATACCCAGAGAACTGAGCTCACGATCACTGAGCTCGGCAACAACCAGACCGAGTCGGTCGCTGCCATCACCGCGACTGGCGACTGAGGGATCGTCACTACTCAGGCGACCAATTTCAACGGTTAGTTTCTTCAATTTACCCTGACGATATAACTCAACCGGTGCCTTTTTTTCCGGCGCCATCATACCCACTACATGGGGTAAATCACCTGAGTCGATAATCGGCTGCTGATTAAAACGCACAATGACATCGCCAGGTCGTATACCGCCCTTATCGGCAGGACTATCTGGCTCAACCGCGTTGATTAACGCACCTTGAGGCTTATCGAGATCCAGTGATCGAGCGAGATCTTTATCAACATCCTGAATCACTACGCCGAGCCAGCCGCGCTGCACCTCGCCGTTTTCCTTTAGCTGCTCAATCACACCTACGGCGACGCTGGTCGGAATAGCGAAGGAGAGCCCAATGGATCCGCCTGAGCGGGAATAGATCTGCGAGTTAATCCCCACGACCTCGCCGTCGAGATTGAACAGTGGCCCACCGGAATTACCCGGATTAATCGCCACATCAGTCTGAATAAAAGGCACGTAATTCTCACCCTTCTCGGTGGGAATACTGCGCCCGATGGCGCTGACAATACCGACGCTCGCCGAATAATCGAGGCCAAAGGGAGACCCTATCGCCAGCACCCATTCGCCTACTTTTAATCGATCTGGCTCTGCCAGCTTTAAGGTTGGCAGATTTTCAGCGTCAATTTTTAACAGGGCAAGATCTGAACGACGGTCTTTGCCGACGATCTCAGCAGTAAATTCGCGTCGATCAGCAAAGCGCACAACGATTTCATCCGCCCCATCAATGACATGATGATTAGTGACAATATAACCATCACTCGACATAACAAAGCCCGACCCCATGGCAAGCACCGGCCGTTCGGCTCGCTGTCGCTCGCGCTGCTGGAACAGATCGCGAAAAATATCCGGAATCTGGCCAGGAGCAATCTGTGCCGATCTGTTTTGGCGCACTTTCTGAACTGTATTGATTTTTACCACTGCGGGCGAATTCTCCTCAATCAACGCAGTAAAATCCGGCAACTGGGCAGCAGCAGTGAGGGAGGCAAAAGCGAATAGCACGAAGGAAGTAACAACGACGAATCTTTTAAGCACTAACTTTCTCCAATAGTTAAGGTGATATTTTTTTGGTAGACACGGCAACCTCTTACCCAATACCCAGTCTGTTCCAACATAATAGTTAACTCACGGCGGAACAGTGGTTAAAATTTTTCCGTGCAGACAATGACTCTGCGGTAGTGAGCTGGATAATCAAATAGTCAGTCGCCTAGATGAGACAACAGAGTTAAAAAATAGTTGGTTCAATGCTGTAAATTGAGAGTGCTGGTTTCACTCTGAGGCTCAATCAGGACGGGATTAAAACGTAAATCGTTACGCTTTTTAATGCTGTGTAAATTAACAGCCATCCCGCCAAGCAGCAGCCCGGCGAGCGCACCGCCAATACTCTGCAAATCAGTCGCGCCAAATATCGATGCACCGCATACCGCGCCGACAATTGGCAGCAGATAAACCAGCAGTGATGCCATCACAATAACGTCTTCAGGAATGCCAATAGTGACTGACTGGCCAACAGAGAAGGTCTCCGGCGACAGTTTGTTGCGCAGTACACGGATACTGGTAGTCTTGCCGGCCAGCTTAGAGAGAAATTTCTGCCCACAGCCTTTTTCAGCGACACAGACTTCACAGGCAGACTTTTG
>ERZ807291.935-NODE-935-length-48826-cov-45.019130_pt1 | contig 48826 bp, 54 predicted proteins | sample MGYA00521257_ERZ807291 | MGnify/ENA primary metagenome ERZ807291 (study PRJEB31413, sample SAMN03169783) | marine metagenome | biome: Marine; feature: Water; material: Subsurface seawater | place: North Sea | collected 2011-04-28 | depth 1 m m ... | reverse complement strand
CATTAATCACTGTAACTTTATCTGCCTGAGCAAAAGCAGTGATTGTGAATAGAAATAGAAAAAAATTTAAAAAATTATTTTTCATAATTTAATTTATTTTGATTTTTAGTTGTTCAATTATAATTTTTTTAAATATAGAACTAAGATTGGAAAATTTAGAGGCAAAAGACACTACAAAAAACATACATATTTGAAATGTTTATATTTTAAATTGATATTTAAAAGAAACTTACTAAAATATAGTAAATCAATGATTTACAAAAAATGTAAAATACATACAGTACAGTCAAAAACCGTAATGTATAGGTAATGTATTGGTTTTTAACTTGGCTTTACAGGTTTTAAATACATAGTTTCTAGTAAATTATATAGCTAGGACATTAAAAACCTAATTTTGTTTGTATTGTAGGAGTGATAAATAACACTTTTTAGTATATTTTAAATTAAGCATAAAAAAACTCATAATAAATAGTAAAATCAATTTTTAATGTACTAATTTTTTAACAATAACTCACTTCAAGTCAACTTTCATATCATCAAAAATAAAACAGCAACAATTATGACTTTACAATTAAGAAAATCTAGAAGGTTTTAAATGAAAAAAATGATTGTATCTTTGAAAAAAAAATAGAATGAAAAAATACATTGCTGAAATTATAGGAACATTTAGCATGATCTTTTGTGGGTGTGGCGCCATGGTAGTCAATGATTTTACAGGGGGTACAATCACCCATCCTGGAGTGGCTATCACATGGGGGCTTATTGTAATGTCTATGATTTATGCCTTTGGAGATATTTCGGGAGCGCATTTTAACCCTGCAGTCACTGTTGGTTTTGCAGTGGCTAAAAAATTCAGTTGGAACGAAGTGCCAAAGTATATAGGTGCTCAGTTTATTGGGGCTATGGCAGCGTCGCTTGTATTGTTTTTTCTATTCCCTGAAAGCGACTTAGGAGCTACCCTCCCTACTATTGAACCCACAAAAGTTTTTATTATAGAATTGCTGCTTAGCTTTTTCTTGATGGTCGTAATTATAAATGTATCTACTGGAAGTAAAGAGATTGGCCCCATTGCAGGAATTGCTGTTGGAAGCGTTATTCTTTTGGAAGCGATGTTTGCTGGGCCGTTAACGAAAGCCTCAATGAATCCCATTCGTTCTTTAGCTCCAGCTATTGCGTCCGGTAATTTTACCGATTTATGGGTATATTTAACTGCTCCTTTTATAGGAATGTTTCTGGCAGTCTTTAGTTGCAGACTGGTGAAAAGTGATAATTGCTGTGATGATAAATGTTAATATTTGTTTAATTATATATTTGATTAATTAAACAAAATGTATTTTTACACCATACTTATTATATGTTATGGCAAAAAAGAATACACTTACACAGGAAACGATCGTAAAGCTTTATATGGCGTATGTTTTAGAACATAATCACGTCCCAAAATCAATTTACAAATTCGCTACATCTAACGGTTTTGAAGAAGCTGAATTTTATACCTTCTTTGCAAATTTTGAAGTTCTAGAAAACACCATTTTTAGCTTATTCTTCACCAATACTATTGAGGCATTAGAAGAAAGCAAGGACTACTCGACTTACGATTCCAGAAACCAGTTGCTCAGCTTTTATTTTACATTTTTTGAAAATTTAACAGCTAACCGAAGTTATGTTGTACATGCGCTAAATGGAAGCAATCAACTCGAAGGTCTTAAAAAACTGAAAGGATTACGAGCTAAGTTTTTAAATTATATAGATCAGTTAGATATTGAAGTTCTTCAAATCAAAAACAAACAACTAGAGCAGATTAAAGATAGTGTAGTTCAAGAAACGTACTGGATTCAGTTAATGTTAACTTTAAAGTTTTGGTTAGACGACACCTCTACTTCCTTTGAAAAAACAGATATTTTTATTGAAAAATCTATCAACGCAAGTTTCGACCTAATTAACATCTCTCCTCTTAAAAGTTTTGTTGATTTTGGTAAATTTTTAATCAAGGAAAAAATTAGCATGAACTAATATGAAGTCAATCGACAGTATTCCAACTTCAAAAATTCAACGCGCTGGGAAAATAGTTTCAACAGGGGCTAAAGTTGGTGTAAATTATCTTAAATATTATGGTGAAAAAATCATCAAAACAGAAGCTGAAGCTAAAGAAAATTTAAACAAAAACAATGCCGATGACATTTATTCGGGATTAAAACAACTTAAAGGAAGTGCTTTGAAAGTGGCTCAAATGTTGAGTATGGAAAAAAGCGTTTTACCACAAGCTTACGTCGATAAATTTTCGTTAGCACAGTTCTCTGTACCTCCATTATCACCGCCTTTGGTTATTAGGACATTTAAAAAATATTTTGGAGAACATCCTAATCAAATTTTTGATGAATTTGATTCAGAATCCGTAAATGCTGCGAGTATTGGACAAGTACACAAAGCTGAAAAGAATGGCAAACAACTTGCTGTTAAGATACAATACCCAGGGGTTGCTGATAGCATCAAATCCGATTTGGCTTTAGTAAAGCCTATTGCTATAAAAATGTTTAATATCAAAGGAAAAGATTCCGACAAATACTTTCAAGAAGTTGAAAATAAATTAGCGGAAGAAACCAATTATAACTTAGAAATTTCTCAAAGTAAAGAAATTGCAAAAGCTTGCGTTCATATCCCTAATTTATTATTCCCTGAATACTATGAAGATTATTCTTCTGACCGTATCATCACCATGGATTTTATGCAAGGAGAACACTTGTCTGAATTTACAAAGCACAATACAGATAAGGGCAAGGCTAACCAGTTAGGGCAAGCACTTTGGGATTTTTATATGTTTCAAATTCATACCCTTAGAAAAGTGCATGCAGATCCGCATCCAGGAAATTTTCTTATAAATGAGGATGCACAATTGATTGCATTAGATTTTGGGTGCATGAAGTCAATTCCAGATGAATTTTATATTCCTTACTTTGAATTATCTGATAAAAAAATCATTGACAATCCAATTTTATTCACTGAAAAATTATATGAACTAGAAATTTTAACCTCTACAGATACGCCAGAAGAGTTGGAATTTTTCACAGCGATGTTTCACGAATTATTAAGTGTATTTACGCTTCCTTTTCATGACACTGTTTTCGATTTTTCTAATCCTGAATTTTTTGAGAAAATTGGAGACTTAGCTGAACGTTACAGCAAAAGCACTGAACTTCGAAAGTTTAACGGCAACAGAGGTTCTAAACATTTTATTTATATCAACCGAACATTCTTTGGGCTTTATAATTTAATGTTTGATTTAAAAGCATCCTCAGTAAAAATTAACCAATTTAACAATTACTAAATGTTACACTTAAGACGGCAAGATTTTGATGATTTAGACCATGTTTACCGAATAAACATGATGAATAGTTGCTCGGGATTTAAATCCGCAAACCTCATTGGAACCAAATCAAATGATGGTACCGCTAATGTGGCCGTTTTTAGTTCTGTTACGCATTTGGGATCCAATCCTCCCTTGCTGGGAATTGTATTCAGACCCGTTTCTGATGTTCCGAGAAATACCTACGAAAACATCAAAGAGACTGGACAATTTACTGTGAATCACATTCACTTGGATATCATAGAACAAGCGCACCACACTTCTGCAAAATATGATAAGGGAATCTCCGAGTTTGACATTACAAAATTAGAAGAAGAATATAAAAATGATTGGCATGCACCTTTTGTAAAAGGGGCACCTATCCAAATGGCTTTGACGTATTGCGAAGAATATTTAATCAAAGCTAATAACACTATTCAGCTTATTGCAGAAATAAAAGACTTGTATATCAAAGACGATATTGTTGAACAAGATGGTTTTGTCAATTTAGCAAAAGCAAATGTTGTAGCTATTAATGGCTTAGATGGCTATGCGCTCCCCTCATTGAAGCAACGAATTGAATATCAAAGACCTAAAAAATAACGATTCCAAACAATGAAAAAACAATTTCTTCCAACAAAAACTTGTGTCCAATGTAATCGACCATTTACATGGCGCAAAAAATGGGAGAAAAATTGGGAGTCTGTCAAGTATTGCAGTAAAAAATGCAGTAGTTTAAGAAAAAAATCTGTTTAGTTTAAAGTTTATTTTTAGTAATGATTCTTTAAATTAAAGTTACAATTCAACGTTCATCCCTACGTTGTTTATCTAAATAACTTCAAAATAAATTATTTTAAATGAAAACACTTCGCCTTATCCTTGGAGATCAATTAAACATACAACACTCATGGTTTGAAACTGTTTCAGACACAACCGTGTATTGTATGTTCGAAATGCGTCAGGAAACTGATTATGTCAAACATCACATTCAAAAGGTAGTTGGTTTTTTTGCGGCTATGCGTGAATTTTCAAAACAACTTAAATCGCAAGGCCATAATGTTATTTATTTCACTTTGGATGACCCCTCTAATCTTCAAAACCTAGAAGATAACCTGAATCCTATTATTTCAACTCATAACATGGAGTGTTTTCATTATCAAGCTCCTGATGAGTACCGTTTGGACGCACAGCTTAAATCCTTTTGCCAGCAACTCTCTATCTCATCTCTTGAAGTTGATACAGAGCATTTCTATACGAAACGTGACGAACTTTCTGTGTTTTTTGAAGGAAAAAAGCAATTTTTAATGGAACGATTTTATCGATATATGCGTAAAAAACATCACATTTTGATGGAAGGTGAAAGTCCAGAAGGGGGCGAATGGAATTATGATAAAAGTAACCGTAACAAATGGAAAGGATCACCTGGGATTCCCTCTTTTTTACACTTGAATAATCCTGTCGAAACTATTTTAAAAACAATAGAAACTAGTAACATTGAAACCATTGGTCGTTTTGATGAAACAACATTTTCATATCCCATAAACAAAGTACAATCCCTAGAACAACTCGCTTATTTCAATCAAAATTTATTGGTTCATTTTGGAGACTACCAAGATGCATTGCACACAGAAGAAGTGTATTTGTTTCATTCGCGACTTTCGTTTGCTATGAACTTAAAACTAATTAGTCCAAAAGAAATTATAGATGCAGTTTTAGAGCACTATCGCTCGAACAGTGAAGAGATTTCTATTTCTCAAGTAGAAGGATTTATAAGGCAAGTTATAGGATGGAGAGAATATATGCGAGGGATGTACTGGGCACAAATGCCTGAATATAAAGCATTAAATACCCTTGACAACCACAACCCTATTCCGGAATTCTTTTGGACGGGAGATACAAAGATGAATTGTTTGAGTAAAACCATTAATAATTCGTTGGATAACGCTTATGCACACCATATTCAACGCTTAATGATTACAGGGAATTATTTACTATTAACACAAACAAACCCTGATGACGTTGACGATTGGTATTTGGGAATTTACATTGATGCATTAGAATGGGTACAGCTTCCAAACACACGAGGAATGAGTCAGTTTGCAGATGGTGGATTAATTGCCACTAAACCCTATGTATCCTCTGGAAGTTATATTAATAAAATGAGTAATTACTGTGGTGGGTGCCAATACAATGTCAAAGAACGTTTAGGTGAAAATGCATGCCCCTTTAATAGTTTGTATTGGAATTTTCTAGATGATAAACGCCCACAATTGGCCGCTAATTTTAGAATGAAAATGATGTATTCTGTTCTGAATAAATTTTCTACAGATGAATTAATCGCTATGAAATTAAGAGCGTCACAAATAATTGAAACCCCTGAAAAATTTTAAAGTGCGATAAAAATGTTAATATTTGTTTAATTGTTATTTTAAATGGTTGAACATTGTGTATGTTTGAATTATAAACACCACCAATGGTTCTAGATACAACATACTACAACAAGGAACACAAACAATTATTTAATAATTTTGTAGGTAAACCTTACTCCTTTTTTGAGGCTATTAAACGCCGAGGCGTTGGCTCAAAACGAATGATTGTTGACAAAGTTAGTCCTAATCTAAACTCCGTTTTAAATACAGTTTCTGATCTTAATTATGCTAATATCGAAATGCGAAAAGAAGGCATTTTGATACACATCACTAAAGGGCAACGCAACTTCACATGGGCGATCCCCTTTTATCATCTTGTGTTTTACAAAACAGATGGTATGAGCATTCATGCACAAGGGAGATTTATTCATTTTAAAAAATCAAAAAGTTTTCATGAAAATAAAAAATTTCTGAAATCATTGATGAATGAGAAAATACAGTTTGACGAACAATATAAACTTCCTGCATCATGAGTTTTAATACTGTAGAGTTAGACCGAATCATAGAGATGGCGTGGGAGGACCGCACTACTTTCGAAGCTATTGAGCATCAGTTCAATTTAAGTGAACAAGAGGTAATAAAAATTATGCGTACGCACATGAAACCTAAAAGTTTTCGATTATGGCGTGCAAGAGTTCAAGGTAGAAAAACAAAACATCAAAAATTAAGGTCTTTTGAATCTGGAAGATTCAAATGTACAAGACAACGACAAATAACACATAATAAAATATCAAAGCGTTAAAATAAAGTATGAATACTAAAGTTATAACTAATAAAGAAGATTTATTAAATGGCTATTCCAACCATGAAATTGGAGATGACCACCTTTTTACGGGATTAGAAACCCCAATGAAAAAAGATGCTTTCAAGCTTACAGATCAAGAAAAGAAAACTAAGATTGCTATATTATTTGAGGAAATCATGGATGTTATGGGGTTAGACCTAACTGATGATTCTTTGAAAGGAACACCCGAACGTGTAGCTAAAATGTATATTGATGAAATTTTTTCAGGATTAAACCCTGAAAATAAACCTAAAATAGCGTTATTTGATAACAAATACCAATACAACCAGATGTTGGTGGAAAAAGATATTACATTTTATTCCAACTGTGAACATCATTTTGTACCCATTATAGGGAAAGCACATATTTCCTATATATCTTCTGGTAAGGTAATCGGTTTATCAAAACTAAACCGAATTGTTCAGTACTATGCGAAACGACCACAGGTTCAAGAACGCCTTACTAATCAAATCGCAGAAGAACTGAAAGGCATATTAGGAACCGATGATGTAGCAGTCATTATTGATGCTAAACATCTTTGTGTATCATCTAGAGGAATCAAAGATGATACCTCTGCAACTGTGACCGCATTTTATGGGGGCGCATTTAATACCTCAGCAAAAATTGCTGAATTACAAAATTATTTAAAACTATAACTATGGACGTTGTTAAACAAGCAGAAGCTTTTGAACTTAAACCACTTACATTTAAAACTACAAGTGAGCGTATCGAAGCTTCAAGAGAAGTAAAAGCATTGATATTGGGTGTCAATGAAATTTATAAAACATCAAAAGATCAAAAATTAATGGATCTGATGAAACGCTTAACAGCGATAAAACAAAAAATTGAAAAACGTTTAAAAGGCCGACCACTAACAGCATGAAAAAAATTATTATTATTGGAGGAAGTAAAGGCATTGGTAAAGCTATTACAGAAAGTCTCCTTACTACACACCAAGTAATTAATATTAGCCGTTCAACTCCTGAGGTTCAACACGAAAATCTAACCCATTATACTTGTGATGTTTTGGTTGACGAATTACCAGAGATTGATCAAGCTGATGGTTTAATTTATTGTCCAGGAAGTATAAACCTTAAGCCCTTTAACAGGCTAAGTATCGACGATTTTAAAACCGATTTTGAAATCAATGTTATTGGGGCAGTTAAATCTATTCAAGCCTACACAAAAACACTTTCCCAAAGTGATTCAGCTTCTATAGTATTGTTTAGCACTGTTGCTACAAAATTAGGAATGCCATTTCATGCAAGTGTTGCAACTGCAAAATCTGCTGTTGAGGGCTTAACAAAATCTGTGGCTGCAGATTTGGCACCTAAGATTAGAGTAAATGCGATTGCACCAACCATTACAGACACAGAACTTGCTGCTAAGTTTCTTAGAAATGAACGTATGATTGAGAGTACTATTCAACGTCATCCATTAAAAAAATACTTAGAACCTTCAGAAGTTGCTGCAATGGCTAATTATCTTTTATCGGATGTTTCTAAGTCAATATCAGGTCAAATTTTCAATCTGGACTGTGGTATTGTCTCATTAAAGTTATAGGAATTGAAAGCTCTAAAATTAATAGTCCTATTGAATTTATTTTTTTCAACAGGGTCATGTTCTCAAACAAAAAATATCGAAACTATGTCTTTATATAACATTGAAATAAATAGTATTGATGGTACTCCTATCAATTTAAAAAATTATGAAGGAAAACATATATTATTTGTAAATGTCGCTTCTGAGTGTGGCTTTACAGGGCAATATGAAGACCTTCAAAAACTATATGACACCTATCAAGAAAAACTGATGGTCATAGGCGTTCCTTGTAACCAATTTGGAAGTCAAGAGCCTGGAAATTCAGAACAAATACAGTCCTTTTGTACGAAAAACTATGGTGTCACTTTTTTGATGACTGAAAAAATTGATGTCAAAGGAGATCACCAACACCCGTTGTACAAATGGCTTACAGACAAAGATTTGAATGGTGTAAAAAGCACCTCTGTAAAATGGAATTTTCAAAAATATATAGTTGATAATAAAGGTCATTTTAAAGATTATTTTTATTCGATCACAAAACCTTTAAGTAGTAAAATAACACGTCTATTAAAATAAGTTATGTTTGGAATATTTAAGAAAAAAAGCCCTGTAGAAAAACTTCAAGAACGTTACAAGAAATTAATGTCTGAATGGCATGAGCTTTCAACAACCAATCGTTCTGCCAGTGATGCAAAATATGCAGAAGCTCAAGAAATTTTAGATGAGATAGAAAAACTTGAAGCTTAAATGAAGTTTTATAAAAGATTACTCCTTTTTATCGTAATCAATTTTAGTGCACTTGCTATCGGTACTTGGCTGATGAATGATGGACCACGAACTGCGTGGTATATCAATTTAAATCAAGCGCCATGGTCTCCACCAGGCTGGGTTTTTGGTGTGGCATGGAGTAGTATTATGCTACTATTTTCCGTTTATATGGCCTTTTTACTTCAAGTCTATACATCAAAAAAAGTAATGCTACTATTTAGTACTCAATTTGTGTTAAACGTATTCTGGAACTATTTGTTTTTCAATCAGCATCTCATTTTTTTAGGGTTATTAAATATTATATTTCTAACAGTATTAATGTTTTATTTCCTTGTTACTTTCAAACGGACGCTAAAAAATAAAAGTTTCTATGTGCTCCCCTATTGTTTGTGGTTGGTACTAGCGACTTCTTTAAATTTATACATCGCCTTATTCAATTAAATGAAATTATATAGAGTACATAAAAAACAAAATCTACCTATTAGTGTAGAAAAAGCGTGGGAATTTCTCTCTAGCCCTGCGAATCTAAAATCCATTACTCCAGAGTATATGAGCTTTGATATTATATCAGGAGCAGATCGTCCTATGTATCCAGGTCAGATTATTCAATATATTGTGACGCCTATTTTAGGGATTAAAACCAAATGGGTCACCGAAATCACACAAGTTAAAGACCAACATTATTTTGTAGATGAACAGCGTTTTGGACCTTACGCTTTATGGCACCATAAACACTTTATTAAGGCCATTGATGGAGGAGTAGAAATGGAAGATATCATTGACTATAAAGTACCCATGGGGTGGCTTGGACAACTTGTGCATCCATTTTTAGTGAAACCTAAATTGGAAGAAATTTTCGCCTACAGACAAAAGAAATTAATCGAATTATTTGGAGACTATTAATGAAGACATCAATTTCTATATTCTGGTTTAGAAGAGATTTAAGACTGCATGACAATCATGGATTGTATGAAGCTTTGAAAACGAATACTGCTGTACTTCCTGTTTTTATTTTTGATACAGCTATTCTCGATGCCTTACCAAAAAATGACGCAAGAGTAGAGTTTATTCATCAACAACTCACAGGCATAAATACACGCTTACAAGCACATGGTAGTGGTGTATCTCTATACCATGGAACTCCTGAAGATATATTCGATCAACTTACAAATCAATACGATGTTAACGCCGTATACTGTAATCATGATTATGAGCCTTATGCCATAGCTAGAGATCAAAAAATAGCTGAATTGTTAACATCTAAATCGATTGCATTCAAAACGTTTAAAGATCATGTGATTTTTGAACAAAATGAAATTACTAAAGATGATGGACTGCCATATAAAGTCTACACTCCTTTTTCAAAAAAATGGTTAGCAGCTTTTGACGGAGGACATTGCGATAGCTTTGCTTCAGAAGAATCACTTGAAAACACTTGTAAATTAGTGGATTATAGTTGGGTTAATTTAATAGATATGGAGTTTGAACCAAATCCTATTAAAATAGCCCCTTACAACGTAAATAGTGATATCATAGAAAATTATGAAGCCACAAGAAATTTCCCTGCTATTAATGGAACATCAAAGCTAGGCCCTCATTTACGTTTTGGAACAGTGAGTGTTCGAGAAATTGTTTTCAAAGCCATTCAACATGAAAACAATACCTTTTTAAAAGAATTGATTTGGCGTGAGTTTTTTATGCAAATTTTATGGCATTTCCCTCACACAGTCACTCAAAGTTTCAAACCTCAATATGATGCTATTAAATGGCGTAATAATTCTGAAGAGTACAAACAATGGTGTGCTGGAAATACAGGATATCCACTTGTAGATGCAGGGATGCGCGAATTAAACCAAACAGGTTTTATGCACAACCGCGTGCGTATGCTTGTAGGAAGTTTTTTGTGTAAACATCTCTTGATCGATTGGCGTTGGGGTGAAGCCTATTTTGCAGAAAAACTTCATGATTTTGAACTGTCTAGTAATGTCAGTAATTGGCAATGGGTAGCCGGATGTGGCGTTGATGCTGCACCTTACTTTAGAATTTTCAACCCTACTACACAAGTAACTAATTTTGATAAACAACATACTTATATCAAAAAATGGGTTCCAGATTACCAAGAACTAACATATCCTACTCCTATGGTAGATCATAAATTTGCGAGAGAGCGTTGTCTTACAACTTACAAAGAAGCTTTAGGAAAAACCTAAAGTTTTTTGACATATTGAGTGATAAGTACGATGTGTTTACCGTCAATTTTACCTTCTATATAGGTTTCATTCTCATGATCCAAAGAAATACGACGCACGGCTGTACCCTGTTTGGCGACCATGCTAGTGCCTTTAACTTTCAAATCTTTAATAAGAACCACGCTATCACCAGCTTCTAAAACCACTCCATTTACATCCTTGTGAATCAATTTAGTAGCCTCCTCCACGCCATCTCCGAGGGCTTTTGCCCACTCTAATGACTCTTCATCTAGATACATCATATCTAATAAATCTTGAGACCATCCTGCTGATAGCACACGATTAAGCATACGCCATGACATGATTTGAACAGGAAGAAACTCACTCCACATACTGTCATTAAGACAACGCCAATGGTTAGGATTAATTAGACTTGAATCTTCGATTTGAGAAACACACGTCTGGCATGCATAAATACTATCCGTAAGATTTATTTTTGTTGAAGGCTGAAGTGTATACATAGTCAAAGCTTCAGTAGCTTTACAAAGTTCACAACTGTGTTGACTACGGTCTTGAAGGTCTTTTTCTAAGTTCATATGAAATATTAATCGTTACTCTGAAACACTACTATTTTTAATACGTTTAGATTAAGAATCGATACGCTCAATCTTAGCCCCAATAGCACGCAAACGGTCATCAATATTTTCATAGCCACGATCGATCTGTTCAATGTTATGAATTATAGAAGTGCCTTTAGCAGAAAGTGCCGCAATTAATAAGGAAACACCTGCTCTAATGTCAGGAGAGGTCATGGTTGTTGCTTTTAAGCTCGATTTAAAATCGTGTCCAATTACAGATGCACGATGCGGATCACAAAGAATTATTTTTGCACCCATGTCTATTAATTTATCTACAAAGAATAAACGACTCTCAAACATTTTTTGATGAATCAGTACACTCCCTCGTGCTTGTGTTGAAACTACCAAAATGATACTTAATAAATCAGGCGTAAATCCTGGCCAAGGCGCATCAGATATAGTAAGTATAGAGCCATCAATATAGTTTTGTATTTCATACCCATCAGTATGGGCAGGAATGAAAATATCGCCTCCCTTTCGTTCAATGGTAATACCTAGCTTTCGAAATACATTTGGAATCACGCCTAAATCATCCCAACTCACATTTTTAATCGTTAATTCACTTTTAGTCATCGCTGCTAAACCAATCCAACTCCCAATTTCTATCATATCGGGCAGCATCGTATGATCCGTACCTCCTAGGGTTTTCACACCTTCAATGGTTAACATATTTGAACCGATACCAGATATTTTCGCACCCATTCTATTGAGCATTTTACAGAGTTGCTGTAAATACGGTTCACAAGCAGCATTGTATATTGTTGTTGTTCCTGTAGCTAAAACGGATGCCATGACAATATTTGCTGTTCCAGTGACAGATGCTTCATCCAACAACATATAAGTACCCTTGAGTTCTTTTGCTTCAACTCCATAAAAATGATCTTCGCGATTGTATCGGAAATTAGCTCCTAGTTTAATAAATCCTTCAAAATGCGTATCTAAACGTCTTCGACCAATTTTATCGCCTCCAGGTTTAGGAATATAGCCTTTTCCAAATCGTGCCAAAAGGGGCCCAACAATCATAATTGACCCACGAAGTCCGCGACCATCAACCTTAAAAGCTTCTGTTTCTAGATACTCTAAATTTATTTCATCAGCTTGAAAAGAATAACTCCCTTTTGCTAGCTTTTCAATTTTAACACCAAGTTTACCTAATAAAACAATAAGCTTATTGACATCAATAATATCAGGAATATTATGAATTGTAATTTTTTCAGGGGATAGTATAACTGCACACAAAATTTGAAGGGCTTCATTTTTCGCGCCTTGAGGCTGTATGGCACCTTTTAATTGCTGGCCGCCTTCAATTTTAAAAGTTTTCAATAGTGTGTGGTTTAAATTAGTGGTTAGTAAACTGGAATTCTAAACAAAGTATTTATTAGTAGCGTTTTCGATTACGTTGATTATTATTCTTCTTAGAAGGTTTTTTGTGACTCGTAAATTTACGTTGAACTTTAAGTAAACTTGAAATTTCACTTAACGGTTCTTTACTGTTTCGTAAGTCAATTTTACCATTTGATAATTCGAACAAGTGACCAAAAATAACAACATCTTCGACAGTATCTTTATTCCAGTTTAAAAATGATTTTTTCATGTGATTTGCGATGGTATATTCCAAGGCTTCTTTCATTTCTCCAGCGTCCCAAGTATTAGCGACATCAATCATTGTTTTGATGTTATTGCCATAAAAACGGTATTTAGGAAAGCTCTGAGGATACTTTAAAGGTTCAGGACGAAGGCTCAACATTTCCTCTGTTGGTTTATCAAAAGGAGAATCTGCATCTAATTTTAAATCCGACATGATAAACAATTGATCCCATAATTTATGTTGAAAATCAGGTACATCTCTTAAGTGAGGCTGCATATTACCCATCACTGAAATTATAGCTTTTGCTAATCGGTTACGCTCGTCTTTAGAGTCTTGAGCGACAGCATGATTAATCATTTTCTGTAAATGTCTTCCATATTCTGGAATAATTAAGTGTTCACGCTCTGTATTATATTCAAGTTGATCTGTTAAAGTTGTCATTTAGGCAATCTTTGGTTATATTAATTAGTGTTTGCAAAATACAAAAAAATAATGTCAGTCTAATGGTAATTTATAAGTTGATTTAAATGTGACTTTTTAGAGTGATATAACGCCTTCAACTAGACTTCCAACCTCTTTATATTTTTCAATTACTGCATCTGGATTTTTCATTACAACATTAATAGAGATACTCGTGTAATTTCCGTTTTTTGAAGGTTTCGTTTTTATAACTGCACCCATATTATCAAATATACCATCAATTATTTTGATTTTGGTAGGATCCGATTTAATGATGAATTTATATAAATACTCTGAAGGCCATATGGAAGTATCATATAGTTTTTCCTTTAAATTATTATAAAACGCTTCTGGGTTTGTAGGGTTATCCATTGTTTTAATGTAAGATTACAAATATACATTATATCTGATTTTTTATTTCCCTTTTAAATCACGAATTTTACAAGAAATAAAAAAAAAGCTTGAATACTCAAAAAATAGCACTTATTGGTGGACCTGGAACAGGAAAAACAACGGTAATCAATGCGCTAAAAACCAAAGGATACCATTGTATGGATGAAATTTCCAGACAAATTACTCTTGAAGCCCAAGAACAAGGAATTGAACAATTGTTTTTAGAAGACCCTCTGTTGTTTAGTAAACAACTTTTACTAGGGCGTCAAAAACAGTTTTTAAATGCAGAAACACTTTCAAGTAACATTGTGTTTTTTGATCGCGGACTTCCAGATGTAGTAGCGTATTTAGACTATCTCAATAGCCCCTATCCTGAATCTTTTAAAACGATCTGTAATCAACATAAATACGATCAAGTGTTTATTTTAAAACCTTGGAAAACTATTTATACACAAGATAACGAGCGCTATGAATCCTTTGAACAAGCACTTATTATTCACGACTTTTTGGTGAAGTCCTATACAGAATATGGGTATACTATTATTGATACACCATTTGGAACAATTGAAGAACGCATAGAGTTTATTGAAAATCATTTAATTCCTAGTGAATGAAGCATCCAATTGAAATATTGGAACACTACTGGGGCTTTACAGAGTTTAAACCGCAGCAAGAAGCGATTATTGAAGCCGTTTTAGCCAATGAAGATTGTATTGCGCTTTTACCTACAGGTGGTGGGAAGTCGGTTTGTTTTCAAATTCCTGCACTACTAAAAAAAGGAATTTGTATTGTGGTCTCTCCTTTAATTGCATTAATGCAAGATCAAGTTAACACCTTAAAAGAGAAAGGAATTAAAGCTATGGCTTTAACTAGTGGACTCAGTTTCGAGGATATTGATCGCATGTTAGATAATTGTATTTATGGAAATTATAAATTTCTATACCTGTCTCCAGAACGATTACAACAAGATTTAGTTCAAAAGCGCGTCAAAGAAATGGATGTCAATTTGATTGCTGTAGATGAAGCACATTGTATTAGCCAATGGGGACATGATTTTAGGCCGGCATATCGTGATATTAAAACCATAAGAACACTACATCCAAACGTAAATGTAATTGGACTTACAGCTTCGGCAACTGCTAAAGTTGTAGAGGATATCTGTGTTCAATTAGATTGCATTGCCCCTCAGATATTTAAAACATCGTTTCAACGTCCTAACTTGGCTTATTTGACCTTAGATTGTGAGGACAAGTATTTTAAAACTGTTCAGATTTTAAAAAAGTATAGTGGGACTTCGATTATTTATGTACGAAACCGAAAAGCAACTCTAGAAATTTCAGGATATTTAAATAAAATAGGAATTACAAGTGGGTACTATCATGGAGGTCTAAACTCAAAAGAAAAAGACACTCAATTTGAGCTGTGGACAAGCAATCAAAATCAAGTAATGGTAGCTACCAATGCTTTTGGAATGGGAATTGACAAAGCCAACGTTCAAACGGTGATTCATCATAATTTACCAGAAAGTTTAGAAAGTTATTATCAAGAAGCAGGTCGCGCAGGACGTGATAATAGCAATGCTTATGCGGTGATACTTCGAAACACGTCGGATGAGACGAATTCAAAAAAGCAATACATTAACGCCTTACCAGAAATATCGTTTTTAAAAAACGTATATAAACGCCTTTGTAATTATTTTCAAATCTCATATGGCGAAGGAATTGAAACAACGCATAGTTTTAATTTTAAACTTTTTTGTAGCACCTATAATCTACCTTCAATATTAACATATAATACGCTTAAGATTTTAGATCGAACCAGTATAATTTCGTTAGAGGAACGGTTTAAAAACACAGCCTTTATACAACTCAAAATTGGGGGTACGGCCTTGTTCAACTACATTGAAAAGCATCCAAAACAAGCGCTTATTATAAAACTCATTTTACGAAGTCACGAAGGCGTTTTTGACCATTTAACAGAAATTTTTACGCAAGTCATCGCAAAAAAAACAACACTCTCAGAAGCGGATGTCATTGCGGAGTTAACAGCACTTCACAAAGCTGAAATTGTTCAATTTGAAGCCTCAAAAACAGATGCACAAATCACCTTTATTGAACCTAGAGAAGATGATAAAACCATTCATAGAATATCGAAAATTGTTATACAACAACACGATTTAAAAAAAGCACAACTGCAAACGGTATTTGATTATGTTAAAAATGATGGCGTTTGTAAAAGTCAAAAATTACTATCTTACTTTGAAGAACCAAACTCCAAACGTTGTGGGATTTGTTCGAGTTGTTTAGAACGTTCAAAAAACAATTCATTCTCTGAAAGTGACATACAAAAACTCTTAGCATTATTAAAAATAGAGCCGCTTTCGTCTCGAAAAATTGAAACATTAAGTACCTTTGATGGCGATACACTTACGACTCTACTTACTTCCCTTTTGGAAAGAGGGTTAATAGAACTTACAGAAAGAAATACATACAAACTCAAAGCGTCATGAAGAAAGAAGACATCAGAATTGTGTTTATGGGGACTCCTGAATTTGCAGTTACTATATTAAATAAACTTATAGAAAGTAATTACTCTATTGTTGGCGTGATAACTGCGCCTGACCGTCCTGCGGGTCGTGGGCAAAAGATTAATGAATCTGCTGTGAAAGTGTTTTCTAAATCTAAAGGATTGCCGGTCTTACAACCTACAAACCTAAAAGATGAAACCTTTTTAAAAGCTCTTGAATCTTTAAATGCCAACCTTCAGATTGTAGTTGCTTTCAGAATGCTACCTAAAGTTGTATGGCAGATGCCTTCGTTAGGAACGTTCAACTTACATGCTTCATTACTTCCTGATTATCGTGGTGCAGCACCCATAAATTGGGCCATTATAAACGGTGAAAAAGAAACAGGTGCGACCACTTTTTTTATTGATGAAAAAATTGATACCGGAGCTGTAATTTTACAATCAAAAATTGGAATTAGTGCCACAGAAAATGCAGGAGAATTGCATGACAAGCTAATGCATTTGGGCGCCGATTTGGTTTTGCAAACCGTTCAATCCATTGAAGTTGGCGATGTAAAAACTTTTACTCAGCCTTTAAAAGAAACAAAAACTGCGTACAAGTTAAATAAAGACAACTGTAAAGTGGATTGGAATGCTTCAATGCATGCTATTTACGATCAAGTTCGCGGACTTAATCCCTATCCAGCAGCTTGGGGATTATTATCAAATGGAGAGGAGCTTTTAAATATCAAATTGTACGAAATTCGCAAACATTCTGAATCACACAAATTTGAAATTGGGAAGCTTATACTTTCAAAAAAAGCAATTAAGGTTGCTATAAAGGGTGGTTTTATTGAATTAATTAATTTTAAATTTCCTGGCAAACGTCAAATGGATGCCGTATCCTTTTTAAATGGATTTACCTTTCACGAAAATGCACGAATGCTATAAACCCACAACTGAACGATGAAGAAAAACAAACTTATAGAACACATGGCAGTACGCGCTGGAATTTCAAAAGCAGCGGCACAAAAAGCCTTAGAAGCTTTCTTAGAGAAAACTTCTGAATCCCTTCAAAACGGAAATAAAGTCTCATTACCTGGTTTTGGAACGTGGTCGGTCTATGAACGCTCTGCGCGAATGGGTCGAAACCCAAAAACAAATGAACCTTTAGCTATTCCTGCAAAAAACGTCCTTAAATTTAAGGCAAGTACTCAACTCACAAAAAATTTGAATTAGAATGTAGTGCAAACATTACGTACACTAAATCTATAGAATATTCTTATTTCAAAAAATATTGATAAAAAGTACCTATGTGAAATAATCGATTTAAAATAAATTTCCTATATTTAATTGATAATTTAGAGCAAAAGATGTCAAATATCTATTTAAAAAAGGGTCATTTATTAATCGCAGAACCATCCATTATTGGCGACATGTCATTTAATAGGTCTATCATTATTATTGCAGACCATAACACAGAAGGCTCTATCGGATTTATTTTAAACAAGCCTTTAGATTTTACGCTTCAAGATTTAATTCCCGAAATAGAACTCCCATTCAAAGTGTATAATGGCGGCCCTGTTGAACAAGACAATCTTTATTATATCCATAAAATTCCTACGCTTATTCCAGATAGTATTGAAATTTCACAAGGATTGTACTGGGGAGGGAATTTTGAAAAAGTTACTGAGTTGATTCAAAATAACAAACTAGATTCAAATGATATTCGATTTTTTCTCGGGTATTCAGGTTGGGAAACCAACCAGTTAACTTCCGAATTATTAGCACATACATGGATTCTTTCTGAAAACATCCACGATAAAACTATTATTGAAAAAGTAAATACGAGTTTCTGGAAAGAAAAAATGCTCGAACTAGGTGGTGATTATACCATTTGGTCTAATGCACCAGAGAACCCTTCTTATAATTAAGCTAGCCTTACTTTCATGTTTAGCTTCGCTAATATGTTTTGACATAGCGTTGTCGCATACCTTTTTTTTCTGTATGCTGTGATAGGTTGGAGCCCTTGAACGACATTAGTTACAAATAATTCATCTGCTTTTTGTAATTCAAAGGGAGAAATTGAGATTTCTTCATACTCGTAATCTGGAATTTTTTTGATAATTTCAATAACCTGCTTGCGCATAATACCTTTCAAACATCCATCTTCTAAAGGCGGCGTTTTTATGACATTCCCTTTGACCAAAAATAGATTTCCATTGAGGGCTTCAACAATATTTTTATTAGTATTTAGTAATAAACAATTTTGATATAGATTTTCTTTCGCATACACACTCCCTAAAACATTCAACACCTTATTATTCGTTTTTAAGGTTGATAAAAGTCCAGGAGTGACATAAAAATCTTTAAATAACTCCACTTTATATTCCGAGTTATTTAAGAGGTATAAATCAGTGTGTAATGGTTCAGTGGTAATAAAATATGATACGTCATTGGTTTGAGGTGTATAAAATCCGCCCTCTTTTCTAAAAACAGTAAATTTAATCCTAAACGAATTAGAATTAGATTCTTGATGAGTAAGCAACTCAAGAATTTGAGATTCTAAAAATTCCGGAGTGAAAGTCATAGGAATTTCCATTCTTAGAATTCGCATAGAAGCCATCAAACGAAAATAATGATCTTCCCAAAACAATAGTTTTCCATTTAAGGATTTTAGAGTTTCAAAAAGGGCATCACCAAAGGCCAATCCACGATTAAAAACCGAAAGTTTTGCTTGCTGATCTGAAAGTAATTCGCCGTTAAAATTTATCATAAAAAAAGTCCTGAATGAACAGGACAAATATAGTTTAAAAAATAAAAAAAATCTAGGAAGACCCTAAGACTTGCTTGAGATCTGATACTTGATTCTCCCAAAGCATCTTAGCTTCTTCAATTTCATCTTCTTCAGTAAAATCTGTAATCATTAAGGACACATCTTTTGTAATACCATCGACTTGAATTCGAATTTCAAAAAACGAATTATCATCATCGCCGTCTTGCCATTTAAACTTGACACGTTCACCATTTTTTTTGGTCAACAATTTAGCCACTTCTTCTGAATCATCCCATATAAATGTGAATAATTCACCTCTTGAATTCACATTATCGGCAAACCATTCTGACAATCCAGAAGGAGTCGAAATGTATTGATACAGCAATTGAGGGGATGCTTGAATAGGAATTTCTAACTCAAATTTAATTTTATCGCTCATTGGGAATTTTAAAATTTAAAAAATCCAATATATACATTAATTAGTTAGTAGTATAAAGAATTTTAATTTTTTTTAAAGGTATATTTATTTGTGAGGCGATATATTGTTTTTATATTTGCAGCCATCTAATTATGGCGAGGTAGCTCAGCTGGTTAGAGCGTCGGATTCATAACCCGGAGGTCGCGGGATCGTGCCCCGCTCTCGCTACAAAAAGACTCTTGAGATTTCTCAAGAGTCTTTTTTGTTTTAAGAAACCGTTTTTATCAATTCTTCTAGAGTTAGCAATTGTTGTTCTCCAGAATTCATGTCTTTTAGCAAGTATTTGTTCTGTTCCATTTCTGCTTCTCCAACCATAACCACAAATGGTATTTCGCGTTTATTAGAATACATCATTTGCTTCTTCAATTTTGATGCATCCGGATATAATTCAGCAGCAATAGATTGTGATCGTAAAGCTGTGATTGCTTTTAAACTGTAGAAACTTTCTGAGGTTCCAAAATTGGTAAAAAGCACTTTGGTAGATAGTGTTTTATCTGATGGAAATAAGTTTAATTCTTCAAGAACCAAATAAATTCGATCCAAACCAAAACTGATGCCTACTCCACTCACATCTTTTAAACCAAAAATCCCCGTCAAATCGTCATAACGACCACCACCACCAATAGAGCCCATTTGCACGGAATCTGGAGCAGCCACTTCATAGATAGCACCTGTATAGTAATTAAGTCCTCGCGCTAAAGTAACATCCATTTGTAATTTGGTTGTTTTAAGACCCAATGTAGCCACAGAGGTCGCAATAAACTCTAGTTCTTCAACACCTTTTATGCCTTCCGTAGAAGTGCTTAAAATACGTTTTAAGGTTTCTAATTGTTCTGAGAACTCACCTGTCAAGTCAAAAAGAGGTTCAAGCTTAGCAATACCTTCTGTGGCGATGCCTTTTTTGAGCATTTCTTCTTTAACTTTCTCAGCTCCTATTTTATCTAGCTTATCCAAAGCCACTGTAAAATCGATAAGCTTGTCTTGAGCACCTATCAATTCTGCAATGCCTGCTAATATTTTTCTGTTATTTATTTTTATGGTAACGCCGTTAAGTTTTAAATCTGAAAAAACAGCATCATACAATTGAATGAATTCAACTTCTTGCCATAACGATTTGGACCCTACTACATCGGCATCACACTGATAAAATTCTTGGAAGCGTCCTTTTTGAGGGCGGTCTGCTCGCCAAACGGGTTGAATTTGAAAGCGTTTAAATGGAAATACAATATCGTTTTGGTATTGTGCAACATAACGTGCAAAGGGTACGGTCAAATCGTAACGCAATGCTTTTTCTGTAAGCGAGTTTGAAAAACGCGCTAAATTGCCTTCTTCAAGTGCTTCTAAATCTGCTTTTTTGACTTTATCTCCCGAATTTAAAATCTTAAAAATTAAACGATCCCCTTCTTCACCATATTTTCCTAATAAGGTTTCAGACAATTCAAAACTCGGTGTTTCAATAGGTTGAAAGCCAAATTTTTTAAAGTTTGACTTTATGGTACTAAAAATATAGTCGCGATTTGCTAACTGCTTTGGAGAAAAATCTCGTGTGCCTTTGGATATGCGTGGTTTTGATACCATGGTTATGCTTTAAGTAACAAATATCTCTCTTTTTACGAACCTATCCAATTAGATCGTCTAAATACTTAAAAAGTTCACCTTTTGTGATGGAGGATCCTTGAACGATAAGTTCAAATAATTTTGCGTTTTTATCGGCTTCAAGCGTTTTATCTGCATTGAATAATTCAACATCGTTGGACATTAAATTTTCTCTTAACCAAGCAAATCCTTCTTTGGTAGTCAAGTCGATATTATCAATTTTTATTTTAAGTCCTATCAATCGCAACTGTGATCCTTCGACCTTAAAAAGATACATATGTTGTGAGGCTATATTTTCTAAATACTCTACTTTAGATAATACGCCTTCCCAAACTAAGTCACTAAAAATGTCCAATTCTTCTTCAGCAACTTCGGGCTTCTGTGCCTTAATGTCTTTCCATTCCTCTGCCGTAATGGATTGGGTTGCTAAGAAGTTGATAAATTCTTGGTTTAATTCTTCAAGCTGTTCTTTTGTAAGTCTTGTGTATTTCATCTTTGATTATAGTTAAAAAAAATGCGCCCTAATAATAGGGCGCAAATTTATAAAATAAGATTGAATTAATACTAGAAGATATAGCGTAATCCAAATTGCATTTGCCATCTAGAAGCTAAACTTGAATCGTATCCAAACGTTTCGGTTTGGTTCGGATTAAATGAATAGGTTGGCACCAAAGTACCTGGGTCAACACTCACGCCTATTGGAGACGTGTTGTTTGCCTGTTGTACTAAGCCCCAATCAGAATTCACTAAGTTTCCAATGTTAAGCACATCAATACTAAACTGAATTGTATTGGTTTTCTTTTCAGAAATTTTAATCTTGTAATCTTGTAAAAACTTCACATCCCAACGGCCTCTCCAAGGAGCTTGTGCGCCGTAACGTTCTGCATATTGTCCTCTACGCCCACTTAAATAGTCGTCTTGTGCGATATAGGCATCTAAAGCAACGCCTTGTTGAGGACCTCCTGAGGGATCAAACTGCATTTGCTGAATCTCTGCAGAAGTTGGCACATATAAAAGGTCATTATTTTGACCAGATGTATCGCCGTTGATATTCCCTGCATAGGTATAACTAAAACGACCACCACGTGCATATTCAAAGAAAGTAGAAAGCGATGTTCCCCATTTGTTATCTGTACCGTAGTTCCATTTTTTACTTGCAACCCCAATGATACGGTGTGTATCTCCATATCTAGAGTAGGATAGCTGATCTGAGTTAGCATTTCCTAGAACAGGATTGAAATCAAATGCATCACCTGTAATTTCAGCTTCAATAGAATTGACATCTTTTGAATCTAAATAGCTATAGGCTAACATGGTGTATAAACCATTGTCAAATGTTTTTTGTGCTTTTAAAGAGGCATTCCAAATACGACCTTTGTCAGAATTTGTAAATACGTAAGCATTATTGATTTTATCTGCAGCTGTATAATAAGGTCTGTTATCCACGCCTGCTAACGTACCAGATGGTGGTGTAAGCCCCCAGTTTTGTACATGAGCACCATTGATGTCTTTGGTATAAGATACATCTGCTGTAAGAATCAAACCATTGTCATATTTATGATCCAATCCTAAATTCGTTCTCCATACCTGTGGGAACTTATAATCTGGATCAACTGCTTGGTAGAAATATGAATTTGGATTTCCTATTTGGTTCCCTAACCATACAAAAGGAAAACGTCCAGTAAACAAGCCAGACCCTCCTCTTAATTGAATCGTACTATCGCCTTTGACATCATAATTAAATCCTACACGTGGAGAAACCAACCAATCATTTGATGGTAATTGTGTACTATCCAATAGTTGTACTTGACCTGTATTAGGATTTACGTAAGGAATTTCTGGTTGATAAAAAGAAACATCTATAACATCTTGTGCTTTTTGAGCAGAGTCAAAGAATAAAGGTTTGTCGAAACGTACTCCGTAGGTTAATTTAAACTTATCATTCACATCCCATTCATCTTGAAGATAGAAAGCGAGTTGTCCAACATTAGTTTCTGCTAATGCCCAAGAATCTGCATTTTTAACATTTTTCGCATTTGATAATGCTTCTGACAACAATCCATTTGTAGAAGCTGTTAAGAAATCATTTACAGACCCAAAAGCTCCGAAAGCTCCAACATAACCATTTGCATTTGAATAACCATATGCACCTAAGTTAAAAGAGTTGTCAAACTCAAATTTCTCAAAAGAGAACCCTATAGTATAGGTGTGATTCGCTTTGGAAATTGTCATATTATTAGAAAATTGAAATACTTTTTGGTCTAACACATTATTGATTGAAAACGGCTCATGACCAGCAATAATATAATTTTGACCAGCTCCATTTTGAATCGTAATTGCAGGAGCAGCAGACGACATTGGCGTTCTGAAATCATCAAAATGCGTATACCCTACTTGAAATTTATTAGATGTATTATCTGACAATCTTGAATTCAATTCTAATTGAACAGACTGTAAATTATTGTTGATTTGATAGCCTGAATTTTCAAACTGTAGTGTTGTTGCGCTAGGCCCTCTTACGCCCAATGCTGTGGGGTGAGCTGGTTTATCTTTTGAAGCACTTAACCAGTTATATATCACTGCTAATTGGTTATTATCATTCACATTCCAATCTAGTTTAAAGATACCTTTACTAGATTCAGAATCATGCGTAAAACCTTGGTATGCTCCTGTGTTATATCCTAAGCTTGATAACGCATCTTGAACTGCAATCAAATCAGATTCCAAAACAACTGATTCGTTAACCGCACCAGAACCTGTGTTTGGTAACCATGCTTGTCCTAAATCAGTTCGTTCGTCTTGCTCATAATTAGCAAAGAAAAATAATTTGTTTTTCACAATCGGTCCTCCGATACTAAAGCCTGTTTGCTGTTGTGTAAGAGAAGGAACAAAGATATCTTGACCTTTGATTTTAGAACCAGTCATATCTTCATTTCTATAGAAGCCATAAACCGTACCTTTAAATTCATTAGATCCACTTTTAGTCACCGCATTTACGGTTGCTCCAGTAAACCCAGATTGTGTCACATCATAAGGTGCAGTCGATACTTGTATTTGATCGATAGCATCTAAAGACACCGGCTGTGCATTTGTTTGACCTCCCGGCGTAGCGGCATCTAATCCGAAAGGATTATTGAAAATTGCACCATCTAAAGAGAAGTTATTAAACTGGTCATTACGACCGCCAAAAGAACCATTACTTGCTGTGGGCTCTAAACGTGTAAAATCTGATGCTGATCGAGAAATCGTCGGCAATGTTGTCAATTCTTTACGACCTACATTAGTTTCGGCTCCTGTTCTATCACTCCCAAAAACGCCATTAGCGGAATTGACTGTAATCACTACGGCATCTAGTTGTGCTGCATCAGGGGTTAAACTTAATGTTAGATTTTCTGTTTTTCCTAAAGTCAAAAACACGTCCGTAAACGATTGATCGCTGTACCCTACATAACTAACTGTTATTGTATAAGGTCCACCAATTCTAAGGTTGACAAGGTTAAAACGACCATCAATGTCTGTTGCTGCGCCATAAGTAGTTCCAGTTGGCGTGTGTACTGCAACCACATTTGCTCCTGGTAAACCAGCGTTGGCTTCATCGGAAATAGCGCCCTTAATACTTGATGTTGTCACTTGAGCAAACGACAGAGAACAAGTAAAAATGAACATAAAAAGTGTTGTAATTTGTTTCATTTTGTTTAATATTTATAAGGATTAGTTATAACAAAAATACAACAAAAAAAGCCTATACAATTGTATAGGCTTTAACAAATTTCTAAATTTATTAACGTTTTATTAACACAGTCTATTACTTAGCTGCAATAATTTCGAAAGGTAACTCAACAGTTACATCTCTGTGGAGACGTATTACTGCAATATATTTCCCAAGGCGTTTTACATTGCCTCCAGTTACATTAATGAATTTTTTATCAATAGTTTGTCCAGCTTTGGCTAAAGCATCTGCTAAATCAATATTATTGACAGATCCAAATAATTTATCTCCAGCACCAACTTTCGCTGCTATTTTTATTTCTAAAGCTTTTAAAGCACTAGCAATTGCTTGAGCTTCATCAACGATTTTCTTTTCTTTAAATGCGCGTTGCTTTAAATTTTCTGCGAGTACTTTTCTAGCAGATACCGTAGCAAGGATGGCTTTACCACCTGGAATTAAAAAGTTTCTACCATAACCGTTTTTAACTGTTACAACATCGTCTTTAAACCCCAATCCTTCTACGTCATGTTTTAATATAAGTTCCATAGTTATAATAGTTTTATTTCATTAAATCGGCTACATACGGCATCAATGCTAAATGTCTTGCTCTTTTCACAGCAACAGACACTTTTCTTTGATACTTTAAAGAAGTTCCAGTTAAACGTCTTGGTAATAACTTACCTTGTTCGTTTACAAATTTTATTAAAAAATCTGGATCTTTATAATCGATATACTTGATACCTGACTTTTTGAAACGACAGTATTTTTTTGCTTTGTTGGTGTCAATATTTAAAGGCGTTAAATATCTGATTTCACCATCTTTTTTTCCTTTGGCTTGTTGTTCTATAGACATAATTACGCTTTTTCTTTAAGTTTAACTCTTCTTCTTTCAGCCCATGAGATTGCATGTTTATCTAAACTAACAGTTAGATAACGCATAAAACGCTCGTCACGTCTAAATTCTACTTCTAAAGGGCCAATAGCCTCTCCAGGTGCAGTAAATTCAAATAAGTGGTAAAAGCCACTTTTTTTGTTTTGAATTGGATATGCTAATTTCTTTAGCCCCCAATCTTCTTTCGATACCATCTTTGCTCCTTTAGAAACGAGTAAGTCCTCGTATTTCTTTACTGTTTCCTTTATCTGAGTGTCAGATAAAACGGGATTCAAGATGAAAACAGTTTCGTAATGATTCATAAATTTTATAATTTTTTGTTTTAAAATGGCTGCAAAAATAAGTATTATTTATTGTTTCAACAACATTAAATACGATTATTTAATTCACTTTATTTTTATTCGTTAAACGGTGTTTTACGAATTTTATCGATTTATTTTTGTATAATTGTAGTTGTTAACCTCCAATAAAATTGACCTGATGAATTTAAACTGTATAATTGTTGATGCGAACGTCACTCAACGGTTAACGACTTTAAAACTTATAAATAACCACCCTTCACTAAATTTGATCGGGAAGTTTTCATCTGTAATTGAAACAAAAAAATGTCTACTAACCACTTCTGTAGACCTTGTCATTATGGAAGTTGATCTTCCTACTTCAGCTGGATTTGAATTATTAGATGTTTTTAATGAGCATCCAAACATCACCATGCCTTACGTTGTCGTCGTTAGTAACAACGACGCGTTTGCCCTCAGCGCTTTCGAATACAATGTTATAGATTACTTAATTAAACCAGTACCTAAAGTACGATTTGACGAGGCGATCGCTAAGACGGTTTTACAAGCTAAAATGGAGGAAAATTTCAAAGATGATGATGGCGAGCACATTTTTGTAAAAAGTAACCTTAAGAAACGTAAAATATACATTAAAGACATCAAATGGATTGAAGCGCTTGGAGATTATGTGAAATTAATCACTAATAGTAAAAGCTTTGTAATTCTATCAACCATGAAAGCTTTCGAAAATGAGCTTCCAAACGGTTTGTTTTTAAGAATTCATAAATCTTATATCGTTAATCTAAAGAAAGTAGAACGGTACGATAGTAAGCATGTGGAAATCGAGAAAATGAAACTCCCTTTAAGCAGAACTCGAAAAATAGAATTGAGTCAGGCTTTAGATGTTATTGCAAACTAATAATTATCTACATTTATTAGTAAACGAACAGCTCTAAAATCTCTAGTACTTAAAAAACGTAATTTAATTTTTTGTAGCACAGATTTTGTTTTAACAAGCGATTGGTTTTGAGGTATTTTAATCAAAATATTTTTATTGTACTGGTTTCTTATTCTTGAAACAACAGGGAATTCTGGACCTAATACATTCGCTTTAAACACGTGCCTCAAACTTGTTGCTAACCATTCAGCGCCTTCATTTACTTTATTATAATTCTTATGTTTAATGGTCAATTTGACTAGACGATAATACGGGGGGTATTTATAAATTCTTCGCTCTTCTAATTGCTCGGCAAACATGGACGCATAGTCATTTATAGACACTTGTTGAAGGATTGTATGGTGCGGATTATAGGTTTGAATAACAACTTTCCCTCTAGTATCCGTTCGTCCGGCACGCCCAGCAACTTGTTGTAACAATTGAAAACTGCGTTCATGCGCTCTGAAATCAGGAAAATTGATCAGTTGGTCTGCATTTAAAACCCCTACTAATTTTACATGCCTAAAATCGAGCCCTTTGGTCACCATTTGAGTGCCCACCAAAATATTGACTTCTTTATTTTCGAAGCTAGAAATAATACGATCATAACTGTACTTTCCTCGAGTGGTATCCAAATCCATTCGGGCTACTTTAGCTTCAGGAAACAAAAGTTCAACTTCCTGTTGAATTTGTTCTGTACCAAATCCTTTAGTATCAATTTCCACCCCTCCACAAGCACCACAAAACTGTTGCATTGCCATCGTATGACTGCAATAGTGGCAACGAAGCTGGTTTTTATATTGATGAAACGTCAAACTGACATCGCAATTTGGACATTCAGGCGTATGCCCACAAGTATTACAAGACACCACGGGAGAATATCCGCGCCTGTTTTGAAATAAAATCACTTGAGAATCCACATCCAAAGCCTCTTTAATTTCTGTAACTAGTCGGTCACTAAAATGACCTGTCATGCGTTTGCGTTTATATTTATCTGTTAAATCGACCAGCTCGATTTCTGGCATAAGCACATTATTAAATCGTTTTGTGAGTGCTACATATCCAAATTTATCTTCTTTTGTGGCGTTGAAAAAACTCTCTATACTAGGCGTGGCCGAACCTAAAAGTGTTTTCGAATGATATAGAGATGCTAATACGATCGCCGTGTCTCTTGCATGGTAGCGCGGCGATGGATCAAATTGTTTATAGGATTGTTCATGCTCTTCATCAACAATCACAAGCCCTAAATTACTAAAGGGCAAAAAAACAGAAGAGCGTGCACCAATAACAACCCGCGCATTTTCAGATTGATTAAGCACATGGTTCCAAACTTCTAGGCGTTCGTTCTGTGAATATCGCGAATGATATACGGCAATTTGATTCCCAAAATATTTTTGTAAACGTTGTACCAATTGCGAAGTTAACGCAATTTCTGGCACTAGGTATAAGGCTTGTTTACCTTGCGCTAAAACCGTTTCAATTTTCTTAACATAAATCTCCGTTTTACCAGATGACGTCACGCCATGAAGCAGCACTGTATTATAGGTGTTAAATGCTTGATCAATTTCTTCTAATGCAGTGTTCTGATAAGTGTTTAGTTCTTTTGTAGCATCCTCTTCAGAATCTTGAAACTGAATGCGATCGGTCTGGTAATGGTATTCCTCAAAAACCTGTTTATCTATAAGTGTTTTTATTTGTGTGGATGAGGCCTTACTTTTTGTCTTAAGGTCCGCGACTTTGATTTGTTTTGTAGAATTTGCTAAATTAAAATAACTCAATACAATCTCGCGTTGTTTTGCAGCATTCTTTAAAGTTTCAAGGAGCTCTTGTAGTCCATTTTCATGTTGATAATTGGGATGTAAACGCACACATCGAATTAATTTAGGTTTATATTTCTCTAACAATTCCTGCTCGAGAGCGATTACTTTTTGGTCTAATAAACGTTTTAAAACGGGGAATGAATTCTTACGATCAATAATGGCATTGATTTCCTCTACCTTTAAACTCGATTGCTGTTGTAGTGCTTCATAAACGAGATATTCATCATCTTTAAAAATATTGATATCAAATCCAGATGTAGGGTTTAATGAAATAATAGTTTCGCTTTCTAGTAAAAATGCATTAGGCAGTGCAGCTCGCATGATCTCACCCATACTACAGAGGTAATAATTAGCCATCCATTCCCATAATTTAAACTGGAATTGATTCACTACAGGCGATTCATCTAATATACTATGAATCGACTTTGCATCGTAAGCTGTAGGTTCCTTATCGTGTATGCTATATACTAGTCCTGTGTAGACTTTACTTTTTCCAAAAGGAACAGCGACTCTAACACCAATTTTAATGAAATTTGCTTCTGCTTTTGTAATCGCGTAAGTGAAATTTCGCTCCAAAGAAAGCGGTAAAATTACATCGATAAAAAATACGTCTATACTGTGCATTTTTTCTTTAGAAGTTGAAGAGATGAATTCAATTCATGTCCCAAGAGAATAATGTTTGCATTTAACCAAAAATAAAACAAGAGAATTAATAAGGCACCAATGGAGCCATAGAGTTCATTATAGGTTGAAAAATTTTCAATATAAAGGCCAAAGAGATAAGAGGTTGAAATAATTAGAAACGTCGTAAAAATAGCGCCTACAGAGAAAAAACTAGATAGCTTCCCATCTTTAGTTCCAAAATAATATAAGGTGGCCATACTGACATAAATCATAAGTACAAAAAAGAAATATTTGGCACGTGTAATCCAAAACAGCTCGCTACTCGCATCTCCAGAACCAAATTTTTCGATGATCGGATGAATCAAATAAATCTGAGCATATCCAAATCCAATAACCGTCAGTATTAAAAGTACGACTAGAATAATTGCCACACCAAATGCGTAGAAATATTGCTTGATAAAATTTCTGTTGAGTTGTTGATGGTAGGCGTTTTCAAACCCAGAAAACACAGCATTTACGCCGTTTGCCATCAAAAACATAGAAATCAAAAACACCGTAGACAGCAGTCCTCCAGTATTTGTATCGTTGATGTTTTCAAAAATATTTTGATTAAAAAAATCTGAGGTTTGCGGGGGTAAAAAGGAATCTAAAAAATTTAAAAAATCAACTTTAAAATTATCAAAAGGGATGTAGGGAATCAGGATAATAATGAACAGTAGGAACGGAAATATTGCTGTAAAAAAACTAAAAGCAATAGCACTCGCTCTGGTAGTCAGTGTGCCTTTAAAAATCCCAATCACGTACATTTCACAAAGGTCATATATCGAAAGGCCTTCAAACCCTGGTAGCTTGATGCGTTTTAGGAATTTAGCTATCCAATTTAGAATGGGAATTTTATCTAATTTATCTTCGATAGCTTGACTCATTACACGGCTTTCAGGCTTAAATCCATATTTGATACAGAGTGTGTCAGGGCTCCACTAGAAATAAAATTCACACCACATTCTGCATAATGTCTTAACGTGACTTCATCAATACCACCCGAGGATTCGGTTAAACATTTATCGCCAATAAGCTCAATTGCTTTTTGGGTATCTGTATAATTAAAGTTGTCAATTAAAATGCGATAAACGCCTTTACTCTCTAAAATCTCTTCGATTTCTTCCAAGTCACGAGCTTCGACAACAATTTGAAGATCCAATTCATGTTTCTTTAAATACGCTTTTGTTGTAGAGATTGCATTGGTAATGCCCCCCGCAAAATCGATGTGATTATCTTTAAGCATAATCATATCGTAGAGCGCAAAACGATGGTTTGCACCACCTCCGATGGCAACGGCCCATTTTTCTAAGGCTCTAAATCCTGGCGTTGTTTTTCGGGTGTCTAAAATTTTTGTGTTGGTGCCTTTCAAAATTTCTACATAGGAATGTGTTTTGGTAGCGATGGCACTCATACGTTGCATGGCATTTAGAACTATACGTTCTGCTTTAAGGATGGATTGCTTAGATCCTTCCACATAAAAAGCAATATCGCCAAATTTAACATTAGCCCCATCTGAAATTAGCGTTTCAACTTGTAACGTTGGATCGACATAGTGAAAAACTTGCTTCGCAAAATTAACTCCAGCAATAACGCCATTATCTTTGACCAAAAGTTTGGCTTTTCCAGTAGCGTCTGAAGGGATACATGCTAATGAGCTATAGTCGCCATCTCCTACATCTTCTCGAATAGCATTGGCTATTATTAGCTGTACTTCGTTTTTAAATTGTTCGTTGGTAATCATGTTTGTAACTTTGTAGCTAAAATATGAATTTATCGCAAATTCAATCCTAATTATAAAACCTTATTTAAAATAATTTAACTTTGGGACATGCAAATTAAACTCATTGCCATAGGAAAAACGGATCAAATTGAGCTTGAACGCTTGATTTCCATGTATCAAAACCGATTGTCGCATTATGTCCGATTTTCATTTGATATTATTCCTGACTTAAAAAACAGTAAAAATTTATCTGAAAAACTTCAAAAAGAAGCGGAAGGTAAATTAATACTTGATAAACTATTACCTACAGATCGTTTGATTTTATTAGATGAAAATGGAAAAGAAATGAATTCAATAGAATTTTCCACCTTTCTACAAAAACACATGAATTCGGGCATCAAACGGCTTGTATTGGTTATTGGAGGGCCTTATGGCTTTTCGGAAGCCGTTTATAAAAAAGCTGGAGGTAAATTAGCCCTTTCAAAACTGACCTTTTCACATCAAATGGTTCGTCTATTTATTATAGAACAACTGTACAGAGGATTTACAATTCTTAAAAACGAACCCTATCACCACCGATAATTATGACTATTGTATTTGCGACCAACAATCCAAACAAAATTAAAGAAGTTCAAGCCCAAATTCCAGATCGTATCAAATTGATAAGTCTAGAAGAAATTGGATGTCTTGTGGACATTCCCGAAACGCAAGACACCATAGAAGGCAATGCGATTCAAAAAGCGACCTATATTAAAGACCACTTTGGTCTTGATTGTTTTGCAGATGATACTGGACTGGAGGTGCATGCTTTGGACGGTGCACCAGGTGTGTTTTCTGCCCGCTATGCAGGACCTCAACGCAATGCTGATGATAATATGAACCTGTTAATTTCAAAATTAGCATCCAAAGACAATCGGGAAGCGCAGTTTAAAACCGTAATTGCAATGTATTATAACAAACAACTTATCACTTTTGAAGGCATTTGTAAAGGAGAAATTACCAAAAGTAAACGAGGTTTTGACGGTTTTGGCTATGACCCTATTTTTCAACCTGAGAATTATGAGACTACATTTGCTGAACTGTCTATGGCTGATAAAAATCGGATTGGACACCGTGGAAAAGCAGTCGCTAAATTGGTAACGTATTTGAATACGCATTAAATTAATTAGTAGTACCTTTGCCGCTTAAAATTCCTCAGGGTGAGGATGTGTTACATGGAGATTGGTTTTAAGTATGTTCGATACGCCTCTAAGTAACACTTAGTTATATATCGAATACTTAAATTACAAAAAAATGAATGCATTCAAAGAACTTGGACTAGAAGACCATTTAGTACAAGCCATTACAGACTTAGGCTTTGAAACGCCGAGTGAAGTACAAGAAAAAACAATTCCACTTTTATTAGATAAAGACAGTGACCTCGTTGCATTAGCACAAACAGGAACTGGAAAAACAGCAGCATTTGGGTTTCCAATGCTCCAAAAAATTGACGTCAATAGCCGCACCACACAAGGGCTTATATTGTCGCCAACACGAGAGCTTTGTTTACAAATTACCAATGAGATGAAACTCTATGGGAAACACTGTAAAGGACTTAATGTCACTGCTATATATGGTGGTGCTAGTATTACAGATCAAGCGAATCAAGTTAAAAGAGGGGCACAAATTATTGTGGCAACTCCTGGACGAATGAAAGATATGATTAGTCGAAGACTGGTTGATATCTCAAAAATCGAATATGCTGTATTGGATGAAGCGGATGAGATGCTTAACATGGGATTCTTTGAAGATATTACAGAAATTTTATCCCATACTCCAGAAGAAAAAAGCACTTGGTTGTTTTCGGCAACCATGCCAAAAGAGGTGTCTTTAATTGCTAAAAAATTCATGGATAGCCCTGTAGAAGTTACAGTAGGCCATAAAAATATGGGAAGCAAAAATGTTTCTCACGAATATTTTCTTGTTGGTGCAAGAGATCGATACCGTGCATTAAAACGTTTAGCGGATGTTAATCCAGATATATTTTCTGTAATCTTTTGTAGAACAAAGAGAGACACACAAAAAGTTGCAGAACAACTTATTGAAGATGGATATAGTGCAGGCGCTTTACATGGCGATTTGAGTCAAAACCAACGTGACGTGGTGATGAAGTCGTTTAGAGCAAAACAGATTCAAATGTTAGTGGCTACCGATGTGGCGGCTCGTGGAATTGATGTGGATGACATTACGCATGTTATTAACTATCAATTACCTGACGAAATAGAAACGTACACCCACCGAAGTGGACGAACAGGTCGTGCTGGAAAATCGGGAATTTCTATGGTTATTGTTTCCAAAAGTGAAGTTCGAAAAATAAAGAGTATTGAACGTATCATTCAAAAAGATTTCATCAAAAAAGAAGTGCCTAGTGGTATGGAAATTTGTGAAGTTCAATTGAAAGCACTTGCCAATAAAATTCACGATACAGAAATAAATCATGAAATAGATCCGTATTTAAATGATATTAATTCATTGTTTGAAGATGTAACTAAAGAGGAATTGATTAAGAAATTTTTCTCTGTTGAATTTACACGTTTCTTTAATTATTATAAAAAATCTAAAGATTTAAACACCCAATCGGGCAGCCATACTGATGACCATCGTGCAGATGATAACTCGGCGCGTTTCTTTATAAACATAGGAAGTAAAGATGGTTATGACTGGATGAAGCTGAAAGATTTCTTAAGAGATACGTTACAACTTAACCAAGATGATGTTTATAAAGTAGATGTAAAAGATAGTTTTGCATTTTTTAATACTGATGCTGCACACAAGGCTAAAGTTCTTGAGTTTTTTACAGATTTTAAACAAGATGGACGATTTATAAACGTTGAAATCACAGAGAAAAAGAGTCGCGATCGCAATCGTGGCGGCGGTGGTCGTCGCTCTGGCGGCGGTGGCTATGGCGGTGGTTACGGCGGTGGAAGAGGTCGAAATGACCGTTCTAAAAGGTCTGGATCTAAATCTGAACACAGAGGACGAAGAAGCGATAGTGATTCGTCTAGCAGATCTCCACGACGTTCTTCAGATTTTAAACCTAGTGGAGGAGGCGATTTTTCTCGTGCCAGAAAAAGCCGTAGAAAATAGAACTAATGTGTTAATTTTTAGTCAAAGTTTAAATTGACAATATTAGTGTAGTATTTGTTTACTACTTTTATAGCATAAATGCACAAATGAAATTAAAGTTCACACTTTTATTACTTCTAGTAGTTCCCTTTTTTGGGGCTTCACAAGTTTATAATTCTGTTCAAGGAAAAATTGTAAGCTCGGAAACCTTAGGAGCAATGGAAAGTGTGAATATTGTGAACCTCAACCAAGTGATAGGAACCACAACTAACACTGATGGAGAATTCGAAATTCGGGCGAAAGCAAATGATACACTACACCTCTCCTATTTAGGCTATAAATCTATTAAAGTAAAAGTTAGTAACGACTGGATAAAATACGGAACTTCCACAACTATTGAGCTCACAGAGCTGGCTTTAGCTTTAGAAGAGGTTAATGTGAACACCTTGAAACTAACGGGCTACCTCGCCGTAGATATCAAGCAAGTTCCCATCCAAAAAAATGTACGTTATAGCATCTCTGGACTCAATAGCGGTTATGAATCGAGTTCACGAGCACCAAGTATGGTAACGAAAGTTTTGGGTGCTATATTTAATCCTGCTGATTTCTTACACAACATCTTTGGAAAAAAGCCTCGCGAGATGCGTAAACTTCGTGAGATGAAAAAACAAGATGAGATTAGAACTTTGCTCGCTTCGCGTTTTGACAGAGAAATGCTCATTGCGTTACTACAAGTTGATAAAATTGATTTGGACCTTCTAATTAGTGAATGTAACTACTCCACAGATTTCATTAGAACTGCTAATGACTTGCAAATATTAGATGCCATTAGCGAATGTTACGAAGAATATAAAATCCTGAGCCGAAATAGGTGATTTGTGTTTGTTAAACAAATTGAACCAATATAGTGTTCTTTTAAATCAGATACTACTGCTTACCTATTCTTCGCCTCAATCCAGCGTGCCATATACTTGGTACTTTGTAGTTGGTGATGACTAAGCATCTGCCCAATACTATTTTGAGCACGATGAGTTTCAAGCCGCCCTAAAAGAGTTTTGATGCGATTAGCCAAAACACGCATGTGTTGGTGATTCTCAAACCGAGCTTTTAGAACCGAAAACCCTTGATTTTGAGCGGTCGTCCATTGAGGTGTATTTGTATAGAGTGTAACCGCATGAGCTGCAAATTCATCTGAGTTGTCTTGTATAATGCCGTTAGGCGGTAGATTGCCAAATATGCCTTCTGCTGCAATGGAAGACATCGCACAAGGCGTTCCTGCTTGCATCGCCAAAACAAGTTTGCCTTTGAGGCCCGCTCCAAACCGCAAAGGCGCTAATAAAACTTTAGCAGAATTTAGAGCTTCAAAAGCATCATCGACAAAGCCATGCACCAAAAAACCATCAAATTCATTGTGCATTTCTTTGACGTTTGCAGAGTCATAAGCCCCATAAATATGCAGCTTGGTATCTGGAAGCGCTTTTCTAATTTTTGGCCAAATGTCTTTTTTAAGGTGGCGCACCACATCCAAATTTGGAGGGTGTAAAAAATTTCCTATAGACACAAAATCAAGACGGTCGTCGTAGGACTTACAGTCTGTTTGGGGTTGACAGTCTTTCGCTTCGATCATAAAAGGAAGGTAACACAACAACGCGGGATCTATTTTAAGCTGTTGCGTTAACAACAGATGTTCTGCTTCAGAGATAATTAAGGACAGGTCGCTTCTGTATAGACTTGCAAGTTCGCGCTTGGCGGTATCCGTTGTAAAAAGTAGACTATCAAGGGGTTGTTTTGTCGTAAATGCCTTTTGACGGGCTTTTCTTAAAAAATGTAAATCTTCGGTATCTAAAATTCGTAAAGCATCTGGACAGTGTTCCGCCACACGCCATCCAAATTGTTCCTCAGTCATAAACCGATCAAAAAGAACAATAGTTGGGTTTAATGCTTTTATAAACACATCAAAACTGGACGCATTGAGTTCGATCGATTCCACCTTGACGCCAATAGACTCTAAGTCAAACGCCTTGTCAGATGTTTTGCAAGTGGTTGCAAAAGTGACATGATAGCCTTGCTCCAGAAATGCCGCTATAAGTTGAAGCATCCGCGTTCCAGCTGCCGAGGAAGTGGGTTCTGGATAAACAAATCCGATGACCAATAAACGCGATTCCATAGAGATGAAAAATTAATTAATTTCTGTTGTGTGGATATAATTCATGCGAGCCCGAGTCGCCCAGTCCACTACAGATTGAATTTGAGCAGGAGAAAGTTGCGCCCCAGAATGGGTCCAAGTATAGGACGCCAACGGCATGGAGGATTCTTCTATTTCTTCTATTAACTCCTCTAGTTTATGGGCTTTCTTTTGAATGGAGTAGCTTGCCCATTTCGAAACATTAAAATGTTTTTTACCTTCTTTAACATGTCCATTTAACCAATAGTTTACAGGGGTTATCGAATTGTACCACGGATAGATGGTGTGATTACTATGACAGTCAAAACAAGCCTGTTCCATTAGGTGTTTAACGTCCTTTGGCGCTTGGGTATCCACTAAAAACTGATCCACAGTATCAAAACCACTTTGATTTTTATGAGGTTGAAAAAATTGTGCTATTATAAATAGAATCACAGCTGCAACTATTATTTTTTTCTTAAGAGTCATGGATATTTTAGTAAATTAATTCTGGTATAAAGTTATTGAAATTTAGTCTAAACTCCATTATCTTAAGTTGCTGTATTTCTGGAACTAAAAAAGGAAACAAGATTTTTCATTGACTTACACAGATATTTGTTACATTGGAACTAAAATTAATTTCCTTAACCCCATCTAAATCAATACCATGACCTACAAAAACTTATTAAATGAACTTTCATACGTCAATCATAGTCGCGACAAAAGAACCTACTATGCAAAAATGGTCCTTGAAAATCCTGACTTGGTGCCCCTACTTTTACAGATTTTATTTGATGTAAATAAAGACATCGGATCTCGTGCAGGTTGGGTACTAGAAAGTGTTTGTAAAAAAAATATTTTTATTCTAAAGCCATATATCGATGACTTTACAACACAAATGCCGAAAGTCTATTTGGATTCTGCTGTACGACCAGTTGCAAAAATCTGTGAATGTCTCATTAAAAATCATATAGATAAAAAAGTCCCTGCTTTTAAGCAGTTTTTAAAACCGATCCATATAGAACGTATCATAACATTGAGCTTTGACTATCTAATAGGCGATCATAGAGTAGCGCCTAAAGTCTATGCCATGCAAAGCCTGTTCTGGCTAAGCGTTGAGTTTCCTTGGATTCTTCCCGAATTACAAACTATCTTGGAGCAAAATTACCCCAATGAATGTTCAGGCTACAAAGCACGAGCCAGGAAAATTTTAGATAAAATTAAATTAAAATCCGAGTAGACTTTTATCTAAAAATTATATATGAAAATCCACAAAAACTTAAAAACTAGACAGATTTCTTCGACTGAAAAGCCTTATCTTTGTAGCTTCAAAAAAATAAAATAATTATGTCTATATCCATGTTAAATGCAATTTCTCCTATTGACGGGCGCTACAGATCAAAAACTGATGCATTAGCAGGGTTTTTCTCTGAAGAATCTCTCATCAAATATCGTGTACTCGTAGAGATTGAGTATTTTATTGCACTTTGTGAACTTCCTTTGCCGCAATTAGAAGCGTTTGATTCCGCTCTTTTCGAAAATTTGAGAGCGATTTATAAGGAATTTTCTTCCAAAGATGCACAGGCTATTAAGGATATTGAAAGCATTACAAATCACGATGTGAAAGCAGTAGAGTATTTTATTAAAGATAAATTTGATGCCCTTCAAATTTCTGAATACAAAGAGTTTATTCACTTCGGACTAACATCTCAAGATATAAATAATACTGCCATTCCACTAAGTATTAAAGATGCTATTTCAGCGGTGTATATCCCAGAATACAACACTCTGATGGACTGCTTAAAAGGATTGGTCAATGAATGGGGTGAAATTCCGTTATTGGCAAGAACGCACGGACAGCCTGCCTCTCCCACGCGACTTGGTAAAGAGATTGAGGTTTTTGTGACGCGTTTAAACGCACAATTTGAGACCTTAAAATCGATTCCTAATGCGGCAAAATTTGGAGGTGCAACAGGAAATTTCAACGCACATAAAGTTGCCTATCCTACAATTGACTGGCAAGCATTTGCTTCTAGTTTTTTAAATGACAAACTCGGTCTATACCACTCTTTTCCAACCACTCAAATTGAACATTACGACCATATGGCTGGCTTATTTGATGCCTTAAAACGCATCAATACCATTGTGATCGATTTGGATCGTGATTTTTGGACGTATGTGTCTATGGATTATTTCAAACAAAAAATTAAAAAAGGGGAAGTCGGTAGTTCGGCAATGCCACATAAAGTTAACCCTATAGATTTTGAAAATAGTGAAGGAAATTTAGGAATTGCCAATGCGATTTTTGAACATTTATCGGCAAAACTACCGGTATCACGATTACAACGTGATTTAACAGATAGTACCGTATTAAGGAATGTGGGCGTACCGTTTGCGCATACCATCATCGCTTTTAAATCGACCTTAAAAGGGTTACAGAAATTACTTTTAAACGCGCCAAAAATTGCTCAAGATCTAGAAAATAACTGGGCGGTGGTTGCGGAAGCCATTCAAACAATTTTGAGACGTGAAGGGTTTCCAAATCCTTATGAAGCACTCAAAGGGTTAACGCGTACCAACGCAGCAATTACGCAACATTCTATTTCTAACTTTATAGACACCTTAGAGGTTAGTGATGCTATTAAAACGGAGTTGAAAGCGATTACACCTTCAAATTATACAGGGATATAATTCCTTATTATCCCATAAAAAAAGCCACGAAATTCGTGGCTTTTTTTATTATTATAACATATGGACTACAACAGGTATTCCATAAAATTATCAACATTAGCATTTTCAGTGTCAAACTGATCGATAATCGAATCGAGTTTCATTATTTTAGAAAGCTCCATATTATTTCCTAAAACTCTAACAACGGCAAAGCCATTTTTTGGAGAAAAACCAAAAACGATAAGTTCATCAATTTCAGCGTCTTCACCTATATATTTTATATATAGTTTTCCGTCTGAAGTATTTCCAACACGCATAAGATCATTATACATTTCTGCTTTTAAAATGGTTTTAATAGTGCTCATTTCAGATTTGAATTCTTCCTCTGATCCATCTTTCACACTATACGCAAGCATGTTGAGTTTATCAATTGAATCTACTGCTTCTTTTTGGTCCGCAGTAAGCTCAATTTTGTCAGGGTTTAGGAATGACATCGGAATATCTACAGACATAAAACCATCCGCTTCTTGATGTGCCACAAAATAACTTTGTAACGTCAAATTAGGTGTACATCCAAAAAACAAAACAAAACCAAAAAGTAGTGAATATTTAAAAAGCGTTTTCATTTATTCTTTTGAGGCTTTTTTAAGCTGTTCTCCTCCAGGAACATTCAGCTTGGATGTAAGTTTTGAAACTTCGCGTAAATCAATATCTCCAGTAAGTGATAAAAGAACGGTTTCAATAACTCGTTGTTTACCATTAATAGAAATGTTCTCATTTTTGGTGATATCACCTAATCCATTAACAAACATCAGAAGTTCTTTCACATGATTGTCATCTTTTCCTTCTAATACAAAAAAGTTAACCGTTTGATCGCCATCTTTGATACGCATCAGCTCCTCAAGCTTAGAATTTTTGATGTATTTTTCAACATCTTTTTTCATGGAATTTGAAACCCCTGTATCATCAGTTGTAAAGACAGTCAAATTATTGAGCATTTTTACTTGATTAATAAAATCGTCGGAATCAGAATCATTGGTCTGAATATCAATATTGGCCAACATCTTAAACATTTTTTGGTTGACAACTACAGACGTCACGTTTTCCATTTCTTCATATTTTTCAAAAATACTTTGTGCTGTCATGACTAGCGGAGCCATGAGCAAACTAAGAATTAATACATTTTTTTTCATTTTTTTTAATTTAAATTTTATTATTTAGTGTTAAATAGTCTGTTGGTTGAGGTATTAAATTCTTCTAAAAATACGACATTTTGTTGTCCTTTTTCAAAAGATGTTGAGATTATGTTTAACGCTTTAAAAGACGCTGTTCCTTTGTGTAATTGATTTGAAATTAGGTCAAAGGCTTTCAGAGTTTCATTGTAAGCAAATTGTTCTTCAGTAGATAGCTGCATATGATTTTCCCTTGAGGTAAGTGACATATAGGCACTAAACATAATCGCAATGACCACAGCAGATCCTAACCAACGGTACTGTGTTGGTTTGCTACGTGTCATTTGTAAAGGTCTTTGGTAGGAAAGTTGCTCATCGGATGAATAATACACGAAAATTGTGCGGTAAACTTCCAAGTGAGGCGCTACAGTTTCAGTTGTAAAATAGTGTTTTAACTGTGCTTCTTCTTGCAAAGTGGTCTGCCCTTCTTCGTACTTTTCTAAAAGACGTTCAATATTATTTAATTCCATAATTATGGGTCTGCGTTAATTTTTCTCGTATCGTTTTTCGTGCTCTAGACAAAGAAACTCTAATAGTTGCTTCTGTCATATCTAGTATTTTTGCAATTTCATGAAACTCAAAATGTTCTATATCTCTGAGTTGTAATATTAATTTTTGTTTTGTAGGCAAAGCCTCCATATGGGTTTCTACCCAGCGAAGACTATCATTAACCTCAATTGATTTTTGTAAGGATTGAGAATGGTCTTCATAATTATTGTGTACTATTTTTAAATTCTGTGCTTGTTTTGATTTTAACCGATCTAAGCACCAATTTTTTGTGACAGTCATCGCAAAAGCTTCCGGGCTATTATAGTCCTTAAATTTTTGCCGTAACCTCCATAATTTCAAAAGAACTTCTTGAGTCGCATCTTCGGCTTCCTCAACAGAAACTAATAACCGTTTTGCTACTCTATAAATCTTATCCTTAAAAGGATTGATTAGTATTAAATATTCTTTGTCGTTCATTGTCGATTGGGAAGTTATAAATTTAAGACGACCCATATATTATTTTGTTACAAGCTTATGGTATAATTTTTGAGTTATAAAAAAAAGTTTAATTTAGTACTTCATATTCCAAATCTATAAAAATTATATAAAAACACCGCTTTAAAACTTTTTATTAACTGCGACGTTTAAAACTTAGCTCAAATAAATATACTCACGTTATGAACTCAATTTTTAAATTTATACTTTTTACACTTGCTTTTAGCCTCACGTTTAGTTGCTTTAAAGACAATGACGATTCTGCTATACAAAGCTCAGAAATTAATGATTTTGTTTGGAAAGGTATGAATTTTGTATACCTCTATAAAGACAACATTCCCAACTTAGCAAATGATCGGTTTACTTCAGATAGTGACTATCGAAATTTTCTAAACGGCTTTGATAGCCCTGAAAATTTATTTGAAAGTTTAATTTATGAGCGTGCGCTTGTGGATCGTTTTAGTTGGATTACAAGTAATTATATTGAACTTGAACAGCAGTTTAGTGGAGTCAGCAAAACATCTGGTGCTGAATTTAATTTTTATTATGCACCTGGAAGTACAACCAATGTGTTTGGCGTTGTACGTTTGGTACAACCCAGTAGCAGCGCCAGTTCAACATCTTTGACTCGAGGTCAAATTTTTAATAAAATTGATGGTATATCTTTAACAGAAAATAATCTTCGTTCACTTTTAAACCCGGAGACCTACACGGTTCATTTAGCTACCTATGATACTAACGGCACCACAGCACCCGAAGACGACAGTATTACAGATAACACAGAAACCATCACACTGACAAAAACCGTTTTTTCAGAAAACCCAATTTTTATAACAGACGTAATTACACTAAACACTATGAAAGTTGGATATTTGATGTATAACGGATTTGTAGCGAATTATGATGCTGAACTAAATGCTGTATTTGGAGATTTTAAAGCCCAAAATATTGAGCATTTAATTCTAGACTTGCGTTATAACCCCGGAGGGAGTGTGAATACTGCCGCCATTTTGGGAAGTATGATTACTGGGATATCCAATGAAGTATTCGCTAGATTATTGTATAATAGTGATTTAGAAAGCAATAATAAAAATTTCAATTTCACAACGACGCTGTCTAGTGGAACTGCCATTAATTCTGTAGACCTTACTAAAATTCATGTGATCACCACAAACGGTTCGGCCTCTGCGAGCGAAATGGTTATTAACAGCTTAAAACCATACATCGATGTGGTACAAATTGGCACCAATACAAATGGTAAAGCGCAAGCATCGATAACGATTTATGACTCCCCAGATTTTCAAAGACAAGGCGCAAACCCAAACCATTTATATGCACTCCAACCTTTGGTTGCTGCAACAGTCAACAAAGACAACCTAGGGGTGCCTTTTAATGGATTGACTCCAGATATTGAAGTGCGTGAAAATGTGACAAATTTTGGAGTTTTAGGCGATGTCAACGAACCCTTACTAGCAGCCGCTCTCGCCGCTATTCAATCTGGAAGGTTTACTTCTGATGTACAAGGTTTCACTCCAATCATGGATTCAAATTCCTTTAAACCACATTCCAAAGAGATGTATTTGGATTAGGGTTATTTATTAAAGTGTAAGTCTAAAACCTACTCTAGCATTTCGCCCTTTGGTTGCATATCCTGGAACATCTTCGTAAGCTTCGTTTAAGAGGTTATCAAGCCCCGCAAAAAACGTAATCTTGCCTTTTAGGGCTGTATGGCTTAGATATAAATTAACTAGGCTAAAACTATCCAAAAGTGGGACAAAACTATTTTCAAACCTTTGGTGTGTATATTGGTAAGATACCGATGCAAAGCTCGCTTTTGAAATTTCATAACCCACTTGAAAATTCACTTTATGCTTAGGAATTCTACGTGCTAAACTTTCTTTATACTCGACAAAAGTATAGTTGGTTTGAATGGATATTTTGTCCACTAAATTGACGTCTAGTTCTAGTTCAACTCCTCTGGCATGTAGTACATCGGAGGCATTTTGATAGCCGCCATCAATCCATAATACCGTATTATTTTCTTCTCTATTAAAAAACAATCCGCTCATTCTAAAATCAGAATTTAGTTTAAACTCAACACCGGCTTCTAACGTTAAATTCTCTTCAGGATCAAGATTAGCATTAGCGCCAAAATCGCCATACAGATGCGAAAGGGTTGGTGTTATATAAGACGTACTATAAGAAGCAAAAAACTTTGTATATCCTTTCGCATCAGATTGAATCGTATAGGATGGATTTAAGTTGTACACAACATTAGAACCATATGCGTTATGATTATTTATACGAAGCCCAGCATTAATATTTAAACCAAAATCGGAAATAAATACGAAATTTGCATAGGGATCTGTGATTAGAAAAGTTTCGTCACTAGAAAACGTAGCGTTATTTTCAATAATATTAAGTCCAATTATTGTGTGAAATTTAGCGTTAAAAATATATTTATTATACACGTCTAATACAGCATTTTTAGATTTGAACGTGGAAGGAAAACTTGATACAAATTCGCGGTCATACTCACTAAACGCTGCATTCAAATTAAGGCTTCCGTTTGTGTATTTGAACTCTGATGTTAAGCCTACACGAGATTGTGTACTATTAAATTCATCTGAAGTATCTGCCAAATTAAAATTAGAATCATAGCCATCAATATCCGATTTCGTATCTGAATAATTTCCATAAATATGTAGAGAAAAAGCGTTGCTGAAATTATAACCAAAGCCAGTGTTTACGGCGTATTTTGAAAATGCATCTTTTTCATTCGCTTCAGTAATTACAGCTGAGAGACCATCGGTAGACTGATTACTAAAACCAGCGCTGTAGGTGAATTTTTTTAAGGTTCCACTAAAGGCTACATTAGAATTAATATCAGCAATATCATCACTTTGATCTGTTGCGATTTGATTTGTTCCTAAGCTCGTTGAAAAAACAGTACTCATTTTTTTGGAATCTGCAGATTTGCTCGTAATATTAATCACGGCGGATGCCGCACCACTACCGTACAATGTACTGGAGGCCCCTTTTATAATTTCAATAGATTCTATTTGATTTAAGTCAAGTAGTCGAAAATCATATTCCCCAGAAATAAGAGAGGGATCACTAACTTGAACCCCATCAATTAAAACTAAGACTTGACGGCTACGTCCGCCTCGAACATAAATACCTAAATTTTGTCCGGCATTACTTCTGCTCCCATTAATTTCAATACCACTTTTAGCACTAATTAGCTCTGAAATCGTACGGCCTTGGTTATTTTGAATTTCTTTTTGAGAAATTTTGATCACTGTTTTACCAGAATTTTCACGCTTTAGTTCAAAGCGAGAATCCGAAACCACAACTTCTTCTAAGGATTCTTCAGAAACAGTTTGAGAAATAATTTGGGTGTGCACACATAAACAGAGTGCAATTACTAGGGAGGACTTGTAGGTCATTTAAATTTAATTACTCGAGATACTAAGGCATACTTTAGCGTATGAAAACTTCTATCCCGAAAGTTTAACATTGATTTTTGAATGTGGCAGGTCTCCTGGCTTACGTCTTTTGAATAGTCTTCCCAGAATTTTATTTTCCAGTGACAAGAATTGTATCAGAAGCATTTTGCAAAGCAAAACTAAGTATACAGTTGCGGGAACAGCTCTGGATTTTAACCAGATTCCCTTTTAATTGAATATCAATACTAGTAGATATACAAACCAAAATTCGCATCAAATGTAAAAAATAATAATACATGTAGATGAAATTAATTGAAATATTATTATTTTTGTAAAAACTTGTTCCTATGTCAAATACCTACTTCTCTAAAAAACAACTCTTTATTATAGCATTTATGTTAATTGCTGTTTTATGTAGAGTGTTACCACACCTTCCAAATTTTTCGCCTATTACTGCAATAGCCCTTTTTGGAGGTCTTTATTTTTCAAATAAAACTATGGCATATTTAGTTCCGCTATTTATCATGGCATTATCAGATTTGTTTTTAGGATTTCATTCCATTTCAATCGTTGTGTATGCTGCTTTTTTAGTGGTGAGTTTTATTGGAACTCAAACCAACAAACCTAGTGTTTTTACTATTCTCTTAAGCAGTATAAGTTTTTTCATCATTACAAATTTTGGAGTATGGCTTATTGGGTATCCTAAGACGTGGACTGGTTTAGTAGAATGCTATACACTAGCTATTCCGTTTTTTAGAAATTCCCTTTTAGGCGATTTCTTTTATTCTGGAGTAATGATTCTTGGGTTTAATTTTGTTCAGAAAAAATATCTTAATTTAGCTTAAGACATTTTACTTTTTATATTTCTTTTAACCAAACGCCTTTATTAAAGGTTTAACTTTTCTATTATGGAATTTATCATTCTAGCTTGTATCGTAATTGGCTTTGTTGTGTTAGCTATGTATCTAAAACGTCCTAATACAGAAATACAACAGCAGTTAGAGCAACAATTAGAGTTGCAAATAGAACAGAAAGACGCTCGAATTTCACAGTTAGAAAAAGAGGGGATTGAAAAGGATACAACTCTTTCCAATGTCAACAAACAGTTAGACATTGCTTCTGCAAAAACAGAGGCCTTCGAACAACTAAAGATAGAAAAAGCAAAATTAGAAGAAGGTCTAAAACGCTTTGAAATTGAGCGAAATAATTTAAAAGGGGAAACGATTTCATTACAAAAAGCTGAAGAAGGCAGACAATTGGAGTCTAATAAAAACATTGCTGCTGCGGTAACACTACAACAATCTTTAGAAAAGGAGAAAGCCCGTTTGAACGATGAGCGCGTTAAAGAAAAAGAAGATTTTTTAGAAAAAATGAAACACAAATGGTCTGAACATGAAAAAGATGTAGAAAATCATATCCAACAAATTTGTAGAAATAATATAATTACATACATCAGTCAAGAGGATTTTCCGCATCCCAGAAATAAACCTGATAATTCGATTGAAATTATGGATCAGTTGGTGGTGTTTGATGCTAAAAGTCCTGCAAATGATGATTTGACAAATTTTCCGAAATACATCAAACTACAAACTGAAAGTTTGAAAAAATACGCCAAACATGATAATGTTAAAAATGATTTATTTTTAGTCATTCCTTCTAATACTTTGGATGTTATTGATCAGTTTCACTATAACATCGGCGATTATAACGTCTATATTATTACCAAAGATGCGCTTGAACCTATTATTTTAAGTTTAAAGAAAATAGAAGAGTATGAATTTGCAGATAAATTAAGCCCTGAAGATCGCGATAATGTCTGTAGAATTATTGGTAAATTTGCACACACTACGAAAAGACGGATTCAAATTGATGAATTTTTTGCACGGGAATTTTTAGATACATTGAGCAAAGCAGGTACTCAGCTTCCAAGAGATATTCTAGAAAATGTGATCAAGTTTGAAAACGCTGAAAAGCTAAATCCTCCAATGGAAAAGCGTAATAAACAGATTCTAACTAAAGACTTAAAAGAACAAGTCGATAAGCTCGAAAATGAAATGCAACTACGAGAAATTCCTAAAATTGAAACTAAAATTGATTTCGACAGCTAAACTGTAATTTTCTCCTAAAATGAACGGGCCAAATTAAACCCAAAATATACATCGCTATCACCCCAATCGCCTGTACTGGTGCCAAACACACCATTGGTGTTCATAGATTGAGAATTGGTGAAATGCAATTGAAACACATGTCCGCCAGTCTCTAGGTCCACTCCAATAGAAAATGGATTGGTGTAAAGAGACCCCTCTGCTCTATTGAGGTGAACGCCATATTCCATATTCAAAGACCAGCGTTTACCTAGCTTGTAACGCCCACCAAATCCTACGCCATATTGCGAATTGTCTTGAAGGTCATTGGTAACATAGTTATCATGAAAAAATGTAGGGGAAACAATCAGCGATAATTCAGAATTGATTTTTCGAGAAATCAAGAGTTGCGCCACATAACTTAAGCGGTGCTTAAACTCCAATTTAGGCAAGTTATCTGTACTCAAAGCAGTATTGGCTAAAACAGATGTATAACCAGCAACAGTAAAGGGCATTTTACCGACCTGTTGTCTTAAAATTCTAAACTTCGTGCCTACCTCATATATTTTTTGATTGGAGCTTCTGGAGGCGCTAATATTTAGGTTATCAGAAATGCCATACACAAAATTCAAATGGGTCACCGCTTCATCCAAACCAAAAAGGTTTTTAAAGCCATTTTTAACTGTTCCAAAACGATGCGACACAATAAAGTTAAATCCGCCTTTGGCTACTAACTTGGTAGATTCAAAATTGATCACTTTTAAGCCTTTAAATACGGCTGATGCATATACAGGGGTTTCAAGATCTGTATCAATTTCACTCAATAAGTCGTTTTGAGCAAAAAGAAATACACTAAAAAATAAAAACAGAGTGGTAAAAAATTTTTTCATTTTATAAAGTTATAAAAAAAAACCATTAGAAATTGATCTAATGGTTTTTTTAATTATGAAATCGTTTAATGCTAAAAGCGTTGTTATTGTTTGATAATACGCTTTGTTTGAGAGAAATTAGACGTACTGATGTTCATGATATAAACACCTGAATTCCATGCTGAAGTATTAATTTTCGAATTGAACTGATCCAATTCTGTTTGCAAAACAAGAGAGCCTAATACATTATACACAGCAACCCTTGCTTTTTGTATGCTAGAAGGAAATTCTACATTCAATTCTTTAAACGTTGGATTAGGATACACCTTAAATTCTGGAACTGTGGCAATAACTTCAGTGCCAAGAGGTGACGATGCTCCTCCTCTATTAGAATGTTGGGCTAAGGTAAGACTACTGCCCATTGCCCAAAGCATAGGAAGGGCTGTATTATTGGTGGTTGGAAAATCATAATCATTAGTATCATTTGTGTCCCTATCTCTAGTGGCTATAATTGTACGTACACCACTCGCAGTAGTAGTATTGCTATCTAAAAACCAATCTTGAGAACTATCTGGATTTGGAGCATTAAATCCTCCAGTAAAATTACGATCTGAAAGTGTACCTGGATTTCCGTGATAAATAATCACATCATCGCCACTAGAGCCCATAGAATTTCCAGAATTTACATTCAAACCAACCGCTAACCATTTGTCATCTGGCCCCACCATTGTCATAGTGACTTTATTAGTTGTACCATTC
>ERZ807291.931-NODE-931-length-48860-cov-8.002623_pt1 | contig 48860 bp, 57 predicted proteins | sample MGYA00521257_ERZ807291 | MGnify/ENA primary metagenome ERZ807291 (study PRJEB31413, sample SAMN03169783) | marine metagenome | biome: Marine; feature: Water; material: Subsurface seawater | place: North Sea | collected 2011-04-28 | depth 1 m m ... | reverse complement strand
TACTTTGTATTTTTTTTAATTCATCCTTCATATTAGAAATAGTTTTTTTAAGTTTGATTTGACTTACATAATTTAAATTTTTATCAATAAGATCATAAATTAAATTAGAGTTAATTTTTTTCTCTTTTGTTATTTCAAATAATAACCCAGCAATATTTATATTTTCTTCATTTCCTAATAATAACAAGCGAATAGTTGTAAACATATCAGTTATTGTATTATTTTTTTTAATGAATTCTTTCATTATATTCATAAATGTCTTACCAATTAATATCATATATTTATCATAATTGTTATCTATAAAATCTATAAAGTCATTATTGTAACTTAGTATTTCGAATATTGTCAATGTTTTAAAGAAACTTTTTGAAAATTTTCTAGTTGCTCTACATTTAACTAATTTATTTTCTAATAATTTTTTTTTATAATATAAAAATTTATTTGATATTTGACATGTTTTTACATAAATATTAATCGAATCTTGTATAAATAATCCTTCTATTATTACTGTTTTATTATAATACTTAATTTCAATACATACTACTCTATTTAAAATCTCATCATTATTAACATTTTTAATATAAATATTTATATCATCTATATATTTGTAAATATTATCTTCAGTTTCATCATTATTACTATATTCATCTAATGACAAATCATCTACTGATAAATCAATAGATGATAATTCATGAGATAAAATATTTATTTTTTTAAATTGTTGATCTGATATATTAAATTTCAAAGGTATAAATAATTTATTTAAAAAATCTAAATATATATTTGTGTATTCTGAATATATAATTTTTAAATCTAATTTTAAAATTATTTCTAAAATAGATTTAATATCCAAAGCACCGTATTTTTCAGATAATTTTATTATATCAAATCTTTTCGTATCTAATGGATATAATATTGTGTTAATCTCATTTTTAAATGTTAAATTATATAAATTTTTTAAATAATTTCTTCCATTAAAAAATGTAGAGTCATTAAAATTTTCTAATTTTATATCTAAATATTTATCTAAAATATTACAATTATTATCCATTTTATTTATTATAAATTCATTATATGCAGCATTTAAATCTTTTACTAATTCATATATTTTCCCAATAACTATATTCCTTTGATATAATGATATTATATTAATATCATAACAATAGTTAATATGATTTTGTAAATTTGCTAGATACTTTGATAAAAATTTATAGTTTCTTTGAATATTAAAAATAATAAATTTGTTTTTTATATCTTGACTTGTCATACCTATATTAATAAAACTATTTTTTAAATATTAAAATTAAATGTGTTTAATTCTAAAAAAATATATATAAATATAGATTATATAATAATGTCTGAAGATAAAAGAAGATCAAGATCATTCAAAGTAAAATTAGGTGATGATAAACCTTACGGAAGATATACTGGAGAATCTCCTTACCAAGCAGCAAATAAAGCACTTTCTGAATTAATTAGAAAGAATAAAAAAGATGGTAATTCTACTGCAGGTAAAATTAACTTTACTTTAATTGAATCAACTAAAGGAAGTAAAAATAAAGAACATCAATATGTAGGTAAAAGAGTTTCATTAAAAAAGCCAATTACATACCAAACAAAAGATGGAGTAGATGTTACAAAAAAATATAAAAATGAATTAAAAAAAGTTAAAAAGGGTGAATAATAAATGTAAAAATATATAGATTATAAATTTTTATTAAAATTAAAATTTTAATAAAAATGTTATATATATTATATATAATGTCTGACAAATTATTTGATATAAATACCGATCTTTTGCACCCAAATTTTGATAAGTATATGAGTATGCCAACAATATTTACATTTATTGTATTATTCCAAGGATGTTTTGGAGGTAATGGAGTAGCACAAACTCCAGCCGCTTTAACAAATATATTACAAGGACATAAATTAAGTCCTTTATTTAGATTTATTTTTTGTTTTTTAATTGGATATACTGCAACATCTGATATAGAAACAGCAGCTATTGTTACTGTAGCATTCTTTGCTTTTTTACACTTAATAAGAACTCCTGAAGAAAGAAAAGAAGTACCATTTCTTGTTTAAGTTATTTGAATAGAAAATTGTTGACAAATATCATTTAACAAATTAAAAATTTGAATCGAATTTAAATTATAAAAATTCATCATATCATAACTGATATTATGACTTTGTAATAAATTTTTTATTGTATTTAAATTTCCATATTTATTTATCATATGTGAATCATTATTGATATATTCATTTATTGTAATTTTAATCTTATTTACATAATCATAATATAATTCTTGATCTAAATTTAATGATTCTATCTTATAAATAATATTTTGTAAATAACTTACAATCACATTTTTTGTATATTTACTTATATCTTCTAGGTTATTTATATTATTAATATTTAGATTTATCACACTAATAATTTTATCATTAAATTCCTTTGATGATATTTCTAACTTTTCATTATTTGTATCATCTAAAACAATATCTTTGTTTTTGTCATTATCATATGTCTCTATTAACATACTATATTTTTTACTATTAACCTTTAATATTTTTTTTAAATTAAATATAGCATCATCATAATCTTTATTTTCAATATTATCTGCATCAAAACGTCCTATTATTATATCTCTTTTTATTTTAATATTTTCAATATATTTATTAATATTACTAGAATCTTCTTTACTTAAATTTATAAAAGGATTATTATTACAATTATAATTCAAATTATTAAATTCTCTATTTAACTTATTATTTAATTTATATAATTTTATTTTTAAAGAATCTATTTCATCATATTTATGTGCATCATTTATCATTTTTTGTATAAATTCATTATTATATAGTTTATTATCTTTTTTAATTATAATTTTATTAGAATTATCATAACCTTTTTCAGATGCAACAACATTTATCATACAATTATTATCAACTTGGATTTCTACTTTAATAATATTTTTACCAGTTTTTTTTTCGTGTAAGTTAGATAAAGTAAAATCACCAATAAGAATATTATCTTTCACTAACTCTCTTTCTCCTTGATAAATTTTTATATTTACTTCTTTTTGATTTTCTTCTTCTACAGTAAATATTTTTTGTTTTTTACTTGGTAATTTTGTTCCCTTCCTTATAATTTTTGTCATCTGACCATTATCTGATTCTATACCTATTGATAATGGTAATGCATCAACTAAAACTAAATTTTTAGTAAAAGTAGATTCAGGATTATTTATCATATAACCTTGTATTGCAGCTCCTATTGAAACAACTAAATCAGGATCAATATTAGAAATAGGTTCTTTTTTAAAATAATTACTTATGTAGTTCCTTATTTCTAATAATTTTGTTGATCCACCGACTAACACAATATAATTAATTTCATTTAATGATAAGTTTGAAGATGATATTATAAGATTTAAATGATTATTGATTCTATCTAATAAAGGCTTAAATAAATTATTTATTTCATTTCTTTTCCTTTTATATTTTAAATTTAAATTAATATTATTTTCTAAATCTTCATAAAAATTATTAATTTGTATTTCATCTAATAGATTACACTTAAATTTCTCACACAAATTATTTAATTCTGAAACTCTCTTTTTTATAATATTATCATCTAATTTATAAAACTTATTTTCTGATTTAAATTCTAGTAAGACATCATTAATAATTGCTTTTGTAAAATCTTCACCACCTAATAAATTATCACCTTGTGTATTAATTACATCATATAAACCTTCATCAATATTTAATATCGATAAATCTAATGTACCACCTCCTAAATCAAAAATTAATATATTAACATCATCATGAATTGTAAGACCATATGCTAATGCAGCAGCTGTTGGTTCATTTATAATTCTTAAACAATTTAAATTAGCAAGTTGAGCAGATAGTAAAATAGAATCACGTTGTATCTGATTAAAATGTGCAGGTATTGTAATAACTACATCTTGTATATTTTCTTTTAATTGCTTATTAGCTTTATTAACTATAAATTTTAATATAAGACTATTTAATTCTTCTAGGGTATAATATTTATCTTCAAATTTATTATTGATTTGAATTTTATTTTCAATTATTTCACAATTAAAATTTAAATCTGATAAAAATTTTAAAATATTAATATCAGACAGATCATAACCAATAAATCTCTTTATATTTTTAATAGTATTATTAAAATTATATTTGGTATTACAAATTATTTTACCTTTATCTGTAAACTCTATAACGCTTGGAAATAAATTTGAGTTATTATTTTTAATATTTATATTAGAATTACCGTTCCATATATTTGCAACACTATTTGTCGTACCTAAATCTATACCTAATACTAATTTTGCCATTAATTATTACTACATTTTAAATAATTATTAATTACGAAATTATTAATTATCTAGTTACTATATTCTGCTAAAAAAAGATCTTTATTTTTCAAATTACATTTTACAGATTTTAACTGTTTTTCACTATCATATTCATCAGATGTTACAAATAAATTTGGATTAAATTCAATTACATCATTTGTATTAAAAACATCTTCTGAATATTCTATTTTTATCTTATTTAAAATCTTAGATTTATTATACAACTCTATATATTCATTCTCATCAAAATTATTTATATATAAATTGATATTATCAATTATTTCTATTTTACCTATTATTTTCTTATAATGAGTATTTATTTTATTCATACCATTATCTAAATCCTCACTATATTGTTTAAATATTTTAATACCAAAATTTTTCATTAAAGCTATTTTTATATTGTCTAATTTTAATAATAAATTCGTTTTATTAATAATTTTACCATCATTAAATATATCTAAATTTATTTTGACACAATTATTTATAAAAAAATTAAATTTATTGTCATTTAATAATCTATCATTTATAATATTTCTATAAACAAGTTGTATTTTAGATAAATATTCATCTAACATTACTTATAATTAAAATTATAATATTTATTTAAATATTATAATTAAAATTATAATATTTATTTAAATAATATTTCTATTTAATTGGTATAATAAAATATAAGGGGAAAAGACTTTTAGTATCTCTTTTTGTTTTATATTATCATTAATTCTTTCTTCCATTTCTAAATTAATTTCTAAGTCATTTTTTGAATCTACTTCGAAATTTTATATTAAATAATTAATTTCATCCAATTTTGTCTTAATATCATCATATAATAATAATATTTTATTTAATTTGCCAATATAATTATCTATTAAATAATTATATCTATTATTTATATCATCTATTTTCTCATTAATTTCATTTTTAATTTCTTCCATTTTAATTTTAAATAACATAATTAAAATTAAAATTTAGCTAACTAAAAATATTTAATGTAATATTTTTTTGTACCACCTTTTTGAGTTACAGTTGCACTATTTAATGGACCTGTTGGATTAGAAGAAGATTCCGAAATAGAATTAGATAAAGTCGACTCAATTACATCTACCAAATTTTCACTTGCAACATGTGATCCTAAATTAGATACTGGAGAAGTAGATGATTCTAAATTAGATACTGCTGTAGCAGGTGATTCTAAATTAGATACTAATTCTTTAGATTTTTCTAAACCGTCTAAACCGTCTAAACCTTCTAAATTTTGTAGAGAAGGCTGAGATAAAAACTTTTTAATTTCTTCTTTTTGTAAGTCGCACTTACATTCATTAGATATCTTTAATAAAAGTTTTATTGCAGTTACTAGATTAGATTGTGACATATATATATATATATATTATATTAATTTTTCAAGATTGATATTATTTATATAACTTGCAAGTTTACTAGATTTTTTCATTGATTTATTTACTTCAACAATATCATTATTATATTTTTTTTCGCCAAAATCTACTATGTTTAAATTATTTATTATTATCAAATAGATTTATTTTTAATTTATATATTATTTTAATAATTTTAAATCTGAAAATTTATATTTTGATAAAATAATCATACTTATTGGTATACATGCATAATCTCCATATTTTTTTAATGCAAAATCTTTAAACTCCTTTATTTTATCTTCATTTAATTCTTCATTTGTTAACTTTAACATTTCGTTTCTACTTAAATTATTTATGTTTATAAAGGTAGATATGTGTGTATTAAAAATTTTACATTCTAAATCAAGATTTTCTCTAAATTCATTATCTGAAATAAATTTAAGATCAAAAAAAGTTCGTGATTCTAATACAAATTTATCATGAGCACATGTTATTAACATAATTTTTCCATTTTCACTTAAAAATTCAAATGCTTTTTTTATAAATGAAGTGACATCTTCATTTAAATTAAAATTTGTAAAAAAAATAATAATATCATAAGAAGTTAAAGGATCAAGTTCATAATCAAAAATGTCAGAATAGCTTATTTTAAAATTAAACTTACCAAATAAGGTGTCAATTGATTTTTTATAACAATCGTAATCAGATTGTACAATATAATATTTATTACAATTTTTAAAATATGAAGATATTTCTAAATCTAACTCAGCATTTTCACTATCAATACTTAATATATTTTTTACATTATTTCTAATACTAATGGGGAAATTTTTTAACCAATTTTTTATTATATATGTTCTGGAGTTTAAAAAATTTATATCTGTAGTATCTACAATCATTAATGGTTATTACATTTAATATTAATAAAATAAACTTAATCTAATAATCCATCGGAATATAATGATTCTAAAATACTATTAAACTTGTCTCTTCCTTCCTTAATTTCATTTTCTTGCTTTTCAAATTCTGATTTAAATTCTAATTTTATATCTTCAAAATCTTCAGGTATTTCATTTGTTAAATTTGTAAGAAATAATTCAGTTGTATTATTATTATTTTTATTTTTTATATTATTTTTAAATTTTCTTTCTTTTACAATTTCATTATAATTTCTATCTATTTTTGAATTGTCTTCTTTGGTATTAATAACTAAATCATCTGTTGTTTTAATTTTGGATATATCAGAATCTTCAATAATGATCTTATAAGGTATATTTTTTAATTGAAATTTATCACTGACTCTTTTTGTATTTGAAGTTTTAAATTCACTTATTACATCAGGATTTAATTTATCTGAAAACATTAATTAATATATTAAAAAATTTATTAATCTTAAACTTAAAGATATAAATATTATCTTATCTATGAACTTGTATCATGTATTACAGTTAGATAATAATGCGACGTTTCATGATATAAAAAAATCTTATAGGAGATTGGCAAAAATTCATCATCCTGATAAAAATAAGGGTAAAGATGAAGAATTTAAAAAATTGCAGTTAGCTTATGAGATTTTATCAGATATAGAACTAAAGAAAGATTATGATGATAAATATAATATTGATAAACCGTATGATTTATTGCAAAGTATAATAGTTAAAAATAAATTAAATATAATAAATTCTATTTTTGGATATATTTATGAAGATAGTGACGCACTAAAAGATGATATAAATAATTTAAATTTTATTAATATTTATAAAAATGTAAAAACAAAGTTTAATCTTGATATAAATAATGATATTTTTGTTGAATTAAAAGATATATATTTTTCAAAATCAATAAAAATAAATATAAAGCGTAAGATAAATAAAGAATTTAAAAATTTTTCATTAAATATAAATCCAGATATTTATGATGAAGAATTAGAGTATGACAATTTAGGAGATGAGAATATGTTTATTAAAGGTAAGTTAATATTAAAATTAAACTTAATATATGATCCTGAAATTTATTATATTTTAGATGATTATACTTTATTAGTAAATATAAATAATATAAATTATAAATTATTTGATAAAATAGATTTAAAAAATCTAGATAAAAATAAGTTTTTTGAAAATAATGAGTTTATTATTTATAGAGTTAAGGAGTATGGATTTTTAAATATTGATATAAATAAAAGAGGAGATCTATTAATTAAAATAAATAATATTTAATATATATATGTCAAGATTACAACGAAGAATAAATTCAGCATTAAATGTTATAGACATAAATAAATTAGAATTAATATCAAATTTAAATTTTTTAAAAGATACAAATAAATTTAAAAAAATAAATGACTTTAATAAATATGAATATTCTATTGAAGAGTTACCATCTAAAAATTATGACACTAAAATATTAGAATTATATAATAATGATGATATAAAAACAATTATGAATAAAGATAAAAATATTAGTAAATTAATAAATGTTGTATTTTATGGCGAAAAAATAATATCAGATTTTATTTCATCTAGAGTAATTAGAAATATTTTGAATAATTTATTTGTAAAAAATATTTATAAGTTTAAAAAAAGAACTGTTGTGATATTTTCAAAAAATGAATTAGATGATAATTTTATAAAAAAAATAGATTCAATTTTTAATTTTTTTGATTTATTAACTGGAAAGGAAAATATGTATTATTTAGAAATATTTTTATCAGATAAGAAAAAATATTTTAATGAAAATTTAAATTCAATAGATCCAGATAATATAAATTCTGGAGCAACTTTACCAGGTGTATTTATTTATTTATGGAGGAAAGAAGAAATAATAAAGGTATTAATTCATGAAATAGTTCATTATTTAGATTTAGATATGAGAGATTATCAAAATAAATTTAAGATTTTATATAAGGATATTAATTTAGATGCTAAAATGATAAATCCAAACGAAGCCTATACTGAAATATTAGCTTTATTTTTAATGTCGGTATGGAGTTATTATAATCGGGAGTTTAATGAAGATATAAATAATTTTGTAAGTAAAAGATTAACTATTGAATTAGGTTGGTCTTATCATCAAATAAGTAAAATCTTAAAATATTTTAAATGTTATAATAGTTATGATGAATTATTTAGTAATAAGTGTACATTTAGACAACGAACAAATGTATTATCATATTTTATTTTAAAAACATATTTTTTACAAAATATAAATGAAATATTAGATGAATTTAGATTAGATAATTTATATATGACGGAAAAGAATTCTAATAGAATTTTAAATGTAACTAATTTACAGGATGAACAATTTATAAAAAATATAAATAATATAATGAAGATTAACATTGATAGTAAAAAATATGATATGAACTCTTCAAGAATGACATGTTTAAATTAATTATATCATCTAATTTAAAATGATATAATAGAATTTTAAAAAAAATTGATTTTTTAAGTAGTACTTTTTAGTCCATATATTATATAAAATATTTTAAACTATAAATGGGAATTAAACGATTAAATAATTTTTTAAGTGATAAAGATGTATTAAAATATCATAAAAATATTAGTGACTATATAAGATCCTTTAAATCAGACGGTTATCAATTTTTTAATACACGAAATGAAAAATTTACTGTAGGTGTAGATTTGCTATTGTATGCACATAAATATAAATATTCATGTGATAATATTTATGATGGATTTTTAAATCAAATATTGCATTTTTTATCAAATAGAGTTATTCCGGTCTATATTATAGATGGCGTAGCCCCAGATGAAAAAAATGATATTATAGAACATCGTATGAATAAAAGAATAAAAATAGATAAAAAAATAAAATGTTTGGAAGATGAGTTGATAGATTTAGATGATAATAAAGAAAATAGTGATGAAATTATTTCAATTAATAACGAAATATTAAAATTATCAAAAAATAACATTAAAATTAATTCTTCAGATATTGATAATTTAATAAATTTATTTAATATTTTTAATATACCTTATATTAGAGCAAAAAATGAAGCAGATACATTAATATCAGAATTATATAAAAAAAAAATAATTAATGCTTGTTTGTCAGAAGATATGGACTTGTTAGTATTTGGTTGTAGAAAGATGATTAAGTTCAAAACAAATCTTGTTGTAGAATATGATTTAGATTATATTTTAAAAAAATTAGATCTATCTAATGAAGAATTTATTGAGCTATGTATATTATTTGGATGTGACTATTTAAAGCCATTGCTTAGAATGAAACCGGATGAAATATATACTAAATATAAGAATAATAATAGTATACCACAACTGTTTAATAACAACTATAATATAAATACAGTTAATAAATATTTAGAAGATTATAGAAATGTTAAGAATATATTTTTAAATGGAAATAAAAATGATAATGAAAAAAATAATAGAATTAAATTAAATTTAGAACATATTAATATTAATAAATTATATGATTTTATAAATGATAATAATATGACAAATTATGATGGTATTGGATATCATATATCGCATATCAATGATTTAATAAAAAATAAAAAATTCGGAATTTAATATATAAAATTTTTTATTATTACTTAATAATAAAAAATATTAAATTAGATGATAATATATATTATATTTATAAAAAAATTTGGAAATAGAGATAGTTAAAATAATTATAAAAATATAATTATTTTAATATATTAATTGATTTTTTAATTATAGGTTTTGAGCAGCAGTAGTTGATTTCTTACCTTTGCCTTTACCTTTAGCGATAGGTTTAGCTTCTACTGCTTTCTTATCCTTACCTTTACCTTTACCTTTAGATTTAGTCGTTGTTACTTCAACATCTGAAATATCAGATCCTGAAGCAGATGATACAGAAGTATCATCGTCATCTGCAGTCTCAAAAGATCTATCATACAATCTCTTCATATAAGTTTGGAAGTTATTGAAATGAAGTTCATCAGTATCCTTTAGATGAAACAACTTTTTAAGAGTTGCATCTGGAAAGATATTACGCTTATCTTCAGGGTCTTGAAGATTCTCTTCTTTTACATAATCATAAACCATTTTAGTTAGCATGGTTCTTGGAAGTTCTTGATCTGCTTCACATCCCCATGGTTGCTCACAAAATTCTGGAGGAACTGGTTGTGCTGCATTAAATCCACTTGGATCACGTTTTTCAGACGGATCTTTTGTTGACTTCTTACGTTTAGAAGCTTCTTTAACTTCTACCTTATGAGCTCTCTCGAGTTCTTTGTTAAAATTTTTTAAAGCGCGTTGTAGGACAACTTGTTCTCCAACATTTGCTTCAATATCTGAAAGGATTTCTTTTACAGTTCTAATTACTTTGGTTTCCATATTAATAGTATTATCTGACATATCTTTATATACTTTATTAAGAATAGGACTTCAAGAACTAGATATATCAATTTTTTTTAAATATCATATTATAGTATAAATTAGGTATATTTGACAAAAAAAGAAAGAGTTTAAAGATATCATTATAATATAAGTATATATGGAATCTGAATGTAATCAGTTACTTTCTAAAGAAGATGTATTATTACAGTCATTACATGAGTTTTATAAAAATAAAGTTTATGTAGAAAAGATACTACCAATTGTTACTGGAAATAGTGATATTTCTTTACGAGTATTAGATTATTTTGTAACTAATTATTCAAAAAATAATAATATTATAATAAAAGATAAATTAAATAATTATAATGTATACCAAGATTATAAAAACAAATTAAAATCATATAATAAGAGGTTTTTTGATCCATTTTGTAGAATAAATAAAAAAAATATTACAAACAAAATTGCTTTTAAATATGATACTGATAAATTTATAATTACAACAATAGGACAATTAAATTTTTTTAGATGGGCTATTAAAAATAAAATTATAGATTATGTAGTAAGAGATCATGATAAAATTAATAATGATATGAACAATTTAAATGCGAATAAAAAGAAGTATAAAATTAATAATACATTGGATGAAGCAAATAAAGAAAAATATGTATTAAATACAACAATAAATTTTGGAGGAAGTACAAAAAAAAATTATAAAATTACAACAACAAATATAAATGATAATAAATTTAATATTACAAAATTACAATTTGAAAAATAATATATGTAAATATATATAATGAAATATATTTACATTCTATTAATTTTGTTAGTCTTATTTATCTTAGTTTTTTTAGTTACTGAAGATAGATGTAAAGTTGAAAGATTTACACAATTCCCTCAAAATAATTTTGTATGTACGGATCCAAACGCAACAAATAAATATTCAGGTGATCTTACAGATGATCAAGTAGTAAATAATAGTTATTGTTCATATAATACAAGTGTTGTATGTAATAGACCATTTGCAGATAATTATGATTCAAATTTAGATAATTTAAATAAAAATAATATTTCCAGTGATATTTCAGTTTGTGGATTATCACAATACAATAATTACATTGATGTATTTGAATACGATGATGATGGTAATAAAATAAGGGCACTTAAAAATGATGCATCAGGAACACCATTAAGTTACTTAGGTGAAGAAGTATTAATTGATAGTTTAGATACAAGAAGTGTTTCAAATAATGAAAAGTTTTTAAAATATAAATCAGATAATAGTATTGTTTATAAGCAATCAAATGTTATAGATAATTCTAAATGTAAAAATATAAATAACAAAATATGTAGATTCCCAACTGCAAAAACTACAATAAATTCAGTTCAAGGTATATCTAAAGATAATACTGAATATTCTTCTTTAATAAGTAGTAATAATGAATTGTTACCTGATAAATATTTAATATCTGGAGCAGCATTTACAGAAGATGAAATAAAAGAAAGAACAAATAAAAAATCTTTATATAAAGAGTTATTCTTCGAAACAGATACTATTGGCGGATTTGGATTAAATTTATGGGATGAAAATGGTTTTGTAAATTTAGGAGATTTAACAAGAAGTAAAAATATAGTATTAAATTCAGATATTGCGATGAGTACTGATGATAATAAAACGGGTGTTATATTAGGATCATATATTGATGAAAATGGAGATATTATTAATAGATTTGGATATGGATTTAGTGCTTTGCCTAGAAACTATAATGAATTAGTATCTTATGCTAGAAATAATGACTTTCATGTTGCATTAGCAGTTAGTAAGAAAGCAGATAAATATGCATGTGGAATAGGTAAAACAAAAGCTATTGCATGTGATATTGCTTTAGCAAGATGTAGAACTTTTGTAAATTTTGATAATTTGGAATTATATTTTAAAGATTTATTAAATGTCTTACAAACAGAAATGAAAAGAAGAAGAAATTTATATCATATTAAATCTTATGCAGGATATGGAAGTATAGTAAATAGTAAAATTATTGATATTTCTAATGCAGATGAAAAAGAATCACAAGATATAATAAAGGATTATATTATGAATAAAGATGAATTAACTTTAGCAACTTCATATTATAGATTTATGTCACATAAAGAATTATATAATAAATTTTTAAATGATCCTTTAGCTGTTGATAATATTATAATTAAAAAAGTAGAAAAAACAGATACAAATATTACTAGTCTACCTTCATTACAAGAAGTTATGAATTATATTACTGATAAGGCTAAAAAAGATGAAGAAAATGGTAATATTTGTGGTATTTTAATGATAGATAATGAAAGATACATGAATTTTAATAATGATGCAACAGAAATATCATCTAAATGTAGTCCATTACCTACAATAAATAATTTTACCTGTGGTGATAATGTAGATGATTCTTTATGTACAAAATCAGTCGTTTTAGGACTTGATATAAATGGAACTTGCTTTGCATCTCAAGAATCAAAACCACATTACCCATCCAATAAAGATTTTTTATTGGATCCTATTCAAAAGGAACATATGAGTAATGACGATTATGAAAAAATAATGTTGCAATGGAATAATGAGAAAAAATCTGTAGCTGAAAATAGTAAAATGGATTTAGCAAATGAATTATTAGATAAATGTAAAAATATGGGAGGATCTAACTGTATTTTATATAAATTTGATGGTCAAATTTATTCGTACAACTCTTTATTTAATTAATCTTATTTTCTATATTTAATATATAGAATGTCATCTAGTGAAAAAATTATTAAAACATATCCGGAATTAACAGCATTTCAAGTAGAATATGAAGGTCAAGTATTTGATTGTAATCGTTGCATGGGTAAAGGTAAATGTTGCGGTGCTCAAAATAATGAATTTAATAGTCAATTAGCATGTCAAAAATGTCGTTGTCAAAATTTACACGATGTTAAAGACAATACACGTACAGAAAAAGTAAGACAACCAAATTGTGACGATTGTGATGATACACAATTTAATATCACATATTGCGATAGTTATGGTCATTTAAATAATAATTTAAAAGCAAATATTACTGATTGTAGTAATAATTTTATGAATGTTGGTAATAATTCTACTATTGAAGATGTAGAATTACGTTCTGAATGTAATATAGGCGGTGAAGAAAATGTAGATGTAATTACACCAACTACTGTAAATCAAAGTCAATCATCCGCAAATACAAAATACATATATGGTGGTGGAATAGTATTAGTTTTAATACTATTTTATTTCTTATTTTTTTAATCTAGTTTTTATATATATGAATATAAAAACTTTATCTATATTAATTGTTTTACTTCTAATAATTTCTTTTACAAAAAAAGAAAGTTTCGCCGATGGATACATGAATGAAGCTAGTGGAGGTATTTTAAATAAAGATAAAACATCTCCTTTTAAAAAAAATAAAGATCCTAATAGTCCTGATTTTAATTCAGGTATTGACTCACTAATTAAAGAAAAATCCGAAAATGATAGAACTGTAATAGTTAACGAAGATACTGAAGATTTAGATATTGATAATGAAGCAATTGTTGAACATGAAGTTAGAGGTGAAGAAGAAGGAAGTGGTTGTAGTGATGTACTATTATTTGGATTAGTTTTATTAATCGTAATTTATATTGTATATTTTCAAATAAACAAGTTGAAAGTATTACAAATGGATTAATTTAAAAAATAATATTTATATATTATATAATGTATAAAAATTATTCATTTATTAATGAAAACAATTTAAATTTCAGCAAATATTTAAGTATAGAAGGTTTTGGAGATTCATCCTCTGTATCAAATACAAATGTAAATAATGAAGTAAATTCTACTTCTGAAACCAATGTTGAAAATACTACTCAAAATGAAACTACTAATAATACTGATAACTCTATCGCATCAGAAACAAATGTTGATAGTAATACTCAAATTGATTCTTCTATGGAGACAACAAATGTTAACACTACCGATAACAGTTCAGTTATGAATATTCAAAGTTCTACAGATACATATAATGTTGATAATTCATCTGTTACAAATAATACTACATCTAATATTCAAAGTAAGATGATTCAATCATGTGGTGCTTCAATTGAAGAAGCACAAGGTGCTGTTAATATTGTAACAGATGAATCAATAAATACAAATATTGATGCAAGTAATACATTTATTAATACTGGTGACAATGTTACAATTACTGATGTAAGATTGGAAACTTCATTAGAATTTGTAGGCCCTGAAGTGGATAGAAGTTGTATGTTAGATGCTATGAATGAATTATCATCTGAACTTGAAGCTGAAAATGATAATAGTAAATCTATGGCAGGCGGTGAAGGTGGAGATATTGGAGCAGAAGCTGGAGGTAATACAACTGCAAATGAAAATACATCTGAAAAGGCAGATTCATTAGATGCTAGTATGGATGCTGGTCAAGAATTAACAAATGCAGCTACAACTGAAAATACTAGCGAAAATACTACTGAAAACATAGCAGATGTCTCAAACGAACAAACATCAGATCAGTCAACAGATGCTGCCGCTTCATCATCAGCAGCAGCAGGTTTAGCTGCTGGATCCGGTTCAGGTTCAGGTATTTCTGATTATTTATTAATTATAATAGTATTAGGGATTTTATTAAAATTTATTAATAAAGATTTAAATTTAGATAATATAAATAATATATTTAAAAAGTATTATTTACATATAGTTAGTGGTATATTATTATTACTATTTATAAAACAATAAATAATTTAAAAACCTCTACAATTTTATATATATATATATATATATAAAACAATGTTTAAAAATTATTCATTTATAAACGGAAAAAATATTGTAACACAATCAATAGGCGCACCTTATAATACAATTGAACATTGGTGGGATTCATCCTCTGTATCAAATACAAATGTAAATAATGAAGTAAATTCTACTTCTGAAACCAATGTTGAAAATACTACTCAAAATGAAACTACTAATAATACTGATAATTCAATTCAATCAGAAACAAATGTTGATAGTAATACTCAAATTGACTCTTCTATGGAGACAACAAATGTTAATACTACTGATAACAGCTCAGTTATGAACATTGAAAGTTCTACAGATACATACAATGTTGATAATTCAGCTGTTACTAATACTACAGTTTCAAATACTCAAAGTAAAATGATTCAATCGTGTGGTGCTTCTATTGAAGAAGCAGCCGCTGCTGTAAATATTGTAAAAGATGAATCAATTAATACAAATATTGATGCAAGTAACACATTTATTAACACTGGTGACAATGTTACAGTAACTGACGTAAGATTAGAAACATCTATAGATTTTGTAGGGCCTGAAGTGGATAGAAGTTGTATGTTAGATGCTATGAATGATTTACAAACTGATTTAGAGGCAGTAAATGAAAATAGTAAATCCATGGCAGGTGGCGAAGGTGGCGATGTTGGAGCAGAAGCAGGTGGTAACACTACATCAAATGAAAATACAACTGAAAAGAAAGATGAAGTAGACGCAGGTATGGATGCTTCCCAAGATTTAACAAATGCTGCAACAACAGAAAATACTACTGAAAATACTACTGAAAATGTAGCAGATATTACAAATGAGCAAACAGCTGATCAATCAACAGATGCTGCTGCTTCCTCATCAGCAGCATCAGGTTTAGCTGCTGGATCCGGATCAGGATCCGGTATTTCTGATTATTTATTACTATTAGTAGTAATGATTGTCTTAATATATTGTTTAATGAAAGAATTTAATTTAGATTTGAATTTAGATTTAGATTTAGCAAAATTGAATGAAATGTTTAATGAACAACACCTATTTATTGTTATTGGTGCTTTATTATTTGCTAATTATATGTTATTCTAATAATTATAAATATAAAATCTTTATATTTATAATATGGATATATCCTTTGAAATTATTTTAATTTTATTTATACTAATTTTTTCTTTTGTAACTTTATTTTTGAAAAATAACTCTCCTGATGCATTATATGGATTTATATTTAATTTAATTTCTAAAAATTCACTTATGTTTTTATTTTGTGCTATAATTTTATTAATATTAATTTTTAATATCAGGATTTTTTAGTTTATAATAATTTATTTTTAATATATATGAATACAGATAAATCACATTTTGTAAATATTTGTTTTACAATGATAATTACTATTATCATTATTATTTTTATCTATAGATTATTAATGGCAGATTCTATAGCAAAAATAAATAGCATTAAAAGATTATAAGCAAACTACATTATTTGTATCTGACATTTTACAAGCTATCTCTTCTAAATTGGTTTTATAGTCATTTTTACAATTAGGACATGAAAAATTAATTAAACAATATTTTGAATATTTATTCAAACATTTTCTATGAAATATATGATCACAATCAGGTAATTTTATTTTATGTTCATTTTTTTTAATATCTTCTTGACATATTGAACAAAAAATATTTTTTTTACATTTACCCATAGGTTTTTTGAAAAAATTATCATTAATTTTTTCAATATTCAATAATTTTATATTTAATTTATCATCTTCTTCAATTATTTGTTTTATTGTATTTACTATAATTTTTTTATTAGATTTATTACAGCGCTTTATTAAACTTTCTATTTCGCTTATAGTGTAATTTGACATATATCTATATATTTTATTATTTATTTTTAATGGTTATTTATAATATCATTATAATCAGTTGAAATATTTGGATTATTAAAACTTTCTATACTATCACTTGATGTTCTATCATCTATCATATTAAGATTTATATCTTCTTCGGACGAACTGTCATTTTCAGAATTTTCAATAATGACATTTTTATTTTGTAAATCTTCTATTTCTAATTCAATCAGATTTGATACAGAATCCATTTCACTACTGAATCTTTCATTAATTTCAGAAACTTCTGTATTTGTATTTAAATTTAATATTGACGTTTCTGAAATTGGATTAATTTCTGTATCAATAATTTCATCATATTCATCACTTGATTCATTTAATGTTATATCATTTATTTCTCTAATATCAATTACTACAGGCGTCGAGTACATACCAAATCCATTACTATTTATCCATAATCCATACAAATCTAATACTAACTTAATTGTTTGACCTTTTTCTAAATCTGAAAAAAATCTTATTTGTGTTTGTTTATCATAAGAAACTTTAATTTTATTTAATAAATGGGCATTTAACTTTAATTTAATATATGGTTCATTGTATTCGCCATCATTTCTTATACTTCCTTTAAACTTAACATTATTACTATAAAACCAATTACTATTATTTTTTGCAACATCTATTACATGATTATCTAACAAACTCAAAAATTTAACAAAATTATTTATATTTTTATTATTTTCAGAAACACCTAATACTAAAGTTACAATATTTTCTGTTTTATATAAATCAATTATTTTCAATTCAGGTGTTTGAATAAGAAATTTTGTTATTCTATTTCCTTTATTGTACTTTAAAAGTACACTTCTCTTAAATTTTTTATCTAACAATTTTGAAAATATAATATTATTCAAATTTATATCTTTGATATTATATGGCTTTTTCATTATTTATATATTCATAAAATTATAAATATCTAAATATTTTTACGTATTAATAAATTAACTTTAATTTAAAGATTCTTACTTGTTGTCTTCTTGCGTCCTTTCTTAGCTGGAGGAGGAGTTGGAGGCTTTACATCAATTTCTTCTTCAGATTCATCTGAATCATTATCTTCTTCAGATTCTTCATCAGATTCTTCTTCATCTTTATTTGTATCTTTTGTATCTTTTGTTACAAATTCCTTAACTAGTGTTACTTCACCATCATCATCATCATCAGAATCAATAAATGGTTCAGCTCCATCATCATTGTCATCTGTAGCTACTTGTTGAGTTCTTTCTTGAACTTCAACTCTACGAAGTTTCAATGTAGCACCATACATCTTCTTATCTTGACCATTAGCTGGTTGCTTAGATGCCCACAATTTAGAAACATGGAAAACGAAACGATGCTTACGCATGTATGAAACGTGTTTACGCATATCATCTAGGGATGCAACACTAATCTCTGTATGTGATCCATCTTTTTGATAAGAATCAGATCCTTCATTATTCTTCTGGAAAATTTCTACTTGAACATTTTCAGTATTATAATCCAAATGAATTTTTCCTTTCATATAATCAGGGCGTGATACTGCAGCTTCTTTTTCGTCGGCTTCAGAATCATCTGAATCATCTTCTGCAACAATTTTAGATTGTCTCACAATAGGTTGATAAGTATACTTTTTAGCAGCTTTAACACTTCCAAAAAGTTTAATTTTCATATCATCACTATCTAGATAATTATCAATTAAAACGAGCGAGTCCTTAAAATTTGTGAGTTTCTTAGCTCGTACTGTCCTTTCATCTACTGTCTCGTTTGTAACTAGTTCATTAACCTCCAATGGAACTTTTACAAAAGCACGTTGTTTTGCAGTTTTGTAAAACTGGCCATCACTGTCAGGAATACCATAGTTGTCTAGAAGAATCTCACAACTCTGGATATCCCATTGGGCTTCTCCTTTTTTTGGATCATTATACCTGAAATAAGAAATTTTTTGGCTTGGGATTCGATCATTGTCTTCGAGATCTGTAATAGATACTCTTGACAATTCAATCTTGTTGTATGGGATGATGTTATGTTTTGCTTTGCTCATTTTATATTATTATAATAAGGTAAATTCCTAAATACTTTAATTTTCAATATTTTTAATACAAAAATATATAAGGTTTATATCCATTATATATATAATGGATATAAATGGTATACCAGTATTTAAAGAATGTGATCCGTTTAATATAGAACTTCAGATTATTAAAGTGCAATATTTATGGAAGTATCATAAATATCACAAATCAAAAATGAAAATTATTAAAAATTTCAAACTTCTAAAAAATCATTGCGATCCAATTTCATTAGATTATTTTTTTATTGATAATTCTTATTTTAAAAATTTAAATAATATATATCCTATATTTTACGATAATGTTATGTATGTATATCAATTATCATCATTAAAAGAATTAATTGAACAAAATATTAATGAAATATATTCAAATAAACCATTTCAATTAAATGATATTAAAAATATATTATTTTTAACAAAAAATTGTAAAATTCCAAAAGTTAAAATAACAAATACTGAAAAGTTATATAATAAAAAAATTAAAATATTTCAAATATTTTATGAACTAGAAACATATTTTACATTAGCATTATATGAAAATATTAATAAAAAAAAATTATTTGATGTATATAATGAATTGTATTTAATATGGACATCTTTTAGAGATGATAATAAAATTGATGAAATTAATATTTTTAGGACTAAAATAAAATGGAGTAAAAAACGTAAAGATATCGAAAATAAATTATTAGATAATATTGATATAATGATAAATAATAATTTAGAAGATGTTTTTAAAAAGAATATTTGTTACATCATAATTGGAGCATTTTCATATGTAGACAAAGATATTAAAAAAATATATAATAATATAGATTTTATTTAAAAGATTATATATTATATAAATAAATGAGTAATATTAATTTTTCAAATAATCAATTAATAGAATGGAATAATAATAAATCACATAATCCTGTAAGTAAAAGAAGAATAAAAGTGAATGGTCCAATATATAAAAAGATAAAAAACTTATATGATAATAAAATTAATAAAAATGATGATAGAGTTGATAGTTATCAAAGTTATCGTAGAAATAAAATAGATCCTATTCTTTTACTAGATCTTCCATTAAATAATATGGATGAAAAAGATTTATTTAAGTTTGAATATAAATGGAATCCATATACTGGAGAAAGATTAAAAGAAAAAGATGAATGTGGACCATTATTTTTCGATCCAAATGCTTTAATTCATTATTTTCATTCAAATAGATTAAATAATTTATGGATTCCTGAATCATATGAAAATAATGATTATGTACAAGGTCATTATGGTGATGCATTAGGTAAATTTCCAGATTTTGAAATTGTAGGTAGAGGTAAACATCCAGAATGGTATTTATTTAGATTACCAATTTTAGATTGTTATTTAATGAAAGATCATTTTTTGCAGTCAGTAACGATGGGTCCAATTTTAACAGATAAAGAAATTAAACAAATTTATAACTTGTCAAAAAGATATAAAAATTTTTATAAAGATACTTTTGATTATAAAAGACCTAATTTAGTAAAAATGAAGGAATTATATGATATAGCAGTTAATCCTTGTAAGTTACCAGAGTTATATAATGACATATCAGAAGATGAAATTGAACAAATAAGATTTGAAATTAATTCAGATTCTGTAAAGTCATTGATAGCATTTAAATAACTAATTGTGCCATATTATTACCTTCTTCATAAATTTTTAAAACAATACAAATACTTGTATCTGGTTTTTGTAATTTTAATTGTGTAACAATTCTATTGAGTTGACTTCTACTAAAACTATGGTTCCAACCCATATAAATATTATTATCATTCATAATTTGTATACAATCTTGATTTAAATGATATCTACCATATTTAAATTCTAACTTATTCATTAAACATTGTACTATATATGATTTATAGTAAAGTTTAGATGGGTGCAATCCAATAAACCGACATATGTCAGAATTATAGTATTCACCTTTATAATTACTATCTTTTTGAAAGTTCATTTTATAATTAATACTCCTATTAATTATAAAATCATAATATCAATTTTTTTCCCTAAATCACGATATATAAAACTATCAGGTATACATTTTATTATTATTAAACTTTTAATCATCATTGTAATCATTTGTTTTGTAAAACCTATTTTATAATGATTCCTCCATATTGAATCATTTAAATAAAATAAGTTATAAAATGTTTGATTAGTATTAAATAATTTAAAATTTATTATAATATCAAAAAAATTTTTATTTAACTTCCATAGTTTTTTATTTTTTGTAGTATATATAGATACTCTTTTCGGTATCTTATCAAAAATATAACTTATATTATATTGTATATCTTTTAAATTAAGCATATCTAATAAATTACTATCAAAATAATACATAATAATATATTAATAAATATTATATTTCTAAGTTATTTACTTTTACTCCCATATCTAAATTATATTCGTTAATAGAATCACAAATTAATGATTCTATTATATTATATAACGCATTCGTATTAAACCCATTTTTTATTTGATTATTCCAATATCCTGGCATATCAAATAATCTCTTATATGTTAATTTACTATTTTTAGGATATTTATTCTTAATTATACTAATAATCTGATTATTTAAAACAATTTTTCCATTTATATTACTCCATATATTATCATTATTGAAAATACTATTTAATATTTCTTTTTTTCCATACGCTTTTATCTCTAAAGATAGATAATCTAATAAATTTTTATCAAAAAAATATTTCATTTATTATATAAATAATGATTTATATATTTATATAATAAATTATTATTTAACTTAAAGATATAATAAATTATACAGCGATCGGTTTAAATACCTCAAATTTATTTCTATTCATAATATCACTAATTATATTATTATTTTCTATCATATTAAATTCACTTCTTTGCAATGCTTCAGTATCTTCTATATATTCTGAATTCATTACATAATCTACATCTAATAGTAAACTACATAATCCAGTACCGCCTGAAATAACTCTACCTGCCATAATTCTAGAAGATACACTTCTCATATGATCTATTTCTCCGAACATTGCAGCTTTTGTTAGTTGTTCAATAGGCATTTCAAATGATGCTCTAGATAACGGATCAGTATCTAACTTATTAATACCATGTCTATCAATTGATGTGAATGTGCCTGTATTTGTCATAACATCTACTAATATTGATATATGGTGATAATTAACATTATGATCACTAAATACTTGATAATATTCTTTAATTAGTGAACTTCTAGATGCTTCAATACCTAAATATCTATTTGTTTGATTTACTTCATTACAATAAGTTCTATTTAAATCAATTCCATCTACATATCTTATATCAACTAAATTTATACCTTTTGTATATATAACCATTTCAGATGACTCTTCAAATTGATTGTCATCATTAGAAAATGTTATTAATCTACTATTACTATCAACTTCTGCCTTTATAATATCATCAATACCTTTTAATTTAAAGTTTTCTAATACCCAATCATTAATTCCTAATAACAACTCAAAATTAAAATCAACTATATCAAATCTAATATGAATTGTTGGCTCTTCACTATTATCATAATTTGATAATATAGATGATCCCACAACTGAAGTCATAATTTTTTTTTCAGTTCTTTTCACACCTTTTCCTTCATTGATAAAGTTCTTAAAGAATTTAATATAACTTGTTTTAATTTCTAACACTGTTACATTTTTTTCAATTAATTTATTTCTATCTAATTTTATTCTCATTAACCAGGCCATATTTTCAAAATTCTTTGTACTTGATTTTAAATTCACAAAAAATGGATTACTTACTTTATCCTTTTCTGTATAACCTCCATTATTTGTATTAATATCATATATCATATCATAACTAACAATCAAATCTTTTATTGTTGTATGTTGAATACCTGCGGCAATAACATTTACTTTATCTTTATCATTTCTTATATTCTTATCCAAATATATATTCATTACTGGAGTCTTAATATTATGTGTTGCTCTAGTTAATTCCTCAACACGTGGTACACCTTGCATCTGAGCAGAACCACTACCAGTTGCATGGAATGTGTTCAGAGTCATCTGCGTTGATGGTTCGCCAATATGCTGTGCAGCCAAACAACCAACCATTTCACCAGCCTCAACTTGTGATTTTTTAAAATCATTTATAATTAGATCTACTATTTTATCAAATTTATACTTTGTGAACTTATACTCGAAAATTAACTTTTTAGGACATAAGTATTCATACATATAATATTTAAAAACTTCTTTCGATCTCTTTTCATCTTTTAATTTGATAGATTTTTTATCTTTTAATTGAGTTTCATTAAATGTAATTATTTGTGTTATATTTGGTAATAAAATATACTCAATTCTATCAAAAATATATTCTAATGATAAAGTTTCATTTTTATCATTATTTCTTATTGATAATCTTTCATCATCTATAATTCTTGGTAAATTTACTGGAAAATAAAATTCTGTTAGTAATGTCTTATAATTTAAATTTAATAATCTCTGTGTTATTCTCATTAAATCTCTAAATTTAATTAAATCCTTATAATATCGATCATTTAATCTTCTTACAACATCTAAACTTTCTTTTGTACTCTTTACAACGGATTTTATTTCATTTTCACTTAAAGTATATTCTGTTTTTATCTCTTTATCACCTTTATCAACTGTAGTCAATGAAATCTTTTTCTGTTTTGTCTGATCTAAATTAAAATCACTGTAAATATATTGTAAAATAATATTATTACCTGTTCTTACTGTTCCATCATATTTAACTCCTACATCTTCTAACCCTTTCATCAATTTTCTAGATATATAACCAGTTTCTGCAGTTTTAATCGCAGTATCAATTAAACCTTCCCTACCTGTCATATGATGAAAAAAGAATTCTTGAGGTGACAAACCATCCAAATATGAATGTTCAATATAACCTCTGGCTAATGGAGTATCATCATTTTGATGAAAATGTGGTAAAGCTCTATTATTTACTTCTTTTTGAATTCTTTTTGTTTTAAATATATCTTGACCTAAAGCACCCATAATTTGCATGAGATTTACAGGCTTACCCTTTGCATTTGGATTAGCCATAATATAAAAGTTATTATTATCATCTAAATCACCCATTACCAATTGCTGAATATCACCTTTTTGAGCTGATAAATTACTTTGTATACTCTGTTCAAAAATATCCGCATCTAATAGCTCTGGATTATTTTCTATCTCAGTAATCAAATGATTTATTTCTAATTTTTTCTTTTCCAACTCGGAAATAATATTATCTTTAACTTTCTTTGTTATATAACAGTCCTTCAGTCCAACTGAAAAACCATCATATAAAAGCCAATTTACATTAATTCTTTGAATATCTGTAATATAATCTGATGTAATCTTAGATCCATATCTATCCCAACAATTACTAATAATCTGTTTATTCGCCTTCGCCTTTACTTGACCTTTAATTATATCACCATCTTCAACAGTAATTGAAGATTTAAAATTTATACCAGCTGGTATAATTAAATTATACATTTCAGTACCTGTATATGTTTTACCTTTTTCTATTTTTAACTTATCACAACATACACCAGTTGAATATACTATAATATTCATTAAATCATGCCAATTTACTCTAGCATCTGGTGATGTCATTTTATAAGTACCTAAAACTGAATCTTGCACTGGAGCAATAATTGGCTCACTATCCTTAGGTGAAATAATCAACTTATTGATATCAGCAATCATTGCCAATTCAGTTTGTGTTTGTATGCTCTGTGGAGCAAACAAATTCATCTCATCTCCATCGAAATCTGCATTATATGGTGTTGTTACATTCACATTCAATCTAAAGGTATTGAAACGATCATCATCTATAATTCTTGCTCTATGACACATCATACTTAATTTATGAAGTGATGGTTGACGATTGAATAATACTGGATCTCCATTATATAAATGTCTTTCTACGATATCACCATATTTTAACTTAATACTCTTCTTTCTATATCTTAAATCAAATTCTCTAACATTTGAACTACCTAATGAACTTCCTTGAATTACAAAATTAGCACCTGGATAAATATATCTTCCATTTCTCACCAATTTTGTCAATCTCTCTACATTATAAGAAGTTACAACTTCTGGAAATGTAAGTTCCATTGCAATCTTTCTTGGAATACCTAACTCATTTAATTTCAAGTTAGGATCAGAAGTAATAACTGAACGTGCTGAGAAATTTACACGTTTACCCATTAAATTACCTCTAATTCTCCCCTTCTTCGATTTAATTCTTTCTGAAATACTTTTAAATTTCTTTCCACCCATCTTTTGTTCACATGTCATTATAGAACTCTTATCATTATCAAAATATGTAATTGCATGATATTGTAAATAAGTCGCTAAATCATTACCATATTTTGACTCTTCTCCACTTACTAATTCCTTATCTTTTTGAATTCTCAATTTTTCATTTGTCTTAATTATATCTGCTAATTTATGTGTCAAATCATCTTCATATGTAGCTGATGCTAAATAATCAGCTCTTAATGAAGGTCTAATTGCTACAGGTGGAATTGGAAAATTTGTAATTAAAAAATCTTCTGGACGAAATAAAGAAGGATTAAAACCAAGTAATCTAAAATCTTCGTCACTTACATTCCTAAAAATTTTATAAATATCACTTGCTGTTAAATTCTCTTTTATTGGCTTACCATCTTGAACTTCGCCATCCTCATTTACAATATTTGTTAAATTTGTCTCAGCAATTAAAAATATCCCACCTGTATTTTTTTTCTTCTCTTCTCTAATCTTTGGAACAGGAACTCCTACGTCGCTAACTGTTATACCTGTACACAATTTCTTTAATTCAGTAAATCTTTTTTTCCCCTTAAAAGTTCTAACAATTCTATTTAATTCATCTGGATTCTTATGAGCTAATAATCTAGAACTTCTTAAACAAATACATGATAATAAATTTTTCACAACAGCAAAAAAACCAAAATGAAATACAGGAGTTGTTAATTTAGTATGACCAAAATGACCAGGACAATCTCTCGCACCAAGACCACAGTATGCACAATCTAAATTTGAATCAGTAATACCTAAACGAGTATCTACTAATCCACCCCTCTTTGGTTCAGAATTTTCATACGATTCAGGCAATGTGATACCTAGTGGATCCTTGATAACACTAGAATGATCCTTAACATCCTCATTAGTGTATACACTAAATTGGATCTGGTTTATATGGTGTAAATCTTCATCATATTTATATCCGGACATTAATCTTATATATTATATTAATATTTAAGTATTTTAACAAAAGAAATATCAATATTTTTTTATATTGTTGTTATATAAAAAGAATCAATTTTTATATAAAAAATCTAATTTATTAACTCCTCAAATTTAGTGGTTGATAAAACCTTCAATATTTTTGTATCATTTCTATAATAATTAATATATATTTTACTATTCTTATCTATCTTAATATTCTTATAAAATAATAAAACAAAATATAATGGAACATTTATATGTATGTTAAATAATTCATTTTTTAATTTATTCAAACTTAACTTATAATTTGAATCATAATATTCTATATCTTTTATGATTTTATTATGTAATACCTTATCTTTTACATTATCATTGTAATTTATTAAAATATTATTTCTTATACAATATAAATTATTTTCAAAAATAAACTTTTTAATAAATAATCCTACTAGTAAAAAATTTAATAAATAAATTAATATTGTTATATCTATTATTTTTTCTTTACCAAAATAATAATATTTATTCGGTTTTATATTTTCATAAATCCTATTTATGAAAAGTAAAACATTTAACATATTTAATATTTAAAAAAGGTTACATTTACTTATTTGTTTATTATTTAAGAAAATGTTAATATTTAAGTATTAAAAATGGATAGAATTAAAAGATATATTGATTCCGATAATTTATCTGATTCAAATGATTCAAATGATTCAAATGATTCAAATGGATCAAATGCGTCTTCTTCAGAATATTATGAGTCTGGCAATAATTCAGACTCGGATATAATTTCGAATGAACCTAAAGAAGATAATTATGACATATCTGAATCTGAATCTGATGATGAAATAAGTCATTTAAAACTAAATAGTAATTGGTCTATTTGGTATCATCATCAAAAAAACAACTGGAAGCTAGATAGTTACAAAAATATTTTTACATTTAAAAATATTAAAGATTTTTGGAATTTTAATAATAATTTAAATTTAATTGGTGGAATTAATACACAACATTATTTTATGATGCGTAATGATATTACTCCTATATGGGAAGATCCTAATAATAAAAATGGTGGATGTTGGTCAATTAAAATACCAGTAGAAAAATCATTTGAATTATGGATTAAATTATCAATGTATATTATAGGGGAATCATTGACAGATGATCAATATTTAGTTAATGGAATATCTATTTGTGCAAAAAATACAACTACCAGTGTTGTAAAAATTTGGATAAATGATAATAATAAAAGTTCAATTAAAAATCTTCCTACTGATATTTTAAATGAATATGGATTTAATATAATTTATAAGTCTCATATTCCGGAATATTAGGCTCCTCTAATATATGTCTATTAGCTACACTCTTTTCTAATAAATATGTATTTCTATTCGTTTTAGTGAATTTACCAAGTAAATATGCTCCAAATGTAAATAACATAAATGTTATTAATCTACCTGGTTTATCATTATATATCATCAATACTTCAACTAATAATGTAGATATAAATAAAAATAATATACTTTCAGGATAGTATCTTCCTAAATAAAATGATCCAGCTAATATAAATAATGGTAAAATATCAATTATTCCATTATCAAAAATATATTCAGATGAAAAAATATTATTTAAATGACTATTTATATCATCTAAATTAAGCTTAAAAAATTTGTTTTTATCTAAAGGTTCTTCATAAAACATTCTCAATGAAATAGTAATTAAATGTATCCATAATATTATATAATTTGATACTAAAGATGGTTTCATTATATATTAATCTTACAAAATAAATTGAATTTTTTTAATTTAGTAATTTAAAAAATTAAATTAAAAAAAATGGGAAACTGTATTTTAATAGACTGTTGTCTAAAATATAAAACAAATGAACTTCAACTATATAAATTAAAAGGTAATTTTAGAGCTAAAGTTGTAGATGTTTATGATGGAGATACGATAACTATAGTTATTTTTAATAAATATGGATTCGAAAAACATAAATTAAGAATGTATGGATATGACTCTCCAGAAATGAAGCCAAAATTAAATATACCTGATAGAGAAAATGAAATTGCTAAAGCAAAAGAAGCTAAAAAATTCCTTTCAGATATTGTATTAAATAATATTGTAGAATTTGAATCTATGGGCTTTGATAAATATGGACGCTTATTAGGTAAGATTTATCAATTAGATTATTTCTCTAAAGTCGATATTAATCAATTAATGATTGATAATGGCCATGGCTACGCTTATTACGGTGGAACCAAAAAAATAAATAAAATTTAATTTATAAAAATAATCAATTTTAAAATAATTATATATTTACATATCATCATCATCATCATCATCATCATCATATTCTAAACTAGTTGGATCTGTTTTACTTGATAAACATAAATATATTGTCCCCAATGATGCTACAAAATATCTAATTACTAAAGGATAGTCGTTCTTCATAAAAATATCAACATTTGCACATAAATTAGTACATTTACAAAATGTATTTAAATATCTCAAGTCATAATTTCCTTGAAAAATTAAATCATTATCTTCAGTAACAATTGTTACTCCATTATCTGATTCACCAATTTCTATCTCATCACCAACTGTTTCACCTAATGTATTTAAAATTAATTTTTTATTAATACTTTTTACTTCTACTACATCTCCTAAAGAATTTAAATCTCTAATAATTTTGTTGAAAAATGGTGAAGGCATATTTATAACTGTATTAAATTTAGTTGGAGGAATTTCAATCTCATATTCATCAATATCGAACAAATTTAATCTTTTAGTAGAAATAAAATTATTTTGCTTATTCTCAAATTTTATTCCTAATTTATTTTCATCATCATCATCAACAAATAACGTTATTGTATCATTGTTATTCATTGTCTTCATAACTTTAAACAATAATGAAGTATTAATTCCTGCTACAAATTTATCTCTTGAACAATGGAAATAATCAAAATTTGCTGCATCTAATTTTAAATGTAATAAAACGTTATTTGACATTGCCATAGTAATTGCACTAATGCCCCCAGTTTTTACTTGGTTCCCCTCTTCATCTTCTGTAGTTTCCTGTTTTGTAAAAACTAAATTAATATCTGGAACTAAATCTTTTAGTGCTTCACTTAATATTTTCATAACATTTGCCTGAACAGTTTTTACTTCTACAATACGCATATTATTAATTATATAGAATTCTATCCTTTAAATTGATTATATTTCAATTTAAACGCATATAAAATATATAACTTTAATTAAAAATTATATATAAAAATTATATATTTTTATATATATACACATGCCTGAATACTATCTTGTTAATCCACTTATAGGAGGTAGCATGAAAACTACTTTCACTGGTAAAAATAACTTAGAAGCAGCTAATAAAGCATATACTGCTATTTCTGAAAATTTTAATAATAACATCCCAGAATTTTATTTCACATTACAACAAAAAACATCTCAAAAATCTATTGTCGGTGGAGGTAAAGTTTCTGATTACAAACATTACCTAGTTAAAGAAACAAAGAAAAATAATCAAGTAAACTATAGAATTGCTGAACATAAACCAGAAATTGAAACTAAATTAATGAATAAATTTAGAGGTGAACTTAAAAAAATATCTAAAAAAACACAATCAGGTGGTGCTAAAAAACATTCATATGATGATGATGATTCTGACTCGTTAGATGATGAATCTGAAGACATGTACTTCCCAAAAATGAAATCAAGTACCATTTATGGAAGTCCTATAAGTACATGGTGGTATGACCCATATGTTTTTAGAATTAAAAAATATTATACTCCTACATTTATCTCACCACTTACACCATACTTATATAATCCAGTATATGATCCATTTGTTGACCTTGTATGGCCTTAAATTAAATATATGATTTTATATTTGAAATATCAGATAAATAATAAATTATAATAAAATTTATTATTAATCTTCATTTGATGAAACATCGTTCCATGTTTCATTAATATCTTCATCTAATGAATCAATTGATGACACGTCATTCCATGTAATGTTCTCATTTGTTGAATAATTTTTTTTTAAATACAAAATATATAAAATAATTAGAAAAGTAGTTATTTTTTCACAAAATATTGGACAAAAATAAATAAAATTATGTGTTTCCAATATCATTCTTAATGTTAATGATGTTGATAAACAATTTAATATTACCTCGCTACCTACATAATGTAATGATATATCTTCAACACTTTCCCTTCTATTTATGTGAATTATCTGAGGTATATACTTTAAAGGATGCATAATAGATATAATAATATTTACTAAAATAAATATTGATATCATTTAAATGATATCAATATTTATTAATAAATATTACTTATAAATTATCTTCACATTTATAATCTATTTTATATCTATTATCATCTGTAGTTTCTAATATTAAACCCTTATTAAATGAATTTGTTAATCTATAAACATATCCATAAAATTTTGGATTTTTATTTAACTCTAAAATTTTATTAATCACAAATTGCCATTGTATAGGATTTTGTTTTGATTCAATCTTTACCTTATCTATAAATTTACCATCCTTATAAACATTTAAAAAAGTATAATAGGAATATCCATTAAATAACGTATTAACTTGTTTTATTGGTTTAAAAAACATAGGATCCTTTTCCTTTTCATTTTCTTCTACAAAAAAAACGTTATTTATTGTATCTATTATAATACTATTTATTTTATGCATTTCATTACTTACTATTTTACCAAATCTATTTAGTATTGTATCAGTAGGTCCTAATTTATATCTATCATGTTCCACTCTTATATCTTCATTATCTTCCTTCTCATAACCCCCATTTTGATTATATAAGTCTTCCAAATTTCCCATAGTTCCATTTTTTTTTAAATACTCATACAATTTAGGTTTTAAATTAACTACCCATACATTTTCACCCTGAATTTCATTATGATCTAACATTAGTGTACCCATTGGAGGTCCACCGTGAAATACATATGAAATATCATCTACTTCATAATCTTTTTCTAATTCTGATATATATTTTTTTACTGCCTTTTTATTTATTGTTTTATTAGATCTAAAATAAGTATCATATGCCCATTCGCCATTTCTTGATACCATTATTTTTTCAACAGAAGTTAATAAACCTTTATCATCATCATTTACTTTAAATTTATCAATAAAATGTTCTATTTTTGGTTTTGATCCAATATGTGTTCGTTTTTCATAATCATCTTTTATTAATGTATTATCTAAAGGACTAAATTCATCTTCCATATGTTATATAGCTATATAATATATAAAACTCATATTTATTTTAATAATTTTTCTATAATTCTAATATATTTCTTTATAATTTTATTGTATTTATTTAAGGCATCTATTTCTATTTTATTTTCCGCTTTCCAATTATCCTTAATATTATCAATTGGTTTCCATTTATTGCCCGCATAATGAATCACTTTAATATCAGTATTATTTATTAATTTCTTCCACTCTGAATCTTTTGTATATAATTTTGCACTTACCAAATTATAACTTATAGGTAAATTATAAAAATAATCATATGATATTAAAAATAATGTTTCATTTGGAAATTTACATTTATATTTTATAACTGTACTTATATTATCAATTGATTTTTTTAATATATCTTCTGAAGGTTCTATTAATATTATCCCACCATTTAATGATGATTCAATATTACATAGTTCCAAATTAGCTTTATGATCCAATATTTGTTTTTGTTGAAATTTCATATTTTTACGCGGTTTAATGAATTTGAAAATAGAAGGCGTTTTTAATGAAAATACATCATCTATTGATTTTAAAATTAATAAATCTGACTCTATAATACATACCTTTTTATATTTTGTTAATTTATTAGCAAAAATAAAATTACATGTTCTAATTGTATTAAATTCTTTATAAAAAGAATTAAATTTAATATTATACGTAATATTATTATCATTGTATGGTATTACATCCTTACATAAAAGTTTAAATATTTTTAAATATTTTTTAGGCGTATCAGTTTCTGAATATAAATAAATTATATCATAATTAGTAAATTTTCTTAAATTTATTATTTGATATAATTCATATTCTATATATTTAACATTATCACCAAAATGTATTAATACATAGGCATACATTATATATATTTATAAAATAATTTCATTTTTTAATAATTTAATATCATCTAATGATAATCCAGCACTTAATAATTTATCTACTACGGTTTGTTCTTCTGTTTCTTCTAATGGAATATCATTTAATATATTTATTAATCCATCACCATATTTTTCAATTCTTTTATCACCCAAACCTTCTATTTTCCTTAAATCATTAATATTTTTCACTCTAATATTTAGTAAAGCATCAATTGTCTTATTTGGAAATACCTGATATAATTTACATTCTTCAATTAATGCCTTATTTTTTCTATATTCTTTTAATTTATCTTCTAATTTTTTATTACTTATCTTCGGCGTATCTGTTTTTTCTTTAACAGTTATATCATAAATTTTTTCTTTAATATCATCTAACTTTTTATTTAATATTTCATTTCCTCTTTTATCTATTTTAATAATTGAACCAAATGATTTATCTAATTTTTCCTCAATTAAATAATTACTAATTATTAAATAACGAATAATCTCTTTAATTCTATCTTTTTTTATACCTTTCAATGACCCATAAGTTGATAATTTTTTTATTGGATCTTTAATTCTTTTTGAATCAGAACCAAATAATATATCACATAACATTGATGTTCCGAAATTATGTTTTAATTTTTTTATTGTTTTTAATATCAAATAACATTCTTTTGTTATATCTGTTTTTACTTCTATTTTATTTGATAAACAATAATCACAATGACCACAATTATCTATTTGTTCACTAAAATAATTTGTAATATAGGCCATTCTACAACCTGTATGATTTACAAATTTTTCCATTTCTAAAATTCTCTTCATTTGTTTTTTTTTAAATTCATTATCATCCACACTATTTAAAAAACTTTTATTAATATTAAAATCACCACTGCTCCAATAAAGATAAATATCACTTGGTAATCCATCTCTACCCGCTCTACCTATTTCTTGATAAAATGATTCCATATCTTTCGATATTCCATAATTAATAATTAATCTAATATTTGGAATATCTACACCCATCCCAAATGCTATTGTTGCAACTATTATTTTTACTTTACCATTTGTAAATTTAGTTTGAATTGTGCTTCTCGTTTGATTCGTTTTTCCTGCATGATAACCCTTCGCTTTTATATTATATTCTTTTAATTTTAATACAAAAGAATCTGTTTCATCCTTTGTTTTACAATATATAATTGCCCTATCATCTCCTTCCAACTTTTTAACTAAATCTAATATTTCTTTAAAGTCAAAATCTTTATTATATTTCCTTACAATATTTATATTTAAATTTTCTCTATGAAAACTTGATTTTACAATCAACGGATCCTTTAACAATAAAATATCCTGTATATCTTGAATTATTTTTGGAGTTGCTGTTGCTGTTAATGCTAATACTGGAACTTTTTTTGTCCACTTTTTTATAATATCTAATTCCTTATATTCTGGCCTGAATTCACTCCAAGTACTTATACAATGACTCTCATCTACTGCAATTAAAGATATTAATTTTTTTTTTGATAAATCTCTTATAAAATCTTCACATGTAAAAAAATACTCAGGAGACATATAAACTATACCTGATTTACCACTTAGTATATCATTCTTATCAAATCCCTTATTTGAATTATTACTATTTAAACAGTATACCTGAATATCAAGACTTTTTAATTTATTAAATTGATCTTCCATTAAAGAAATTAATGGAGAAATTACAATAACTGTTTTTTTTGTCATTAAAAATGGTAACTGATAACATATACTCTTACCATACCCAGTTGCTAAAATACCTATTGTATCATTTCCTTTTAATAAATTATCAATTATTTCCTCTTGTTTATCTTTTAATTTATCATAACCAAAATATTTTTTTAATACACTATTCATTATATTAATTATAAAGTTACTATTAATTTACTTTTAAATTATCAATTTTATTTAATATTTCAATTAAAATATTAAATCCAACCTGTTTTATAACCTAATAGATTTTCTAATTTTATTATATTATCTTTAAAAAAATCCATCAATTCATCATATTTATCTTTTCCTAATTTTTTTAAAGATAATATATTAAAATATTAAATCCAATCTGTTTTGTAACCTAATAGATTTTCTAATTTTATTATATTATCTTTAAAAAAATCCATCAATTCATCATATTTATCTTTTCCTAATTTTTCTTTATATGTACCTATTCTTTCCATTGTCTTATTAATTTTCTCATACTTTACACCTATAAAATCATATATCATTTTATAATATTTATCCTCATCCTCAAACATTTTCTCGGAAATTATTATTAAAATATTCTCCCTCTTAAAGTATTTAAATAATTCTATTAATTGATCATAATATAAACCTCTCTGTAAATAATGATACTCTGCTGTATTAAATGATCTATTTTCCCCCATTCTATGTTTTAATTCGTCCTTTATACTATCTTCAAATGATCTGCTATTATTATATTTTCCAGTGTTTATCATGTTCCAATGACTATATGCTCTATTAACTGGATTTCTCAATAATATTATTAACTTTATATTTGTAGCATAATATTGTAAATGAATATAATTATGAGTTAAATATAATAAACCAGGATTTTTAAATCCTACTATTTTATTATAATTCAAATCTTTTTTCCTTTCATATACAGTACTTCTACCTAGCCCTAAATCAAATATATGATCTTCTTCTTTTGACATACTAATATTACTATGTTTTCTTAAATTATGTAATAATGATGTTGTACCACCTTTTTGAACACCAATTATACCAAAATCAAAATATCTATACTTATAATTTATTATATTATTTATTACCAAATCTGATTTTTTTATTTCTATCATCTTATCATTTAAAATTTTTGACCCTTCATAATTTTTATATTTTTTAAAATAATCCGAAAATTTATCATATGTTACTAACTTACCTCCTTTTTTTACCATATTCCAACACATTCCTTTTTCTTCATCTGATAATTCCTTTTTACATATTATGATAACATCAAAATATGGAGGATTATAAGCGTAACCATCATATATCATATATATATCTCTATTAGATGTCATATAATTATTATTAAATTTTAATATTTTATCTTTATCATAAATAATAATTCTTCTTGCCATATATATATAATATTTATTTAATATTTTTATCTATTTTATTTAATACATATTTATAATATGTACTATTGAATTTATAAAAATTAATAAATTTACCCATTGTATATTCATCTAAATTATCTAATATTTCCCTTTGACATATTGTATCTAAATATGGTACAATTACATCATTATATATATTTTCCATAATATCATCAATTTTATATTCAATTCGTGTATATTTTGTTAATTCATCTTCTTCATTTTCATTTTCATTAAAATCATCTTCATTTTCATTAAAATCATCTTCATAATAATATTCTGCCATTTATTTAAAATAATGTAATATCCTTTTAAATAAATATTATTTAACATTTTTTACTATTATCAAAGCAAAATTCATAAAATTTATTTCTCATCATTTTATTAATTAATGGATTTCCATCATCGTCCACATAATTATTTGAAATACAATAATCAATTATTTGATTAAATAACATATTTGTATGATATCTCGGAGTTTTTGGATTTAAATAATGATGATAAAATTCGTCATTATTCATAAAAGTTTGTACTAATTTTGACTCTAGTATCAACTTCTTATGATATCTTTTTTCATAATTATCTTCATATTTTATATCTGAATGTTTTATTATATCACTAAACTCTAGTAATTCATTTATCTTATTCTCATCATTTAATTTTAAATTTTTATCACCCTTCTTATAGTAATTACTTAATTCTTTATTATATAAGTTATATCTTGGTGGATCAGTTATTCCTAATTCTGTATCCAACCATCTTGACATTTTTTTATTCTTCTCCATATTATTACTCTTCATTTTCTTAATTACTATTATCAAATCTTTAAATATCTTGATTTGTATTATTTGTTTTTTTCTTTCTACTAGCTCTATTTTTAGTTCTTTTTAAATTAACTCTTTCAGTAGATGGTCTATTATCCATTATATATTTAGTCATTTCCATTGCTTTACTTGTATCTTGTGTAATATCAAGTAAAGCTGATTGAATTGTTTCTTGTTTTAATCCACTTTTTGAAGTTGATTTATTTCTTCTAAGTTTACCATCAGAAATAGAAATCACACTCTCATTAACTTTTCCCATATATTCTAAAATAAATGTTTCAAACTCTTTCTTTTCATCTTTTAGCTCTTTTATTTCTGCTGCTTTTTTTCTTATTTCATCATCAATTGTAACCCAATTTTTTACAACTTCTACAAATTCTTCTGTTATTTCATCTGGTACTTCTTCATTATCCGAATCACTCATTATTAATTAATATAATATATCTTTTATATATTTAAAACTTTTTTTAAATATATTAATTCTATGAATATTTACTAGATTCTAAATAATTTAATGTAGAAAAAATCAGATTTTTTGATTATATATTACTTGCTATTGATGTTATTACTTTCCCTTTTAGAAACATATAGTGTTGTCATCATACTACACATGATTATTAATATTTTTTATTCTTTAAATAAAAAATATATAATTAATTTACTCCATCATATTTTTGATATTGAAATCAGGTTCTATTGTTGATTGTTGCCATGGAGATACAGTGAATTTTGGACATATTGGTGCTGCTCTTATGTCATATGAAGGATTCTTCAATGATTGACCTACAGTATTAACTCCTACAATATATCTATCAGTTACTACTAAATTACTATCATCTACATTTACTTGAGCATGAGAAAAATCTGTTTCAAACCAATCGTTATTTACTTCTTTTGGTAATAACTCTCCTGAATTAAATTTTAATTTATTATCTTCATTTTCTTTCATTAATTTTTGCATATTTTGAGCTGTTACACTGGTATTATTATCATTTACATCTGCTGCGGTATTACCTTGTTGTAAATCATTTGGTTGAACATCTGTTTTTAATATATCATCAATTAAATCAACTTCATTTAAGTCGGCTACAACTTCGGCAACAGGTGATTCAGCAGATTCTACAGGATTAACAGTTTCTATATCTTGAGTTTCTACTTCAACGGGATCGGACTCTTGATCTTCATCAATACCTTCATCTAACCCTTCTACTTCGCCCTCATTTGAAATTTCATCTTTGGAATTTAACATATAGACTAATACTACTGCCAATAGTAAGACTAACAATAACTTAACATTGCTATTAAATAACATCTTATAGTAATATTAGAGATAATTATTTTATTTTTTAAATTAAAAAAACAAATCAAATAATAAAAAACTATATATTATTAGTTGAAATTTTATTAATATTAATATACAATCCAAATGTATTTTTAAAAATCCATATTCCTGAAATTTCTAGTTCTAAATTATATTTTTTATTTTTTACAATTTCAAAAACTGAAATATCATTATTATTTACTTGAAATTTACTAATAATCATATTATTATTATTTTTTAGATGAGCTTTACATAATAAATTATATTTTTGCTTCTTATGAAAAACTGACTTTAATTCATAGCTATCATTCTCTATTAATTCACCTAGTTTTGACTCTAATTTACGGACTAAATCATTAAATTCAGATGGTACATCAACTTCAAAATTAATTAAATATTTTTTACCATATGTTTCTAATCCAAAAGGTAAATAACAATCATTTAATTTTATTATTAAATTTCTAAATTCATTCCCATCTTTTACATTTATTTGATAAAAATTTTTTTTACAATCTTTAATTATTAAATTTTCTATCATTTATTTATTATAAACTTATTTTTTTAAACTTTTTAAACTTTTTAAACTTTTAAAACTTTATTTTAAAAAAACAAATTTAAATATATTTTTATTTTATTCCCCCCCCCCCTCATTTAAATTTTACATATGGAATATACAATTTTTTTATGCTCTTTTTTTGTATTTTTTCATATATATTTTATGATGTAAATATGACGAGATAGTATTATTTGTATATTTACTGTATATTTGATATACATAAATATACAAATAAATATACAAAAATATTTAAAAAAATTAATATATAATTAATATAATGGTAAATTATAAATGTTTTAGATGTGGTTATGAAACACATATTAAGACGATATTTATACGTCATCTTAGTAGAAAAAAAATTTGTGAAGTTATATTACATGATATTGATATAGATAATTTAAAAGACTATATATTAAATGGAAATACGTGTGATCAATATTTAAAGAATCATTTAAAAAGCAAAGAATCCATTTTGATTCCAAATGATTCCAAAAATATACAAAATGATTCCATTCTGATTCCAAATGATTCCAATATTTGTACTTATGAATGTAATTTTTGTAAAAAACAATATTCTACAAAAAGTAATTTAACAAAACATAAAAAAATTTGTAAAGAGAAAAAGAAAGACGATGAAGTAAAACAATCAATGAGCAAATTAGTAAAAATTTTAAATGAAAAAGATAATCAAATAAATGATTTTAAAAAAGAATTAGAGAAAAGAGATAAACAGATAGATGAACTAATAAAAAAAGCTGGAATTGTAAATAATAATACTATAAATATACAAAATAATATTAAATTATTAAATTATAATGATACTGATACTAGTCATTTAACAGATAATGATATTTTAAAATGTTTAAATCATTCTAATTTTTGTATACCTTATTTAATTGAAAAAATTCATTTTAATATTGATAAACCTGAAAATCACAATGTTTATATATCAAATCTTAAAAATAATTATGTTATGATGTTTGATGGCAATAAATGGAATTTAAAAGATAGAGATGAACAAATAAATAATTTATTAGATGATAAACAGGAAATTATTGAACATAAATTAGAAGAATGGATAGAGAATGGGAAAAAATATCCAGTTGCTATGAAAAAATTTAATAGATATTTAGAAAAAAAGGAAAATAACAAGGTTTTAGATACAATTAAAAATGACATAAAATTAATACTTTATAATAATAGAAGTATTGTAAATATAAATAATAAGTAATAAATTATTTATTTATACATTTCAGTAAAACGAACTAATTCATCAACTGATCGATTACCTTTAAAATTATTTGATGGATCTTTTTTATATTCAATATCAGTATTACCTTTTCTTAATACAATTGTTGGAACTCCATCTAATGTTTGTTGTTTTCCATTAACATAACTAAAACATTTATTTTCTTTAGGATTATCACAATTAATGTCAAGTATTTCAACATCTTGATATTTATTATTAATTAAGTTTTTAGCATTTTCCCAATTTGGTTTTATTTTTTGACATATTCCACACCAATTCGCCCAATATAAAATTAATTGTGATTTTTTAACAGATAGTTTTTTTGATTCTTCTATTTTAATATCTGAATTTATTGATGGTACTATTTCACTATTTGAAATATCAGTAGCTTTTTCTGATTTATGCGTTGTAGATGAGTTATATCCAGTTCCAACATAAAATAATACACCAATAGATACTAATAATAGTAAAAACAAGAAAAGTAATTTAATTTTTTTCATATATATATAATTTTATATTTTTATTTACAATATTTATCTTTAAAATCATAATCAATTAATTCTCCTGAAAAATATAAATTTTTTACTTTATATAAAGATAAATTTAAAATGGTTGAATAATCTTTTCTATACCTATCATTTATGAAATTAACTAATGTTTCATCTATACCTTCAAATAAAATATCAATATTATCATAATCTTTTTTTGTTAGTAATTTAACTAATTTTTTTTCATCAAGATCAGTTACTATGAAGTCAACAATATTATTTAATGACAAATTCCTATCTTGATTTTCAATTAATATATCTACAAGACGATCAAAAATAAAATTATTACTTAAATAATATAATTCATAATTTACATTTTTTTCAATATTACTCTTTAAATTATCTTTCATTATACCCTTTAATAATTGAATATAATCTTTAATATTTATTGTTTTTTCCACTAATCTATCTGATTTAAAATAATTTTTTAATATATTATTAGTTATCTCCATTATCCCATCTGTTAAATTATAGCTAAAATTATTCCAATCATTTTTATAATTATATATAAAACATATTTTATTTATATACTGTTCTAAAGTCAATTCAGGTAATGTATATATTAGAGAATATGAATTTAAATTAAATAAATAATTATATATATATTCAGATCTCATAGGAGATATATTATGTATATAACCTATTAATTGATCTGATCTTACAGGTTCTTCAATAATTGTATATAATTTATTAATATTATGAATAGAACTATATGTTTCTATTTTAGATAATTTTTTTAGAAATAAGTAAATTAATAATATAATAAAAATTAATAATTTAGACTTCATATATGAAAAATAAACAAAATAAAATTATTAATATAATTAATGTTAACAAAATTAACTTGTGATTTTATTAGTAAAATAATAGAGGAAATAAAAAAAGAAGAAAATAAAGAAATTATAGAAGATAAATTTTTAACTCCTTTGTCTGAAAATATTAGTTTAAGAATTCATCCTTATATGATGACAATATTTTTTATGTATATTTTAATGTTAATACTTATAATTTCCATGATATTTATTTTAATTAAAAAAATAGAATAAAAATTATATATAATATATATAATGCAAGTATTATCAACACTTATTTTGCAGTTTTTATTTATATACTTATCACTAATAATAGGAGTTCCAGGAACTGACAAATATAATATTTTAAAAAATAAATTAATTTTATTTTCAGGAATTTTTATATTCCAAACTTTAATAAAATCTATAAGTAGAGTTAGAGTGGGATGTAGAATATCATTAAAAAATTTATTAATAGATGCATTTTTAGTTGCGTTAGTGTCAGTTGTAGGTTATTCTTTTTATATAGATTTATCTTTAGTAGATTCAACAAAATATATATTTAATCAATTTAATACTAATGCACACATGAGTGCTTTTGCAATAAGTGGTATAATTAGTGGCTTTATTTTAGCTATTAGATTAATTCAAATATTAATTCGCGGAACAGCGGATGATTGTGAAGAAAATAATGAAATATATTAATTTTATTTAAAATTTTTTAAAATTAATATATATATATGGTAAATAATATACAACTTACTAATAAGATTATAAAGTATTTAGTTTACGCTTTAATTGTTTATACACTATTTGCTTATGTTCCACAAAAACAATTACCTGTCTCAGACGTCCTATTAATGACAACAATTATTATTATATCTTTTGTTATATTAGATATTTTAACACCATCTGATCATAATGAAGGCTTTAAAGTAATTGAAAATTTAGAGGATAATGAAAATACTAATGAAAATACTAATCAAGTAGACACATCTATATTATTTGAAGATGAAGATGATCCAGAACCGGATAATGAGGAAAATGATGATAAATATTTGAATTATTCAAAACCTTTAGTTCTAAAAGAATTACAAGATCAAGAAATTTTATCAACTAATGAAGTAGATGAAATAATTAAAGTTTGTAATGATAAAGATCAATGTTCATTAAAATTAAAAGAATTACTAAATAATGAAAAATTAAATAATCAACAGTTTTTAGAACTTCATATTGTTTTTGGCTTAGAAAATTATGAAGGATTACAAGATCTATATTTACAAGATAGAATTAATAGAGAACAATCATATTTAATAGCTGTTGCAATAAGTAGTAAATCAGCTTCATTTGTAGACAGTATTTTAAAAAAATATGAAAATGATAATTTAATTACAAAAGAAGACTCTGAAAAAATTAAAAATATTAAATTAGTCAAGGAAGCTGAAAATAATTCAATAAGTGACGGTGAAAATTATCTATCAACTATTATTGAAAATGGAAGTGTAACTACTTTAGATGCTAAAATAATTCATGATAAGTGTTCATCTGCATCTTTAGATTCATGTTCAATACAACTAAACAAATTTAAGAAAGATAAAATAATTACTAATAAACAAGCTTTTGCATTATTAAAAGCATATAATAAACCTTCTATTGATAACGTTAGGTTAGTAGATGATAGTGAAATAAAAGGTTTGGATAAAAATCCCGATATTGGAGATACAATGAAAACAGATAAGTTATTAGAAAGTGATAAATTATTAGAACAAGCTGAATCTATCGCAAAAGATAGAGAAAAAGAAATAAATAGATTATTAAATGAAAATCAAAATTTACAAAATATCCTTGAAGATAAAGAAAATGAAGATACAAAAGAGTTTAAGGAAATACAAAAACGTGAAGAAAGAATAAAAGCAGAATGTCAAGTTGATAAAGATAATAATTTTAAACAAATACAAAAATTATTAAATTCTAAAAAAAATAAAAATTTAAAATCATTGTATGACAAAAATCATGATATGAATTATAATTTATATTCTAAAAATGAAGCTACACCATTAGGTTCATATACTTCAGACTTTTCAAATAGTTTTACTCATGGATTTTCACATTTAGCAACTGATAAATGGCGCCCCCCACAATATGATAATTCTATATGTAAAATTGAACAAGAATGCAATACATGTGATAATGAATTTGAAGGTTATCCAGTTGAATTAACTAAATGGGATCAAACTAGAAAAATTCTACCAAGAGATAATATAGATGTTAGCTATATAAATGAAAAATTAAATGAAGGTAAAAATTAATTCATATATTTCTCCATATCTTTTACTTGTTTATTTAACAAATAAGAATATGAGCATCCCTTATATTTACAATTACTCCAAACTTTTGATAATTTTATTAATTCAGAAAAATTATTTAGTTTTGGTTGACTAATTATAAACATTCCTCTATTAAAAAATATTTCGTCAGATTCCCCTAAATCTTTCTCTAATATTACAGAAATACCATTTTTAGAAAATTCCATATAGTTTTGTATATATATATTCTCTTAAATAATATAAAATTAAATATTCAATTTCTTTAAAAAAAATATTATAGTATTATATATATAATGTTAGATAGCATTTTAGCAGACAGAGATTTAGTCGTAGACTGGGTTAAATTTAGTACTATGTTCATAGTTTCAAGATTATTAGCAGGCGGTGATCTTGGAGATCAACAATGGATGATGGGGTGCTTATACACCCTCTTAGGTTTCACCGCATACCACATGGTTGTTAAAAAATTAATTCCAAATAATTTAGAAAACGCCGCCATGAAAAGAGTTCTTAATACATGGTTAAAAGTAGGAACTATGTTAGTCACATCCAGATTATTATCTGGAAAAGCTTTAGATGAACAATGGATGATGTCATCTTTATTCACAATATTAGGATTCAATGCTATGGACGCTGTTGTAAAAGACTTAGTTCCATTAGATAATATTGAAAATGATGTAATGAAAGATGTTATTACTGACGCTTTAACAGTAGCAACAATGACATCTGTATCAACCTTATTAGGAGGTGGTGAAATTAATGAACAAGTAATGACATCTGGTTTATACACCTTCTTAGGTTTCGCTGCCTATGATGTTGGTACAAGCAAAATTTTAAATTAAATTAATAAAGTTAGTAAATAAGTTTAAATTTATTTAGTAATTTAGTTATTATATATAATAATGATTGACTATAAGCTAGTTTTAATATTAGTACTAAGTATAGTTTTATTGTATCTTTACAATAGAGTTGATTATCTAAAAGATGATTTAAAAAATCAACAAAATATACAAAATAATCAAAAGGAATTAATTGAAACAATAAATAAAAATTTAGATATAATAACAAAAAGAAATATTGAATTAGAAAAAAAATTTAGATTATCAAATAATTTAGTAAATAATAATTTAAATAGTAATGAAAAAAATAATGATGATTGTTTAGGAGGTATTTGTAAAATACCTCCTAAAAATGACCAGAAAATTATTTCACCACCAAAAAATGAATCAATTAATAAATTAAATATAACCTTATTAAATAATAATGAAAAAAATACAACCGAGTATTCCGCAACAGAAAATGATTCTGATTCAGAATCATTAAATTTAACAAGTAGTGATAATATTATTTTATATTCAAATGATAAAAGTGATAAATCATCTGTAAATAAAAGTGATATAGAATCTATAGATACTAATAATATAATTGATCTGGAAAATATAGAAATTACACATGATTTACAAAAAGATAATACTGTTTTATTAGAAGAACCTAATACAATTGACATTGAAAATATAGAAATTACACATGATTTACAAAAAGATAATACTATTTTATTAGAAGCTAATACAATTGATGACATTATAAATGTTGAATCATTAATTGACAAGTTAAATGACCAACCAATATTATTCAATAAAACATTTTTAAATACTAATTTAGATAAAAAACCATCATCTTACTTAGAAGTAATAGATCCATCTAATTCTAATGACGATCTTGAAGATAACGATCTTGAAGATAACGATCTAAATAATTGTGAAAATATAGAAAATACTATAATTACAGATAATAAAAAATCTTATTCTGACTTAGATTATGATAATTCTGAAAAATCTAAAATATCAAATAATTCAGAAGATAAAACTTCTGAAAAAAATATAGATTCTTTAACATTAGATGAATTTAATAAATATAAATTAAATGAATTGCAAAATATTGCTAAAGATAAAAATATAGAATTAACTACATTTAAAAATGGTAAAGTAAAAAATAAAACAAAAAAAGAACTTTATAGTGAAATATCAAATTTATAATTCATATAAAATACTTTAATTTTAATAAAATTTTAATTATTATATTTACATATAATATAATGAATAGTGATAATAGATTCGGTGAATGTTGCAAATGTCCAGCACTTATGGATGATAGTAGATTATTTACAAATTACTTGCCAAGTTCAAAATTAAATCAATACGTTAAGAAAGTTAATAACATCTCTAACGAAAATGAATACAGAGCATTCTTACAAAAAAATGGCTCTAAAATTATGAATAATGAAAGATCTTTTATGAGTTTAAATAAAAGATGTAATTTTGCACCCGTAGAACCAATGCCTAAAAGCGAATAAATATATTATAATTTAAATATTAAAATTATAATTTATTTATATTTTATTCAATTAGATTTAAATCTTCCAGAAAGATTTAATTTACAATATCGTACAGAATAAGATTTTTAATAACAAATCTTAACATATAGAGCTATATCCGGACCTTATGAAAAAAAACGTTGCAAATTTATTAGAGCATACAAACAGAAACATCCCATTGTGGCTATCACCAAGACAAATATGTATTGTTCCGGTAGCAAATAAATATAATGAATATGCTAATGAAATTAAATCAATATTATGAGAAAAATTTGATGAAATTTCTGTTGATGATAGTACAGAAACTATGAATAAAAAAAATTAAAAATTCTGAGAAATTAAAATTTAATTATATAATAAAATGTATTTATTCTAAATTATAACATTTAAAATATGAAATTATAATTTATGAAATTCTTATTATAGAAACTCTCTCTGAACCAGAAGTACCATCATTTATAGCTGTAATTATATGTCTAAATGTAGCGGAACCTACTGATACAGCATCTACTGCATCATCCCTCGCATGAATTATTGGATTTCCTACAATTGCTACAACACCGTTACTACTATTATCTTGTGGAACTGTTAATGTTATATTATATGAATCCGTAGTACTTAAATTATTAATAGTCAAATCAAAAGCATCATTAACGGCTGCTGTATGATTTTTTTGATCTAATAAAGCTGCAATTATATTTGCAGCAGTTAATGTAGTTAAAGCAAATGCACCTGATGCTGGAGTACAATTTAAAACTTCACATACTGTTTGTGCAGCTGTTAAAGTATCTGCAGAGGTGGGGCCTGTTGTAGGAGTTACTGCTTTATATATGAAACTATCTAATCTTCCTTGTACTTGTAATGCAGATGATGGATTTCCAACCCCAATACCCACATTCATAAACGTATATGCGTTTGTTGCATCATTTCCAGAACCTACAGCCCAACCTTTATTTGAATTACCTGTTGTTACACCTAATTTAACAGGTCCTGTGATTATTAAATCAAACCCTCCAAAACTAGAACTTGCTCCAACGTTAGTTGGAGTAATATGTGTACCATCTGTAGATTTTCTAAAAGAAAATGCAAAATTATAACGAGAATTAGTAATTGATCCATTAGTTCCTAAAGCTGCATAATCAGTTATATTATTCCAAAATATTGAAGAAATTGGTTGTACATTAGTTTCAGATTGACTCACGGTATTTAAATCAGGTTCTGTCTTTATTCTAGGTTGAATTGAAACTGAAGGACAAGAAGTAAACTGTTTACCATAGTGTACATAAAATGTATTACCACTGAATAATATTACAAAATTTGCAGGAAGGTTATTTGATGTAGGTGTTTTTAAAAGATTTGTAGCAACTGTAATATTATTTCCGCCAGCTATTATTACTCCATCAGTTATATTTTCAGTCCATTCAACTACACATCTTGTTGTAAATAAATTAGATTCATCAGAATTTAATGGCCTAAAAATTGACATTATTATATAAATATCAAATATATAATATTTTTAATTTAAACGTTTTTAAATTCCTGCCTTATCTAATCTAGAAAGTATATTATTTAATTGCTCTTTTAATAATTTATTTTCATTTTCTAACTTGTCATTTTTTACTTGCATTTCTTGCATTCCTTTTATTAATGTACTTGTTAACATACTGTATGAAATATGCTTAGTTTCATTATGTTCAGAAACCGCCTCTGGAATTACTTTTTCCACCTCCTGGGCGATTAAACCAATATTATTTCTCTCATCATCTTTCTTCCATCTGAAATTTACAGGATTTAGATCTAATATCTTATCTAAACCTGAAGTTAAAGGTGTAATATCTTTTTTTAATTTTATATCTGATGCACCAGTAGCAATATTTACAGTAGATCCACCCCCAACAGTATCTGATACTGTTATTGTTACATCAGCACCATCAGTAAATGTAATTGTTTCACCTAAACTTGTTGTAGTAGTACTATCTTTTTGTAATGTAATACTACTATTTGCTAATTTACCATTTGTGATACTTCCAGCTAACATTGCATTACTTACTGAACCCCATGAAAGATCATTACCATCAGACAATAGAACTGTATTAGCGGAACCTTTTGTTAATTCTGCAGTTGCTCCAGATGCATTACCATAAATTATACTTCCCCTAGTTAAATCAGCAAGTTCCGCAAGAGAAACCCCATTATCTTTAATTGTAATTGTTCCACTTGCTTCCAAAAAGTTAGTACTAGAAAAAGTTAATGTTCCACCTAATGAAATATCTGTTGTATTTGTTCCATCACTAACTGTAACACTACTATTTGCTAATTTACCATTTGTGATACTTCCAGCTAACATTGCATTACTT
>ERZ807291.921-NODE-921-length-49046-cov-77.225674_pt1 | contig 49046 bp, 57 predicted proteins | sample MGYA00521257_ERZ807291 | MGnify/ENA primary metagenome ERZ807291 (study PRJEB31413, sample SAMN03169783) | marine metagenome | biome: Marine; feature: Water; material: Subsurface seawater | place: North Sea | collected 2011-04-28 | depth 1 m m ... | reverse complement strand
ACGATGGGCAGTTTTTCTCCCTAAATGCATTACTTTTTTTCCGTGTCTCATTTTACTTTATATAAAAATGTCGGTTAGTCTTTATCTAATTTGTACTTCGCAAGGTTCATACCGAAGGTAAGGCCCTTAAGAGCTACGAGCTCGTCTAATTCAGTAAGAGATTTCTTACCAAAGTTTCTGAACTTCATCAGGTCGTTTTTGTTGTAGGACACTAGATCTCCAAGTGTATCTACTTCTGCTGCTTTCAAACAGTTTAATGCACGAACAGAAAGGTCCATGTCGATTAATTTTGTTTTCAACAACTGACGCATGTGTAATGATTCCTCATCGTAGGTTTCAGCTTGAGCAATTTCATCAGCTTCAAGTGTGATACGCTCATCAGAGAATAACAAGAAGTGGTGAATAAGTGTTTTAGCTGCTTCCGTTAATGCATCTTTAGGATGAATAGAACCGTCAGTTAAGATTTCGAAAACTAATTTTTCGTAATCTGTTTTTTGTTCAACTCTGAAGTTTTCAATGCTGAATTTTACATTCTTCACTGGAGTATAGATCGAATCGATTGCGATAGTACCTAATTCTGCATTTGATTTTTTGTTCTCTTCAGCAGGAACATAACCACGACCTTTTTCGATCGTAAGCTCCATGTTCAATTGAACACTTTTCTCTAAGTTACAGATAACGTGGTCAGGATTTAAAACCTGGAAGCCAGAAATGAATTTCTGAAAATCAGCCGCTTTAAGTTGATCTTGACCTCCAATAGCGATCGTTACTTTTTCGTGATCCAAATCTTCGATTTGACGCTTGAAACGAACTTGCTTGAGGTTAAGAATAATTTCGGTTACATCTTCTACAATTCCAGGAATAGTAGAAAATTCGTGATCGATGTTATCAATTTTAACAGAAGTAATTGCAAACCCTTCTAGTGAAGAGAGCAATACTCTTCGCAAAGCGTTACCAATGGTCAATCCATATCCTGGTTCAAGAGGACGGAATTCGAATTTACCTTCGAATTCAGAGGAATCGATCATGATTACTTTATCGGGTTTTTGAAAATTTAGTATAGCCATAAGTATAAACTTTAGTGGTTATTATTTAGAGTATAATTCTACGATCAATTGCTCCTTGATGTTCTCAGGAATTTGAAGACGAAGTGGAGTTGAAACAAAAGTACCTTCAAGGGTTGCGTTATTCCAAGTTAACCATTCGTATACAGAAGAGTTACGCTCTAATGAATGTGTTATTGTAGATAAAGATTTTGACTTTTCACGAACTCCAATTACATCACCCGGCTTGATATGTGCAGATGCAATATTAATTAAAGTACCGTTTACAGTAATGTGACGGTGAGAAACAAGTTGACGTGCAGCACTACGTGTTGGAGCAATTCCTAAACGGTATACTACATTGTCTAAACGAGACTCACAAAGTTGAAGAAGAACTTCACCTGTAACACCTTTACTACGATTAGCACGTTCAAAAAGAATACGGAACTGACGTTCCAAAATTCCGTAAGAATATTTTGCTTTTTGCTTTTCCATTAGTTGGACAGCATATTCTGACTTTTTCCCACGACGACGGGTATTCCCGTGTTGTCCTGGAGGATAGTTACGTTTTTCAAACGATTTGTCAGCGCCGAAAATTGGTTCCCCAAATTTTCTTGCGATTTTAGTTTTTGGACCGGTATATCTTGCCATTAGATTGGTTTTTAAACAGTGGGTGTTATGAATTAAGGTCTAACTCCTTCGATAACACAAATTCCTCTGCAGATTGATAATTAATTATACTCTACGTCTTTTTGGAGGACGACATCCGTTGTGTGGTAATGGAGTTACGTCGATGATCTCAGTAACTTCAATTCCATTGTTATGTAAGGTTCTGATCGCAGATTCTCTTCCGTTTCCAGGGCCTTTTACATAAACTTTCACTTGACGCAAACCTGCTTCTTGTGCAACTTTAGCACAATCTTCAGCAGCTGTTTGAGCAGCGTAAGGAGTGTTTTTCTTTGATCCTCTGAATCCCATTTTTCCTGCTGATGACCAAGAGATAACTTCTCCCTTAAGGTTGGTCAATGACACAATAATGTTGTTGAAGGAAGCTGTTATATGCGCTTGTCCAACTGATTCAACTATTACTTTTCTTTTTTTGGTTGCTGTTTTAGCCATTGTCAAAGATTATTTAGTTGCTTTCTTTTTGTTAGCAACTGTTTTACGTTTTCCTTTACGTGTACGTGAATTGTTCTTCGTGCGTTGTCCTCTTAAAGGAAGTCCAGATCTGTGACGAATTCCTCTGTAACATCCAATATCCATCAATCGTTTGATGTTCAATTGAATTTCTGAACGTAATTCACCTTCAATTTTAAAAGCTGCAATAGCTTCACGAATTGCTCCGGTTTCTTCATCAGACCAATCAGCTACCTTCTTGTCTTCACTTACTTTAGCTGCTGCTAAAATCTCTTCGGCTCTACTTCTTCCTACTCCAAAGATATAGGTCAAAGCGATTACGCCACGTTTCTGCTTAGGGATGTCTACTCCTGATATTCTAGCCATAATTTATCCTTGTCTTTGTTTAAATCTAGGATTCTTTTTATTAATAACATAAAGTCGACCTTTTCTGCGAACTATCTTGCATTCGGCGCTTCTTTTCTTAATTGATGCTCTTACTTTCATCTGTTGTTTATATTAAAATCTATATGTAATCCTTGCTTTCGTAAGATCGTAAGGACTCATTTCTAACTTTACTTTATCTCCAGGTAATAACTTAATATAATGCAAACGCATTTTTCCAGAGATATGTGCTGTCACCACGTGTCCATTTTCTAATTCTACTCGGAACATTGCATTAGAGAGTGCCTCTATGATTGATCCTTCTTGTTCTATTGCCGCTTGTTTTGCCATAACTTACTGCGCTGCGTTTTTACGATTGTTACCTGATTTCATTAGACCATCATAATGACGATTTAATAAATAAGAATTGACTTGTTGAATGGTATCAATAGCTACACCTACCATAATAAGTAGTGAAGTTCCACCATAAAACAAAGCCCAACCTTGTTGCATACCGATAAGCTTAACAACGATAGCAGGAAATACTGCTAAACCAGCTAAGAACAATGATCCTGGAAAAGTAATGTGTGACATTACATTATCCAAAAAGTCGCTTGTTTCGTTACCAGGACGAATCCCAGGGACAAAACCACCACTTCTTTTAAGATCGTCTGACATTTTGTTCGTTGGTACAGTAATCGCAGTGTAGAAGTACGTAAAGATGATAATCAATAGTGCAAATACAACGTTATACCACAACCCAAAAATATCTGAAAAATTTGCTTGCATCCAAACACCAACATCGCTGTCTCCCATAAGTCCACCAACATAAGCTGGAGCAAACATAAGGGCTTGTGCAAAGATAATTGGCATTACACCAGAAGCATTTAGTTTTAATGGAATATACTGTCTTGAACCTACTGCAGCTTGATCATTAGATCCGCCTGCTGTTCTTCGAGCGTATTGAACTGGTATCTGGCGAACAGCCATAACCAATAAGATCGATAATAAGATAACAACAACCCAAAGGATCATTTCAATTAAAATCATCATCAATCCACCATTGTTTTCTGATACTCTAGAAACAAATTCTTGAGCGAAAGACAAGGGAAGGGTTGCAATGATACCTACCATAATAAGTAGTGATATACCATTACCAATTCCTTTATCTGTAATCTTTTCCCCTAACCACATGGCAAAAATTGTACCTGTAACTAAGATTGAAATTGATGAAAACATGAATAATGGGCCTTTACCTATAACAAATGCCGAATCGGGTACTCCAAGAGCACTCAGTCCGAATAAGTAAGCAGGAGCTTGAACAATACAAATTCCAATGGTTAACCATCGAGTAATTTGGTTGATTGTCTTACGACCACTTTCACCTTCTTTTTGGAGTTTCTGTAAATAAGGAATAGCAATTCCCATTAACTGAACAACAATAGAAGCCGATATATAAGGCATAATTCCTAGAGCAAAGATAGAAGCATTAGCGAAGGCACCTCCAGTGAAGGCATTCAAAATACCGAGTAATCCACCGCCGTCTGTTCTACTTGCTAAACTCGCTAATTGTACAGAATCGATTCCAGGAAGAACAATTTGAGCTCCTAAACGATAAATCAAAAGGATAGACAAAGTCAATCCAATTCGATTTCTCAATTCTTCGATTTTATAAATATTAACAAGAGTTTCTATAAACTTCTTCATCGGGCTTATAATTCTATAGCTTCACCTCCAGCTGCTTCGATAGCGGCTTTTGCAGTAGCTGTAAATTTATGTGCAGTTACTTTAAGAGGACTTGTAAGTTTTCCTCTACCTAAGATCTTTACGAGTTCGTTTTTAGTTGCAAGTCTGAATTCGACAATTTGATCCATAGCGATAGAACCGTCAATTCTTTTTGCATCTACAAGAGCTTGTAAAGTGTCTAAATTAACTCCAGCGTAATCTTTTCGGTTGATGTTCGTGAAACCAAACTTAGGTACACGACGTTGTAAAGGCATTTGCCCTCCTTCAAAACCAAGTTTTCTAGAATATCCAGAACGAGACTTAGCTCCTTTGTGACCACGAGCAGCAGTACCACCTTTACCAGATCCTTGTCCACGTCCTAAACGCTTCGCATTTTTTTGTACCGCTCCAGAAGCAGGTTGTAAGTTACTTAAATTCATTTTTAATCTGAGTTTAGGCTTCCGTAACGGAAACTAAATGTTCAACTTTCTTTATCATTCCTAGGATATTTGGGGTATCGTCATGAATGACTTCTTTCCCAATTCCACGAAGACCTAGTGCTGCAAGTGTACGCTTCTGATTCTGAAGACGCTTGATGCTGCTTTTTACTTGTTTTACTTTTACTTTAGCCATTTGAAGGTAAATTAACCGTTAAATACTTTATCTAATGAAATTCCACGTTGTGTTGCAACTGTAGAAGCATTTCTCAATTGAAGTAATGCATCAAAAGTAGCTTTTACAACATTGTGAGGGTTTGAAGAACCTTGAGACTTAGAAAGTACGTTGTGTACTCCTACTGCCTCCAATACGGATCTTACAGCACCTCCAGCAATAACACCGGTACCTTGTGAAGCTGGCTTCAAAAATACACGGGCACCACCGAATTTCCCTTTTTGTTCATGCGGAACAGTTCCTTTAGCAATTGGAATACGAACTAAGTTTTTCTTAGCATCTTCAACTGCCTTAGAGATTGCTTCTGCAACTTCTTTTGACTTACCAAGACCTTGTCCTACAACTCCGTTTTCATCACCAACAACTACGATGGCAGAAAAACCAAATGCACGACCTCCTTTAGTAACTTTTGTAACACGTTGTACACCTACTAGACGATCTTTTAAATCAAGACCACCTGGTTTTACTAGCTCAACGTTTTTATAATTTTGTAACATCTTCTATTTAGAATTTAAGTCCAGCTTCACGCGCACCCTCAGCCAGAGATTTAACACGACCATGATACAAGTATCCACCACGGTCAAAAACAACCTTAGAGACACCTGCTTGAGTAGCTTTTTCGGCAATTAGCTTACCTACCGCTACAGCAGTGTTTGATTTGTTATCACTATTTTCGATTTCTTTATCTCTTGAAGAAGCTGCTGCAAGTGTTTTACCTGTTGTATCATCGATCAATTGAGCATAGATCTCTTTATTGCTTCTGAATACAGATAAACGTGGTGCTGCTGCAGAACCATTTATGGTTTTGCGAATACGCATGCGAATTCTTAATCTTCTTTTTTCTCTAGTTAACGCCATTGCTTTTGTCTTATGCGGATTTACCTGCTTTTCTTCTTATTTGTTCACCTACAAACTTAACTCCTTTACCTTTGTAAGGCTCTGGCGGACGAAATGATCTGATTTTAGCGGCAACAAAACCAACTAATTGCTTATCATACGAACTTAGTTTGACGATTGGATTTTTTCCTTTTTCGGAAATAGTTTCAACGGTTACCTCTGAAGCGATGTCCAAAAGGATGTTGTGTGAAAAACCAAGGGCTAAATCTAATTTTTGACCTTGATTACTGGCACGGTATCCTACACCTACCAATTCTAATTCTTTCGTAAATCCTTTAGAAACACCTTCAATCATGTTGGCAACTAAGGCGCGGTATAAACCGTGTTTAGCTTTGTTCTCTTTGGATTCAGAATTTCTTTTAACAACGATGGTGTCATCTGACATTTCGAAAGTAACTCCAGCGTACTCTTGCTCAAGTTCTCCAAGTTTGCCTTTAACGACAACTTTGTCTGCTTGTATATCTACCGTTACGCCGGCTGTGATACTGATCGGATTATTACCAATTCTAGACATTGTTTTTTTCTTTTATAATTTAATAAACGTAGCACAATAACTCACCACCTACTTTCTCTTTTGTCGCTTGCTTCCCGGTCATTACACCACTAGAAGTTGAAACAATTGAGATACCCAATCCGTTTAAGATTCTTGGTAGTTCAGTTGATCCAGCATACTTACGTAGACCGGGTGTACTGATTCTCTGAATCTTTTGAATAACGGGTTGTTTAGTAGTTTGATCGTATTTCAATGCGATTTTGATACTTCCTTGGTTGTTATCAGTTTCTTCAAACTTATAACTAAGGATATATCCTTGATCGAAAAGAATCTTTGTGATCTCTTTCTTTATTTTTGAGGCAGGTATGCTCACCACTCGGTGGCCAGCTGCACTTGCATTACGAATTCTTGTTAAAAAATCTGCTAACGGATCTGTATACATAGCTTCCTTATTTGATTACCAACTGGCTTTAGTTACACCGGGAATAAGACCATTATTGGCCATTTCTCTAAAAGTTACCCTAGAGAGTCCAAACTGACGCATGTATCCTTTCGGTCTTCCGGTTAATTTACAACGATTGTGCATGCGAATAGGCGATGCGTTTTTTGGGAGTTTTTGAAGTCCTTCATAGTCTCCCGCTTCTTTCAAAGCTTTACGCTTTTCAGCATATTTTGCAACAGTTTTAGCTCTTTTTACTTCACGAGCTTTCATTGATTCTTTAGCCATGCTAGTTCTTTTTAAAGGGAAGTCCCAATTCGTTCAATAATGATTTCGCTTCCTTATCAGTATTAGCAGAAGTAACAAAGGTAATGTCCATACCGTTAATCTTGTTTACTTTGTCAATATCAATTTCAGGGAAAATGATTTGCTCCGTTACTCCAAGATTGTAGTTACCACGGCCATCAAAACCAGTAGCTTTTATTCCTTGAAAGTCACGTACACGTGGTAGAGCGGCAGTTACCAAACGGTCAAGGAATTCGTACATACGTTCACCTCTAAGGGTAACTTTAGCACCAATGGGCATACCCTTACGTAATTTAAAAGAAGCGACATCCTTCTTAGAAATAGTAGAGACAGCTTTTTGTCCTGTGATGTTTGTTAACTCGTCTACTGCGTAGTCGATTAATTTCTTATCCGATACTGCAGCTCCTACTCCACGGCTGAGAACAATTTTCTCTAGGTGGGGAACTTGCATTATGTTCTTATACCCAAACTCCTCGGTTAGGGCACTAACGATACGATCGTTAAATTCTTGTTTTAGTCTTGGTTGATAGCTCATAACTAAATTACTTCATTAGATTTTTTCGAAAATCTTACTTTTTGATCTCCCTCCATACGGTAACCTACACGTGTAGCTTGACCATCTGCAGTTAATAAAGTAAGGTTTGAAATTTGCATTGGTGCTTCCATTTCTTGGATTCCACCTTGAGGATTCTCGGCACTTGGCTTGGCGTGTTTCTTTACAAGATTAACACCTTCGACAATGGCTTTGTTTTTTTCGCGTAACACTTTTGTTACAACACCTTCTGATCCTTTATTTGAACCAGCGATGACACGAACTTTATCTCCTTTTTTAATTTTAATTTTATTCATGATCTTGAAACTTAAAGCACCTCAGGTGCTAGTGAAACAATCTTCATAAACTGCTTGTCACGTAATTCACGAGCCACAGGGCCGAATACACGTGTTCCAATCATTTCTCCTGTTGGATTCAATAACACACAAGCGTTATCGTCAAAACGGATATATGATCCATCAGCTCTACGAACTTCTTTGGTGGTTCTTACTACAACTGCAGTAGCAACCTGTCCTTTTTTCACAGTACCAGAAGGCGAAGCCTCTTTCACTGTTACTACAATTTTATCTCCAAGAGAAGCATATCTTCTTTTGGTTCCACCAAGTACACGTATTGTTAGTACTTCTTTGGCTCCAGTATTATCGGCTACCTTTAACCTTGATTCTTGCTGTAACATCTTACTTAGCTCTTTCTAATATTTCTACAAGTCTCCAGCACTTTGATTTACTCAAAGGTCGAGTTTCCATGATTTTAACGGTATCACCGATGTTGCAATCGTTTGTATCATCTTGTGCAACATATTTTTTGGTCTTCAAAACGAATTTACCATACATGGGGTGCTTCACTCTTTTGACCTCAGCAACTACAATAGATTTCTCCATTTTGTTACTGGTTACAACACCAATTCGTTCTTTTCTTAGATTTCTATTTTCCATTTTCTACTAAACTTTCTTGTTCTCTTTCGGTTATAGCAGTAAGGATACGTGCCACTACCTTGCGGGCATCTCTAAGCTGCAATGGATTCTCTAGTGGAGTAATGGCATGCGCCATACGCATGTCGGTCAATTGTTTTTGACTCTCTACTAGTTTGTCTCTTAAGTCCTCTAAAGAAAGGTTTTTTATTTCAGATTGTTTCATAATGCGTTCGCTGTATTAAGCTTGAAAATCTCGAGCAACGATATATTTAGTTTTGACAGGCAATTTCTGTGCTGCAAGTCGAAGTGCTTCTTTGGCAACATCGTGTGGTACACCCGATATTTCAAATAAAACTCGTCCTGGTTTCACAACTGCAACGAAATATTCTGGAGCTCCTTTACCTTTACCCATACGTACTTCTAATGGTTTCTTGGTAATAGGCTTATCCGGAAATATTTTGATCCATAGCTGGCCTTCACGTTTCATATAACGAGTTGCAGCGATACGTGCAGCTTCGATTTGACGGGAAGTGATGAATTTAGCATCAAGCGACTTGATACCAAACATTCCATTTGAAAGCTGGTTTCCTCTTTGCGAAAGACCTTTCATTCGGCCTTTTTGAGCTTTACGGAATTTTGTTCTTTTAGGTTGTAACATGTTTACCTACTTAATTACTTATTCTATTATTTTCTGCGTCGTTGACGTGAATTGTTGTTCTTAGCTCCACCAGGTGTATTGGTTTTCTTGGACATTCCAACTAGAGGGGATAGCTCACGCTTTCCATATACCTCTCCTTTCATGATCCAAACTTTTATACCCAATCTACCGTAAGTAGTATGTGCTTCAACTAGTGCGTAATCGATATCTGCTCTAAAAGTAGATAATGGAATACGACCATCTTTATAGGTTTCTGCACGAGCCATCTCTGCGCCGTTTAAACGACCTGAGATTTGAATTTTTATTCCTTCAGAATTCATACGCATTGCTGCTGAAATAGCCATCTTAATCGCTCTTCTGTAAGAAATACGACCTTCGATTTGACGAGCAATACTTGCTCCTACTAAACGAGCATCAAGTTCTGGACGTTTGATTTCGAAAATGTTGATTTGAATTTCCTTAGCGGTAATTTTTTTCAACTCTTCTTTCAATTTGTCAACTTCTTGGCCAGCTTTTCCAATGATAATCCCTGGACGTGCTGTAGTGATCGTTACAGTAATCAACTTGAGCGTACGCTCGATGATTACGTTCGATACACTTGCTTTCGCTAAACGTGCATGAATATACTTACGGATTTTATAATCTTCAGCGATCTTGTCACCATAATCATTTCCACCGTACCAGTTTGAGTCCCATCCGCGGATGATTCCTAAACGTATTCCTATTGGGTTAGTTTTTTGTCCCATATTAGTTGTCTAAATTGTTTGATCCTAAAACTAAAGTCACATGATTCGAACGCTTGCGAATTCGGTGTGCTCTTCCTTGTGGTGCTGGACGTAGTCTTTTCAACATACTTCCACCGTCTACACGGATTTCTTTTACAAAAAGAGCTGCTTTTTCGATATCGCCTTCCTCATTTTTAGCTTGCCAGTTGGTTAAAGCTGATAGAAGTAATTTCTCTAATCTACGAGAAGCTTCTTTAGGATTGAATTTCAAAATAGCAAGTGCTTTGTTTACTTCTTCTCCTCGAACTAAATCCGCAACAAGGCGCATTTTTCGTGGTGATGTTGGACAGTTATTTAGCTTAGCAAAGGCGAGCGATTTTTTCGCTTCTTTTATAGCTTCTGCTGCTAGTCTTTTACGATTTCCCATGAGCTATTATCTTTTACCTTTATTTTTGGCTCCACCGTGACCACGATACGATCGTGTTGGTGAAAATTCGCCTAGTTTATGTCCTACCATATTCTCTGTAACGTATACAGGAATAAATTGTCTTCCGTTGTGCACTGCAATTGTTTGTCCTACAAAGTCAGGAGTAATTAACGAAGCACGAGACCACGTTTTAATCACTGATTTACTGTTTGACTCAACATTGGCCACTACCTTTTTTTCAAGGCTGTGGTGTACAAAGGGTCCTTTTTTTAATGAACGTGCCATAGTTGTTTATTTTTTTCTACGTTCGATAATGAATTTACTACTCGCTTTTGTCTTGGAACGCGTACGGAATCCTTTAGCAGGAATACCATTACGGTTACGTGGGTGTCCTCCAGATGCACGGCCTTCACCACCACCCATTGGGTGATCGACAGGGTTCATTGCTACTGGTCTAGTTCTTGGACGACGACCTAACCAACGAGAACGACCGGCTTTACCTGAAACAAGTAATTGATGATCTGAGTTCGATACAGCTCCAATTGTAGCCATACATGTTACTAAGATCAATCGTGTTTCGCCGGACGGTAATTTTACCGTTGCGTATTTACCATCACGTGCCATTAACTGAGCAAAAGAACCTGCACTACGTGCGATACTAGCTCCAGCTTCTGGACGCAATTCTATACAAGAAATGATTGTACCCAATGGAATTGAAGATAAAGGAAGTGCGTTACCTACTTCAGGAGCTACTGATGCACCTGAGAGAACGTGCTGTCCTACTTGAAGACCATTTTGAGCGATGATGTATCGCTTCTCGCCGTCTGTGTATTGCACAAGTGCAATAAACGAAGTACGGTTCGGATCGTATTCAATCGATAATACTTCAGCTGCAACATCAAATTTGTTACGTTTGAAATCGATGATACGATATCGTTTCTTATGACCTCCACCTACATGGCGCATGGTCATTTTACCTGTGTTGTTTCTACCTCCACTACGCTTCTTAGGAGCCAACAAACTCTTCTCCGGCTTATCAGTAGTAATAGCGTCAAATCCATTTACTACTCTAAAACGCTGGGCGGGTGTTATCGGTTTTAATTTTCTAACTGACATGTGACGCTGTTAAAGATTACTATAAAAATCAATAGTATCCCCATCTGCAACCTGAATGATCGCTTTCTTGGTACTATTCGTTTTTCCTTTTTGTAGACCTGTCTTAGTGTAGCGCGTTTTACGCTCTGCACCATATCGCAAGGTTCTTACTTTTTCTACAGAAACTCCGTAAGTTGCTTCTACTGCTTTCTTGATTTCAACCTTATTAGAGGTTGGTGTTACAAGAAACGTATAGCAATTATTCATTTCGCTATCTGCTGTTGCTTTCTCGGTAATGATAGGCTTGATTAAAATACTCATAACGCTATGCTTTGTTCAAAAGGGTTTCTATTCCGGCAACTGCACTTTCAAATAAAACCAAACTGTTGGTGTTAACTATTTTGTAAGTGTTTAATTCTGAGCTAGTTATAGCTTGCGAATGTTTTATATTGCGCGATGACAAATATACATTTTTATTTGGCTCAGCCAACACTACTACTGACTTTTTGTTTTCTAATCCTAAAGACTTTAAAACAGTAAGGTAGTTTGCAGTTTTTGCTGTGTCAAATTGAAAGTCTTCTAAAACGATGATAGCGTTTTCTTGTGCCTTGATACTCAGGGCAGATTTACGCGCTAGACGTTTAACTTTCTTATTTACTTTCTGGCTATAATCGCGGGGACGAGGACCAAAAACACGACCTCCACCTCGAAAGAGTGGATTCTTTATAGACCCTGCACGAGCTGTACCGGTTCCTTTTTGTTTTTTGATTTTACGTGTACTTCCTTTGATTTCTCCACGTTCTTTGGCTTTGTGAGTCCCTTGACGTTTGTTTGCTAGGTGTGATTTCACATCTAAATAAACTGCGTGTGTGTTAGGCTCAATACCGAAAACAGTTTCTGAAAGTTGAACTTTCCGACCTGTTTTTTTTCCTTGAATGTCTACTACAGCTACTTCCATTATTTCTCAACGATTACGTAAGCGTTTGTGTGACCAGGAACTGCTCCTTTTACAACAAGTAGGTTCTTTTCAGCCACTACTTTTAACACTTTTAAGTTCTGTACTTTAACTTTGTCAGTTCCCATTTGACCTGCCATGCGCATTCCTTTGAATACACGCGCAGGATAAGAAGCTGCTCCAATTGATCCCGGTGCACGTAGACGGTTATGCTGACCGTGGGTCGCTTGACCTACTCCTGCAAATCCGTGACGTTTTACAACCCCTTGGAAACCTTTACCTTTAGATGTTCCTGATACATCAACAAATTCGCCTTCTTTAAAAAGCTCAACTGTTAGTGTGTCACCTAATTTGTACTCTTCTTCAAAATCTTGGAATTCAACGACTTTCTTTTTAGGTACAGTGTTGGCCTTTTTGAAGTGCCCAAGAGCAGCGTTAGTTGCTCTCTTTTCTGCCTTGTCATCGAAACCAAGTTGAAGAGCGCTATACCCGTCAACCTCTTCGGTTCTGACTTGGGTAACCACGCATGGTCCTAGCTCGATAACGGTACAAGGAATATTTTTTCCTTGCTCGTCAAAGAGGCTGGTCATACCGATTTTCTTTCCTATTAACCCAGACATATGATTATTTAATTAATTAATGATTTATGTTTTACTCGTACTCTGTAAGGCGTATACTTAAACTTTGATCTCTACTTCTACTCCACTAGGCAATTCAAGCTTCATTAAAGCATCAATTGTTTTTGAAGATGAACTGTAGATGTCCAACAAACGTTTGTAAGAACACAATTGAAATTGCTCTCTTGATTTCTTGTTAACGTGAGGAGAACGTAATACAGTAAAGATTTTTTTGTGTGTTGGTAATGGAATAGGACCCGTTACTACAGCACCAGTAGTTTTTACTGTTTTTACGATTTTATCAGCAGACTTATCTACTAAGTTGTAATCGTAAGACTTTAATTTGATTCTAATTTTTTGACTCATCGTACTAGTGATTTAAGATTTTTGACCGTTAACTTCTGCAATCACTTCTTGCGAAATGTTGGCAGGTGTTGCTTCGTAGTGTGAAAATTCCATTGTAGAAGTTGCTCTACCGGAAGATAATGTTCTTAATGAGGTTACATAACCAAACATTTCTGATAAGGGCACTAAAGCTTTAACAACTTTAGAACCTGCACGATCATCCATGGCATTAACTTGGCCACGACGTTTGTTAAGATCCCCTACAATATCTCCCATGTTTTCTTCGGGAGTCAATACTTCAACTTTCATGATTGGCTCCATAATTACAGCTTTCGCTGCTTTTGCTGAAGCTTTAAAGCCCATTCTAGCTGCTAACTCAAAGGAAAGTGAATCTGAATCCACAGGGTGGAAAGAACCGTCCTTTAATGTAATTTTCATTGCATCAACTTCGAATCCGGCTAAAGGTCCATTTATCATCGAATCTCTAAATCCTTTCTCAACAGCTGGTACATATTCCTTAGGAACGTTACCACCTTTGATTTGATTCACAAACTCAAGTCCAGTTTTACCCTCTTCGGCTGGTTCGATAGTAAATACGATATCTGCAAACTTACCACGTCCACCCGATTGTTTTTTGTAAACCTCACGGTGATCAGCAGTTTGAGTCAAAGCTTCCTTGTACTCAACTTGTGGCTGACCTTGGTTCACTTCAACTTTGAATTCTCTGCGTAAGCGATCAACAATAATATCTAAGTGAAGTTCTCCCATTCCAGAAATAATAGTTTGGCCAGAAGCCTCATCTGTTTTTACTTGGAACGTAGGATCTTCTTCTGCTAGTTTAGCCAAAGCCATTCCTAACTTATCTACATCTGCTTTTGTTTTTGGCTCAACAGCGATTCCAATTACTGGGTCTGGGAAATCCATAGACTCCAAAACAATTGGGCTCTTCTCTGCTGATAAAGTATCTCCAGTTTTGATGGATTTGAATCCAACAGCTGCACCAATATCTCCAGCTTCGATATAATCGATCGAGTTTTGTTTATTAGAATGCATTTGGTAAATACGAGAAATACGTTCTTTTTTTCCTGAACGGTTATTCAATACATAAGAACCAGCATCTAAACGTCCAGAATATGCACGGAAAAAAGCCAAACGACCTACAAATGGGTCAGTAGCAATTTTGAAAGCCAATGCAGCAAAAGGATCGTCAACTGAAGGGGTTCTTGAAATTTCTTCACCCGTATCTGGATCAGTGCCTATAATCGCTTCTTTATCTTCTGGTGAAGGTAAATAACGACATACAGCATCTAAAAGAAATTGAACTCCTTTGTTTTTGAAGGCAGAACCACAAACCATTGGAATGATCGACATATCCATTACTGCTGCTCTCAATGCTGCGTGCACTTCGTCTTCTGTAATTGAATTTTCATCTTCCATGAATTTCTCAAGAAGGTTTTCGTCATACCCAGCAACTTCTTCAATAAGTAGTGCTCTGTATTTTCTGGCTTCTTCTTTCATATCATCTGGAATGTCTACTACGTCAAACGTAGATCCAAAGTTATCGTCATGCCAAACAATCGCACGGTTTTTAACTAAATCAACAATTCCTCTAAAGTCTTCTTCATCTCCAATGTTCAATACAATTGGAACTGCATTCGACTTCAACATGTCTTTTACCTGGTTACACACACCAAGGAAATTCGATCCCTGACGGTCCATTTTGTTTACAAAACCAATACGAGGTACTTTGTAGTTATCGGCTAATCTCCAGTTGGTTTCAGATTGTGGCTCAACACCATCAACTGCTGAAAACAAAAACACCAATCCATCGAGTACACGAAGGGATCGGTTTACCTCCACAGTAAAATCTACGTGGCCGGGAGTATCAATAATATTAAAGTGGTATGGTTTTGTTTCGTCAAGAGGTTCCCCTTGTTCGGTTGGGAAGTTCCACGTACAAGTTGTAGCAGCAGAAGTAATGGTAATACCACGTTCTTGCTCTTGCTCCATCCAGTCCATAGTTGCAGCACCATCGTGCACTTCACCTATTTTGTGACTTACACCCGTGTAAAATAATACACGTTCTGTAGTCGTGGTTTTACCAGCATCAATATGCGCAGCAATCCCAATGTTTCTAGTAAATTTTAAATCTCTTGCCATGATAAATGTATCAGTAGTTGTTGTTTACGTTTAGAATCTAAAATGTGAAAAGGCCTTGTTTGCTTCTGCCATTTTGTGCGTATCTAAACGCTTCTTAACAGCAGCACCTTCTTCTTTAGAAGCTGCAAGTACTTCATTCGCTAAACGCAAAGCCATGGTTTTTTCGTTACGCTTACGAGCGTAAGTAATCATCCATTTCATTGCAAGAGAGACCTTACGGTCTGGACGAATTTGCATTGGAATTTGAAAGGTTGCTCCCCCAACACGTCTGCTACGTACTTCTACGTGTGGCATAACATTGGATAATGCTTCTTTCCATATTTCTAATGGCGTTTTTTCTTCGTCTTGGCTGCGTTCCTCTACGATCGCCATAGCGTCGTAAAAAATTCGGAAAGCAACTGATTTTTTTCCGTCCCACATGATCATGTTCACGAAACGTGTTACCAGTTGATCATTGAATTGTGGATCCGGCAACAGGGGACGTTTTTTTGCTTGTCTTTTTCTCATAATTGATGCTTAAAGAGTTAATTTTTTTTTACTTCTTAGGTCGTTTTGCTCCGTATTTGGATCTTCTCTGAAGACGACCTTCTACTCCGGCTGTATCCAGTGCTCCTCTTACGATGTGGTAACGTACCCCTGGTAAATCTTTAACTCTTCCGCCACGTACCAATACTATCGAGTGCTCTTGGAGGTTGTGTCCTTCTCCGGGGATGTATGCATTGACTTCTTTACCGTTTGTCAAGCGAACACGTGCTACTTTACGCATTGCTGAGTTTGGTTTTTTTGGAGTCGTCGTGTAAACACGCGTGCATACTCCTCTTCTTTGTGGACACGAATCCAAAGCAGCCGATTTACTCTTCTTGGTAATGGTGACTCTTCCTTTTCGTACTAATTGTGCAATAGTTGGCATATATAATTTTATATTATTCCCTTTTTAAAGGGCTGCAAATGTAGGAATCTTTTTTTAGGATTCAAACTCAAACAAAAGAAAATAAACAATACACTTCTTTTTTTATTAACAATGCGCTGAATACGTTCCTAATCCAAGTGAAAGTTCTTTGGATTTAGAATTATACGCTACTTATTATATCATGAAGATTGTGTCCTTTTAAAGGGCATTATTAGATCCCTTGATTTTACACTTCCAAATCAAAAAAAAACTTAAAATTGGATGCTTAAATAGCAGCAATTAATATAATAAGTAAATTATTGAGTTTTTTTTGTTGAAAACTGATTTAAATAATATTCTGACTACCTGACGAATTAATTCTTGCACCCGACTTAAACAATCATCCAATGATTCATTGGGAATATACTAACACTGACCTATACTATTCTAGAATTTCAGGAGCTGTAAGGTTATCAAATGGAAACACCCTTATTTGCGAGGGGGATTATGGTTTCTGGGAAATAACTTAAGAAAAGAAAAATGTATGGAAATACATCGGTCAAGGCAAAACTTTTTGGAGGGCATATCCTATAAACAATTTAATAGAATGATTTATGCTACTAACTCTTAATTATTTTAACAGTTTTTAGTTTGATATAATTAAAAACCAACATCGCATTCACAAGCATAAAGGATTCATAATTATCCAAATCCTTTTCAGGAATTTCCCCAACCTTAATAATCTTCTCATCCAACAAATACTCTCGTTGCACCCCTGCAAACAAGGGTTCTACTGGAGTAACCCAATCGGTTCCATCAAACAAAAGAATATTGCAATAAGACGTATCGGTCAGCAAGCCATTTTTGGTCATCAGAACATCGTCACAGTCCCCTCGTAAAGCGAAGGCCTGATCAATACCTGAACGATCAGTGAGTTTCAAATCGTAATTGTAGGTGTTGATTTCTACACATTTTAAGGTTTCAATTTTTCGTACTTTGTAAGGAACAAGTTCAAAAGTAAAAGCATGGTCGTTGTATAAAAACCGAAGCTTGTGTAATCCAGTTATTGGTAAATCGGGGAGTATTGATTCAAGCCTCCAAGAACATTTCTTTTGAAAAAGTTGAAGGTAGGAACGCTCAATCCGAGCTTGATGGTAGTGAAGCAGGTGTGTCTGTCCTCCTTCTACACGAATGGATTCAAAAAGTGGGTACATATATTTTATCTAAAAGTTCCTGGTGTTCTTCTGAGCAGATGCTTTGGGAGGTTACCCCTCCTCCACTTCGGTAGAAAAAGTTATTTTCTTGTTTTTCTAAAAATCGAATGGCCACCGCACTATCCAAGTTTTGTCCATCGAAATAGCCATAAACACCGGTGTAATATCCACGAGAATCCGCTTCAACAGATCGAATAATTTCTAAAGTTTTAGGTTTGGGCGCTCCGGATATGGATCCAGCCGGAAGCATATCCCACAGGAGATTCCCTAAATTAACCTTCCAGTCATTTTTCAATGTACCTTCAATCTCAGAACTCACTTGAAGTAAGCTCTCCGGATTTACGTTAATCTGCTCTAGGTAACGAAAACGATTGACCCGAACCTCACTGGCATAGAATGATAAATCATTCCTTATAAGGTCTACTATTGTGGCGTGTTCTGCTATTTCTTTTGGGTTGCCCAAGACGTGTTGTTCTGCATTTGGAATCGCCGTGGAGATTGTACCTTTCATAGGGTACGAATAAATAGTATTTCCTTTGATTTTTACAAAACATTCTGGAGAATAGCTCACAAACTGATCCTTAAACAATACTTTATATTGGCTTTGAGCGTTGTGAAAAAGGTCTTTAAGATTCCCATCGAATGAGACTTCGGTTGGAAAAGTGAGGTTAACCAAATAACTATCACCTCGATTAAGATGCTCTTGAACCATATCAAAAGCAGTTTTGTAGCGATCCTCTGAGTTTTGTATCGGCATTATTTGATGCGCAAAGTTGTTTAACTTTTGTTTGCTGTAATTACGAAGTCCACGGATATCAAATAGAATGTTTTCTTTTGCAGCGTCTTCGAAAGAATAGACAAGGGGCTTTTTTTTTTCAAAATCGATTATGAAAAAGAATGGTGTTCCTGCTAAAGCAAGCTGGTTAACTTTTCCAATAAAAGATGTTACTGACATAATCGGTTTGCTAATATTGCGGTAAAGATAAACGAAGAATGCTTCCATTTTTTTTCAGATCAAAAAACATAAAACAAAACTTCATTTATTTTCCTATATTTACACATGAACGACATTAAAATAACATCTGTATTTCTTCTTTTTACTCTATCTGTTTACAGCCAAGAAAATTTCAATTTGAATACAATCGAAACTTTTGAAATAGTTAAGATCATTGCTCAAAAGAATAACATGAGAACAATGAATTTATCGAAAATATCGGGTAGTCCCTATTCAATGGGAACGTTTGCTCTCGCAAAAGTTGAGCGAGAAAACGGAAAAACAAACGCAAACTTATTGTTGCGATACAATGGTTATAACGATGAAATTGAGATTGGAAAAAGCACAACACAAGAAGCTTCAGAAGAAGCACTTTTAAAAGACAAAAGTTTACGTGCAACCTTCAATAACAAAACATATCAGTACAAGACCTTCGCTAGCAAAAAAAACGAAACTACGGATGGCTATTTAATTATTTTATATGAATGGAAAAATTATCAGTTATATCGTCAAGATAAAAAGAAACTCTCCGAGGGCAGATTAGCAAAAACTTCATTAGACAAAGATATCGCCCCACGTTTTAGAGATGTAAAGTCATTTTATTTAAGAGAAGGAAAGAATTTACCTCACGAAATTGGTTTCAAAATGAAAAGCATTCGCAAACAACTTCGCTCAGAGGACATACCAAAAACAAAAGGAATCAAAAAAATTAAGTCCGAGGAGGAATTAATCGCGTTTATTAAAAGTTTAGAACAGTAAACTTCTATTCTTCCAAAATTCTCATCATTGCCTTTGCAGATTCCATCCCGATCAATTGAATGCGATCTCTTGGCGTATCATCTCCAATCTCGTAGGTAACTCCTACGGCATTGTGTCCATATAAAAACCAACCCTTTGAAACTGGTTTGGTGCTGTTACTTGATTTTTCGTTGACATTATAATCAGGTATATTTTGCTCTAAAGCTGAAAACCACTTGGGTAAAAATTCAGGAAATGCAGTTGACTTGCGTTCTTTGTTGGTGTAAAAAACATCATACCAAGTAGAATGAAAGTCAAGTCCTAAAACAAGTTTTGAATTATTTTTTTTGAGTACCCGAGTGATATAATCTACTGTTATTTTTATTTCAGGTTGATGATAAAAAGACCAATCGCGGTTGGTGTCTACTCCCCCTGCATTATGCCTCCAATGTCCGAGGTCAACTCCATCGGGATTCATTAATGGAAAAGCCAAAATTCTGTAGTGATCTAAAAAACTTGATGTCAATTTGTTTTCTTCAAGAATTGTGGATAAAAACGCTTGAAAAGCAAAGTAACCGGTAACTTCAGGTGGATGTTGTCGCGTTAACAAAACTAGTACTGGCTTATTCTTAGGTGAACCCTTATAAATATCCAGAACTCTAAAAGGTTTTTTTAACTTAGTCTTGCCTATTGTTTTTGATCGTACAAAACTTTCTTTTCCTTCAATCAGTTGATCTACCCAAGAATAAACAACACTGCTGGTATGCAGTTCTTGTCCTGAAACAGTTTTGGCTGTAGGATTAATTTGTAGTTTAAAAGAACTAAAGTTCTCATCGAATTGGAAAGTAAGGGAATCGGCAACTGACCAAGTCCCATTTGATTTAATTTTAGGAATATACCGATGTTTGTATTTTTCAGGATATTTGAATTTAAGGGTTATTTCTTTAAGCGAAGAACTCCAAACATCAAATGCGTAATAAGGACTGTGATTGATAGGTTCGTTTTCTGGTAATATTGTAACTGAAAAAACACTATCATTCAGCTGATCAACGGCATTCAATCTAGCACCTTCAAATTTATTTGAAAAGTATACACCTGAACTGGCAAATGTGAATACTTTTTTATCTTGGTAATTAATAGATTTTGTTTCGGTATCAACTGTGTCTTTGAAAATAACTTTTGGAGCACTTGAACATCCCACAAAAAGACTAAGAAATATAATTAATTTACAAGTGAAAGATAGTGTCAACTTCATATGGTTTTTCAGGTTTTAGATGTGTATAATTCAGAGAAATTGATTAAGAATAAATTTTTGACAAATAAACACTTAAAATTATGTTAATATTCCATAAAAGTTATATTTTCGTGAAATAATTATTATTAACTATATTCATAAATATGAAAAAACTATTACTAATGACGTCGGCATTCATGCTTATTGCATTTTCTGCTATGGCGCAAAAGACAGTAACAGGAGTGGTCTCCGATGATAGTGGAATTCCACTTCCAGGAGCCTCTGTTGTAGAACAAGGCACTAGTAACGGAGTTAGCACAGATTTTGATGGGAATTATTCTATTGAGGTTTCTGAAGGCGCTGTTCTAGAAATTAGCTTTATTGGTTATCAAACTATTGAATCTACAGTTGGATCATCTGATGCGATTAGTGTTTCTCTTGAAGCTGATAACGAATTAGATGAGATTGTACTTACAGCTCTTGGGTTAGAAAAGAAAAAAGATGATGATCTTTCTTCTACAACCAAAGTAGAGGTACAACAATTACAACGCTCTGGTGAGTCTGGTGTTCTACAAGGATTATCAGGAAAAACATCTGGTGTAAATATTACAAGAAACTCTGGAGATCCAGGTTCTGGAGCTTACATTCAACTGCGTGGTCAAAACACAATCAACGGAGACAACTCTCCATTGATCGTATTGGATGGTGCAATCATTTCTAACTCTGCCATTGGTGGATCTACTGGTGGTGTTGTACAACAATCACGTTTGAATGACATAAATCCTGAAGATATTGCTTCGGTTACAGTAATTAAAGGAGCTTCTGCTGCTGCAATTTACGGTACTGGTGCTGCGAATGGAGTATTGGTTATTGAAACCAAAAGAGGTTCTTCTGACAGCAAAGGTTGGAGTGTAAATGTGAAATCTGCAATTTCTGTTGATCAAATTAATGCTGAATGGAAAAAACAAAGTACCTGGGGTCAAGGATTTGATGGTATTTGGTCTGGATCGCCTGGTGTTGGTTTTTACAACCAATCTACATCTGTAACCTACGGTGATGAAATTTCTTTACGTGCTGGTGGTGCTGATGATTATGATTTCAGTGGTGGTTACTTTGAAACTCCTGATTTAAGAAGAATAGGAAGTATTGTTACCAAGAATAACAAAACTATTTACAACCAAACAAACAGAGATGCTGTTTTTGGAAATGGTTATACCTACGAGAATTCTGTAAACTTGTCTTACAGCGATGAAAAGTCTAGAACATATCTTTCATTTGCTAACTATGATCAAGATGGTATCATGAAAGGTAATTCTGATTACAAGAGAACCACATTGAAATTGAATAATACGACTCAGGCTAATGATAACCTATTATTCAAAATCTCATCTTCATACTCAAGCATCGACTCCAATAGAGTTCAAACTGGATCTAACTTAAATGGTCTTTACTTAGGTTACTTAAGAACTTCTCCTGATTTTGACATTCGTGACTGGCAAGGAACTAACTACAGAATTTCTGGCGGTGTAACTTCAGTTACTCCAAATTCACACAGAAGTTATCGTCGTCCAACGGGTTCTTACAGAACTTTTGACAACGCAAGTGGAGCATTTAACTACGCTGCTCCTACATACAATAACCCTATTTGGACAATGAATCAACAACAGAACGTTAACACAGTTGACCGATTTATTTTTGCACCTGAGGTGAACTATAAATTAGGCTTCTTAAATTTTGTTGCTCGTTATAGTATTGATTTCTATCAAGACAATCGTACTGATTACCAACCTGCAGGTTCTGCTGGTAGTGGAAACAATGGTATTTGGGAAGAAGATCGTATAACAGAGAAAATTTCACAGTTAAACTTATTTGTCACTGGTGACAATACAATCACCGATGATATAAGTATCAACTATGTTGTGGGATACCAACAGTTTGAAAATAACTACAGAAGACTTAGTGCTTTTGAAGCTAATTTCACTAATCCTGATCAGATATATTTCAATCCTGGTAACACTACCGGTTTAAATTCAACTCCATCTGGATTCACTAGTCTAACCACTAAAAGTGGTGTTTACGGACTCCTTAATGTTGAATTATATGACAACTTCTTGCTAGAAGTAACTGGTCGTGGAGAACGAGTATCAACTTTACCTGGAGCTGGAGTTATCTTCTATCCTAGTGCATCTTTTGGTTACAAGTTTACAGATTTAGTAAATGCTGACTTCTTAAACTTCGGTAAATTCAGAATTGGATATGGTGAAGTAGGTATTGAAGCTAATCCCTATGCAACTTCAACTACATTTGGTCCTGGTGGAACTTCGTCAAGCTGGGGTGATGGTTTAGAAGGTTCTCTTTACGGAAATCCTTTTACTCAATCTTCAACTCGTGGAAATCCTGATCTGAAAGAAGAAAGAAAGACAGAGATTGAATTTGGTTTTGATGTTCGTATGTTTGACAACAGAATTAATCTAGGTATAACTTATTACGATAACAAAACTGAAGGTGTTATTTTGGCTTTGCCGACTGTTCCATCTTCTGGGTTCAGCTCTTCTTTACAGAATGCTGCTACAGTTACTAACAGTGGTCTTGAAATTGATTTCAAAGTGGATTTACTTAGAGGTGAAGATTTAAACATCAATCTTAACGGAAGTTTTACTCAAAATAAAAACATTGTAACAGATTTAGCAGGTAGTTCTTATTTCATTCTTAATGGATTTACGTCTACATCATCAGGTATTGCAGAAGGATATCCTTTCGGTGTGCTTAGAAGTGGTGTTTACGAGCGAGATAATAATAATAATTATGTAACAAATGCAAATGGTTTCCCTAATGCTGCTGCTGAAAAGAAAGTTGGTGTAGGTGATCCTAATCCAGACTTCCGTGCTGGTCTTGGTTTCAACATAAATTACAAGAACTTCAATCTATCTACTATGTTTGAAACATCTCAAGGAAATGATGTGTGGAATGGTACTTATGGTGTATTGCATTATATGGGTACTCATGCAAATACTGGAGCAAAAAATGTTAATAATACTGGTGGTACTATTGTGAATGCTGCAGGAGCACCAGTTGCTAATGGAGAATCTTTCCGTGGATACATCGAAGACTTTGGTGCTGGTCCAGTTGTAATTGATTCTGAATGGTGGACAACCAATGGTGGTGGTTTTGGTGATGTAGGTGAACCTTTCATTATGGATGCATCTTGGATTAAACTAAGAGAGATTACACTTAACTACAGTTTTGATACAGCTTTGATTGAGAGCCTTAAAATTAGCTCAATGAATCTCTCTATTTCAGGAAGAAACCTATTTACCTGGTCCGAAATAGACGAATTTGATCCAGAAAACAATTTAACTGGAGCTTCAAGAGGTAGAGGGTTAGAGTATTTCAGTAATCCTGGAACACGTTCATTTATCACTACACTTAGAATTGGATTTTAAAAAAAACAACTATGAAACTATACAAATTTATATTACCGATTTTCGCGGTACTAGCGATAGCTAGCTGTGAAAGCTATACAGAGGATCTGAATGATGATCCGAATGCATTTGTAGTTGCTTCTTCTGACCTTATTATCGGTCAGGTACAGTTAGCGCTTATGCAACACATGGGAAGTAACAACGCTCGTTATGCCGCTGTATTCAACAATCAGATGAGTGGTGGTGACCGTCAATACTTGACATTAAATACTTACTCACCAAACCGTGCTAATTATAATGATATGTGGAATGACACTTACATTTCTGGTATCAACAATGCGCAGCTTATTATTAATGATGAAAGTGCTTCTGACTTAATAAGAGGTATTGCTGAAATTCTTCAGGGAACAATGTTTGCTGATATGGCACTACTTTATGGAGATGTTCCATTTAGCGAAGCTGTTAGACCTAATGAATTTTCTGAACCAACTTATGATGGTCAAGCAGTAGTTGTTAGCGGAGGAATTGATTTAATTGAATCTGGAATTGCTAAAGTTGGTGCTGCTACTATTGCTGCCGGTTACGGTGGTGCTAGACTATCAGGAGGAACTTGGGAAGAAGCTGGTCATACACTAGCTGCACGTTATGCTTTAGCTTCAAAAGATTATGCAACAGCAGTTTCACATGCAACTCAAGGGATTTCTTCAAGAGCAAATGACTTAGTTACTCAACACGGAACTGCTCAATACAACAGAAATTTAATGTATCAGTTTGTTATTGACCAAAGACAAGATTACTTGGTTGCTACAGATTCGCATCTAGCTAATTTACTAGATGGGACAACTGCTAGAGCATTAACTACACCTGGTAATAGTCTTGTATATGCTAGTTATTTCCTTGCAGATGGTACTGTTGGATCACCTTCATACCGTACTTTACTCAACACTGATGACGGTGGAAGATATAGCCAAACTTCGTCTATGCCTATTGCAACTTTTTACGAAAATGAGTTAATTCTTGCAGAAGCTCAGTTTAACTTAGGTAGAGAAACTGATGCACTAGGACATTTGAACAACGTAAGAACTGCTTTAGCTGCAGAATATAGTTCTGATGCTACACAATTCCCTGCTTCATCTTCAACTGGTGCTGCTCTTAAGAAAGAAATTTTGGAAGAAAAGTACATCACTTTGATTGGTGAACTAGTTGTTTATCATGATTTAAGAAGGAATAGAAACTCAATTGGAGTTCCTAACAAACTTACTGGAAGTACAGCTGCTGATGGATACCCTCAACGTTTCCTTTATCCGCAAAATGAAGTAGATACAAATTCGAATGTACCAGGAGCCCCAGACTCGGTACCAACATTTTTCTCATCGACTAGTTTATTTAATTAATCGTTTAGATACTAAATCAAACCCGCCTTTATGGCGGGTTTTTTTATGCTCTTATTTCATATACAAACGCTTAAAAACAACTAGCTTTGTTAAAATTTAAAAATGGATACACAAGAAATCTTTGGCGTTCGTGCCATCATAGAATGTATAGAGGCAAATCAAAATCTTGAAAAGGTTTTTTTGTTAAAAGATCAAAGAAGTCCCCTTTTTAAACAACTAGAAAATTTACTTCGAGACAAAAGAGTAGCACACAGTTATGTTCCCATAGAACGTCTTGACCGTTTTTCAAATAAAAACCATCAGGGTGCAGTTGCTACTATTTCTCCTATTTCGTATTGGGATTTAGAGCTTTTAATCGAAAAGGTACTTAAAGAAGATAAAACACCTATTTTTCTTTTACTCGATAACATTACCGACACCCGAAACCTAGGTGCTATTATTCGTAGCGCTTCTGCTACTGGAGTTGCGGGTATTATATTACCACAAACGGGAAGTGCACGAATCAATTCCGACACCATCAAAACCTCAGCAGGGGCTTTGTTTACGGTACCCATTGCCAAAGTAGATCATCTAAAAGATGCGATCTATCTTTTAAAAGCACATGATGTAGAGCCTATCGCTATTTCTGAAAAAGCGGAAGCAATGATTTATGAAGTTGATTTTAAAAAACCTGTAGCTCTCATCATGGGATCGGAAGAAAAAGGAATTTCCAAAGGAATTTTAAATATCATTCCCGAAAAAGCAAAACTTCCAATGGAAGGTGTTATAGCTTCACTAAATGTTGCTGTTGCTTGCGGAAGTGTTCTTTACGAAATTATCCGACAACGAAAATTCTCCTAAGTTGAGTATATTAGTGCTATGATAGCACCTCTGGCTGAACGCATACGTCCAAAAGTAATTGACCAATATGTGGGACAACAACACTTGGTTGGACCTCAAGGCGCTATACGCCCCATCTTAAAAACAGGACAACTCCCCTCTTTGATACTCTGGGGCCCACCAGGAACAGGAAAAACAACTTTGGCTACGCTTATGGCGAAAGCTAATGATCGGCCCTTCTACAGTCTTTCCGCCATAAATTCTGGGGTTAAAGAAGTTCGAGAGATCATAGAAAAAGCAAAAAATAGCGGAGGTCTGTTTACACAAAAAGGCCCTTTACTGTTTATAGATGAAATTCATCGTTTCAGTAAATCACAACAAGATTCTCTTTTAGGTGCTGTAGAAAAGGGATATGTGACATTGATCGGAGCAACAACAGAGAATCCAAGCTTTGAGGTCATCAAAGCCCTGCTTTCTCGATGTCAAATTTACACACTAAAACCTTTAGAAACGGAAGACCTTCAATTGCTTCTAAATCGAGCTATCGATGAGGATGATATTTTAAAGCAAAAAAAAATAAACTTGATCGAAGATCAGGCGCTCTTAAAACTATCGGGAGGTGATGCACGAAAAATGCTCTCGCTACTCGAATTGGTTATCATGAGTCAGGAAGGTGATGAAGTCAATATTACAGATGAAATTGTATTACAAAAAGCACAAACCAAAACGGTTCTTTTTGACAAAGATGGAGACCAACACTACGACATCATTTCTGCTTTCATCAAATCGATCCGTGGAAGTGATCCTAACGCGGCTGTATATTGGTTAGCACGATTAATAGAGGGCGGAGAAGATGTGAAATTTATTGCGCGTAGGTTGTTGATTTTAGCTTCCGAAGATATTGGTAATGCCAATCCAACGGCTCTTGTTTTAGCCAACAATACGTTTCAAGCTGTTGCTGCAATTGGTTATCCCGAAGCTAGAATAATTTTAAGTCAATGTGTGATATACTTGGCTACTAGTCCAAAAAGTAATGCTAGTTATATGGCCATCGGAAAAGCACAACAAATGGTTCAGGACACCGGCAGCTTACAGGTTCCTCTACCCCTTCGAAATGCTGCAAGTAAACTGATGAAGGATTTAGATTATGGAAAGGGATATCAATATGCGCACGATCATGATATGGATTTTGCTGAGCAAGAATTTTTACCTCAAGAAATAAGTCAGACAAAACTGTATGAACCGGGTCAAAACGCAAAAGAAGAGGCTATACGGTTGTTCTTAAAACAACGTTGGAAAGAAAAGTACGGCTACTAATGTTTCTTCCAAAAGAAAGTCGTGAACAATATTAGAACAGTAAACAATTCCAATCTTCCTAAAAGCATTAAAAAAGAAGCCCACCACTTACCAAACTCAGGCAATTCGCTATAAGAAAATGCAGGGCCATAACTTCCAAGTGCTGGGCCTACATTACCCAAACTCGAAGCCGCTACTCCTATTGCAGATTCGAAATCTAATCCTAAGGCTCCAAAAACAAGTGCACCAAAAATAAAGGACAGCAAATAGAGAATAAAAAAGGCGTAGATATTATACACAACTTCTTCTTTCAATATGGAACCATTGTGTCTAGGTTGTAAGATAGCATTCGGATGAAGTGCACGTTTGAATTCTAAAAAACCGCTTTTAATCATCAGCATATGACGTACACCTTTTACTCCCCCAGAAGTAGACCCAGCTGAGCCACCCATAAACATTAAACCAAAAAATACAATGGTTAAGAAAGGTGTCCATGCTGTAAAATCTGCAGTAACAAAACCCGTAGTAGTTATAACGGCTACAACTTGAAAGAATGCATGGCGAAAAGAACTTTCTAAAGTTCCAAAGATTTGAGGGTGGTTGAATGAACTTAGTGTCAAGTCTACATTGTTGTATAAAACAAGTGCAACAATCAAAGTTGAAATCCCAATAAAGGTCATGAAAAATTTAAATTCCTGGTCTCTGAATATTTTTCGAATCTTTCCAGTAAAGGCAAAATAACTCAACACAAAATTAGTTCCCGCAATCAACATAAAAAAAGTAATGATGTACTGGATTATTGGAGTATTGTTCCAATGCGCGACACTATTATTTTTAGTTGAAAAACCGCCTGTCGAGAGTGTACTCATAGCGTGGTTAATCGCATCAAAGAAGCTCATCCCAGCGACCGATAAAAGTATGGTTTCTGCCAAGGTATATCCTACATATATAAACCACAAGCGTTTTGCAGTATCTGTAATTCTTGGGTGCAACTTGTCACTACTTGGTCCGGGTACTTCAGCTGCAAACAATTGCATCCCACCAATACCCAAGAGAGGTAAGATGGCTATAGCCAATACAATAATACCCATACCACCAATCCAATGCGTTGTGCTGCGCCAGAATAAAATCCCTTTGGGAACAGATTCAATATCATTAAGAATGGTGGATCCTGTTGTGGTATAGCCCGACATGGTTTCAAAGAAAGCGCTTGAAATATCTGGAATAACACCAGTAAATAGATAGGGCAACATTCCAGACAAAGACATTAAAACCCAACCAAAACTAACGATTATATAACCTTCTCGTTTTTGAATTTGTTTGGTGTGATTTCGCGATAAAAGCATAATAAAAACACCCAGAAATAAAACAATAAAAGCTGATAGCGTTAACTCAAAGGTCACTCCATCATGGGTTAAGAAACTGACCAAAGAAGAAAGCAACATGAATCCACCATTAAACAGGAGCAAAACTCCCATAAGGTTGGCTATGATTTCTTTATTGATTTTATGCATTCTATAAGAATAAGCTTTCTACTTTTCGAATCGCTCTAGGAAGGCAACAAACAACAACCCGATCTCCTGCTTCAATTGTATAATCACCGAGTACAATAGTACCTTCGCCATTTTTAATGACCCCACCAATTGTAGCCGATCGCGGGAAGTCGATATCCCGAATATCCAATCCGTTTACCTTAGATTCTGGTTTAACTATAAACTCTAAAATCTCAGCATTCATATTGGTTAGTGTAGTCATATCGACAACCTCTCCCCTTCTGATGTATCTAAAGATTGTGTTTGCAGTTAATAATTTTTTATTGATCAAAGTATCAATCCCTATGGAGTGGGATAACTGAAAATAGTCCATGTTCTCTACAAGAGCAATTGCCTTTTTAACCTTCTTCGATTTTGCCATCAGACAAGACATAATGTTTGTCTCCGAGTTTTCGGTTACTGAAATAAAAGCATCCATGGTATCAATATCTTCTTCATCCAAAAGCTCTACACTCCTTCCGTCGCCATGAATAACCATTGCATTTGGAAGTTGATCCGCAATTTCAAACGCTTTGGCTTTGTCTTTTTCTACTACAGTAACTCTGAATTTCTTTTCACACAACTCACGTGCAGTGTTCAAGCCAATTTTACCGCCTCCCAAAATCATTATATTTTTGATTGACTCTTTGGTCTTTCCAGTTAGCTTATAGAGTTCCTCCACCCCTTCTTTCAAAGTAATAAAATACACTTGGTCATTGGCCTCAAATAGGGTGTCACCCCTTGGGATAATCGTATACTGTGTACCCTTACGCTGTAATGCAATTGGCATAAAATGAACATCAGGGAATATGGTAGCTGCTTCTTTTACAGACTTTCCTACAAAAGGAACCGAAGGATCAAGCGTGGTACCTATGAGTGTTAAAGCTCCATTTTCAAATTCATAGCTATCGCTAAAAGCAGACTGATCTAGTAATTGCTGAATTTCAACAGCGGCCAATTCTTCAGGCGAAAACAGTTCGTCGACGCCTAAATCAGAAAAACTCACTCCATCTGATGCATTGATAAATTCAATACTAGAAATTCGTGCTATGGTTTTTTTACACCCCAATTGTTTCGCTAGGGCGCAAATAGTGATGTTCGTTGTTTCTTGTGAAGTAACCGAAATAAAAAGATCAGAGTTGCCAACATTGGCCTCTCGTATAAGGGACAAAGAGCACGCATCTCCCTTTATGGTCTTGATGTCTAAGTTATTTTCGGCATAATTGAGACGTTCCTTATCGGTATCGATAAGAGTAATATCTTGGGATTCAAAAGAAAGAAGTTTAGCAAGATGAAATCCTACTTCTCCAGCCCCTGCGATAATTATTTTCATAGAGTAATATTCAATAAACTCAGGACAAATATACTAATTAGTTTAGAGTTAGCTTATAAAACTGAAGCTACCAAAAATAAATTTACCATTGCAGCTCATTTAAAGACAAATAAAAAAGAGAAATAGGAGGTGAAAATTTCTTCATTATCTATCTTTGTAATCTATGAAAAAGAGCGTTACACCCTACAATCAAGAAGATTCTAAGAAAAAGCAAGTCACTGAAATGTTTGACGGCATCTCAACTGAATACGACGCACTGAACCGAAAGATATCTCTTGGTATTGATGTTAAATGGAGAAGAAGGGTTGTTGATCTTTTGATTCCTAAAAAACCAGAAAGCATTTTAGATATTGCCACTGGAACAGGTGATTTAGCTCTTGCACTTACTGCCACTAGGGCTTCAAGAATTGTAGGACTTGATATTTCTGCAGGGATGCTTTCCGTTGGGAAAGATAAAGTAAAAGTGGAAAATCTTGAAAATACCATCGAAATGGTTATTGGCGACAGTGAAGCTTTGACTTATGACGACAATTCTTTTGATGCAGTTACTGTTGCTTTTGGAGTTAGGAATTTTGAAAATTTAGAACTAGGCCTTTCCGAATTATTTAGAGTACTAAAACCAGGAGGAACTTTAGTGGTCTTAGAAACTGCTGTACCAACGCGTTTCCCTTTCAAACAGGGTTATAAATTCCATACTCAAGTCATCATTCCGCTTATGGGTAAACTCTTTACACGCGATCAAGCCGCCTATAAATATCTCTCAGATTCAGCTGCTGTTTTTCCTCACGGAAAGCAGTTCAACAATATTTTAGAGAAAATGGGGTTTATAGAAGTAGAAGACAGTCCACAAACCTTAGGGGTTGCCTCAATATATTGTGCCACAAAACCTTAATCTCCCCAGAGCGGCATTTCTAACACTTAGCCTTTTTCTTTTAGGAATAACGGTCGTAAACGCTCAATACCCTACTGTTACTGAACGGGTTCAAAATCTCCAAGATTTTGATGAACGATTTTTACATTACGGATATTATTTTGGCATCAATCAATTTGGCTTTAAGTTTGAATATGAAAAAACATATTCTGCTCCAACTATCCTTAGTGGACGTGGATTACCCGACATTGAACTTGTGAAAAATTATGGCTTTAACGTAGGCTTGATTGGAGACATGCGGATTAATAAATTTTTGAACCTTCGTTTTGAGCCTGGCTTATATTATAATCAACGAGATTTTATTTACCCAGACGCGACACCCGGCCTCAGTACAGATCAAGATTATCTACGTGAAATTAAATCCACCTACATCCACTTACCTTTATTGATAAAATTCAGTGCCTTGCGAATAAATAATTTCAAACCTTATTTGGTTGGAGGTATTTCTTCTTCTTTCAATTTATCGAGCAACAAAAAAAGTACAGACGATAATTCCAACAATGTATTTCGGGTAATTAGTCAAACCTATAATTATGAAATTGGTTTCGGAGTTGATTTTTATCTCCCTTATTTCAAGTTTTCACCATCCATCCGTGGCCTTTTTTCAATAGACAATGAATTGATACAAGATGTTGATCCAATGAGTCCATGGACATCCAACATCAACAACTTGTTTTCTCAGGCAATACTCATCAATTTTACTTTTGAATAACTACGTTCTGAATGCTTGCCCTAAAACTATAGCGGCAGCTATGGCAACATTTAAACTCTCAGCTCCTTCTTCTGAGCCAAAACGAGGAATTGTTATAGCGTGTTTGATATATGCTTTCACTTCTTCAGAGAGTCCATGAGATTCACTACCCAATAAAAGTATACCTTCAGAATCTAATGGTTCGTCATAAACAGAGCTACCTGCCAATAAGGTTCCGTATATTGGTTTGTCCGTATTCTTAAGAAAAGAAACTAAGTCCTTATAAACACAATTCACTTGAGACAAAGAACCCATAGTGGCCTGAACAACTTTTGGATTATAACAATCGACTGTATCCGAAGAACAAATTAGAGTAGCTATACCAAACCAATCGCAGAGTCTGATTATTGTACCTAAATTACCTGGGTCGGTTACCCCATCTAATGCTAGAATACGTCCCTCGTGCGAAAAAGACTGTTGTATCGGAATCCGAAAAACACCCAAAACCGAGCTGGAAGACTTTAACGAACTGATACGTTCCATCTCTTTTGAACTAATCAGTTTCTCCTCCACATTTCCAAAAGATTCTGTAACATAGATACTTTCGGCAATCCACCCAGATTTCAATAAATCGCGGACTGTTTTCTCACCCTCAGCAACAAAGAGTTGAAGCTCTTTTCGATCCTTCTTATTTTGCAAACTTTTGATTCGCTTGATTTCATTCTTCGTAATCATAAATGATGTATTTTTGCCTTAAATTAGGTTTCACTTTGAACGGAAGGCTCACAAAAATAATCATTCTAAGCATGTTATCCTTATGCTTCTACAAATGTAGTAGCACAAAAAACATTGCGCCTTCTCAAAGCGTTCTAGTTCGAGAGGCATTTTTAAAGAATGGAACGCTTTTAAAACGCGACCTTTCAAAACAACTCAGCGTTTCCCCTCCCAACACAAAAGCCTTTGGGATTCCAATCAAACTTCACATCTATAACCTTGCTAAAGAAAATCCAGATAGTTTGTTTAATGATTGGTTGAACAAAAAACCAAAACGAAATGAACGACTGACAAAAATATATTCTGAAAAGCAAGTCGATCAGCTTAAGAAATACAAAAGGAATTTTAATTTTTGGCTCAAAAAATCAGGTGAACCTCCATCGATCTACTTTGAAAATAACAGTAACAGCACTTCTAAGAGATTAGAACAATATTATAAAAATAAAGGCTTTTTCAATGCCTCTGTGGTCACCTCAATAGATACCATAGCGCCCCAAAAAGTTAATGTTACTTACCAAGTTGAGACAGGAGAATCATTTGTTGTAGACCAAAAAATAGAAGACATTGCCTCGGCTGACTTGGATTCGATTTATCGGAAAAACGAAGAAAATAGTTTTATTAAAGAAGGTGAAGTTTTTGAAGTTGAAAATTTTAACAAAGAACGCGATCGGTTGGTACAGTTATTCCGAAACAATGGTATAGAAAATTTTCAGCAAAAATCAATTCGTTTTAAAGCGTACCTCGACAGCCTAGGCGAAGACCATAAAATCCCAGTAGGTATTGTAATTCAAAATGAGGCTAAACGAGACCAAAACAATATTGTAGAAATTCCATACGTAGTTCAGAAGGTTAATAAAATTAAGCTTTACATAGAAGATCCAAATAAAGAATTTTCGGTTTACACAGATACCATACAATTCAATTCGTTAACCATACTATCCGACGGGAAGTTGAATTACAAACCAAAAACACTAGCAAGTGGTGTAACTATCAAAGAAGGTCTTCCTTATAGCGATCAGGACCGATCGAATACTTATCGGTATTTTTCTGATCTCCGCATTTTCAAATACCCAAATATCGATTTCTCTACAGATGCAAAAGACTCACTTGGCTTAATTTCTTCTATTTATCTTACTCCGAGAGAACCTTTTTCTGTTGGTTTTGATTTAGACCTTTCTCACTCCAATATTCAGTTTTTTGGAATCAGTCTTGGGAGCTCCGTTATAAGTCGTAATGTATTTAAAGGAACTGAAACACTAGAATTGGGTTTAAAAGGAACCATTGGTGCATCAAAAGATGTTGCAGACAAGAACGATGATTTTTTCAATATTTTTGAGTTTGGAGGCGATTTAAAACTTCGAATTCCTAGAATGGTTTTTCCTTTTAACGGCTCACTTTTCAAGAATTATTTTGAAAAGCCCAGCACCAACATCATTATCGGTACTTCGTTTCAACAAAATATTGGTTTAGATAAGCAGAACTTTGTAGGAACACTAGAATATCAATGGAGTAAAAATAAAACACAAAAATACAATTTCAAACTGTTGGATCTCGAGTTCGTAAACAACAAAGCCATTGCTAATTATTTTAATGTGTATCGTAATTCATATGACCGCCTAAACAGCATTGCACAGCAAATCCGATACGACTCTGAATTTGTAATAGACGATAATCTGGTGATTCCAAATGGAACAACAGAATTCATAAACCAAGTTATCCAAGGTGAAACAAAAATAGAGCGTGAAGATCAGCTTTATCGTGATGTTCGTGTAATTCAAGAACGAGAAACCAGACTAACATCCAATAACCTGATTACCAGTTCTGCTTTTAGCTTTAACATGAATACACAAGAGAATATCTTTGATGAGGATTTTTCTCAATTTCAGTTAAAAGTTGTTTCCAGTGGAAACCTTTTAACAGGGTTACTGAATCTATCTGGAAAAGAAAAAAACGAAGATCAAGTGTATGAGTTTCTTGACGTGATTCCATCGCAATTCATTAAGACCGAATTTAATTTCATTAAACATTGGAGTATTGGCAAAGAGCAAGTATTGGCTATGCGCTTATTTTCTGGAATTGCTATTCCTTATGGAAATTCAGATAACATCCCGTTTACACGCTCATATTTTGCTGGTGGATCCAATGATAATCGAGCGTGGAAAGCCTATAAACTAGGGCCAGGAGTAGGCGAAAATTCAAATGAATTCAATGAAGCTAACTTTAAGATCGCTTTCAATCTAGAATATCGATACACAATTTTAGGTCCGCTTAAAGGTGCTTTCTTCGTAGATGCAGGAAATATTTGGAATGCTTTAGACAATATCGAAGACCCAAAACAACGTTTCGACGGCTTCGAAGATCTTAATGAAATAGCAATCGGAACCGGTTTTGGCTTGCGCTATGATTTCGACTATTTTGTGTTTCGCTTAGATTCTGGCTTTAAAACTTATGATCCTTCACAAATAAAGGCAGATCGTTGGGGAAAACAGATTTCTTTTCGAAGAACTGTATTCAACATCGGAATAAATTACCCCTTTTAAAAAAAACTATTACATTTGGTGCTTCAAAATTGAAAACAAAATAAAAATCTTATGAGTTCAACAATTCCCTCTGGTGTAATTACAGGAAAACAAGTTCAAGAAGTTTTTGCTTTAGCAAAAGAAAAGAAATTTGCACTCCCTGCAGTAAATGTAATTGGAAACAATACAGTGAACACAGTTCTTGAAACTGCAGCAGAGCTCAAAAGCCCTGTTATTATTCAGTTCTCAAACGGAGGCGCAATTTTCAATGCTGGAAAAAGTTTAGATAATACAGACCAGAAGGCTGCGATTGCTGGTGCAGTTGCTGGCGCAAAACACATCCATGAATTAGCTGATGCTTACGGAGCTACTGTTATTTTAAATACGGATCACTGTGCAAAGAAGCTTTTACCTTGGATCGATGGTTTACTCGATGCTGGAGAAAAGTTTTATGCTGAGACTGGAAAATCTCTTTACAGCTCTCATATGATTGACCTTTCTGAAGAGCCTTTAGAAGAAAATATTGCGATTTGTAAGACCTACTTAGAGCGTATGTCAAAAATGGGAATGACTCTTGAAATTGAATTAGGAATCACTGGTGGTGAGGAAGATGGCGTTGATAACAGTGATGTCGATGTTTCTAAACTATATACTCAACCAGAAGAAGTTGCTTATGCTTTTGAAGAGTTGAGAAAAGTAAGTGACCAATTTACAGTTGCTGCTGCTTTCGGAAACGTACACGGTGTATACAAGCCCGGTAACGTAAAGCTTACTCCTAAGATCCTTAAAAACTCTCAAGAGTATATCAGTACAAAATACGATTTGCCAGAAAATACAGTTGATTTTGTATTCCACGGTGGGTCTGGTTCTACTGTAGAAGAGATTCGTGAAGCTATTGGATATGGAGTAATCAAAATGAATATCGATACCGATCTTCAATTTGCATTTACGGAAGGTATTCGTGACTATATGGTTGAAAATATTGACTACTTAAAAACTCAAATTGGAAACCCAGATGGAAAAGATCAACCCAATAAGAAAAACTACGATCCAAGAAAATGGTTACGTTTGGGAGAACAAACGTTCAAACAAAGATTAATTCAAGCATTTGAAGATCTAAATAATATCAATACATTAGCCTAATCAAAACGGAATAAATGAGTTGGTTTAAACGTAGTGAACAGGGTATTCAAACCCGAACAGAAGAGAAAAAAGATATTCCAAAAGGACTCTGGTACAAGACTCCTACTGGTAAAATCATAGAAACTCAAGAACTTGCAGATAACTTTTATGTAAGCCCTGAAGACGAATATCATGTTCGGATTGGCAGCAAAGAATATTTTGAAATTCTCTTTGATGATAACCACTTTAAGGAAATCAACACCGATATTGTTTCTAAAGATTTTTTAAAATTTAAGGACACCAAGAAGTATAGTGATCGCTTAAAGGACACCACAAAAAAATCTGGCTTAAAAGACGCTATCCGAACTGCTGTTGGTAAATCGAACGGAAAAGAAGTTGTAATTGCTAGTATGGATTTTGGTTTTATTGGCGGATCTATGGGATCGGTCGTAGGCGAAAAAATTGCCCGCGCAGTTGACTATGCAATTGAAAAGCATTTACCTTTTATTATCATCTCGAAATCGGGAGGTGCTCGAATGATGGAAGGCGCATTTTCTTTGATGCAATTAGCAAAAACAAGCTCAAAACTGAGCGAGTTAGCTGAGTCAAAATTACCTTACATATCACTTTGTACAGATCCAACAACTGGAGGTACTACCGCTTCTTTCGCAATGCTTGGGGACATTAACATTGCTGAGCCAGGCGCTTTAATAGCATTTGCGGGACCTCGTGTAGTGAAAGACACGACAGGAAAAGATTTGCCCGATGGATTCCAACGAAGTGAATTTCTTCTAGAAAAAGGGTTCTTGGATTTTATTGCACACCGTAAACATCTAAAAAACAAGATCAATCTATACATTGACTTGATCCTCAATCAGCCGATTAGAAAGTAAGCATTAATCAAAAATAAGTGTATATTTGCACCGCTTAATAATAAGCATACATAACAATCATTAAATAATATTAGCATGTATTTGACAAAAGAAGTTAAAGAAGGGATTTTCGAAAAACACGGAAAATCAAAATCAGACACTGGTACTGCAGAAGGACAAATCGCTTTGTTTTCTCACAGAATCAATCACTTATCTGATCACTTAAAAAGTAACCGAAAAGACTACAATACAGAACGTTCCCTAGTGAAACTAGTAGGTAAAAGAAGAAGTCTTTTAGATTATTTGAAAGCAAAAGATATTTTACGTTACCGTGCAATTGTTAAAGAATTAGGTTTACGTAAATAATTCAAACGCATTTCCTTCGGGAGTATTAAAAGCTAAACCTTAGTTTTTCATTGGTATCCTTCAACGACAACACAACACACTGTTTAGGTTTAACAAAAATGAAAAAAATGATTCCAAAAGTTTTTAAAGAGGTCATTGACCTCGGCGATGGACGAGAAATCTCTATTGAAACAGGCAAGCTAGCTAAGCAAGCCCACGGTTCAGTTGTTGTGCAAATGGGTAAAGCCATGTTGCTCTGTACGGTTGTATCAAACTACAGACAGTCTGATGTAGACTTTTTACCGTTAACGGTAGATTACCGTGAAAAATTTGCAGCAGCAGGACGCTATCCAGGTGGTTTCTTCAAAAGAGAAGCACGTCCGAGTGATGGTGAAGTACTTACGATGCGTTTAGTTGATCGTGTTTTACGTCCATTATTTCCAAAAGATTATCACGCAGAAACGCAGGTGATGATTCAATTGATGTCTCACGATGAAGACGTTATGCCAGATGCTTTAGCTGGACTAGCTGCTTCTGCAGCAATTCAATTGAGTGACTTTCCTTTCGAATGCGCTATTTCAGAAGCTCGTGTAGCTCGTGTGAATGGTGAATTTGTCATTAACCCTAGTCGTGCACAATTAGCAGAATCTGATCTCGATATGATGATCGGGGCTTCTGCAGATTCTGTAATGATGGTTGAAGGTGAAATGGATGAGATTTCTGAAGAAGAAATGGCAGACGCTATTAAATTTGCTCATGAAGCCATTAAGGTTCAGGTTGCAGCACAATTACGCTTAGCTGAAGCTTTCGGAAAAAAAGAAGTTCGTGAATACGATACTGCTGAAGGTAATGAAGATCTAGAAAAACGCATTCATGACATGGCTTACGATAAGTGTTATGCAATTGCTAAAAAAGGAACTTCAAAAACAGAACGTAGCACTGCATTTGCTGATGTAAAAGAAGAAGTGAAAGCTTCTTTCACTGAAGAAGAAATGGCCGAATTCGGACATCTTGTTGGTGGATATTACAGAAAAGCAGAAAAAGAAGCTGTTCGTGAATTAACACTTAGTGAAGGGATTCGTTTAGACGGTCGTCAAACGGATGAAATTAGACCAATTTGGTGTGAAATAGATTATTTACCATCAACTCACGGTTCTTCTATCTTTACTCGTGGAGAGACTCAGGCTCTAGCTACAGTAACACTTGGAACTTCAAGAGATTCAAATAAAATTGATATGCCTTCATTTGAAGGTGAAGAAAACTTCTACTTACACTACAACTTCCCTCCTTTCTGTACCGGTGAAGCACGCCCTTTAAGAGGTACTTCTCGTCGTGAGGTTGGACATGGTAATTTAGCACAACGTGGATTAAAAGGTATGATCCCAGCGGATTGTCCTTATACAGTTCGTGTTGTTTCTGAAGTATTAGAATCCAATGGATCATCATCTATGGCTACTGTATGTGCAGGAACCATGGCATTGATGGATGCGGGTGTAAAGATTACAAGACCAGTTTCTGGAATTGCAATGGGACTTATTTCTGACGGAGATCGTTATGCTGTATTGTCTGATATTTTAGGTGATGAAGATCACTTAGGAGATATGGACTTTAAAGTAACGGGTACTTCTGAAGGAATTACTGCTTGTCAAATGGATATTAAAATCAAAGGTTTACCGTATGAAATTCTTGTGAATGCATTGAAACAAGCACGAGCAGGACGTTTACACATCCTTGATAAAATCACCGAAACCATCGCAACACCAGCTGAAGATGTGAAACCACATTCTCCAAAAATGGTAACGCGTGTAATACCTAATGAATTCATTGGCGCATTAATTGGCCCGGGTGGAAAAGTAATTCAAGAACTTCAAAAAACAACAGGAACAACTATTGTTATCAATGAAGATCCTGTAACAGAAGAAGGAATTGTTGAAATCCTTGGAACTGATCAAGAAGGCATCGATGCGGTTATTACTAAAATCGATTCTTTAATGTTCAAACCAACAGTAGGAAACAGCTACCAAGTAAAAGTGATCAAAATGCTTGACTTTGGTGCAGTTGTTGAATATTTAGACGCTCCTGGAAACGAAGTGCTACTTCACGTTAGTGAATTGGCATGGGAACGTACAGAGAACGTATCTGACGTAGTGAATATGGGAGATGTCTTTGATGTGAAGTATTTCGGTCAAGACCCAAGAACCCGTAAAGAAAAAGTATCGCGTAAAGCGTTATTGGAAAAGCCTGAAGGCTATGTTGCTCGCCCACCAAGAGACGATAGTCGTGGTCGTGACAATAAGCGTCGTGATGATAGAAAACCAAGAAACAGAGATTAATTCTCGTTACGTTTTTAAATTTAAAAAACCTCTCAATTCAATTGGAGAGGTTTTTTTTGGTTTATATGTAACTTTTTAAACTTTTGAACGTATAAGAAGTATACACCATATTTAATCATACATGAGACAACTTAAAATAACCAAGCAGGTAACGAATCGTGAAACTGCTTCTCTTGACAAATATCTTCAAGAAATTGGAAAAGTAGATTTAATTACCGCTGAGGAAGAAGTAGAATTAGCGCAAAGAATTAAAGCTGGAGATCAAGTTGCTCTCGAAAAACTCACCAAAGCAAACCTTAGATTTGTTGTATCCGTTGCAAAACAATACCAGAATCAAGGATTAACACTTCCTGATTTAATTAATGAAGGTAACTTAGGATTAATCAAAGCAGCTAAACGTTTTGATGAAACTCGTGGATTTAAATTCATTTCCTATGCAGTTTGGTGGATTCGTCAATCGATTCTTCAAGCCCTAGCAGAACAATCGAGAATTGTTCGTTTGCCTTTGAATAAAATTGGCTCGATCAATAAAATCAATAAAACCTATGCCTTTCTAGAACAAGCTCATGAACGAGCGCCTTCTGCAGAAGAAATTGCTAAGGAATTGGACATGACCATCAATGATGTAAAAGAGTCTCTTAAAAACTCTGGAAGACACGTCTCAATGGATGCGCCTCTCGTAGAAGGAGAGGATTCTAATCTATACGATGTTTTGAATAGTGGAGAATCACCGAATCCAGATAGAACACTACTTCATGAATCTTTAAAAACAGAAATTGAACGTGCTTTGGAAACACTTACTCCTCGTGAAGCAGACGTGGTTCGCTTATACTTTGGTCTGGGTGAGCAACATGCAATGACACTTGAAGAAATTGGTGAAACTTTTGATCTGACACGCGAACGTGTTCGTCAAATCAAAGAAAAAGCTATTCGACGCCTAAAGCATACATCTCGAAGTAAAATCTTGAAAACATATTTAGGGTAACCTAACAAGCAACCTTCGGGTTGCTTTTTTTATAACCAAAAACTATTTTACAATGCCAACACTTATAGCTCCCTCCGTTTTAGCGGCTGACTTTGCAAACCTTCAACGAGATTCAGAAATGCTGAACAAAAGTGAAGCGGACTGGTTCCATATCGATATCATGGACGGTGTATTTGTTCCCAACATATCCTTTGGGATGCCTGTGCTTAAGGCGATCGCTAAACACGCTACCAAACCCCTTGACGTTCATTTAATGATTGTAAATCCAGATCAGTATATCGAAACTTTTGCTGAACTTGGTTCTGCTGTACTTACAGTTCATTACGAAGCTTGTGATCACTTACACCGAACAATTCAAAAGATCAAATCGTGCGGAATGAAGGCTGGAGTAGCATTAAATCCACACACACCTATCGCAGCCTTAGAATCTATTATTAAAGATGTAGATGTTGTTTGCCTTATGAGCGTTAATCCTGGTTTCGGTGGACAATCGTTCATTGAAGAAACATACGCTAAAGTTAGGGTCTTAAAAGCGCTGATTCAAGAAAAAGGGAGTGCTACTTTAATTGAAATTGATGGTGGTGTGACAAATAAAAACGCAAAACAACTTATCGACGCTGGAGCCGACGTTCTTGTGGCTGGAAGTTATGTTTTTGGAGCAGCGGATCCAATTCAAACAATAGCAGGACTAAAGGAAATCTAATATGTAGATTTGAGTTTATAGAATAAAAAAAGGGTGAAATTATGTTCACCCTTTTTTATTTATGTTTTGTTGAGCTTAATTCAAAAGCATAGATTTGAATTCAACTCTTCTGTTTTTTGCTCTAGATTGACGCGAATCGTCTCCATCAATCGGCATAGACTCACCGAAAGATTTAACTTCAATTCTGCTTGAATCAGCACCTAATTCGATCAATTTAGCTTGAACAGATTCTGCTCTTCTAAGAGATAGCGCTTCATTATATTGCGTGCTTCCATCACTTGATGCATGCCCTTCAATTATGATTTTTGCATTTGGATTTTCATCTAACACACGCTTAATTTCACCTATAGCTGCAAGCACTTTTTTGCCCATAAGCTTAGAGCTTTCTGCAGCAAACATTATGTTTGAACCAATAACATTCATCTTATCTAACAGATCTTTTGGTGTATCAGGACAACCGTTACCTTCAGCTGTGCCAGCTTCTTCAGGACAAGCATCGTCTTTATCTGCCACTCCATCACTATCAGTATCTGGCCATGGGCAACCTTTATTCTCAGCATCACCTGCTTCCTCAGGACATTCATCTTCAGAATCTATAATCCCGTCAGCATCTGTATCTGGGCATCCGTTTAATTCAACTAGTCCAACAACATCAACACAAGCATCGTCTTTGTCTAAGACTCCATCTCCATCCGTATCTGGGCATCCGTTATTTTCTTCTGGACCAGCTTCTTCAGGACAACCGTCTAAGTTGTCTGGAATTCCGTCTTCATCTGTATCAGGACATCCTTCAAACTCTTTTAGACCAGGAACATCGGGACATTTATCTTTTTTATCAGAAATACCATCTTTATCAGCATCTCCAGAACCAAGACCAAAAGAAACACCTAAAGTACTTTGTAATAAATTTCCCTCTGGATTATCTAATGATGAACGGTAGCTTGTTTCAACAAAAGCGCTGAAACGATCTCCTAGCTTAACACTAACACCAGCGCCAGCAAAATAATTATCAGTTGCACTTGAAGCTGCGTTAAAAGAATTAGTATCTACTCTATCAATAGAAGATCTTCCAACACCTGCCTTCAGGTAGGGGCTGAATTTATTATCACGTGAAAATCCATATTTCAAAGCAAAATCAACGCTGCTAAATTTAGCATCAGCAATTCCCGATTCACTTTTAATATTATTCATCGAAAATTGAGCGCCAAGCGAAAGCCCACCAAATACTGATCTGTAAACAGATAGAGATGGTACCCCTAAACTCATAGTTTTGTAATTGTCTTTTATTAGAGCATTATCTCCTCCGGTGAAATCACTTTGAAGACCAATACCATTAATTCCTGCTGAAATCAGCCAAGGATTATCAGATGTTTGTGCTTGAGCTACCCCAGTTAGTAGGAATAATAAGGCGATTAGTTTTAAATTTTTCATGTTTAGTTATTTAATTACTATAGATAATTTAAACGTTTATTTTTAAATTTTATTATTAAACTTTAAAAAATAAATCGTTTTTAGAACTCTAAAATACATATTTTTATGATTATAGTAAAAAATGTTATCACTACGTTTTTACTACATTGGTTTAAATACAGTAAAAATTAGAAAAAAACTGCATCGGTATTATTAAACAAATTATCTTTAAAGAGTATTTAATTTCAAATAATAAAGCCGTTTAATGGATACAAAATTAAACTTAAAAATCGCAACCACCACCTTAGCAGCTAGAGGCTATTTAAACCTTCCAGTGCCATCAAGAGATACTATTGTATCTGAAATCAAACTCCTAAAAAAAGAGAAAAACGCTGTAATACTCGCACATTATTATCAGAATAAGGATATTCAGGAATTAGCCGACTACTTAGGTGACAGCTTGTATTTAGCCAAAATTGCAGCAGAAGTAGAAGCCGATATGATCGTTTTTGCGGGTGTTCACTTCATGGCAGAAACAGCAAAAATAATTAATCCAACAAAAAAAGTTGTTCTTCCTGATTTAAAAGCAGGATGCTCTTTGGCAGATTCTTGTCCGCCAGCTGATTTCAAAAAATTCAAAGAACAACATCCCGAGGCCTTGGTGGTAACCTATATCAATTGCTCTGCTGACATAAAAGCTTTGAGTGATATCGTTTGTACTTCAAGTAATGCTGTTCAAATAATTGAATCAATACCCAAAGACAAGCAAATTATCTTTGCACCAGACAAAAACCTTGGTCGATACCTAATCAAAGAAACTGGCCGTGACATGATTCTATGGGAAGGTTCCTGTATTGTACATGAAGCTTTTTCTTTTGAAAAAATAGTAACGCTCTTCAAAGAACATCCTCAAGCAAAATTCATCGCACATCCCGAAAGCGAAAGTCAAGTATTGGATGTAGCGCACTATGTAGGGAGTACATCTGGATTACTTAAGTTTGTAAAAGAAGACGATGCAACTGAGTTTATTGTTGCAACTGAGGCTGGTATTTTACATGAAATGCAAAAAAGAGCTCCGCATAAAACATTCATCCCTGCGCCTGTCGAAGACGACACTTGTGCCTGTAGTGAGTGTGCCTTTATGAAACTGAACACTCTTGAAAAATTATATCTTTGCTTAGAACACGAATTACCGGAAATCCTTCTAGAAGAAAACTTAATGATTCAAGCGCGTTTACCTATAGAACGAATGCTAGAAATTGGTTAAGATGAATACAGATGTACTTGTTATTGGAACTGGAATTTCTGGATTATCTTATGCTATTAAGTTGTCTAAATTATCTCCGGCAACAAAAATCACTTTAATCTGTAAAGAAGATTTGATGGAGGGCAATACGCGATATGCCCAAGGAGGAATAGCGGCAGTTTATAACTTCGAAAAAGATTCCTTTAAAAAACACATTGAAGATACTTATATCGCCGGCGATTCTGAAGGAGATCTTGATGTAATTGATTTTGTCGTTAAAGAAGGTACTGATCGGGTGAATGAATTGATGCAATGGGGAACGGCATTCGACACTAAAAAAACAAAAGAATTTGATTTAGTTCGCGAAGGTGGACATTCTGAAAATAGAATATTACATTACAAGGATCATTCGGGCTCAGAAATACAACGTGCGCTGATAAACAAAGTCAAGGCAATCAATACCATTGAATATTTAGAGAACCACATCTTAGTTGATTTAATTACCGATCACCATACCAAAACAGAGCATAAGCGCTGTTATGGAGCCTATATAATTTCTACTCTCGATCAAGAAATAATTACAATAGCCTCTAAACTTACAATTGTAACTACTGGTGGAGTTGGCCAACTCTATGAATTCACAACCAACCCAAGAGTAGCAACAGGTGACGGGCTTGGAGCTGCATACCGAGCAAAAGTAAAGATCAAAAACTTACCCTATATCCAATTTCATCCCACAGCACTTCATCCGAAAGTAAACGGAGATACCTTCTTGATTACAGAGGCCGTTCGTGGATCGGGTGGCATACTCAAAAATTTAAGTGGCGAACAATTCATGTCTAATTATGATCCAAGAAAAGAATTAGCTCCCCGTGATATCGTGTCTCGAGCTATTGCTCAAGAATTACTTTCACAAAAAGAGAACCATGTATTATTAGATGCTACTGGTATAAAAAAAGACGAGTTCTTATCACACTTTCCTATGATACATGAAACCTGTACTTCAATTGGCATAGACCCAATGAAAGAAGGGATTCCTGTTGTTCCAGCTGCGCATTACAGTTGTGGCGGTATAGAAGTTGATTCCAATGGAGAGTCGAGTTTAAAAGGGCTTTTTGCCATAGGAGAATGTAGTCATACCGGTCTTCATGGAGCCAATCGACTGGCGTCTAATTCCCTGTTAGAAGCAATTGTTTACGCCCATAGAGCTGCTGTTTTCTCTGCAAATAGTCTAAACGAACCCATCCTCGATAATTCGTTTTACAACAACATACCGGATTGGGATGGTCAAGAATATTCATCAGAATTGAAACTCGATAAAACTCAAAAACTTTTTAATAATCTACAACAGATTATGAGTGAAAAAGCTGGGATTTTTAAAACAAACAAAGGATTGAAAGAAGCTTCTACAGAATTGAATCTTCTGTATAAAGAAACCCTTGAGTTGTATCAAAAAAACAAACTGACACCTCAGTTATGTGAATTAAGAAATATGGTAAGCGTCGCCTATTTACTAATCAATCAGGCAATAGAAATCAAAGAAAACAAAGGGGTATTTTACAACAACGATTATGCATAAAAATCATTTTCTTAAAGATTACAAAAACGAAATTGACTTATTCATAGCGGCTGCTATTAGTGAAGATATTGGAAATGGCGATCATACCAGTCAATCTTGTTTATCGAACAACAACATAAGTAGAGCGAACCTCTTGGTCAAAGAAGCTGGAATAATTGCAGGAGTTGAACTCGCAGAGCATATTTTCAAAACAAAAAATAAAACATTTATTTTTGAGGCAAAAATAAACGACGGAGCTTGGGTGAATCCAGGTGATGTAGTTTTTACCATCGAAGGGCCGCAGCTTGAATTATTGGCTACAGAACGCTTAGTTCTGAACTGCATGCAACGAATGAGTGGGATCGCTACCCTTACGTACCAAACAGCAGATCTAATAAAACACACCTCTTGCAAACTATTAGACACACGAAAAACAACCCCTAATTTCCGGTATCCTGAAAAATGGGCCGTACGTATTGGAGGAGGGGAAAATCATCGCATGGGCTTATTTGACATGATCATGATCAAAGACAATCATGTAGATTTTTGTGGCTCAACAGCGGAAGCTTTAACTAAAACAAAAAAATATTTAGAAGCAAATAATCTAAACATACCTGTGATAATCGAAGTTCGAAATCAATCGGAAATTAGAGCCTGCTTAGATTTTCCATGGATTCATCGGATTTTACTGGATAATATGAATCCTGAAGTTTTAAAAGAAGGACTTAAAATTATTGATGGAAAAATAACAACGGAAGCGTCGGGGAATATAACTAAAGAAACCATTGCAGCGGTCGCAGAGACTGGAGTGGATTATGTTTCTCTGGGAGCTTTAACACATTCAGCACGGAATATTGACTTGAGTCTAAAAGCAGTCTAAAAACTCTTTTACAAATTCAACACTGGATTATAACCCGAAAGATCAATAGCAAACCATTCGAAAGTTGTGTTTTTGTTTTGAATAGAAATCGGTATTCGTACTCGAATTTTCTTCTTTTCTAATGCCAAAGCATTCAACACATCATCCTCCAATTGCATTTGAAAAACATTGCTTCTAGAATAAGTAGATTTAGAAAGGGTGACACCTCCGTTAGCATCAACGATTTCAATATTAACAGGACAAACACTCAAGCAGCGTGGGAATTTAAAGTCGTTTTCATTAGTAGCAGTTGATTCAAAATAAACACCAACTATATTGCCTTTATCTGAGCCGCTTTTTTCAATCTTAAAATTAGCAGTAACACCCATTTGAATAATTGAACCATCTTGAACATTTGCCTCTATTGTATTCGTAGATAGTTTTCCTAAAACAAAATAAGGGGCGACATCCTCCCCAGTAGGCAATTGCTTCATATCAAAAATCCAACCTGATTGCTCATATACTCCCTGAGCAATTTCTTGAGCTTTACCGCTGGATTTAGAACCTGAACAAGACGATACTAAAACCAAGATAAGTACTAAAGGCAGTATTGTATTTTTCATGTAAAAAAATTATAGCCTAAAAATACGAAGTTTATTGATCAATAAAAAGTTTGTGTTACATTTACTATATGTCGTGATTAAATTTAAATCCAAATAGAATAAATGCTTATGATTTTTTCAGAACAATCAAATTTAGAATCGATTTTAAATGGGTTATTTCGAACTTATTTTGAACGCGTTCCCGATGTTAAAAAGATAACAAATGCAATGATTAAAAAAGGGTGGGTCTCTTCTCAAGAAGACATCATCAACGATCATGTAGCCTTCAGAACATTAGGTGTAGATAATCTTGGAATAGCATCTTTTGAGAAAATATTTCTTCAACATGGCTATCAAAAGAAAGAGTTCTATTCGTTTAAAGCAAAAAAACTAGACGCCTATTGGTACGCACCTCCGACTGGTAATTTACCTCGCATTTTTATAAGCGAGCTGCGTGTAAATGACCTCAGTGACAAGGCACAACAAATTATACATAAATACACCGACTCAATAAAAAGCGATCCTGTTGATTCCATAAACATGAACAAGCCTTCAGAGGTTATTGAATTTTTCGAAAAACCTTTATGGAAACTTCCTACTCTCGAAGACTACAACGAGCTATTAAGCGAAAGTGAGTACGCAGCATGGGTGATTTATAATCGGTACTATTTAAATCATTACACCATTAGCGTGCACGAATTGCCTCATGGCTATGATCGCCTCGAAAAATTCAATGCATTTTTATCTGAACTAGACATTAAACTTAACGATGCAGGCGGAGTGATCAAAACCAGTAAAGACGGATTATTACTTCAAAGCAGTTCGGTTGCAGAAATGATTACTGCAGCATTTGCTGGAAACAAAACACAAAAAATAGCAGGAAGCTATGTTGAATTTGCCGAACGAAAAGTTCTAGAAGAATTCCAAGACCTAGACCCAGAATTGATTACAGCCAAACACAGAAGGGATGGTTTTGAAACTGCCAATGCTGATAAAATTTTTGAAAGCACATTTATAAAGCAAACTAAGAAAAGTTAAGTGTTACAAGATTTTAATCCCAAACGAATCCAATAATCCGGGAGTTTCTGAAAGTGAGAAAGATGCTCCTCTGAGCTTATTATTCTCAACATCTATCTTGATATTAAAAGACGTTAGGAAGTTTACTTTCTGGAGAGTTGTGTTCTCAAAAACTATTTGTTTGAGGTCACATGAATCGAAAACAGAATTCGTTAAGATAGATTCTGTAAAATCCGTTTCCAAAAAAGTACTCTTTTTGAAAATTGTATTTCTCAAGTCAAGCTTATAAAAAGAGGAAAAATCTAAGGCAGAATTTATAAATTCGAAGGACAAGCCAATCGAATTTGCGTGATCAAAACGCACTCCCAAAATTTTACAATCGACAAATTGCACTTCTTGAAAGGTGGCTCTAGAAACCTGAACATTACTAAAATTACATCCTATAAACTCACGAGACTCAAAAATAGCTTCAGAAAAATTAGTTTTTGAAAAGTCGCAGTTTCTAAACACACAATATTCGTAGCTGAACCCTGATTGGTTTTGCTCTGAGAAATTAGCTTCAAAAGTTTCTTCTAAAAATGTATCCTTCAAAACAGAGAAATTAAAAAAGTGACCCAGAAGGGATTCGAACCCCTAACCGTCAGAGCCGAAATCTGATATTCTATCCAGTTGAACTACTGGGCCATTTTA
>ERZ807291.919-NODE-919-length-49126-cov-7.409223_pt1 | contig 49126 bp, 39 predicted proteins | sample MGYA00521257_ERZ807291 | MGnify/ENA primary metagenome ERZ807291 (study PRJEB31413, sample SAMN03169783) | marine metagenome | biome: Marine; feature: Water; material: Subsurface seawater | place: North Sea | collected 2011-04-28 | depth 1 m m ... | reverse complement strand
GAACATTGGTCTCCGGAACCGAAGATCTGGGTTCGACTCCCAGCGGGAGTGCCATAAAAAATATTGTCATTAATTTTTGGCACTTAAACTTAGCGAGATATACTGAAATTATGAACTTAGATTCATTGATCCCCCAAAAAGATAAACTTGAAAATCATCCGATTTTTACCCGGATAAATTCGATTGAAGAACTTGTAATTTTCATGGAGCACCATGTTTTTGCGGTTTGGGACTTCATGTCTTTACTTAAAAAACTACAAAAAGATCTGGTTCCAATGGGTTCTCCATGGTTACCAAATCCCAACGGTAACCTAGTTAGGTTCATCAATGAAATTGTAATGGAAGAGGAATCAGATGTGGCATACAATCAAAACAGCGATACAGAATATACGAGTCATTATCAGATTTATTTAGATGCTATGAATGAAGTGGGTGCATCGACAGATTCTATTGAAAATTTTTTAGAAAGAGTTCAAAATACTGGCATTCATATGGCACTAACTTGTGAAGGAATCCCCTCTCCTTCTCTCAAGTTCATGGGGCATACATTTGAACTTATCGAGAATGGGAAATCCCATGAAATTGCGGCTTCCTTTGCGATTGGTCGTGAAAGTATTGTTCCTCTGATGTTTCAGAAGATTCTTGACCAATCAAAATTGAGCAATGATCAGGTACCTGTTTTTCGTTACTACCTGAAAAGGCATGCTGAATTAGACGGAGACCATCATGGACCTATGGCACACAAGCTTTTGGAGAACATGAGTGCCGGTAATCCAGAAATCGAGAGAGAGATTGTAGAACAGGCAAGCAGGAGTATCGAGCAAAGAATTGAATTTTGGGATGGAGTGTATGGAGCCCTCACTTAAAAAATCCACATATTAAGTTAACTCAATTTCAATGGTAAATTCATCTCTTGCAGATGGTCCAACCATACGGATTGTTTCATTGCCGGGTGAGTTGGGAGGTGACATCCATGGTTCCAGGCAAAAGTAAGGTGCATTTGGTTTTGTCCAAGACACAAAAGTCAATCTTGAGCCGGCTTCGGCTCCACCAACTTCAGAAATCCGAAGGGTTTCTTCCCCATTAAGCAGGCTAATTTCAGCTTTGGGTTCGATGGTTTCATAAAAAATATTATTTACTAAGTCAGTTGTATCTAGTTGATATGAATAATCATTCGATGGGGTTTTCTTTATCATGTTTCCATCGTCTTGATATTGGAAAACTTTTTTGGCTGGAACCGATATTTGATGATCTGCTTGTGTGAGGTCCTTTCTCCAAGGAACTTGAAAATATGGATGAAGCCCTGCTGACCATGGTATGGGCGTTCTGCCTTCATTCTCTAACACGAGACTAATCTGAAGTGATAATTCCAAAAAGTGGTAGATTACTGTGAAGGTATATTCAAATGGATAAGAGTCCCGGTTTTTCTCGTTTTGAACCATTTCAACCTCAAAACCAGATTGATCGATCGATCTGACTAAAAAGTCTGCATCTTTTGCAAAGCCATGCATAGGCATCGATTTGGTTGAATTCATTACGGGAGACCATTTGTTTGGTTCCCCTTTATGGAAGCACTTTCCGGCGAATGGAAAAAGAATCGGAATACCCCCGTGGATTTCTCTTAAGCCTTTTCCGTTTAATGATTCAGGCCAGTGGATAACATCGCGAACAGAACCATCTCCCATGTTGAGGTGCCAGTTGAGCAGGAGTGCTCCCTGCTCAGGAGAAGCTAAGAAAGTAGATGGGCCCACATCCCAACGCCTAATGTCTTGGTTTTGATAGCTAATTTTATCCATGTAATTGAATTGGCTATTCTTTACGGTTTGCGCAATTACAATAATCAAACAGAATGTGTTTTTCTGAATTTTATGTGTTCAAATACCATTATATTTTATTCTTTTTTATTATTACTGACACTCATTAGTTTTTCGGATTCCCATGCAGAGGGAAATGAGAGTGAAAATAATGATACAAAAATTTTAGTTGAAGTTGATGACAATGACACTTCAGGATTAGCCTACCAAATCCCCATTCGTGAGCAGATAGGTGCACCTATTCTAGATATTCTACGCCGGGGTTTAAAAGATGCTATTCGAGAAGGAGCGGATATCGTTATTTTAGATATGGATACTCCAGGGGGCGAATTGGGCGTAACTCTTGAGATTATGGAGGAAATTATTGAAAACTTAGGGAAATTTAAGGGAAATATAATCACTTATGTTAATGATGAAGCGATCTCTGCTGGTGCCTACATTGCGATCGCATCAAGTGAGATTGCATTTTCACCTAAATCTCAAATAGGGGCAGCAGAAGCAGTAAGCGGAGGTGGAACGAACATTGATACTTCAATGAAGAGAAAAATAAACTCTTATTTAAAAGCAAAAATTAGAAATTATGCAGGGGAACACCGCTATCGTTCTCAGATAATGTCTGCGATGATGGATGCAAATGAGAGTCTAATAATCGAAGGAAAGCCATTAACAACAAGTTCAGGTAACCTCATTAAAAAGCCCGGGGAACTTCTTACTCTCACTGGAGATGAAGCGTGCACTTTATATGGATCTCCTCCGGTTCCACTGCTGGGAATTGGTGTTTACGAATCAGTTGAGGAAATTTTGGACGAACGACTGGGGAAGGGAAATTGGGAACTTAAAAAAATGGAAATTAATTGGGCTGAAGAAGCAGGTATTTGGCTAAACGGGATTGCACCCATTATATTGAGCATTGGATTAGTTTGCATATTCGTTGAGTTTAAAACTCCGGGCTTTGGTATTTTCGGTGTAGTTGGGTTACTTTTATTATTAATATTTTTTGGATCAAAATATGTTGCTGGATTAGCAGGTCAGGAAGAACTTTTGGTATTTCTTATCGGGACATGCCTTGTTCTTTTGGAGATCTTTTTGGTGCCCGGTTTGATACTGCCCGGGGTTTTAGGAATTGCTTTAATGGTAGGTGGTATTTTTTGGGCAATGGTCGATGTATGGCCAACCCCCGATTTTCAATGGAGTATGGAAATTATTCGTCCTCCCCTTTGGGAAATGCTGCAGACTTTTGGGTTGGTGATTTTGTTTGGTTTTTTTGTTTCCAAATTTTTACCAAAAACTCCACTTTGGAAAAGTTTGGTTTTATCTGCCAGTTTAGACGGCCCAAATACTAATGAAAATAATGTTCGTGAGTCCGATTTAATTAATAACCTGGAGGGTAAACGCGGTAAATCTGTATCCGAGCTATATCCTGGTGGTTTGGTCGAAATAGACGGTACTAGGTATGAGGCCCGTTCTAATTTAGGTAAAATCGCCAAAGGTGAAAATGTTGAAGTTATAAAAAACTCTGAGTTTGAATTGGTCGTTAAGCAGATAGATTCATGATTGAAGTAATCGGAATTTTAGTAATCTGTTATCTGTTAATTGGCATGGAAGCTATCGTGCCTGGAGGTATCCTTGGGGTTTTAGGTTTCGTTGGGCTTTTTGTTGCAGCTTATTTTGCACATTTGGAATATGGCGGTTGGTTTGCACCTTCCCTTACTTTTTTATTGGGTGCTTTTGGAGCCATTCTTTTGGTTTTTGCTGAGTTTAAATGGCTAGCTAAAAGTCCTCTTGGTCAAAGATTGTTTTTGGCAGAATCTGTCTCGGGCTTTAGTAACAAGGAAGTAGCAAGTCCTGAAATAGTTGGTAAAGTAGGTATTACGATCACTGATTTTCATCCTGAAGGATGCGTAGAAATTGAAAAAAATCTGTACGATGCCGTTAGTGAAAGTGGAATGTTGGCAAAAGGTATTGAAGTAAAAGTTATTGCGGTAGAAAATTTCAGAATAAGAGTTCGTGCGCATTAGCTTTGCATAGCTTGTTTTTTTAAATATTACTTAAATCATGATTGAATGGATTATTATTGGATTACTAGTTGTTATAGGGCTAGTTGTGTCACTTGTTATCATCTCGTTTTTTAACACCTGGCTAAAAGCATTCTTGGCAAAAGCAACGGTCGGTTTCACTACATTACTCGCGATGAGACTACGGGGGGTTCCAGTTGGCATGATTGTTGACGCGAGAATCACAGCCGTCAAAGCAGGAATCCCTTTGGAAACAGATGAGTTGGAAGCACACTATTTAGCCGAGGGAAATGTCGTTCAAACCGTACAAGCACTGATAGCGTCATCCAAGGCGAATATTTCCTTAGGTTGGGATCAAGCTTGCGCTATTGATCTAGCAACGAGAGGAACTAGTAAATCAGTTCTTGAGGCTGTTCGTACCTCTATTAATCCAAAAGTTATTGATTGTGTAATTGAAGGCAGGCAAACTATAGACGGTGTTGCCAAAGACGGTATTCAGGTGAAAGTGCGGTCTCGGGTTACAGTAAGAAGTAATTTGGAGAGATATGTGGGAAGTGCTCAGGAAGAAACGGTTATAGCGAGAGTCGGAGAAAGCATTATTTCCACAATTGGTTCTTCTGAGAGTTATAAATCTGTTTTGGAAAACCCTAATTCAATCACGGAAAAAGTTTTGGACAGAGGCTTGGATCAAGGAACAGCATTTGAAATCTTATCAATTGATATTGCTGATGTTGACTTAGGGGAAAATCGTGGTGCAGCCTTACGTTCATCTCAGGCTTCAGCGGATAAGGAAGTTGCCCAAGCTCAAGCAGAAATAAGAAGGGCAGCTGCTGTAGCTTTGGAGCAGGAAAACAAAGCTAAAGTGGAAGAGATGCAAGCCAAACTAGTTGAGGCACAAGCTCAAGTTCCATTGGCGATGGCTGAAGCATTCAAAAATGGTAATCTTGGTGTGATGGATTATTATCGTATGAAAAATGTGGAGGCAGATACCGGAATGAGAGATAGTATTTCCAAAGGCTCCAAACAGGAAGATAATATTTAGAAGCTTTTCATTATGCCAGATTTGCCCATAGACACTCTGCTAATTATCGGGCTAGTCATCGCATCTTTTGTTGGAAAAATCTTCCAAAAAAAACAAGACCAACCATCCTCCTCAAATAAGCCTCAAAGCAGTCCTACAACAGGAGATTCAAAACCAAAATTAGGAGATATTTTAAAAGAAGTCTGGGCACGTGCAAACCAATCAGATGAACCTATTCCTGAATTTTCCAATTCAAGTAAGCCTCCTCCAATTTCTGGTGAATTACAGGAAAAAGTTATGGAAATTAAGGAAGAAACGATTTCTCCTAAAACAACCATACCTCTAAAGTCCTTGGTAAATAAGGATACGATATATCAAAATGAAGAAATTGAAATTCATTTTGGAATTAAAGAAGAATTACGATCAGGTCCTGATAGCCTTAAAAAGGCTATAGTGCTAAAAGAGATTTTAGATAAACCTGTATCGCTCAGGACATCTCCTTTTTAGATCCAGTTTGATTTTCTGTACTTGATATAACTGGTAAGCTTTTCTTTACCGCCATACTGAGTTCAAGTTCCTTTTGCATACACTTTGTGTTCCATTTGCATGTACTAGGAAACTCGCAGGTGCTTTTCGTACATGCTTCCTTGTAATCTTTATCTTTGGAAACTGTTTTCACTCGTATTTGCCTTTTTTTGCCACTAAATTGGTCTATTGGCAATGCAGAAGCCTAGGACTACTAGATCATTAGTAAGCGAAGACGAGCGAGTCCGTTATGTCGAAGGTTCAACCTGCTTAACTATTTGGTATGATCAAGTTAAGGATATTATCGCTTTTGAAGTGATTTTTGGCTTAATCGTTGATGAGTGGGCTTTTTTGTACCACCGAAAGGGAACCTCTAGGTATTGCAAAGTAGATGATGGTGAGAGCCGTATCGGTCGACCTCAAAAACAAGCCATGTCTGGATTATATGACTTACCAAGCTCAAGAGTGGAAGAGTTCTTCCATTTCGATGGTAAATTACCTGATAAAGATAAGAGTTTTATCTTGAACAAAATGAAAGAAAAAAGAGTCAAATAGTATATTGACCAAAAAGTTCATCTCCTTAAAAAGATATTTGTGTTTCGCCGATTTAAATTACCATTTATTTTAATCAAAGCTGTATTTATTTACTGTTCATTTTCATTACATGCATCTGAAATTAGCATTGAGCGTGAAAATGGTAAGCTGATTATTAAAGCTGGAGATGATTTGTTTACTCAATATATTTACAAAGACGATAAACGGTCTAAACCAGTTTTATATCCAGTAATAGGACCATTCGGAAAGAAGATGACTCGTTCATTTCCTTTTGAAGATAAAATTGAAATTGAAGATAAAGATCACCCTCACCATTCTTCTTTATGGTATACCCACGGGAATGTAAACGGTGTAGATTTTTGGACGACTGGACAGGGAAAGGGTAAGATTATCCACCAAGAGTTTTTAGAAATAAATGCTAATTCTTTTACAGCGTCTAATTTATGGAAAGATAGTCATGGAAAGATGATTTGTCAGGATAGGAGGAAAATAAGTTTCTTTGAATTTAATCAGAACGAAAGGGCTATTGATGTTGAGATAACTTTACTTGCGAAAGCAGGTGACTTGACATTTGGAGATACGAAGGAAGGAAGTATGGGCATACGGATGGCTCCTGAGTTTCGTTTAAGGGGGAAGGTCGCTCGCGGATCTTCCATCAATAGTGAAGGAGATATAGGTAAGGCAATTTGGGGAAAAAGAGCTTCATGGATTTCTTATTGGGTGCCTTTCGAGCAGAAAAATCTAGCAATATCTATATTTGATCACCCATCGAATCCTCGGCATCCGACTTGGTGGCATGCACGTGATTATGGGCTCGTTGCAGCAAATCCATTTGGACAACATGATTTTGAGTCAAAACCGATAAATTCTGGAAATATAATGATCAAATCTGGCGAGGATTTAAAATTTTCATACAGATTTCTTTTTCATGTTACGGATCCAGGGACACCAGAGGTTTCTCGCAAGTATCTTGAATGGTCAAACAAGAAGTCTTAGATTTTTTGTACTCAATTGTTATGGCTGAGGTGGCTATTATTTAACCTGATCAGATGTATCTCTTCTAAATGAAAATGCTTTTTTTTCGGATTTGACGGGTAATAATTCTTTTTCTGGTAGACGATCTTTATTTTTGGCAATGTCGAACCATTCATTTGCCATTTCTTCAACCTTTTCCGGGTATCGTTTTGATAAGTCATTAAGCTCGGTTCTATCCTTGTCTAGGTTGTAAAGTTCCCATTGTCCTTTTTTTGCAGAAACAAGCTTCCATTCACCTTTCCTGAGTGCTCTGTCTGTACCAAAATGAAAATACAGCGAACCATGTCCCTTTCGTTGAGCGGTATTAAAAATGGGTACTAGCGATCTGCCTTCTAAGGGTTCAATAAGCCGATTTCCCACTTGTTTGGGATATGTGGCACGCCCGAGCTCGAGGAAGGTTGCCATAATATCAATTAAGTGGGCTGGTTCTCTATAAATACTTCCAGGTTTGATTTTTATACCAATAGGCCAATGGGCGATTAATGGTGAGGAAATTCCGCCTTCATGCTGGTTTTGTTTATATAATCTGAATGGAGTGTTACTTGCCTGAGCCCAGGAAGCATCATATGTCCAATAAGATTCTGGATCCCACGGTTTAAGGTTTCGTCCCTTGGTTCGTTCAAAAGGGCATCCACCATTATCTGCACAAAACAGAAAAAGAGTATCATTAAGCACGCCTCTCCTGTTTAAATCTTCAATGACTCGACCGATATTCTGATCAATTAAATCAATCATCGCTGCGAAAACCTCCATTCTAGCTGCTTCCCATTCCTTTTCAGATTGCTTAATGGATTTCCAGGAGGGGACATGTTTCGCCCTAGGTGAAAGTTTGAAATGTGTTGGAATCAAACCTGACTCAATTTGTTTTTTATACCTTTGCTGCCTAAGCTTATCCCAACCAAGGTCGTAAAACCCATCATATTTTAAAATGTCTTGCTTGTGGGCCTGCAGTGGATAATGAGGAGCGTTATACGCTACATACAGAAAAAATGGATCTGAAGTCTTTCCTACATTTCCTTCATTTATAAAATCAAGGGCGAAATCCGTAATGGCATGAGTGGTATAGAATGGATTACCGTTTAACACTTTAGGAACTTTCCATGGTGAACCATTTAAGCGGAAGCTATTGTCTCCGGTAAAAAAATTGGTGGCACCTGATAGATGTCCCCAGTACTTATCAAAACCAAAATCTGTTGGTTGCCCCGTTTAAGTGCCATTTACCGGACATCCAGGTAGAATACCCTTCAGGCTTAAGTACTTCAGCAATGGTTGCACCCCTAGATAGAGAAGAGCTACCTGCTTGATCACAGTATAGTCCTGTTAAAAGAGATACACGAGAAGAGTGACACTTGCCCGTGTTATAAAACTGCGAAAATCGTAAACCATTATTAGCGAGCCGATCCAGATTGGGAGTATCAATCTCTGATCCATAGCAACCCAAGTCAGAGAAACCTAGGTCATCAGCTATAATTAATACGATGTTTGGCCTCTTTGAAAAGGAAAATTGATTAACCAGAAAAAACCCTAGAAAAAAGATGATGTGTGATCGAAATATATATAAATTATGAGTAAAGTGATTGTTCATTTGGATTGAAGTCTCGATTTATATTCAGGACGTAATTTCCACTGTTTAAAATATTTCTTGTAAGATTTAATTTCAGTCCAGAATGTCCTTGGTGGCTGCTGATTTACTTTGTTTTCTGGATAATCATATCCATTTATACTCTTCTCAATTGAGAGGTGAGCATCTGATAAATATTTATTTAAATATTGAAAGATTTGGGTGTTTTCACCGATGAGGTTTTGCTTTTCCGCTTTGTCTTTTTGTAGATTATATAATTCAAAGTTTTTTCCAATTTTAGACGGAAAACTAATTAGTTTCCAATTGTTATCAATTACAGCCATTCGTTTGCGACTGCTGAAAATTAACGGTTTCGCCCGTTTAAATTTCTCAGTTTTAAATAAATGTACCAGACTTTCACCGTCCTGTGGTTTTAATGACGAATTTTCAGGTAATTTTACAATTTCTGATAGAGTTGGAAAAATATCAACCGCTCCACTGGGGTATTCAGTACTCCTTGGCGTAGTTATGCCATTTGGCCATTCAATAATCGAAGGTACTCGAATCCCTCCTTCATACAGACTGCCTTTGTAATCTCTCAAATTTGAGTTTGCAGGAGGATCTATTTTCGGAAGGCCCCCATTGTCACTCATAAACCAAAGCAGGGTGTTTTCTTGTACGGACAATTTGCTTAATCCTTTTCTTAATGAACCAATACTTCGATCCATTGCTTTAAGTTCTGCATAATGCCCTTTTGAGTTTTCATCGAGTTCTATAAAATCATCTTGGTCATTCTTAAGTGATATGAATGGACTATGTGGTGTGCCGTACCATATAACACAGAAAAACGGAACCTGGGTTTTAGCTTTTTCTGAGATAAATAAAAGTGCTTGTTCAACAACTACTTCAGAAGAGTCACCTTTAAATTCTTCGAATTTGCCATTTCTACTCAGAACGGGATTCAGATCAAAAAAGTTTGTCGTTGAGACCCAGTGATCAAAACCAAAATGGTGAGGTCCATTTGGGTAGTCTTTATCGACAGGTACTCCAGGTCCGCGCAGACCGTTTAAATGCCATTTCCCAAAATGCCCTGTCGCATATCCTGCACTTTTTAATGACTGGGATATTGTTTTTTCCTGCAAACGTAACGCATAACCATGATCAAAAACCCCAGTGCGGTCATGCGTTCGACCAGTTAATACAGTCGCCCTGGTTGGAGAACAAACAGGACCACCTGCATAAAATCGTTTAAAAGTAAGACCATTATCAGACATATCGTCCAAATGAGGCGTTTTTAAAATTGGATGATTCATGTAACCCGTTTGCCCCCATCCTTGATCATCCGTCATGATGAGAATGATGTTCGGTTTAGAAAATAAAACTACGTTTATCGGAAGAATAAAAAGAAATAAAATAAAAATGAAAGTCTTTTTATTTAACATGTAAAATGCCTTTCATAATAGTCCAATGACCAGGAAATGTACATAAGTAGGGATACTCACCAGTTTTACTTGGGGCCTTGAACCTGAGTACTTCTTTTTCATCCTGTTTTAGCATTTTTGTATGTACAATAATTTTACCACTCCCAGGGATGAATTCTCCTTTTTTAGCTGCACTTGGATCACTTGCCATATTATTAGCGGCGAGACCTATTTCTTCAAGTGAATTTGGTTCCACAAGTACAAAATTGTGTGGAGTTACATCTGGATTAAAAAATTGAAGCTTAATGGGTTGATTTTTCTTAGCGGATATCGTTTCAACATCAAAAAGCATTCTTTCTTTTAAACACTTAATTTTAATTTCTAAAAGATTCCTATGCTTGTCAAATTTAGCGTTACGTTTTGAGATCTCTATGTCCTTTTCTATTTTTCTACCCTTAAAAAACAGTGATTCAATTTCAGGATGTTCTTCAGCGACTAAATCAGGATTCCAAAACTTTTGCATTGGCTTTGAACCCAATGAAGTAGTGATTGCGTAAGTTAGGTGTTTTTCATGCGGTAGACTTATCATTTGCTTTAAAACTTGAAAGGCATCTTTTGTTCCGATGTAGGTGCATGCTATCGCAGTCTCCAATCTCACTAGGCCGTTTTTGTCGTTTGCAGCCTTTTGTAGTAGCTCTTTGCCATTTTTAGCATAGGCGTACCAATGCCTCAGTTGTTTCGCTGCTGCTGCCCGAGCGTTGTGATTTTTTGAATTTAACAGTCTTTCAAGTAGCCCAATGTTTACAAGTTCTAAATTTCTGTAGGCCCACATCCCTTCTACTTGATGGTTTATGTATCTTGAGTCTTTTCCATCTAACTCCGAAATCCATTGATCAAGAATGCTTTTAGCTTCCATAGGGTTTTTCTCTCGTAATTCCCTTTTGGCCCAGTAGCGGTAGCGGTATTCTTTTCTTTTTAAAAGGTCTAAGAGTTCTTTTATGGAAGAACCATAAATTTTTGGAGCCTCTACAGACTTCGCATCTTTGGGTATAATCCTCCATATCCTTCCAGATACGCGGTCTCTTCGTTCATCACGGAGTGAGTATTGGGCGTGTCCCTTAACTGGATTGTACCAGTCGCACACATACATTCCTCCTGACGGACCAAATCTTAGGTCCACGGGTATAAAACTTAGATTTCTCGAAAAAATTATGTCTGATACATATTTTTCCTCATATCCATATTCGTATTGATTCCAATTCAATAATTCTACTCGGTTTGTTGGCTTGTAACGAACTTTAACCATCATACCTTGGAGTTCCTTTGGCCAATTTGGAAAGTCTATAAATTCCTGACCGCAAACTCCAGAATATGCCTGCATCCCAGACGGTTTTGGGTGTTGCTTAGGGTATGGAGGGTCAAGTGCATGATGTGCAGAGGCAAAAATTGGGTAACTTGCAACATGGTTTCCCCATTCATCAAAGGTAACACCCCATGGGTTTGTACTGGGGTGGCTACCAAACGAAGTAAGCCTGTGCAGCTTTGGCTCCCATGCGAACCAACCGCTATTTTTTTGTCTTACGGGTCCATATGGAGTTTCTACTTGAGTGTGATGAAAAATGGACTCTCGGAAGATCATGTCCCCATCTGGAGTCCACGCAAAGTCATGAAGTGCATGATGAGAGTCTTCACAACCAAACCCTGTTAATGGAATTTCTCTTAAGTCTGCCTTACCGTCCCCATTTGTATCCTTGAGAAATGTGAGGTTAGGCTCTTCGGATACATAAACTCCTCCATTTCCAAATTCAAATGAAAGAGGAATGTTTAGACCTTCTGCCCAGACTGAGCATTTATCTGCCTTACCGTCTTTATCTAAGTCCTCTAAAATGACTATTTTATCATTGGGCGACTTTCCGGGATAAACATGAGGATAAGTCGTCGAACAACTTACCCACATCCTCCCCTGTGAATCCCAGCGCATTTGTATCGGGCAGGCAATTTCAGGAAATTCTTCCTCGCTTGCAAATAGTGAGACCTCAAAACGAGGATCCACTTCAAACGATTTAAGTTCATCTTTTGGAGACATCCATTGGTTGGCACCTCTGCTCTGTTGGGTGCTCGGCAGGGTCGGCACATTTGAATCATCAATAATAGGACTTGGGTTTTCTCCTTGGACTAACCGATGAATTCGCTGATCACGATTGGCCGTCATGAGGTCAAAATTCTTCATAGCAGGGAGAAAGTCGAGATACCCATATCTGCCCCGCCGCCCGCCTGTGTAATAAAAAGTGTTTAGCGGTCTATATCGATAAAAGTGTTGGGTATTTTTTTCGATAACGGCCGCTCTTACATCTTCATTGAGAGAAGGTGCATCCGCCCCAATCAAAGATTGATATAGAATCTTAGCGAGCTTCTGGTAACCCTTTTCATTTAAGTGACAGCCGTTAATTGTAATCTTTTCCTTGGATCCCTCCATGAGCTGAGCTGTGGGAAGAGTACAATCAATAAACCCAACTCCTTCACTGGCACAGATTTCTTTCATCGCTTTAGAGTATGCAAATATTTTTTTATTGTTTTGTGTTCCGGCCATTACTCCCCGTGTGTCTTCATTTGCTATCGGTGAAACAATAACCACTTGAGGGGCAATTGAGCCATTGTAAGCAGCTGACTTTAAGGTTGTTAGATAAGATTTTAAGCGGGTTTTAAAATCTGGTATTTTGTTAATTCCGGCAAAAGATTCATTGAAACCAAAGGCAGCAATGATCAGATCGGCTTTCACCTCAGTGAGATGCTGATTGGCATTAGCAAAATTATCCGGCCTTGGTTGCAGATCGATCTCATCTGCAGACCATGCTAAGTTGCGAACGATCAAATTGTGATTGGGGTGTCCTTGTTGAAGAAGTGCTTCAAAGTGACCAAAATTTCTCATTCGGTCAAAAAGGGTGTTACCAATTAGTGCAATGCGAGTCTTTGGCTTTACCTTAAGAGGAAGCTCGGTCTTTACAGGCTCTGCGAGTTTGGCTTTGGCAGCATTTTGGGCAAACATTGCATACTTCTGAAAATCTTCATTTTCTGCCAAGGACGAATAGTTTGAAAAAACGATGAGAAATAAGAAAAAAATAGTTCTAGTCAGACGGGCGGAATTGTTGGTAAATTTCATGAGTTTCACATTTTATTCTTGGTAATAGAAAGATGCTTCTTGCGAGGGTAAAAGTAGAGATTTTATAATTTTCTTTTTTTAATTAGTCAGATCTTGCAAACAACTAATGATTGAAAATGCACGAATTGTTAGCACAAAAATTACTTTTATCCTTCTTTTTAGGTTTACGAATCAAGGATTACATGTCTGATGAACTAAATGATATGTAAAAAGTTTTTCATCGTACTTTGTAGTTTGTTTATCATTTATGGTTTGAGTGCCCTGCCCTTTGGAGAAAAACCAAACATAGTTTTGGTTATAACTGATGATCAAGGCTATGGTCCAGTTGGCAAACATGGTCACCCTTGGATTAAAACCCCCAACCTAGACAAATTACACGGCCAAAGCATTAGATTCGAGAGATTTTTGGTCAGTCCCACTTGCTCTCCCACTCGTGCAGCACTGATGTCAGGCAGGCACCCAATGAAGAATGGCATTACCCACACTATTCTTGAACGTGAGAGGATGGCTCTAAGCACGGTAACTTTGCCCCAGGTTTTAGCTAAGGCAGGATATTCATCTGGTATATTCGGAAAATGGCATTTAGGAGACGAGGAACCATATCAGCCTCACAAGAGAGGGTTTGATGAAGCTTTTATTCACGGAGCTGGAGGGATTGGCCAAAAATTTAATTGTTCCTGTGCAGATGTTCCTGGAAATAAATATTTCGACCCAGTGATTCGGCATAATGGTTCATTTGTTAAAGCGAACGGTTACTGTACTGATTTGTTTTTTACTGCGGGCATGGGCTGGATTAAAGATATGAAGGTAAAAAGAAAGCCTTTCTTTGCATATATATCGACCAATGCTCCTCACGGACCTTTCATTGCTCCCCCAAAAAATGCCAAAAAGTTTACTGATCTTGGTTTTTCTGAAAGAAATGCAGGTTTTTATGGAATGATCGAGAATATTGATGAAAACATGGGTCGCCTTATGGAAAAACTAGATCAATGGGATCTTAGCAGAAATACTATACTTATCTTCATGTCTGACAATGGTTCAGTAGGAGGAATGGTTCGAGAAGGCTCAAAACTTGGAATCAGTAAGGACGGAAAGCCCATGGAAGGTTTTAACGCAGGGATGAAAGGTGCAAAGGCCTCTGCAGATGAAGGTGGTGTCCGGGTCCCCTTTTTCATCCGGTGGCCTGGTAAATTCTCGTCGGGAAAGGCTGTAGAAAGAATTTCAGCCCACATTGACCTTTTGCCAACACTCGCGGATATTGCGGGGATTGATCAATTGCCAAAGGGCCAAGTCGAGGGACGAAGCCTTGTTCCTTTACTCAATAACCCTCAGATAAAGTGGAAAGACCGCTATCTTTTTACACAAGGAGCACGCTGGAAGACTGGTGCTGAGCCAACAGATCATATGTGGAAGCGTTTTGCTGTCAGAAATGAGCGTTACCGACTTGTGGAGAACATGCTTTACGACATGAAGAAAGATCCCTCTCAACTTTTGGATATTGCAGAGAAAAACCCAAAAGTGGTACAAGAGATGCGTTCTGCATATGAAAAATTTTGGAAGGAAACTCGACCGCTTATGGTGAATGAAGATGTTCCTATGTCCCCTACCCAGCCCTACCACCTACTCTATGCCAAGCAGTTAAAGAATGGTGGTATTCCGAATTGGCGTGAACCAAGTTTGTAATTTTTCCTATAAATTAGTTTAACTTAGTCTGCTAGGATAATTGCTTGCATGCTAGGGCGGTGGGTGATACAACAAAACGCTTTTTTACCCCGTACAAGCTATGTCTGAATTAAGTGATCTTACCTTAAAATTTTCATCTCGTGAAAAAACTGGTTCCAGTGCCAGTAACCAAGTTCGTGCTCAAGGCAGAATCCCTGCAGTCTTATACAGCAAAGAAATGAATCGTTCTCTTTCCGTTGAAGACAAGGAGATGCGTATTCTTCTTCGCAAGGCATCTGGGACATCCTCGCTCATGAGACTCATTGGCGAAGAAGGAGAAGACGAACTCGTACTTATTAAAGAGCTTCAGCAAGATAAGATTAGAGATCGAATCCTGCACATCGATTTTGTTCAAGTAAAACGAGGCGAGGATCTTCAGACATCTGTACCTCTCAGTGTTATCGGGGAAGCGGAAGGTGTAAAAGTCGAAGGAGGTATCTTAGAAGTTCTTGCTAATGATATTGAAATTCGTTGCCGTCCTAGCAAGTTGCCTTCCTTGATAGAACTCAACATTAATGATCTAGGTTTAGGTGGAAATCTTCAAATCAAAGATTTACCAAAGCTTGATGGCGTTGAATATATAGCTTCAGATGACATCATACTAGTATCTTGTGTAGGTAGTGCTAGTGGACGATCTGGCTCAGATGATGAAGAGTCCGCGGAGCTAGATTCTTCTGAAGATTCAGAATCTACAGAAGGCAGTTCTGGAGACAAAGAATCCACTGAATAATTCGTTTGATATGTCTTGTGTCTTGCGTTGCTATAATTGGGTTAGGAAATCCCGGAAGTAGATACTCCAAGACACGACACAATCTCGGTTTTTGGTTTTTAGATAATTTAGCAAAATCACACGGTATTACTTTTCAGTCGAAATCTAAATTTAACTCCGATATTTCCAAGTTCACTCATAACGACCGCTCATATATGTTAGTAAAGCCTCTCACTTTTATGAATCAAAGCGGAAAATATTTACGTTCATTACTTAGTAACAATTCTTGCGATTTGGATAAATCGATCTTGGTTCACGACGAATTAACTCTGCCAATAGGTCAAATGAAAATTTCTACAGGAAAAAGTGCTGGGGGGCACAATGGAGTGAAAAGTATTTTTGATACTCTTGGTAACTCTCTTTGCCGTTTACGTTTAGGAATCGGACAAAAAGAAAACCCAGACATGGCTTTGTCTGATTATGTACTTACAACCTTCAAACAATCTGAAGGTCAACTTCTAGAATCTCGCTCTAAACATTTTTTAAACGCCCTAAAATCAATACTTGATGATGGTGTTGAGCAGGCGATGAATATTTACAATCAACCAATCAAGCAGTAATTTTTAACTATGAAAAATAATTATCTAGCAACAATAGTATTCGATCCAAAGGGTTCGGATGGTTCAACAGATGAGATGATACCTAAGCTGAGCGAAATTATTGGCAGCGTTGAAGGTGAAGTCCAAAAGGTCGAAAATAAAGGTTCGCACGATTTTGCATATCCTCAGAGAGGAAAGTTGAGTACTGGAGTTTATCTTCAGTTTGAGATTTCTGGTGATACAGAGATGCCTACTCGACTTAAAGAAAAGCTCAGACTTGAGAAAAAGGTTGATCGAGTACTTGTTGAGCGCAAGTAATATTGTATGGCTTCATTAAACAAAGTTATGCTTATCGGGAACCTAACGAGGGATCCCGATGTTCGAATGCTATCGAACGGTCGCCCTGTTTGTAATTTTGGTTTGGCACTGAATCGTAATTATAAAGATTCAGAAGGTAATCGAAAAGAAGAGGTTACTTTTGTTGATGTTGAGTGCTACGGTCCAAGAGCAGAAGCCGTTGGCAGGTTCTTTACCAAGGGCAGATCGATTTTTGTTGAGGGTAGGTTAAAGTTAGATCAATGGGAATCAAAAGAAGGTGAAAAACGCAGTGCAATTCGCGTAGTTTTGGACAATTTTGAATTTGTAGATTCCAAGCAAGAATCAGCAAATGCTCCTATTCAAAACCAGTCAACGCCCTCCAATAAATCAGATACACCTTCAAATACTAATCCTGCACCCTCCAATGATTCTAGTGTTTCAAGCACAAATCCAGATCCCGATTTAGACGAGGATGTTCCGTTCTAATTTTACTTTTATTTTACCCCTATATTATTATGCCTAATTCAGAAATTTTACTCGTAGAACCAGTTGATAATCTTGGTTCAGAAGGTGATATCGTTAAAGTCCGTCCGGGATATGCTCGGAATTTTTTATTTCCAAAGAAGAAGGCTCTCCCTTTAAATCAGGCAAATAAGAAAAGATTAGACGCATTAAAAGTTGCTCGTGCTGCTAGAGAAGCAGACGAAATTCAAGGTGCACAGGAAATCGCTAGCAAACTCAATGATGTTTCTGTTGCTGTTGCTGTCAAAACCGGGTCCGGAGGGAAGCTTTTTGGCTCTGTGACTGCACTTCAACTTTTAGAGAAACTAGATGAAAAAGGATTCAAGCTTGATAAGAAACATTTGGTCAAATTTGTGCCTATTAAGGAGTTGGGTCAGACTGTTGTTACTTGCCAGCTACTTAAAGATGTAACTGCTCAATTTAAGGTAGAGGTTGTCTCTGAAAATCCCATCGAAGAGGAATCCAAAGAGTGAACTTTTTGAGGCGAACAAATTTGCCTTAGCCTTCTTTTTTGACTTCAGATAAATATTCTAGCTTGCCTACTTCAGGTACGACTAAACTAGGGCCTTCCCCCTCCCCGACCCAAACTCTCCCGGGTCGACCTCTTCCTAATAGCTTAGATGCAGAGCAGGGTTTAATTGCTGCTTGTATATTAGACAGCTCGGGTGAAGTGATTGGCCGCTGTATGGAACAAGCAATAAGTTCAGATCATTTTTATGATCAGTCTCATCAGCTAATTTTCGATGCTTTGCTTGCTCTACATAAGGAAAACTTAGAAGCAGACGAAATTTTACTCTCTGATAAATTATCAGATTTAGGAAATTTAGATCGAGTTGGTGGTCGTGAATTTATCATCCAACTAACCTCACGTATAGAGACTATAGCCCATGCCCCATTCTGGCTGGATATTGTTAAGCAGAAAGCAATCCTCAGGAAATGTATTTATGTAGCTTTCGAAATTATTGATGACGCCAATCAATTGCAGGGCAATATTGATGATTTTCTTTCAGGAATAGAGCAGAGAGTATGTGCTCTAGGGGACCAAAGCAATGTACGATCTTCAGTTCCTTTTCGTGAACCCGTTAATCATGCAATGGAACAAATCCAACGGATGCTTTCTCACGAAGAAATGGACGGTTTGCTCACGGGTTACAAGGAACTTGATAACCTTACAAATGGTTTTAAGCCAGGGGAGATGATTGTCTTAGCTGCAAGGCCTTCCGTTGGTAAGACTAGTTTAGCTATGAATTTTGTTGAGAACATTGTTTTCTCCAAGCGTTATGAAAATAACGCTAAGAACATTTTGGTATACAGTCTAGAAATGAGTGCTACATCCCTTGCTATGAGGATGATTTGTGGTAGAGCGAGGGTCAATATGAATGACCTTAGAAGAGGCTTTGTGAGAAAAGATTATGCGGAGAAGCTCAATAACATAAGCAAAGAATTTCAGAAAGCATCTCTTTGGGTGGATGATACAAGCGGTTTGAGCATCAATCAAATTAGAGCGAAGGCTAGAAGATTAAAAATGAGAAACCATCTTCATTTAATTGTGGTTGATTATCTTCAATTGATTTCTGGTGATGCAAAAGCGATGTCTAGGGAAAATCAGATCTCTGATATTTCCAGAGGCTTGAAGGCTATGGCTAAGGAACTGGATGTTCCTGTTATAGTTCTCAGCCAATTGAATCGTGATTCAGAAAAAGAAAGGAGAGACCCCCGACTATCTGATCTCAGAGAATCTGGTGCGATTGAGCAGGATGCTGATGTCGTGATACTTTTAGGAAAACATCAAAAGGGAGTTGATATTCGTGAATCTGATCAAAATGCAGATGGGGAAAGTCAAGGGGAAGACTATGAGCCAATAAAATTGTTGCTTGCGAAGCAAAGAAATGGTCCAACAGGAAATGTTGATCTTGCTTTCCGCAGGAAATATACGAGATTTGAAATTTTACAAGGTGAGCCACGCTTAAATTAAAAGAATGAGATTTCTAAGAAGCATTTTTCCCTATTCCTTTTTTCTATTAGGACTTGCCTTTTTGTGGGCACAAGTCTCACCAGAAGGAAAGAAAATTTCTGAAATAGATATTCAACTAATCGGTGCGAAAACATTAGGTGAATCATTTATCTTGCAGAACCTGCAGATTGAAGAAGGTATTCCTTACGAAGCCACAGCCATTGATAAATCCATTCGTAATTTGATAGCTACTGGTTCGGTTGAAGATGTGAGAGTCTTTATTGATTCTGATAAAAGCAATGACGATAAAGTTGCATTAATTTTTAAGGTTTGGACAAAATCAAGAATTGGGAAAATCATTTTTGAAGGAAATAAAAAACTTTCGGATAAAAAATTAGAAAAGACCGTTACTCTCAATGAGGGAGACCTTCTAGACGAATCAACGCTCAAAGAAGATCAGAATTTAATTTCGGATAAATACCTAGAAAAAGGATACTGGAATTCTACAGTCGATACTCAAATAGATCGAGGAGATGGTAAGCAACCTGTCTCTGTTATTTATAAAATTGTAGAAGGAGAGAAGAGAACTATTTCCAAGATTCTTTTCACTGGCATAAAATCCCTGGAATCCAAGAGACTATTAAAGGAAATGGAAACCGCACCTTGGCGGTTTTGGCGATTTTGGTCAAAACGGTCTAAGTATAGACCTGAAATTTTAGAGGATGATATAGAAAAACTTAGAGAAGCCTATCGCAATGAAGGGTTTTTAGATATCAAAATCGAACAGTCTTCAGTCAAAGTTAATCCGGTTGGGAAATCAGATATCGAGCTTGTTATTGGTATAGATGAAGGCAAGAGGTCATTTTTTGGAAAACAATCTATAGTTGGAAACGTAGCAATCAGTTTAGAAGAGTTAATTAATGGTTCAGGTAGAGATGGTGAGCCAAAGGTTGAAACAGGTGAGCCTTATTCCCCTTTACTACTTAATGAAGAGAGAAATCGATTGCGGAAAAAGTATGGTGAAAAAGGGTATTTGGATGCCCGGGTTCGGGCAGTGCGGACTCCTAATCTGGCAACTAATCAGATTGATCTAAGATTTGAAATTACTGAGAATAATAAATTTACAGTAAATTCGATAAAAGTCCGGGGTAATGAGAAAACAAGGACGATTGCGATCATCCGAGAACTCGCTCTGGCTCCAGGAGAAACTTTCGATCTGTTGAGAATGGAAACGAGTGAGGCTCGTTTGAGAAATACTAGATTTTTTGAAAAAGTCACCCTTGATGATGAACCTATTGCATCACAGGACCCAGAACTTCAAAGTACGCGCAGAAACCTAGTTGTGGATGTTAAAGAAGGAAGAACCGGGCATGTTTCATTTGGTGTAGGTTTCAGTACCTTGGAAAAAGCAATGATGTTCGCCGAGTTCAGGCAAGGTAATTTTGATATTATGAGGTGGAGGAGTCCTCATCGCTTGCAGGGGGATGGACAAAAATTTCGACTCCGACTGAAGCTTGGATCTCGAAGCAATGAAGCAAGGTTGGCGATTGAAGAGCCTTGGTTTTTGAATCGTAGAATAGCTGCGGGTTTTGAAGTTTTTCGTGAAAAATCTGATTACTATAGTTCTTATTATGACGAGATGAGAGCAGGGTTTGAAATATATTTTCGAAAACGGTTATTTGAGCTCGTAGAAGGTAGAGCGTTTTACAGTTATGAAGATGTTTTGATTGATGATATAGATTCAAATACACCGCTTTTTATTCGGCAAAACGCCATAAATAATGAAATTGAACAAAAAATTTCTAAAGTTGGTTTGACATTAAGCCGAGATACACGCGATAGCATTCTTTTCCCATCCGAAGGTAGCATTATATCTTTCAGGAAAGAGTTTGCTGGTGGCATATTTGGAGGTGATGCCGAGTATGGACGACTAGAGTTACAGGGTGCTAGATTTTTCCAGACATTTGATCCTATGGAGCAAGTTCTTTCTGTATCTGGACGTACCGGTACCCTTGGCCGTTTCGACGGCGAAGATGCCAATGTGCCGTTTTTCGAGAAGTTTTTCTTAGGAGGTCCTTACAACCTACGTGGATGGGATTATCGGGATGCAGGTATAGATCCTGCAATTAATGAGCCTGAAGGTGGAAATTCTTATTCCTATGCAAGTTTAGAATATACATTCAAGATAGCCGATCCCCTGCGTTTAGCTCTTTTTTATGATGGTGGGTTTTTAAGATATGGGGATTTCAAAATGACTCCAGGAAATGCTCATGAAGGGTGGCATGATAATTGGGGCCTTGGGGTCAGGATAATGGTTATGGGCATGCCTCTGCGGCTTGATTTGGGCTTTCCGATTACTGATCCATCCGGTACAGGAGGCTCGCCTCAGTTCCATTTTTCTGGTGGATCGAGATTTTAAACTTTTTATTACTTATAACTCAGAACTAAAATTATTATGTACAGATTCCTTTCATTATTTCTATTAATTCTTCCTTGTGCAATATTTGCGCAAAAGGTTGCAGTAGTGGATGTCCAGCAAGTTTTTGATGGATATCAAAAAGTTAAAGATGCACGAGAAAGACTTGAAAAATCGAGCAAAATAGCAAAAGAGGAAATCGATATTTTTCGGGATGAATTGGGAAATATCGTTAAAGAACTTCGTGAAATGGAAGAAAAGTTAAAAAATCCAAATATTGATAGTTCGGCTCTTAAGGGTCAATACCAAGAGAAAGTAAAAAAGGCTCAGACCAAAAAAGATGATATGGTCGCCTATGAAAAAAGAGCTAGAGCCACCATTGCCCAACGGCAAAAAAATCTGCTCGTAGAGCATCTTGATGATATTCGTGGTGCTATCGAAAAAGTTTCCAATTCGAAAAAATTAGATCTTGTACTTAATTCTTCTGAGACTCAATTGGGGGTATTTTTTGCTTCGGAAAAATTAGATATTACTAAGGATGTAATATCTATATTAAATTCTCCTGAAGGTAAAAAATAAGACTTAATTCTAGGCTTTTGATTGTGTTTCATTAGTCATGGACTTGTCATTAGATTTAGACGCAATATTCGCAAAATTACCTGTTTATAAGGTTGAAGGTGAGACTGAATTAACTTCGATAAGTGGAATCGCTTCACTTAAAAATGCCAAAAGAGGAGACCTTTCCTTTCTTGCTAATCCAAAGTATAAAGCTGAGGTAGAGCATACCAATGCCAGTTTTGTCCTTTTGCCTGATGATTATACTGAAAGCAAAAGTAAACCTGGCCAATTATATATAAAGACCCCTAAGCCTTCTTGGGCACTGGCTAAAATTTGTCGTTTAATTTTCGGGCAATTATTCTCGCATAATCAGAAAGGTGTTCATCCATCTGCATGGATCCACGAGAGTGCCACTCTCAATGAGGGTGTATCCGTAGGTCCTTTCTGCTATGTGGGTCCAGGGGCAAGAATAGGGGAAAATACGCAATTAGGATCGCATTGCCATGTGGGGGAAAATGTTTCGATTGGAGAAGATTGTATTTTATATCCTGGTGTTAAATTACTTGCTTTGTGCGAACTGAGAAATGGAGTTGTACTTAATGCAGGTGTAGTGGTTGGTTCCGAGGGTTATGGATTCGATCAGGTAGGGGGTTCTCATGAGAAAATTCCGCACTTAGGAAAAGTTATAATTGAAGAGGATGTGGAGATTGGGGCTAATTCTTGCATCGACAGAGCTAGGTTAGAGGAAACTAGAATAGGTGCTGGAACGAAAATAGACAATCTGGTTCAGATCGGTCATAATGTTCGCATTGGTAAAGGGTGCCTGTTGGTTGCTCAAGTGGGAATTGCTGGAAGTGTAGAATTCGAGGACGGAGTTATAGTTGGAGGACAAGCGGGTTTTGCGGGTCATTTAAAAGTTGGAAAAGGGGCCAGAATTGCTGGACAAGCCGGCATAACCAAAAATGTAGAACCAGGAGCATTTTTAAAAGGAAACCCAGCAGTTCCTGTTCAATTAGCACATAAGATATCAATTTTACAAAGAAAACTGCCAGATCTGTTCAAAAGGTTTGCCCAAGAGACAGACAAGAAGTAATTCCTTATAAATGGGAAAAACTTCCAGTATCAAAATATTTAGTGGAACCTCTAACTTACCTCTTGCCCAAGAGATCTGTTCATACTTAGGAGTATCATTGGGAGATGCCCTGGTGACGGCTTTTCCTGATAATGAAAGTTTCGTTAGGTTTAATGAAAACATTCGAGGAACAGATGTCTTCTTGGTTCAGTCAACTTCTTCTCCGGCTAATCATAATGTAATGGAATTATTGATTATGATAGATGCTGCGAGAAGAGCATCTGCTCATAGGGTGACTGCTGTTATTCCATTCTTTGGGTATGCGAGGCAGGATCGCAAAGATCAACCTAGGGTACCGATTACTTCCAAGTTGGTAGCAAATTTACTTGTTGCGGCAGGAGTTAATAGAATTCTGACAATGGATTTGCATGCACAGCAAATTCAAGGATTCTTTGATATACCAGTAGATCATCTATATGCGGCCCCTGTATTCTTTGACGAACTGCAAAGTAGGGATGTTAGCAATATGACTATATTCTCACCTGATGTGGGTGGTATGAAGATGGCGAATGCTTATTCTGAATTGCTTGGCTGTCCATTAGGCTTTGTTGCTAAGCGCAGAACTGGTGCTAGTACCGTGGAGGCAATGAATTTAGTAGGAGAAGTTGAGGATAGAGAAATTCTTCTGGTTGATGATATGACTGAAACAGCAGGGACTTTAACTGCAGCAGCAAAATTGTTGAAAGAAAGAGGTGCCCGAAAAGTTAGTGCAATTGTTAGTCATTGTGTTTTGAATGAAACGGGTCGAGAACGCTTGAAAAGCGGTTTACTTGACGAACTTATTACAACTAATTCGGTAGGATTGGAATATAGAGATCTTCCAATCCAGCAACTAAGTGTAGCCAGTTTGTTAGGTGAAGCGATTAGGCGTACGCACACAGATAGCAGCATTTCTAGTCTATTTAAGATAAAGGGCTTTTAATGTAAAGTTTGTGATCGATTGTAAACAAATCGACAGGGTATTTTCGCTTTAAACGATCATGAGTGCATGTATTAATGTTAAAATATTAAGTTTAACCCTATTTATTTTTGCAAGCAGCCAAATAGTCAGCGGACAGCTTAATATTAAGGTAGACGATCTGGAAATTGATCGCTCAAGTTTTGGCTTTACTCAATCGTATGCTCCAATTTTATCAAAATCGACCCCTGCAATTGTTTCGGTTACTACGCAACAATTTGTTAAAAGAGTTCTCCCTGGTGGTGGAAACCCAATTGAAGATTTCCTTCGCCGTTATTACGGATATCCAAGGCTTTATCAACCGCGGGTCGAAGAAGTACCTGTACCGGCGGGCATAGGTTCTGGGGTGATCGTTACTCCTGATGGGTATACAATAACTAATGCACACGTTATAACCGCAAATCAGAATACTGGTGATTTGGTAGAAGAAGTTCTTGTAAAAGTTTCGGATAAAGAAGAATACAAAGCTTCTATAGTTGGCTATGACAGATCAACGGATATTGCGGTTCTCAAGATAGATGCGGATCGTCCTCTTCCTTTTGTGACTTTATCAAATAGTGACAACCTAGAAGTCGGTGATGTTGTTTTTGCCGTGGGAAATCCATTGGGCATAGGAAAAACTGTTACCATGGGGATTATCTCTGCTACGATGAAGTCAGAATTGGGGGTCTTGGGAAAAGTTGGTTCATATGAGAATTTTATCCAAACAGATGCATCTATTAACCCAGGAAACTCCGGAGGAGCTCTCTTAGATGCAAAAGGAAGGCTTATTGGAATAAATACAGCAATTATTTCGCAGACACGATCCAGTATCGGGATCGGGTTAGCAATACCCGTAAACATGGCGAGGAAAGTTCTTACAGATTTTGTAGAAGGTGGGGAACTACGCAGAGGTTTTCTTGGTGTTGAATTGGGAGAGACTGAGCAAGCAGGTGGGGCTTTAATTACTAAGGTTATACCCGGAAGTGCGGCTTCTAGGGCAGGTTTACGTAAAAACGACTTAATTCTTATTGTAGGCGATAAAGAAGTGAATTCTGTCAATCAAAGCCGTGTTGCAATTTCTCAAACTGCACCTGGTACCAAGCTACCTCTCAAAATATTAAGATCGGGGGTTAAAATGACATTGTTTGTCACCCTTGGCTTAATGGGAGAGGACGGAAATAATCTGTTGCCAGGAGTTAGCTTAGAAGTTCTTAATAGTAAAAATCGCAAGAAATTCGGTATTCCTGCAGATTCAATTGGCGTAGTCGTTGCAGAATCTAGTGGAGAGCAAGATAACTTTAAGGAAGGTGTATTAATTGTTGAGATTAACGGTGCACCAGTTCGTTCTATCGATGACGTTAAGAGTAACCTCCAGAGAGGATTCAACAGATTCTATGTTTGGTACTTAGGGAAATACAGATTTGTGTCTTACAGAATACCTTAAAACCTTAGAGAAAATAAAAATACTATTTGGACGCAGTCCAGCCTAGGTTAATTTGAGGCCCCAACGAGCTTAATTGTCTAGAGACATTTCTAAGTTCGGCACCGATTCTTTCTAGTTCATTGTCCATATCGAGTCGTTTTGAGGTAAGTTTAGATAAAGCGTTTTCGAATTCAGTAGAAGCTTGGAATTTCCCTAATTTCGATCTGAAAGAAGCTCCATCTTTTACGAATTTTGATTTACATGTTTCACAGCAAAAGCCGATCTTCCTGCCTTCAAAGTTAGAAGTAATAATTTTGTCTGTATTTTTATTTGAAACAGGGCATTTTTCGTTAATCGGAGAAGCATCTGAAGTGTTTTTTGATACAGACGAGACTTCGTCTTCAAGGTTTGTAATTTCGCTGGAGTATTTGTTTGCTATCTTTCCTTTTTCAGTTTCAAGAGATCGTTTTTGATCAGATAAACTTGAATATAAACTTGGATCTATAAAGCTCTTCCTTAGCGAATCAGCCCCGTTCTCTGTAACATTGGTTTGCCAAAGAAAAACTTTTTCTAGTTTTTGGAGTTTTTGAAAGTTATTTATGGAGACATCTGAAATTTTAGTACCGTACATATTCAAGTATTTCAGATTAGTAAGTTTTGAGATTTTAATACTTGATTTATCGCCAAGATCGGTATTCTCAGCGTGAAGTCTTTCCAGTAAAAAAAGTTTAGAAATTAATTCCATACCGGAGTCTGTTACAGAAGTTCTAGCAAGATTGAGCCACACTAGTTGAGGAGCTAAAGGTAAAAGCATTTTGATGCTTTCATCATCAAAGGATTTACCTGTATATGACGCGTTTACATATAATGCATTAGTGTTTTGAGCAATAGGCATGACTAGTACACCTTTTGCTTTTAACTCTTCGACTATAACTTTATTAGCTGGTGCAACTTCCGGTAATTTTGGTATCAGCAATGCGGTGGCAGATAATTTTTTAACAGGCAGGTTTTTGAGAACATGTTCTGCCGCTTTTTTTCCAACATCATCAAGATCTTTGATGAGCATATCAAAAGATGCACCTAGTCTGATCCATGATTGGAGTACAGAAAGTTCTTGTGATGTAACCGGGTTGTAGTGAGATTCATCTTCCATCGGGGGCATAGCTTCCTCATCATCCTTTGGCAGAGTTATGCGAAATATTAATTCACTTTCGTCGATATCCCCTTTGACGATAATAGCACTACCGGCTCCTCGTCCGCCTTTGATTAATTCAGTTTTTGTGTGCATCCGTAGTTTACCTTTATCTTTGTCTTGCCCGTGGCAACTGACGCATTTGGCCTGGAGCACTGGATTCACAATCGCGTCATAAACTTTTCCCTGTAAAGTTTCTTCATTTGCTAAAGCAAAAAACGGAATGGCTAAACAACTGAACAGAGATATTATAAATGTAAGTATTTTCATGCTATGTTTGGGAATATTAGTATTTGGATTACCTTATAAAATTGTATTACATATGCAAGTGACCAGTTCTCCAAAAACCAAAATTTATGATCCAAGCAAAGAGCTCTGGTTCTTTCTATTATTCAACTGCGTGGGATTTACGGTTTGGCCTCTTATGGTCTACTATCTTTCTCGAGCAATAGGTATTACTTATTTTGTCGACTTAAGCTTAAGGACATGGGCCGAGGAAATAATTTACGGTCCCCTTGGCAGTTTTTCTCAATACACAATTTTAAGTGTTTTGTTTCTACTTCTACCCTATTTGTTGTTTTTATCACTGAGGATTCTTATCGAGCGCTTTCGGTAAATCATCTCGTCAATAAATTCTCTTGATACAAACAGAACTTGGAATATCGTCCACCGAGCTTAATCAGTTCAGCATGGCTTCCTTTCTCTACCAACTTTCCCCCTTCAAGAAATAATATTTGATCGGCATTCCTAATAGTGCTTAGACGATGGGCAATAATCAGGGTGGTTCTTCCTCTGACTAAATTTTCTAAAGCATTCTGAATGTAGCGTTCAGTTTCAACATCTACACTGGCTGTTGCTTCATCTAAAATAATAACAGGTGGATCCTTAAGCAGTGCTCTCGCCAAGGTAAGGCGCTGCTTTTCACCCATACTCAATCTTACTCCGCGCTCACCGATCACAGTGTTCTCTTTTAAGGGTAGTGCTTTGACAAAATCGAGTGCAGACGCCATTTCAAGTGATTTCCAAATTTCCTTATCCTCTGCTGTTGGTTTAGCTAGAAGAAGATTTTCACGAATCGAAGCATCAAAAAGAAAAGGATCCTGTGAAACTAGACCAATATTTTGCCTTAAGTAAGTAAGGTCTATTTTTCGAAGGTCCGTATTACCAATTGATATTTTCCCTGAAGTAACATCATAGTACCTAAGCAGAAGGTTTGCAGTTGTACTTTTCCCTGCACCGGTGGGGCCAACCAATGCCGTGGTTGAGCCTTCTGGAATAGAGAAAGATAAATCATTTATTATTGGCGTAGCTTCACCATAAGAAAACGATACTTTTTCAAAGTGAATTTTATTTATATTTCCGGGAAATGCTTTTGGTGTTTTATGATTAATGATTTCCACGGGTGTATCAAGTATTTCAAACACTCTTTCACCTGATGCTTTTCCTGCAGCGATTAGGTTATTGATCGAAACTAACTGCCTTACCGGTTCGTAAAACATGTTTGCGTAAAGTAAAAATGCGAAGAATTTTCCTGATGTAAAGGTAGGCTCAGTTTTTAATAAGTAAGCTCCCATACCAACAACCCCAAGTATGCCTAAAGAAGATAGAAAGCTAGCACCAGGCCCCTGGATTGACCAGCGATACATTGCTTCCAGCGAACGTTTCTCTAATTGTTTTCCAGTCGCATCAAACTTGGTTCTTTCTCTCGATTTGAGAGCAAATGCCTGAATAAGTCTATTTCCTTGAATATCTTCAACCAAAAGAGAGTTAAGTTCTCCGGAAGCCTCCCTGACTGCTTTCCAATTTCGTTTGGATATCTTAGCATAGTTAAATCCTAAAACCACAAGTATAGGCAGGGGAAGGAAAACTAAAAATGCCAACCTAGGTTCCTGTAAGAACATCATAGTCGTAACCCCACCTAGGGTGAGAAACGCGATTACTCCTTGTTCTGTACCATCTAAAATTGCTCGCTCTACATTTTGTACATCTTCTACTACTCGGGATGCGATTTCTCCGCTTTTACGACGATCATAAAAACTGATGGGTAAATCTAGTAATTTATCGTGAAGGTCTTTGCGGATTTTAAATATAACTTTCTGTTCTAACTTATTATTCGCGCGAATTCTTAAACAATTTAGGATCTCCTTCAAAAAAAACATTATTCCGATGGTAAGTATCCCTTGAAAAAGAAATTCATTACTAAATTTCTCTGAATCGAAAATCTCATCTAAAACTTCTTGAATTACAGTTGGAACAAAAACCGCAAGTGTAGTCATTAGGCATGCAAGGACCATAGTGGTTGCAAAAAGTAGCTTGTGTTCAAATATATACTTTGAAATACGACGAATAACTTGGTTTTTCTCTTTAGAATTCATATGGTTATCCTTATCAAACTCTAATCATAGATTTTTACAAACATGGATGAAAAAATAATACACGGGCCAACCGGTGAAAGTTGTTTAGACCTGCCTTCACCATATCAGGCACACAGTTGTGGGTTATTACATTTGCCTAGATTTTTGGCAAAAATAAGAAAACATCTTCAAGGTTCTTTACCCAAAAGTTATCAAAGGAATTTTACAAAAGGCTTTGATGGATTTTTATGCTTACACCTTGGGCTAGAACCCCAACAGATAATTGATTGTGTGAAATGCACTGACGGGGAAGAAGAATTGGATGCATGTTTAATGACAATCTTTCCCGCTAATTTAAAAGCTCATGTATGGAATAGAAAAGTGGTCCAAATGGGAACAGCAGACATGGCAAAGGAAAAACTGATTGAAGTTCGTAAGAATTTAGATGCAAGCTCTCGTGATGATTTGATTTCTTTTGCAGATATTATTGATTTTGATGAGAGAAAAATACCTTAAATTTAAGATTTTTTTACGCATAATAAGGTAATGTCATCTCGCTCAAATTGGGATGAAGAAAAACTATCAAGTTTAGAAATTAATTTTCGATTAATACTCTTTGGACTTAGTGCTCTATTTGTAGATGCAAATGATTTCAGGTTTTGAATACTAAATTCTTCTCCTTCTTGATTTGTTGCTTCATTCACACCATCCGTAAATAACAAAAGACAGTCGCCTGAATTGAATGTAGTTTCTTTATCTTCAATCATCTCATCAAAAATTTGGGAAGGAACCATACCTACCGCCATTCCATTTCCATGTAATTCTTCGACTTCGGTTGAGTTTCCAGACTTATCATTTCTGATCATTAAAGCAGGTTCATGTCCAGCCCGTGAGTAAGTTATTTTTTTACTTTTGGTGTCAATGATTGCAAAGAATAAAGTGATAAACATATCCTGACGAATTCGCTCTTCGAGCTGTTCGTTTAAACTCTTAAGTATGTCAGAAGGCTTTGTTGATTTTTTTACAAAATGACGAAGATTAGTTTGGCATATCGCCATAAGTAAGGAGGCGGGCACTCCCTTGCCTGATACATCCGCAATACAGACCGCAAATTTTGTAGAAGAAAGTTTATAAAAATCATAGAAGTCCCCCCCAACCTGGGCTGATGGAAGATATTGAGCATCGAGTTCTATACCTTTGTGCTCTGGAAATTGGTGGGTTAAAAATAATTCTTGGACTTCACTGGCAAGATGAAGGTCTGAATCAATACGTGATTTCTCTAATCGTAGATTCATGGCATCTGAGTTTTTAATTGCAAGGGCTGCCTGCTCAGCAAGAGAGCTGATTAAGGAGAAATCCATTTGTGAAAACGAAAGTCCATTTGCCGGGTTTGCCACAACTAATACGCCATAACTTTTATCATCATGAATCAAAGGTGCGTAAACCAAAGACTTAGATTTAAGAGACTTATCATGATGGATCACTACTCTCGGGTCTTGCATTGCATCTTCTACAAGAACCGCTTTTCCTGTCTTGGCAACCTGCCCCACAATGCCTTCCCCTTCCTCTAAGGTTTCGGACCTGAGAATACTTTCAAGAAACTGAGCTCTCGACTCATTTCCTTTTGCTTTAGATTGTTTAATTGCCCGCTGAGGAGGGAAAAGTCCTTCGACTGCGACACCCTGTAATCTACCGCTAGGATTTTTTTCATAAATACATGCACTCATTGCACCCGTAGTAATCACCGCAGTATGGGCAATTCGTTGGTACAATTCTTGTTTTGGTACACCCTCCCCTATCGCGACAGCAAGGTTATGCATGAAATCTACAACAATTTCTTTTTCCTGCTCAAGTCTTGCCTTTTTATTTTCTAGTTCATTCGTGTTTTTATTCGTCTTCCTTTTATAGAAAAAATGAACGGCTAGTCCCAGGATCAAGCCGATTAATAATGAGACAATGGGGTTCATTTGTTTGGTTTACTTATCTTTATCAGCTTCCTTTTCGAGAAAGCTAACTACATCGCAAAACATTCGTAAGTTCTTTGCATTAAGATTCATTAAAGTTTTGTGAGCCTGATATATAGTTTCCGAGTTAGCCGAGCTGTCTTTATTAGCATCAAGAGATTTTAAATCCGTTTCATTCTCTATGGAGAAGGAACTAATTTCGGCAATTCTATGAATTCCTAAATTACGAACAGTTTCCAGATTTCTCCCGGTTAGGTTAACGAGAGCTAATTTTCCCGGTTCAGTTGAATTCCTTAAGTTGAGGGCTAAACGAACGAGTATGCCCAAGAAAGTACTATCAACGCTGGTACAGTTTTCGAAGTCTACGATGAAAAATCTTTGACCATCTTTAAACCTTTGATCGAAAAAGTTTCTTGCAGGTTCGCAATTTGTGTAAGAAGCCTTTGATAATACCTGTAGTACAGCTGCTTGCTGTGAATCGTGAACTTGATAAAGAGGTTCTTTGTTCACGGACTTCCTCTAGAAGATTACTGAAGGGATGCCTTAATGGCATCAAAGTCAGGCAACTGTTTGGGATCATCTGATGACCAAGCGTGTAGAATTGTACCTTCTTTTGAAACTACAAATGCTGATCTTTTTGATACCCCTGCAAAACCAATGAAATCTTCATATAGAACATCATAAGCTTTGGAAGTTGCCTTGTTAAAGTCACTTAATAAAGGAAAGTTGAGATTCTCTTTTTGTGACATTATTTCCTGGGCAAACGGGCTATCTACGCTGATTCCATAAACTTGTGCATTTAATCCATTGTAGGATGCCAAATCGTCTCGCACAGAGCAGGTTTCTTCAGTGCATACGCTGGTGAATGCAAAAGGAAAAAAGAGAAGAACAACAGCTTGTTCTCCCTTATGATCGCTTAAAGAAATATCTTTAAGTCCTTCAGCGTTTTTAGTTTTAAGTGAAAAGTTGGGTGCGGTATCGCCAATGTTTAACATAATTTCTTTGCTTGGGTGGTAGGGTTAACACATTAATTTCGTAATGTTGTGTTCTTTGAAAGCAAGCGGAATCACACTTTAGAGGCTAATAAAATCAATTCTTCGCTCGTCCTTAGTTACTCTATCAATTAATAAACCATCTTGTACATGGATATAAAAAATTTACTTTTAGGGGTAGAAACAATTATTGGTGAAGAAGAATTGGCCGAGAAAATCTGCTCGGGTCAAAAAGTCAGGGTTAAGTTTGGAGTCGATCCGACAAGGCCAGATCTGACATTTGGACATCTAGTTGTATTTAATAAATTAAAACAATTTCAGGATGCTGGTCATGAGGCAATTCTATTGATTGGAGACTACACGGCACGGATTGGGGACCCCAGTGGTAGGTCCGATTTGCGACCAGAGTTAACTGAAGAAGAAGTTGAAAAAAATGCCAGTACTTATTTAGAACAGGCGTTTAAAATATTAGACAGAGAAAAGACTATTGTGCGGAAGAATAGTGAGTGGTTTTCGAAGATGAGTTTTGCCGAATCTCTAAATTTAACCAGGAAGATGACGGTTGCCCAGATGTTGGAAAGAGACGATTTTTCAAAGCGCTTTAAGTCGAATCAGCCGATATCGATGGTCGAATTTATGTACCCTTTAATACAGGGTTATGATTCTGTCGTTTTGGAATCAGATCTCGAGATTGGTGGTAGTGATCAGCTCTTTAATATGCTGGTTGGTAGAAATCTGCAAAAAGACATGGGCATGGCAACACAAGCGGTATTAACAATGCCTCTATTGGTCGGGCTCGATGGAGTAAGAAAAATGTCTAAAAGTTACGATAATTACATTGCATTCAATGACTCTTCTAAAGATATTTTCGGGAAGATCATGTCTCTTTCCGACGATGCAATGTGGGAATATTTTAAGCTTTTGTTAAATTTTAATGATAATCAACTCGATGACTTGAAAAATCTTCACCCAATGGATGCAAAGAAAACTTTGGCTGAATCTTTGACTTCTTTATTTTTTGATGAATTTGTGGGGAAAAACGAGAGAGCCGAATTCTCCAAAGTTTTCTCCAAGGGTAAATTGCCCACAGAAATGCCAACATTTTCGATCTCATCTCTTGATTTGGATAAACCAACTTTGTTAAGTATGTTATTGAATACGGAAAATTTTGATTCTAAAGGAGCCATCCGCAGATTAGTCAAGCAAGGAGGTGTAAAGGTGAACAATGAAAAAGCTTCTGATCCCGAAGCTGAAATCACGCTAGAAGATGGTGCGGATGAATTGATAATTAAAGCAGGAAAAAAAATCTTTATTAGAGTTGTTAAATAAGGGGACCGATAGCTTTCTTAACAAAACTTGAAGTTATACTTTTTTTAGATTTTAAAAGTTGCTGTACACTTCCTTGAAAGATTTTTTTACCGCCCTTCTTACCGCCGGCGGGACCCATCTCAATCACATAGTCTGCAGCGGCAATTAGGTCAACATCATGCTCTACAACAACAACAGTATTTCCTTCACGAACGAGTCTTTGTAGCAAGTGAAGCAGTTTAATTCGGTCTTTTTGGTGTAAGCCTATCGTTGGTTCTTCAAGAACATAGAAATTAGGTTTAGTGTTTGGTCTACTACTTAGTTTACCTTTGTCTATGCCGCACGCTAGTTCAGAGGCAAGTTTAAGCCTTTGAGCTTCACCACCAGACAAGGTTGGAGATGCTTGCCCTAAACGTATGTAGCCAAGTCCGGTTTCAATCATTAAGCCAAAAGTCTCTTTTAATGGTAGATCGAAAGTAAAAAAATGAAATGCTTCCTCAAAGGTAAGATTTAATACATCAGCAATATTTTTACCTTTCCATTTAAGATTTAAAATTTCGTTTTTAAATCGCATCCCGTTGCAAGATGGGCAACTAACATAGGAATCAGGAAGAAAATTCATCTCCAATTTAAGTTTTCCATTTCCTTTGCAAGATTCACATCGCCCTCCTTTAACATTGAATGAAAAAGTACTTGAAGTAAAACCGCGGGTTTTAGATTCTTGAAGTTGTGCGAAGAGATTTCTAATTCTGTCCCAAATGCCAAGATAAGTTGCAGGAGTTGATCTAGAAGTTTTTCCGATTGGCTTTTGGTCGACTTCGATAGCCTTCCCGAAGGATTCAGCATTTAAAATATTTCCTTTATCGGTTTTGAGGGTTGAGCATTTTGCTTTGATGGCTTCTTTGACTCCTGGGAAAAGGATCCCGCGAATTAGGGTAGATTTACCGGCTCCAGAAACTCCACAGCATGCAATCATCCGCCCCATCGGAAAATCAACAGAAGTCTTTTTAATATTCCGGAAGCCTGCATTTTTGAGTCTTAGCCAATTTCGATCTTTAGAATCTCGGATACCTTTCAGCGGAGGAAGTTTTTTGAATTTCCCATTCAGTTTACTTTTAGAAATATAAGCCAGTGACGACTCAGAGACACTCGATGAGTTTCTTTTAAAAGAGATAAGCTTACCACCTTTGGGTCCAGCCTCTGGACCAATATCGATTATGAAGTCGGCCTGCTCAATGGTTTCTGCGTCATGCTCTACTACAAGCAAAGAATTTCCGCGCGACAGAAGGGCACGAAGTGAACCAAGAAGCTTCTGATTATCCACTGGGTGTAATCCAATAGAAGGCTCATCTAAAACATACAATACTCCTGAAAGGTTTGAACCTAATTGACTAGCCAGTCTGATTCTTTGAGCTTCACCTCCAGATAAAGAAGATGTATCCCTGTCAAGAGATAGGTACCCCAAGCCCACTTCCTGCATGAAGCCCAATCGCTCAACGATCTCAGGAATCGTACTTTCACAAATGGGTTGTTCAAGTTTGTTTACCTTTAAGGATTGGAGAAAGTTAACAATATCTTCAGGAGGTAATGCCAAAAGTTTGGGAAGAGTTAGGCAATGATTCTGGGTGTCTTTTAAGATTACATTTCTGGCTATTTTACCGAGCCTTTGCCCATTACATTTCGGACAAGTACTTCCATCCTTCATGCTCCACCAATCTCCACTAGCAGGAAGGTCATCTTTCATCCAATCATATATTTTGCCATAGCCTTTACAATATTCACACCTACCTCTAGCTGAATTCCATGAGAAGAAAGAAGGCTCAAGTTCCGGGTAAGCTGTACCATTTGCTGGATCTACCCTTGTGGTGGAGAACCATTTATCCAAATTTTCGTTTTCGATGGCTAATAAACATCTTCCTTTACCGATTTTTAATGCTAAATCGATTGACGATTTTAAATGTGCGATAGATGGCATTGAATCCCACTTGCCAATAACTGCTTCAATATCGTGCAACTTGTAGCGGTCCAGCCCTTCGAAGTCTTGGGTGTTAAAGTATTTACCATCGCACCTAACTTCATAAAATCCTTTTTCTAAAGCCCAATTAACTATTGGTTTATGGTGACCTTTGCGACTTGAAACAAGAGGGGAGAGCAGGGATAGCTGGGGGTTATTGTTTTGATAAGATTTCTTGAAGAACTTAATAATTTTCTGCTCGATCTGAGAAGAACTAGATTTCTCTAAAGGTTTTTTGGTCAATTCACTTAATTGAATTCCTATTTTGGCGTAAAGTAGCCTAAGGTATTGAGCAATTTCAGTTATCGACCCTACCGTTGACTTTCTTGACCCTCTAGTAACTCTCTGTTCGATGGCTACTGTTGGTTGCATGCCTTCAATCTGATCGACATTTGGTTTCCCCATCTGCTCTACAAATTGCCTCGCATACGAAGACATTGATTCCATGAACCTTCTTTGACCTTCAGCGAAAACAACATCAAAGGCGAGTGATGATTTTCCAGAACCAGAGGGACCGGTCACCACAACAAATTTACCATGAGGAATATCAATGCTAAGATTTTTCAGATTATTTTCTTTTGCCCCCAGAATTTTTAAGTCACGATTACGTTCATTGTTCTTCTTAAATATAGGACTGGTTCGGCAAGTTTGGTGCTTGGATGGAAAAAGATATTTAGAGGTTATGGTTTTTTTGTCTCGAAAGGAGTAAGGCGATCCGCAACCGACCAACCTGCCCCCTTTTTTGCCTGCTCCAGGCCCCATTTCAATAATCCAGTCGGAATTCTGTAAAACCTGCATGTTATGCTCCACTACAATTACAGAATGTCCACTTTCAACAATTGACTTAAGAGCATTCACAAGAAGCCCGACATCATGCATATGCAAACCAGTTGTAGGTTCATCGATGAGCAGGATAGAGGGAACTTTTCCTTTCCCAATAGAGCTCATATACTTAACAAGCTTTAACCTTTGTGACTCTCCCCCTGAAAGTGTATTTAAAGGCTGACCTAGAGTCAGGTATCCTAATCCGACTTTTTTAAGAAGTTTTAATTTTCTTAATGTTTTAGGGAAATGCCCGAAATGATCAAGGGCTTCATCGACACAAAGGCCCAGAATATCAGATACCGATAATTTACCTAGTTTTACCTGAAGGATATCGTCCTTGAAGCGTAATCCATTACAGTAACTACAAGGAATTTGAAGATCAGATAAAAATTGCATTTCAACAATTTCATACCCCAAACCTCCGCATTCAGCACATCTTCCATTACCGCTGTTGAATGAGAAATCCGTAGGTAGATAGCCCAGCAACTTAGCTTCTTCGGTGCGCCCGAGTGCTTCTTTGATGGGGCTCCATCCGTCAGAGTATAAAATCGGATTCGATCTAGGAGTCCGAGAAACAGTATTTTGATCAATTAGAATGATTTCTTCAAATTCTTGAGTCACATTTACCAAGCCCTTAAAATCTTTCTCTACATCTGCGGACAAACCTCCGAAAATTATTTTATTAACGAGAGTAGATTTTCCTGAACCTGAAACACCGGCAACACAGACTAGTTTCCCTAAAGGTATATGGATATTAAATTTATTTAAATTATGAAGTGTAGCATTTGATATATTAATCTGCCCGCTGTCATGTAATGCCCTTTTTAATTCCTTTGGAAATTGACCATCCTTTTGGTTATTTAAAAGCCATTTTCCTGTTAAAGAGACCTTAGATTTAAGTAGATTTGAAACATTACCTTGGAATACAATATTACCTCCTTTAGAACCTGGTTCAGGTCCAATCTCAATTACACGATCTGCTCCACTAATGACCTGTTCATCATGCTCAACTACACAAACACAGTTTCCTGCATCTGCTAATTTGCGTAAAATTTTAATTAAATTTCCAATATCTTTGCTGTGTAAGCCTATTGTTGGTTCGTCTAAAGCGAACATAGCGTCTGTTAATGAAGAACCTAAGCAAGTAGTGAGGTTCACTCTCTGAGTTTCTCCTCCGCTAAGTGTTTTGGTTGATCGGTTTAGTGACAGGTATCCCAATCCAACATCTAATAGATATTGTAGTCTCTTTTGAATAGCACTTAAGGATGTTTCAATTTTTTGATTTTGAATGTTTTCTCTTGGGGAGAGGATTTCTTTTAGTTCATCAATGGGAAGTTCATACAAATCAGGCAGTGACATGCCCTTCCATTTCCAGTGAGTTGCCTCTTCTTTAATTCTCTTTCCATCACAAGCAGAACATTTAAAATATCCTCGATATTTCGACAAAAACACCCGGATGTGCATCTTGTAAGTTTTTTTCTCAACCCATTTAAAAAAATTGTATAATCCATACCATCCTGCACCTTCCGCATCGTATTTTGGGTCACCATTCCAGAGTATGTCGTTCTCTTTACGGGAAAATTTCTCTATTGGTTTTTTTGAGTCTAAAAGACCTTTCTCTTCACAAAACTGAATTAGGTCGTCCTGACAATGGCTAAATACTTTTCCTGAAAAAGCTCGAATAGCAAGTTGAGATATAGCGAGGGTTGGGTCGGGTATAACTTTTTCCCTATCTATGGAAATAGTTCTGCCGAATCCTCTACATTGAGGGCATGCACCTTGTGGAGAATTAAATGAAAAAAGATTGGGTTTTGGTTTTTGAAATTCTCTTCCTGAGATTCGAGAGCGTAGTCCTGTTACTAGTGATTCTAATAATTTACCTTTTTCGGATCTAACTTCTGCTTTTCCGTATCCTTTTTCCAAAGCAAGATTTATGGCTTCTATCGCTCTGGTTTGATTTTTTTGAGTTAGGTTTACCCGGTCTACTAAGATGAAGTATTCTGAAGATTGTGAATCTTCTCCTTTTATCGAGGATATCTGTATGTATTTACCCTTGACCAGGGCTTTTGTGTGGCCAGCTTGTTTTAAAATCGAAATAAAATCTTCGAAATTTAGAGACTCTGGTCGTTTACAAATAAATCCGATAATAACTGTGTTTAGTGATTGGTTACGAACGAGAGACTCAGCTTGAGACTCAGATGTTTCTGCTTTAATTAAATCACCCGATAATGGGTCAATTAATTGGGCAACTTCAGAAAACCAGACTTTAAAATAATCGCATAGCTCCGTCATTGTTCCAACTGTGGAGCGAGAATTTCGAACGGAGTTTTTTTGTTCTACTGCGATGGAGGGTCTTGCATTTTCGATTGACCTAACTTTTGGGCGAGGAAGCGTATCTAAGAATTGTCTGACATAGGGGCTGAAGGTTTCTACATACCTTCTTTGCCCTTCCGCATGGAGAACATCGAATAATAAAGTAGATTTTCCACTGCCGCTAAGACCTGTGATTACGGTTAATTCTCCAGGTGATATTTTAAGACTAATATCTTTTAGGTTATTGTGCGTAGCCCCATGTACGAATATGTCAGGTGATTTTAATGGCATGGACAAGCGTTGTAGACTTCAGTGCGATAATCGCAAATGAAGTGGCGTCCCGTAGGGGATTCGAACCCCTGTTGCCGGGATGAAAACCCGGTGTCCTGACCTGACTAGACGAACGGGACAACCAAAACGCATATTATGACAAAAAAAATGTATTTCGCAAGATCAAAGGGAAAATTTCATTTTGTAGAAGGTTTGACTTTGAAATGAATACTTTTATTATCCAAAGGTTTTTCAATGAAACCCACATACAACCCCTCAAAGTTACGCCGTGCTCGCAAGTTTGGCTTTCGTAAACGCAATCAAACCGCTTCTGGTAGAAAGGTTCTTAAGAATCGAAGGCAGAAAGGACGTGCCCGCTTAACCGCATCTGTTGCTCGTCGTTTTAGATAACTCTCTAGTTACCCGGCTCTTTTGTGAATCAGAATTTTAAGCGGTCCAAACGACTGCTAAAAAAAGATGAATTTCAAAAGGTTAAAAGAAGTAAAAATAAAGTAAAATCTACTTACTTTTGGGGACAGGCTTCTGATGAACTTAATCACGAAGGTACAAAGATTGGTATCATAACAACTCGTAAATTAGGTCCTGCTCACTTGAGGAACAAGTCGCGTAGAATAGTTAGAGAACTGTTTAGAAAAAATATTGGTAAAATTAAAGCAAGTACATCGTTGATTGTATTACCAAGGAGAAAAATTATTAATGAGGATTACAAAACTTTGGAATCAGAATACCTTTCGTTTCTTGGAAAACTCTTAATTCTTAAATGAAAAATTATATTATTGGATTAATCTTCCTTGTAGGGGCTTTCTTTTTAATTTGGCAACAAAGCGAGCAGCAAATCGATGAAAGAGAAAAAAGTTCATATCAGGTATTAGAAGAAACACCTACTGACACAAATTTTTCATTCAATGCACGGGAAGAAAATGTAAGTGCGACTAGTAATAACACCAGTAGAAACGCTTTTACTCCTAAGGCATTAGAGCCTAAAGTTCTAGAACCAGAAACCCTCTTTACTGGTCTTCGAAATGATTATTCATCTTTCACTTTTACTGACCGCTTAGGTGGTCTGCGTAATATTCGATTAAACAAGTACGACCGACTTAGTAAACCTTACGAAATGACGCAGGGGGGAAAGGCATTTCTTGGAATTTCTTTTTTCAAGACGGATGGTTCAGAAATTAATTTATTTGCTAATTCTCAAACTTTTAAACGCAAAGATTCGAATAAAGATAATACTGTTTTTTATGATTGGGAATCAGACGATAAGATCAGAATTACTCGAGAATATCGCAGAGAAAGCAATTCCTCCTATTTAATTTACCATAATACTTCGGTAGAAAACCTTAATGACTTCCCCATTCAATTGGACAAACTTAAGTTAAATCTTGGTTCTGCCTATCGAATACCGCGATTATACAATCCTTTTGATAACTCTTCTACATATTTAAATGTGGGTTACTACAACGCGGGTCCCCCTTTAATGGAAGGTTGCTCTTGCGCTAAATGTAGTGGGAGAATTGACGGTGAGGCAGACGAATTTATTCAGCTTAATGAAATGACTTCCAGCGGTAGTATGGAACCACGTTCTTTATCTGAAGCAAAGTGGTTTTGCGTGAATAACCAATTTTTTGTCAACTTGGTTAAACCATTAAGCCAACTCGGTGAAGTTGTTATTACAGGAGTGTCTGACAAACTTACGGATCCAGATCAAACAGAAGATGCAATCGGTGTCCAAGGTAGTGCTACTTTTTCATTAGGTGTTTTACAACCTGGTGAAATTAGAAATTTTGAGTTCGAGATTTATTCTGGTCCTAAAGATTACAAGCTGCTATCGGAATTGGGTTCTGATCAAAATAAGGTCATGCAGTTCGGTGTCTTTTGGTGGGTATCTGAACCATTGAGTTATTTATTAAACTTATTTAGCGGTCTGTTGGGCAGCTATGGATTAGGCATTATTTTACTTACCATATTAGTCAAACTTACCCTGTGGCCGTTAACAGCGAAAGCAACGCGCTCCCAGAAAAAGATGCAAGCTTTACAGGAGCCTATGGCTGAGCTTCGCGAAAAGCATAAAGGGAGTCCGCAAAAACTGAATCAAGAGATGATGAAGTTTTACAAGGAGCATAAAGTTAATCCATTTGCGGGCTGTTGGCCGATTATGATTCAAATTCCAATTTTTTTAGGAATGTTTTGGATGCTCCGTTCGGCTGCTGAACTTTATGGGCAAAGTTTTTTATGGTCAGCAGATTTATCTGAACAAGATCATATCACTGAAATTTATGGATTTTCAGCCAATTTATTGCCGATATTGATGGTGGTCACGCAGTGGTTCCAAATGAAATTAACGCCCATGCAATTGGGTCCTCAAATGAGTGAGGCTCAGCGCATAAATGCTAAGATGATGCGTTTTATGCCCTTCATGTTTTTAATTTTCCTATACTTTTTCTCCTCTGCTTTAGTTTTGTATTGGACGGTGCAAAACCTCATGACAATCTTACAAACTTTAGTTACGAAAAAAGAACCTTTAGTTCCAAGAAATTCTAATCTTTCTAAAAAAGATTCTACTAAATCTTTTGACAGAAAGAATGACAAACTTTCTAGAGTTGGAATTGAAGAATTAAGTGACGAGGAAAAAAAACATAGAAACTTTTTAGGCTTGAAGCTGAAGGGTGCGATAAATCCAGAAGAGTTAGAGCGTTCCTACAAAGAGAGGATCGCAAACTATACCGATGCCAAGCTTGCAGGAATGACGGATGCAAAAAAGCAGTCTTCACTTGATAAAAAAATAAAAACTCAAGAGGCTTACAAGTATCTTTCTGATTTATTAGATAAGTAAACTTGACGAAATTTACTTTACTGAATTCAATTTAATTTACAATGTCAGGACATAGTAAATGGGCTACAACTAAGCGACACAAAGCAGTTGTGGACGCAAAGAGAGGTAAGATCTTCAGTGTCATAAGTAAGGAGATTTCATTGGCAACACGGGATGGAGGCAAGGACCCAGAATTTAATCCGAGGCTTAGAACGCTCATAACGAAGGCAAAGCAATCTAATATGCCAGCTGATAATATCGACCGTGCAATCAAAAAAGGTGCGGGAGAGTTGGGTAATGTTATTATTGAGGAACTTTTGTATGAAGGATATGCACCTGGTGGGGTTGGACTAATTGTAGAGGTAACTACTGATAATAAAAACAGGTCTGCATCTGAGGTTAGGAGTACATTTTCAAAAAGAGGTGGTAACTTAGCTGGTGCAGGTGCTCTAGCTTTCAACTTCAAAAGAAAGGGTCAGTTTCTTATTGCTAAAAATAAAATTGAGGAAGATACACTTACAGAATTAGCCCTAGAGAATGATGCAGAAGATATTATTGTTGAATCAGAACACTATGAAGTTGTTTGTGAGACTTCTCAGTACGACACCCTCGCTGATGCTTTAAACAAAGCTGGAGTGGATGCAGATTCTTCTGAATTAGCTTATTTGCCAAGCAATGTTGTTACAATTAAAGATGAAGACTCAGCTCGAAAGATATTAAAGTTAGTTGAATCCTTGGAGGAGCTCGAAGATGTTAAGGCAGTCCATGGTAATTATGACATGGATGAAGCTTTAATTGAGGCAATTTCTGGTTAAATTGATTTAACAGCAGGGTAAAGGCCTCCAAAATGTCATTCAGCAGTAAAGAATTTTTTAACACAGAAAATAATGTAGGTTTAGTTGAAGAAAAAACCTTCACTTATTCTGATGTTTTTAAAATGGAAAAAGGGAAATTGGAAGGTTTTACATTAGCCTACGAATCGTATGGTGAATTAAATGCCGCGGCTGACAACGCCATTCTAATATGTCATGCACTTACTGGAGATCATCATGCCGCGGGTATTTATACTAAAGAGGATCCTAAACCGGGTTGGTGGAATCATATGATTGGTCCAGGTAAGCCAATTGATACAAAAAAGTTCTATGTAATTTGTACTAATTGCTTGGGTGCCTGCAGGGGCTCAACTGGCCCTTCTTCATCAAATAATACTGGTTCACAATTTGGAAGCGATTTTCCGGATTTAAGTATGAGTGACATGATAAATGCGCAGAAAATCTTACTTGAAGATATTGGCGTTTATCAACTGTTTGCGGTAATTGGAGGAAGCATGGGAGGCATGCAAACCCTGCAATGGGTTGTGGATTATCCAGAATTTTCAAAAAGAGCTCTTATTATAGCTGCCACTGCTCAACACACGGTGCAGACAATTGCCTTCAATGAAGCAGGGCGACGTTCGATTACAGGTGATCCTGATTGGAAACTAGGTAATTATGAAAAAGGTGAGGGACCAAGGAATGGATTGTCTGTTGCTAGAATGATGGCTCATATTACATATCTTTCTGACCAAGGGATGGAAGAAAAGTTTGGTGGTGAAGATAGATTGGATTCGGGAAAAGACTTTGAATTTAGTGTACAACGTTACCTAGATTATCAAGGAGATAAATTCATCAATCGCTTTGATGCCAATTCGTACTTGAAATTGACAGAGGCTTTGGATCGTTTTGATTTAGTTGGCGAGAAAGGTTTGCATGAAAGTTTAAAAAATGTGCAGGCAAAAACTCTCGTTATTGCGTTTTCTAGCGACTGGCTATACACGCCTGAACAAAATAAGAAAATAGCTTCTGCGTTACATTCATTGGGAAAACCGGCCTCATATATCCAGATTGATGATATGCATGGTCACGATTCTTTTCTTATTGATTCAGTACCCTTTTTGCGTGCGGTCAGGCTTTTTTTACAAGGTACAGATCAGGAGGAAAATAATCGTCTGACCGGAGATGGTTTTAGGAAACTTGAGAATAGATATGAAGTTAAGAAAGAAGCAGACTTTAAAGTTATAGACGAATGGGTTGAAGATAATTCTCGAGTATTAGATCTTGGTTGCGGTCGTGGTCTTTTGCTGGAGCATTTACGGGAGTCAAAAGGAGTTGAAGGATTGGGTTTCGATATGGATCTTGAAAAGGCAATATCCTGTGTATCTAGAGGAGTATCAGTATATCAGGAAGATATCCGTAAGGGACTGCAAGAGTTTGAGGAAGATTCATTTGACTGGGTAATATTTTCAAGAATGGTTGAGGAATTACCTGAGCCTGGAAAAATTCTACAGGAAGCCTTAAGGGTGGGTAAGCGAGTCGCTGTAAGCTTTGTGAACCATGGGTATTGGAGGAATCGCCTCAATTTCATTTTCCGGGGTAAAAGGGTTTGTAATGATGTCTACCCTCATCGATGGGAGAGTAGCCATTTAAGTAATCATTTTTCTGTGAGTGAATTTGAGGAATTTTGCGAAAATCTTTCAAATAAATCGTCCAATTTATCTATTAGTATAGGTCGCAAGGTTTTTCATAAAGGAGATTGGGTTGGTACTTGTCGTGTTTTACCAAACCTTCGAGCTGGATTAGCAATCTATGAAATTGTAAAAGAAAAATGTTAAAATCACATTTTTCCACGGTTCCAGCGGTAAGCAGATCCGTATCCCCATAGCAGACCAACAACCAATCCTCCTGCATGTGCCCAGTTTGCTACTCCGCCGAAGATTCCAGTAAAACAAAGAATAAAAAAGCCAAACATTATCATAGCTACGGTAGGATCAATCTGAAAACCGTCGCCGGGATCAAAGCGTGATTTTATCCAGGCATAGCCAAATAGTCCGTAAACAACTCCTGACATGCCCCCAAAGTTTGGACCTGAAACAATGAATTGTGAGAAGTTCGAGAAAAAGCCTAAAATAACCACAAAGGTTACAAAGAACTTCCAGCCTTTCTTTCCTTCAATTTGGCTACCCAGATCGTATAGCCATAGCATATTAAATAAAATATGCAGGAGGTTGAAATGAAGAAAAATGGGAGTGATTAGGCGCCAAATTTCACCAGATAAAAATTCGGAAAGCTGTCCGTCCATCTTTTCTGACATAAACAGTGGACCAACTATTTGAGTATTTTTACCCATGCCTGAAAGCAGAAATATACCCACACATGTTATAATTAAGGACAGGGTTACAGTACCAGGACCGTTATGATTTTTCTTCCAACGATCACTTAGTTTAAATTCTTTAAACCTACTTGATTTAGTTTCTTTCTTAGGTACGCCCGATAGTTTATTTACCGAATCTGTGCTTAAAAAGATTTTATCTTCAGGATTTTCTGTAAATTGCTTGAATTTCAGAAGTGCATCTACAATTTTTTCTTCATCATCCACCCATATTGTCCATTCTCCACTAGTTTCATCTTCTTCTAGGGATGAATCAATTTTTTGCTGCTGGAGGTATCCCCAAAATCGCAAAGCTAGTTTTTCCTGATCAAAATGTCCAACTTGTCGCATACTAGAATACTAAAGTTTAACTCTGTAATAGCGAGAAAATGCCAACAAAAAATGAATTTAAAAGATCTATTCCTTGAGCCATAAAGCTTTGGAAAAAAGGAATATTAATCAGTACGATAAGGATAAAAAATCCATATTTAGAAAATTTGAGAAAAGATTCATCTGTCATCCCAATGGCATTTTTGAGAATATGAGATCCATCTAGTGGGGGAACGGGGATTAGGTTGAAGAGAAAAAGCATTCCATTGAGTGTGATGCTTTGCCAAAATAACATCAGAAATGCCTCACCCATTGGTGAGACCCTGTGAGCAATCCCAAACCCAATAGAGCAGAAAATTGCGATACTCAGATTGGAGAGCGGGCCTGCTATAGTGATAAGTATGTCGTCCCGCTTTTTTGTAGCTTGGTTGGGTAATGAAACCTGCACTGGTTTACCCCACCCTATGATCGAGAACCCAGGACTCGCGAATATCATAATTAAGGGTAGCAATAATGTCCCAATGGGGTCAATATGTGATCGAGGGTCTAATGTGACCCTTCCCTGTTCTCGAGGCAAAGGGTCTCCTAATTTGTCCGCGACCCAGGCATGGGCCCATTCATGTACTGATATACTTGCGATTAGAAGTATGAATAAAATGATTTTTTGCTCTTCCAAGATTTGATCTAAAATTTGAAGGCTAAAATGATTTAATTATTATTAACAGTCAGGCGTATTTGACCATTCGAGTCTTGATGAGCTCGAATATGGTCAGCATGTAACTGTTTGATAAGATTCTCTTCCCGAAGTTTGTTTGTTACCTCTTTTAACCTGTCAATATGTGGGTCACTATCTAAATATTGAAGATATCCAGTCTTTTTGAGAGGATTAACTTTCTTAGGATTAAGCGATTTTGGTTTTTGTTTGATAGACTCGAGTAGTACTCGCTTCGAGTTGGAAAGCGATTTAGTAGAAACCTGTCCAATCAGTTTGGTTGCTTTTTCTTTTTGATTAAGTTCAAGCAAAATTCGAGCCTGGCAAAGTTTGATATAATCGAATTCAGGCGTGGAGAGGTTTTCCTTGAAATCTTTAGTAATGCCTTTCCATTCATCAAGTGCTTTTTGACGATCAGAATTCGTATGATCAAAGAAACTTTGAGCGAATCTTAGTCTATAATCAAATGATGAGGACTTTTGCCGAGCTGCTTTTTCGAAACATTCATGTGCAAAAGATTCAGTACTTTCCTCCCCCAATAGTTTCGTATATGCAATTTGATCCTTAAAAAGGTGCAGAAAGTTTCCCAAGTGAAAATGATAATCTGCAACTGCTGGGTCGATCTCAACTGTCGAGATCAAGAAAGGAAGGGCATCTACAGGCCTGTTATTTTCAATGAGATAATTCGCTATCTGTTGCTTAACTACTGCGATTTTTGGATTGATGGCATCGGCTTTAAGAAAAAATCCGATGGCATGGTCAGATTGCCCTACTTTTTTTAAAAACTTTCCATATAAAATAAGTGCATTTGTATCGTCTGGATTTTCGGCCAAGTATGCTTCGTAAAGAGTTACTAAATCCTGAGCCTTTCGACTAAGTTCTTCTTCCGAAGTTAGCTTATCATTTTTAAGCGAGAACAAGTTATTTTCGTATTGGACAATTTTAAGAAGTTTTCTGTCTGCAAGAGAGTAATCATTCCCGCCTAGATTGAGACACAAAAATATCCATCCAAAATAAAAGAGATTAATTGTAAGTTGTCGCGGGAAATTCATCTTGGTTGACACCAACATATGATCTTTCATTTATAGAGGTTTTACAAGCTCCTAAGATCGGCTATTTTGAAACTTTTCTTTTTTGTGTTTATTAAATATTTATTACCTTTCATTTCTTTCATAGGAGTTCTTCATTCGGAAAGCCTCGAGAAATGGACTCCTGCTGTACCCTATGGTAAAGTTGTTGAACTTGCTAAAGATGGTTCACCCTACTTTCAGGGACTTCTTGGCATATATTTACGCTCTGGAGAATCTGGATGTTCTGTTAATATTGATCTTTCTAGGCAATGGTCCGAAGTATCATTTAAAAACGCTCACCCTTTTGGATCTTATAACCTTGCTAACATAGCCATGCTTGAGGGTGATTTCGCAAAGGCAACACAGTACTATCAGGATGCGGCTCTTTTACTTCAAAGAAAAGCGTCAGATGGAGATTCAATCGCGATGTATTGTATGGGTGAAATTGACTTCCAAGTCATCCCCACCAACATTCCGAGGGCTTTGGATTGGTTTAAAAAATCTTCAGGTCTTGGTTATCCACAAGCACAGGCAACCCTGGGAGCACTTTATTTAAAAGGTTTACCTGGTCTTTTACCAAGAAATACCAAATTAGGAATTTCACTATTATCAGAAGCAGTAAGAGCGAAGTCACTCACGGCGAGATTCAACCTAGGTATGGCTTACCTTAGTGGAGATGGTGTACCGAAAGATTCTAAAAAGGCTGTGCAGTGGCTGCGTGTAGCTGAAGGGCAAAATTTTGCAGAAGCACAATATACCCTTGGCGTTCTTTTAATTGAAGGAAAAGAGGGGTTAGCCAAGAGCACAATAGAGGGCTTAGCTTTTTTGCAAAAAGCAGCTAACAAAGGCCATCAACTCGCTGCACGCTATCTTGAAAAGAGACAAGGGATTTCAAGCAATGGATCAATGCCCTTGGTCGTAGCTTCCAGCAATTCGGAGAATGATGAGGATAGACTTGAAGAGGCCAAGAAATCGTATACGGGAGTAGGTTTAAAGAAAGACTATTCCAAAGCATTCGCATTGTTTTATCCCATGGCAAAAGGAGGAAATGCCGAAGCCGCAAGATTTGTGGGATTGATGAAGTTTTCTGGTAAAGGCACATCTAAAAATATGAAAGAGGCAAGACAGTGGCTTTCGGTAGCTGCCCAAAAAGGAGATTCCACCGCTATTGAACTTCTTGCGAAATATAAAACTTTGTTTCAATAGAGTAATCTTTTTTTATGGTATGTTCTGATTTCAGTTCTTTACTCTCTGTACAATAAAATATTCTTTATCTAGGTTTTATTAAGATAATATCCCAATTGGGGAATGCTTGGTTTCATAAGCACTTTTCCTTAGGTAAATAATTATTAATTTTCTAAAAAATTACTGTGGAATTTTTAAAAGACCTACCAATAAGCGCCCATTTCGAAGAATTTAGACAGAAGTGGGAGCAACACAGCCAGTTTGCAATAAAATCTCCAACTGGTTCGGGTAAGTCATTAGGATTACCGTTGTATTTGCTAGAACAAGGATTGGTAGAGGGAAAAATAATTGTGGTACAACCCAGGAGAGTTGCTGCAAGAAGCTTAGCGAGGCAAGCAAGCAGGTTTTGTGGCTGTGCGCTTGGGGATAAAGTAGGTTACCGAGTTCGGTTTGATAATAAGACATCTTCTCGAACCGAGCTGATCTACATGACGGACGGGATGATCTTTAGGCTGCTGCAAAACCTAGGGAATCTAAGTGATGTAGGCTTGATTATCTTTGATGAGTTTCATGAGCGAACAGTTTTCATGGATGCTTCCCTGGCGTTAGCAAAACTATTTACGAAACAAAATAAATTTACATCTAGAATTATTGTCACATCAGCTACCCTTGATTTAGCTAAAGTTGGTCGCTATTTAAATGACTCAGAGGGGCTAGATGTAGAGACAAAAAGTTACCCTGTAGAAATTGATTATAAAGCGAAAAAGCCAAAAGTAAGCTTGTCAATGCAGGTGTGCGAAAATCTTTCGACTGTTTTATCAGCCCACGAAGGGGACATTTTGATCTTCATGGATGGTGCTGCAGAAATTAGAAGAACTGTTCGCGATATACAGAATAATTTTTCAAGATATAAACTTGATGTAATGCCCTTATTTGGTGAGATGCCTCAAGACTTACAGGAATTAGCTCTAGCACCCTCTAGTAAACGTAAAATTATTGTAAGCACGAATCTAACGGAGACATCTTTGACCATTGAAGGAATTAGAATTGTTATCGATACAGGACTGGCTAAAAAACATCGTTTCGACCCATACAGGGGGGTTAATGTCTTAATGACTGAACCAATCAGTAAAAGTTCGGCTGCTCAAAGAGCAGGGCGAGCTGGAAGGCTTTCTGCA
>ERZ807291.916-NODE-916-length-49183-cov-8.693739_pt1 | contig 49183 bp, 31 predicted proteins | sample MGYA00521257_ERZ807291 | MGnify/ENA primary metagenome ERZ807291 (study PRJEB31413, sample SAMN03169783) | marine metagenome | biome: Marine; feature: Water; material: Subsurface seawater | place: North Sea | collected 2011-04-28 | depth 1 m m ... | reverse complement strand
AAAAGCAGCACGAGAAAAAGCAGCACGAGAAAAAGCAGCACGAGAAAAAGCAGCAAGTGATTTATCGATCCCTGAGTTAGCTAAAATAAAAGTTAATGAAAGTGACCAATCAGACGTTATCACGCAACAAAATCAAGGATTTATAAAAGATATATTCTTATCTACAGAAAATCTTATGAAGCAACCATTTCCATTAATAATGTTTGATAATATATATAATAATAATGATTATGAAAATACTATATTCATTACATATGCCGATTTGGGAAATTTATATATACAAATATTTGAAAATATATCAAATATAGATGCTTCTTTCATACAAGATATAGAAAAGTATTCTATTGTTATTGGTGATAAAAAAAAAATATTAATACATATATTAATAAAATTGCTATATGAACGTTATGTTATGTGCGGAGTCAGTACGTGTAAGTCTTTCCCGCTCAAAGAAAGTTTTAAAAAACGAGTAAGTAAATATAAAAATTTACTCATAACAGAAATTAATAAAGCATTGAGCGGGAGCGGCGAAAAAAATATAATGCTGACCGCTATAACTAAATTCAATAAAACAAACGATGAAAATAGTAAGATAAATTTGGGTATTAAAATAAGAAAAAGCGCTAAAGACAGTGTTCAGTGGAGTGGAGCAAACGATATTAATCCTCGTGTTCAAATTTCGCGTGATGAAGGTGGCAATTATTATAATACTTCTTTAAAAATTGTATGGGATGATACGCCAGAAAAAATAATATTAAACAAATATAAAGATGGTAGTTTTAGAAACACAAAATCGGATGATAGAAAAATGGATAAATATTACTTCCAGGGAGCAAATAATATATGGGGTAATGATGTTAATAGTGAAAAAATAGCTAATGACATAAAACCAAGTTATGATGACACAAATATAATGGTTATTATGGGTGTTGGTCAATCTGGTTCAGGAAAAACATATACATTATTTGGACCTAACGAAGGTGAGGTTAATGATGATACTGAAGGTGTTGTTCTAAAACTGTTAAAAAAATATGAACCGGATAGGGTAAGTGTATCAATAGGAGAAATTTATGAAACGTCGTCTGATAATTATATTAATTATAATGATAGAAACACAAATGAAGATATCGAATTTCGTTTTATTAGTAAAAATAAAATTTTAAATTCTGAGAAAAAAAGTAGTAACAATGGTGTGAATGACGAAACTCCAGCAACTTTTGCTAAAGCGAAAAATAAAGAAAATACCCTATGGAAGCTCGAAGAACAAAATCAGATAGAACTTTCTAAATATTTACTTGAAGCTTTAAATATAAGAACTATATATCCAACCCCAAATAATGCTGAAAGTTCGAGATCGCATGTAATAATGTGTATAACATTTAACGATAAAACATTGTTTATAATAGACGCGGCTGGTGTAGAAAATGAGTTTAAATGTAGTAGTTCAGAATTCAAAGAAAGGTATAAAAAAAAATTAAAAAGCGCTATGGCGATGTCGGCGAAAGGAGAACCTAAATATATGTATGGTATGTATCCAAATATGCGACAAGCTTTCGTAAATTATTCTGAAAATAATAATTCTAATTTAAAAGAATTAAATAAAAAATTCTCGGAAGCTAGTAGGAATGCGGCGAAAAATCCCAGTGAAAATCCCAGTGAAAATAAGTTGATTACTAATTTAGCTAAAGAAAACAAGATTGAATGTAATATTCCTGATAAGAATCTTGAAGTTAAAGTTTATGATTATGTAGAACAAGATAGAAAAAAACTTCAAACGAAAATTAGTCAATTATTTTCACATATTTTTAGATATAAATACGACGATGACTGGGTATTTACCCCTGTCCCCGCGACACCTGCTGAACGTTCCAAAACTACGAAGAAAGCAATTACAACAGAGACAATTAACTATGAAGAAAAAGAAGTAAAATTTAATAAGTTAAATTTTAATAAAGATGGTAAAGAAGATCAAATAGTAGCAAAAGAATGGCTTTATTCAAAAATAAAAAACTCGGACAAAAATAATAGTACACTACAGGCTATAGCCGTTTTGTATCCTTTCCTAGAGCCAAGCAAAATTGGAATAAGTCAAAGTGCTGGGATGACGAAGAGCAGCAATGGCAAAACTTATGTTCATCCTCCATCTTTTTATGTGACTGATAGGACATATACGCATGGTATTTTAAACGAAAAAAAACTAGCTCTACGTTTCAGAATATCAGCTTTTAAATTATTTATTAAATTTTTAAATGAGGATTTAAATGGAGATTTAAATATAAAGATAAACCGCACCACACAAAAAGAGGAAGTAACGATAGAGAAAGAATTAAGTAGAAGTATTTTAGGTATAACCAATGTTAGTGACTACACCCCATTGACAGAAGGACAAAGTGGTAACAAGAAAACACTTGGTGGGGATCCATATTATAGAAAATTAAGCAAATCAGAGCCACTCATACAAGAAGTAGAAAGACTATTTTGGGGTGCACAACCCTTGTTAAGTATTACACCCGAATTAACAACAGACGAATATTGTAATAGTAATGCGGAAAAATATATTGAAGAAACGTGTAATAAGGCATTGGTAAAACAGGGTAATATGATTAATAAAACATTAGCTGAATTTTCGAGTGATTTAGGTAAAACAGAGTCATCGACTTTATTTCCGAAATATTTACCCTCGCAATTATTTGATAAAGATTTTTCAAAAATTAAAGAGTTAGAATATAATCGTTTAAACGACTGGAGGATGGGAAACCAACCCCCATTAATGTATGAAGATTATATACCCAAATATTTTTTGTTGTCTAAAAATAATAGTGCTGGCAATTTTGGTGAAATAATAAAAAGAATGTATCAATTATATAACAACTCTTCTCCGCCAGAAACCACAATTCAAACATTTTTTAATATGTTAAAAATTTATATTATTTTAGTAATAAATATAACACCTATTGATTTTGGTGGTGTACAACCAAATAATCCCCCCACCCCACCATATATTAATTTAGAATTATTAAGAAGGGGAACAAATGATTTTCATAATGGGGGAGACTATAAAGATTTTGAAAAAATATTAGCTATATCATTAGAACATATTTATAAATATGAAATTTATCAAGAAAATAGTGATTTGATGCGCCTGCTCGATTTTCTTACTAAAGAAAGAGAAACTCTAAAACGCAAGAACCCAGAGTATGTCAATAGTGCTATCGGTCAAATTAATAACATAATAGAAATCATCGATAAAAATAATGCTGCTACTTTAATTGGTAATACCGTGGAAATGTATAAACATAAAAATATTGTACCAATGTTGTATGAAATGTCTAACGAAAAAAAAGTAATTTTTGAAAATTTATTAAATAATAAAGAAGAAGATGCTGCTTATGATAAAATAAAAAATATATTTGATGTTTTAATTGCCAAGGCGAATGAAAAGAAAGAAAAAGAACGAGAACAAAAAGAAAAAAAAGAACGAGAACAAAAAGCCGCCGCCGCTGCTGCTGCTTCAGCTTCCATACAAATCACAAATCTAAGAACAAAAATCGCGAAACAAATAAATAATATTTATAGGGATAAAGGATGGGAAAAGCCGGCTACACAACTGGTAGAAATCGTGAATGAAATTAATAGTTTTAAAGAAGTATTAATGGATAAAGTTAATATAATTAACGATGAAAGAACACTTAGAAATATATTGAGAAAGATTAGCCGATATTATTTTGGGCCAATATCACAAAGTACGGGTTCAATAGGCAAACTCAAAAATAAGCTAGACATCTTATATAAAAAAGTCAATAGCCTTAGTGGAGGAAAAAAGAAAAAAGGGAAAAAGAAACAAAAAAAATCTAAAAAGAAAAAAACAAGAAAGAAAAAAAGTAATTCTAAGAAAAAAACAAGAAAAAATAAATAATAATTTTTGATTAAAAATATAAAATTATTATATATATAATAATGTCAACCACTAATGAGCAAAACATAAAAGATAAAATAACAGACAATATTAAAAAAAATATCAAAGAATATTTAGAAGCATTAAAAAAAGCTGCAGCATTAGAACAAAAAAATATAGATACTAAAGCACAAGCTGACGCAGGCGCTGTAAGTGGAATGGTTAAGGTTGAAATCAATGTTCCTGCTGATGTTGGACCAGGCGATACATTCCAGTTTCTGGCACCTTCTGGACTGCTTGTAGAAGTCGTTGTACCTCTCAATCATAAAGCAGGAGATAAATTCACAGCAATGGTTCCAAGCGCATCTACAGAACAAGTTAAAGAACAAGCTAAAAAAATTCAAGCACAAGCTAAAGAACGAGCAGAACTAGCAAAAAAAGAAGATATGGGAGAGTGTTCTATTCAACATATTCCGTCATCATTAACTATCCCAGAACGTGTAATTAAGGAAATGAAATCAAAAAATGTTTCAGCTTGTTTAGTGAGATATAATAATATATGGTTTTCACCTGCTAGAATGTTTGGAGATGAATTAAATAAAGGATTCGAGAATAAAGAAGAAAAAAAAGAAACAAAGGAAAAAATATCATTTAATTCAGCTGATTATATTAATTTAAGTGAACAACACCCTGAATTTGAAGAAACATCTGAAATAAAAGCAAAAAACAGACCAGGTATGGTAGGAAGATTTTTTGAAAGAAGGAAAAGAGGCGCACAGAAGTTAGCAAAATCTGTTGGAAAAGGAGCATCATTTGCTGGAAAAAAAATTATGGCAGCAACCCCCACGACTCGCGCTGTATTAACGCTTGGAATGGTAGGGGAAGATGGCAAACCACCAGAGGCATATGATTTTGGTGATACAAAAGAAATTAAAATTAATATTAATGACGTTGATCATGGGGAATTTCCTATTAAACCATTTAGACAGGCGTGGGATGATATGTCAGATATTAAAACAGATAAGGTTATTCAAGTTAATTGGACAAATACAACAGGAGAAGAAATAAAAACAGTTGATGGTGGTTACAGAAATGTAGGTCCATTTATAGATCGACAAAATAAAAAACCCGGAGATACTTTTGAATTTAAAGCAAGTGATACAAGTAAAGTTATGACTATTGTGGTACCTGATGATTATACTTCGGGTAGTGAGTTAAAAGTTAAAATACCAGATAACAATGATAATATAGTGTTAATACATCCAGTATATCTTTTTCTTATAAGTATAAAAAATCCATATAAAAAACCAATTCCACCCGGACACACCGTTCGTTTATATTTACGAGGTAGTATAAATGATATTAATAGTACTATATCAGTAGAAAAACCGAATTTCATATTATTAAACAATCAAGTTAGCGCAAATATAGCGCAGATAGTATTTGATGAAGAAGAATCTGAAAGTTTTAGCATTGAAGAAATAAGGCGTAATTTGGCTTATTATATGTATGAAATAATACATAAAAAACAATTAATATCGTTATATGATATTTATTCTGCTTTATCGAAAAATTTGAAACCTGAAGAAAAAAAATCAAGAAAAATATTTGCTGAACATGAACAATTTGCTATTCTTAAAAAGGCGGATAATAAAAACATAAAAAGAAGAATATTTTATAGAAAAGATATTACTCCTTTAAAAGAGGATATAGGGAATATAGATGGAAATTCAAATAAAATATACATATATGTTTTTGATAGCGAATCCGTTTTCCCAGGAAAAAATATTTGTTTAAATAAAAAATATGGTGTTATAAATGTTAATGGTAAATTTTGGGAACTCGATAAAGTAAAAGAAAAAAAAGAATACGATGAAATAAAAAGTGATAGTGATCTTAATGAAGCTTGTTACAATCTAATGTTCTCTGGTGAAAAAAGTAATATATATGTTATGTCATTACAAGAATTAATTAGAAGAGAAAAAAAACCCATGGATAAAGCATTACACAAAAAAATAGCAGAAGCAAACAAACAAAAAAACCCTGCCGTTCCAGGTGTCGATGGTACTCATGATGGTGTCGGTTCGGGTGATGGTGTTGCTGCTACATTAAAAAATCGTTTGGCTATAGCTTTGGCAATTGCTATTAAAAATAATATAGAACACATGAAAAAACGCGGACAAGAAGCAGCTGAGGATTCGGCTAAAATACTTAAAAAACTACTTGAAGAATTAAAAAATGCTATTAAAGCCCAAAAAGGTGCTGGTAAAAAAAAGAAAAAAATACAAAAAGGTGTAACTCAAAATTCTACAAGGCCTGTAGCACAAATATTGGAAGAGATGGCTTCTTATATTGAAGAATATCCAGATACAATTTCTGTTTTAAAGGGAATGATTAAAAATTCTGACCCTATCGTAATAGACGCTATTAAAAAAGGAAATCCAGTAATAATGGAAAAATTAGATTTAGCAGCAACACCAGCGCCAGCACCGAAACCAGCACCTAAACCAGCACCGAAACCAGCACCTAAACCAGCACCGAAACCAGCACCAAAACCAGCAGAAAAACCAGAAGAACCACACACTAAAACATTACAAGATTATGAAAGGGAAAATAAAGAAGCCAGAGAAGATTATAAAAAAAACATGATTACTGTTAAAGGTTTTAGAGATGCACAATACAACAATATGACGAAAGGTTATAATATGGCTGAAGGGGATAAACAATCGCAGGAGCTCGAGAAATTTATGGAAGAAATTGGCACGCCCTCTGTAATAAGAATGGAGAACGCAAAATTAGCATTAGATAATTTTAAATTAGAACAAGCGCTAGAAAAACATGATTCAAAATTAGAAAAAAAAAGATTCGCAGAATTGAAAGTGAAAGAAGCAAACCTATCTGATGGAATAAAAGATAAATTAGATAATAAAGTGTTATCCGCAAAAAAAGCTGTAAAAGAAAAAAAACAAACGAAAGTAAAAGAACTAGAACAGAAGGTCGCCGATGCGAAAAAAAAACTTGAAGAAGCACAAACCAAAGAAGAACAAGGTGTTGAAAAGTTAAGTGGTAATGGTATGGATTTGGGTGAATGGGACACAGACCAAGAAAATTTAGGAAAAGCCCAAAAAGAATTAAAAGAAGCCGAAGAACGTTTAAAAGAACATGAGGAAAAAATGAAAAAAAAAGACGACACCCTGTCGCGTGGTGAAATTTAAAACTACAAATAAAAAATTATAATATATGAGATATTTTATAATTTTATAATAATTTTAATATTTAATCACTCGATTTCTTCTTACGCCTCACAACCTTCTTCTTCTTCTTAGGAACTGGCTCTGACTCTTCCTCCTCTTCTTCCTCATCATCCTCAACCATCTCCTCTACCTCATCATCCTCAAAACTTGGTCCATCGACAACTTCCTTCTTCGCGAGAGCCGAATCAGCTTCCTCATCATCACTATCATCCTCAATGTGACAAGTGCCAGTTCCGAGGAGTCGTGCAGGCGGACGCACACAAGACTGGATAAGCTTCCACGTGACACCACACTTACCCCCAGCAAACCAAATACCGGTACACTGAATGAGACCATTGACATGGGAAGCCTTTGGGATAACAGTTACAGGAGTAGCACCATTGGGTTGACTAGAAAGATACAGTGGCTTCTTATCCATTCCGTAAATCTCAACATTAAACTTTCCCTCCCAAAAAGGAATCTTCACCTTAAGAGTAGGATAACGACTGTGGTCAGGCTCACTTGTAGGATTGCCCTGACCGTCCTTAAGCCTTGGATACTTGAGAATAGGATACATTAGAGCATCGATAACCTCGCGAGACATCTTACTCTTACCATGCCACGACTTACACATTGAACCACATGAATCATTCTTAATCTTATCCTCCATCTCCTTTAGAGCATCTAGAAACTTAACAACTGCCGTATTATCACCATTAAATTGAAGAGCCATGTCATAACTAACACGACCACTCTGTTCGTCAACACGCTCATTTACACCCCATGTAAGCATAAGAGGAATCTGTAGAACAAGGGGTTGACCATCAACTTGGATCTGAACGCTCTTGCCTCCCCTCTTATTAACAACTACCTCGCGGTAGGTAATAGAAGAAGCGTCGAAAGACTTTGCCTTAGTGATATTACGATTCATAGACATATTTTTTTATTTATGAATTAATAATTATTTATATTTATCGTAATCAATTTTTTTTTTCAGTCAAATACTAAATTTAATTATTTTTAATTATTTATTTTTTTGCTTTACCATAGAAACTTTTAAAACTTAGTAAAGTAATTCTAAAGAATATGACCTTTATTTTTTTGTTTTAGTTGTTTTGCGTTTTTTAGTTGTTTTGCGTTTTTTATTTGTTTTGCGTTTTTTGCGTTTTTTTCTTTGTTTACGTTTTTTACGAGTTTTTATTTTTTTTCTAATATAACGACGTTGTTTGCGTTTTTTACGATTTTTTTTCCTTGCCCCACCTGTTACAATAGAGACACTATCATCGGTTCCCGTCCATAATGAAAATATATCACTTGGTAAATTTGCTAAACACGTTGCAAAAACAATATTAATTCTTGTTATCTGGGGTGAAGAACCATAACCATTTATTTTATTGACATCCATTGTAATACGTTTCAGTAAGGTTTCTAAATATATAATATTATTTGCCTGTCGATTACAGGTTTTATTTTGCTCACCAACAGGATACGTATGTTCCTTGTTAAACGGTATTAAGCTTCCATCGAATCCAGCCAATGTTAAATTAAAAAATTGAACTGTACCGGACACCGCTGCTGCTGCCGCTGTTGAGGACATTCTTGCCGCTGCTTCTGGCCCTACCGCTTCTGCCATGGGTGGGTCATAAAATGTATTGAAGTTTTGGGGCATTGGTCGTACATTGGCGACTGGTATCGCAGCAGCTCCATTACTACATGATGCTTGTGGTTTGCGCGAAGGATTGTATCTACAAATTGTGGCAACAAACGATTTATTATTGGGTGTACCACCTTCCGAAAAAACTAAATTTGGGAAAATCGCTTTAGATTTTTCGGTGACAGGCTTTTTACTCCATGGGTATCTTTGAAAAACTCTAATATTTCCATTTACTATTCCTTCTATATGACGTTGTGCTGCGGCTGGCATTGATTCCCCATACCTACTAAAAAGTGAAGCACCTTCACCAACAACTACACCAAATCTTATATTTTCGAAATTCTCTCGTTTTCTGGAAATTATCTTGCCGTTAAACCCACCATGAGCTATTATTACATATACTATTTCCCCATCTTCATATTCAATTGGATTTCCAATTCCCTGTTCCGCGCATGTTACATTTTGACCAAATACACCAGGTGCGGGACCCTGTATAAATTTTGTACGTGGTCCCGGAGTATTAATTCTAACCGATTTCAGCATTCTCGTTAAATCAGCAACCGATGGAGCGGCATTATAATTAGTATTCATTATATATATATATAATACAGTAATATTTTAAAACTTATTAAAGTAATTATAAAGAAATATTAAACATATTATTTTATAAATTAATTATAATGATAAATGCTAGTAAAGAATTAAAACTAGAAAATACTATAATTAAAGACAATAAAAAAATAAGGAAATTATCACCTAAAACTTATCTAAAAGAGTATATTTACGATGAAATAAAAGATTTGAAAAAAACAAAGAGTAAAAAAAAAATTACAACATCTGATTTTGAAATACCCTTATATTCCGAATATAGTAAATTAATAAAATTAAATTATAATGTACCCCAATTGCGATGTATATCAAAAAAATATCACCAACGCGTATCGGGAAATAAACCGCAACTTATTTTCAATCTTTATAATTATTTAAAATATTCTTGTTTTTCTATAAAAATTCAAAAAAATGTGAGAAAATTTTTAGTAAAACGTTTTATAAAATTAATGGGTCCAGCTTGTTATAATAGAAAATGTGTAAATGATACAGATTTTTTAACATTTAAACCTTTAAAAAATATACCATTTCATCAATTTTATAGTTTTAAAGATAAAGATGGATTTATATATGGATTTGACATATGTTCTATATATAATATGTTGTGTGAAAACAGTTATATAAAAAATCCATACAATAGAAATGATCTACCGAAAAATATTATTTATAACATAAAAAAAATTGTAAAATTGGGGAAAATATTAAAACTACCTTTAAAAATAAAAATAGAAAATGATATAAATGATTTATCATTCAGAAAAAAGACTGAATTACGAGCAATCCAGGTATTTCAAAAATTTGATAACATGGGATTCATTACAGATTCAAATTGGATAATGAGATTGTCGCGGGGGAGAGTTGTTAGATATTTACGAGAGCTAGAAGATGTATGGAATTATAGGACGCAAATACCAAACGAGACAAAAAGAAAGATATTGCCACCAAATGGTGTATTGTTTCCTGGAAATGTAAGTCAATTATGTTCTTCAAAATCAGAACTATATTTAAAAAATTTAATTTTAGATAGCATTGAAAAATTAACAACAAAGGGCATCGATGAAGAGTCGCGTTCCCTAGGTGGGTTTTATGCTTTAGGAACAATAACTATCGTTTCAACTAGCGCGGCAAATTCCCTTCCATGGTTGTACGAATCTTTTTATACAAATCATTAAAAAAATATATTTTTTTTAACTCCAAAAATATATTTTTTGAAAATAAAATAAAATTATACAACTTATTATCGTAAGAAATAATATTTATATTGAAAACCATTTAAAAGAAAATCAATATAGATAATTATAAATGGTAAAGAAGAAGACATCGACTAAGAAATCCGCTTCTCAAGCGGCTGCTCCCGCATCCAAGGCTAAGGCCAAGGTTGTCGCTGCCCCAGTGGTACCCGACCCCCCCAGTATGGGAGACCAATTTAATGCCCTTCTTGGACAGCTAACTACCCTTAGAAGTCAGCTCACGGCTGTAACTTCTCAGGTTAGACTTCTTTCCAAGAGAGCTGAGCGCGAAGTCAAGCTTGCCACTAAGACTGCCAAGCGTAAGCGCAAGGCAGGAAATCGTGCCCCCAGTGGATTTGTGAAGCCTACCAAGATTAGTCTTGAACTCGCTAAGTTCCTCGGCAAGCCCAAGGGTACTGAGATGGCTCGCACTGAGGTTACTCGCGAGATCAATGGTTACATTAGGGCTAACAAGCTTCAGGACCCCCAGAATGGCAGACGCATCCTCGCTGACACCAAGCTGAAGAAGCTTCTTAAGCTCACCGATAAGGACGAGCTTACTTATTTCAACCTTCAGCGCTACATGAGCCCCCACTTTGCTAAGGCAGGGCAGGCGGCCCCAGTAACCTCTGTTTAATTTGGATATTTCATATAACAATATTTTTATACCTCAACAAAAATAAAATAACAAAAAATAACAAAAAATAACAAAAACAAAGCAAAAACAAAAACAAAAAAAAACAAAGCAAAAACAAAAAAAACAAAGCAAAAAATAACAAAAAAAACAAAAATATTTTTATTCAATAACAAAAATATTTTTCAAAAACTTATTAATGACATGACAGATAATAGTTGCGCATATCAACAAGTTTTAGTACACTCTTTTTGTCATATTTACTATTCCTTATTACAATATATTTATATCCATCAAGAACATTTTTATTACTTAAATCATATAGTTGTTTATTTTTACCAAAACATACAAATTCATCATCAGTTATGAAATTATTTTCCTTTATCCATTCCATAAAAGAATTTCTATTATCATTTAGATATCTTTTATACAACTTAAAATAATATATAAAATGTTTATTATTCTTTCCTTTATAATAATCATTTGATGATAGAGAACATATATTTTTAAAATTATTCAGTGTAATATCATAATAATCCAAAAGTCTTTCTATATTATACATTATGAATGTTTCCTTACGAATATTAATACATTTAATAATATTTGTACAACCATAAGCAAATAGGTCAGTATCTTCACTCATACATGCGTAAACTTTCTTTTTTAAAACTAGTTCGGCGCATAATTCCTCTGCTTCACCATTCGCAATCATATATTTCATACCACATGCGTCCAAACAATTTTTAGCATCTACGATATCCCATTTTGTTAATTTAACTCTATCCCGGTTTACTTTGCGGAGCTTTTTTTTAAGCATTAACGTCTCTTTCTTTGTATCTGTTTTAATTTTAATTAATTTATTATATTTTTTATCAGCAGCAAGCCTATTTTTATTTCTCCTTTCATATTCAAATTTTTTTTCCTCAATATATTTACCATCGAAAACAAACAAACAATGAATGTTATTTTTATGCATAATATAACATAGTTTCGATAAATCTTCTATTAGGCGATTGTCTCCCAAAAATGTATATATATAATTATAAATATCTACGCAAATTTTCTTTCCCTTTAATTTTCTGAAAGAACATACATCGGCAATATCACACCAATCATTCTTTATATACTTGTTCAGTAGTTTAATACCCATTGGATTGATCATAATTTTATATATTTAATTATAATCAATTTAAATGTCCAATAAACACATTCTAGCATTTTTCAATAAATCTTTAGTACTTTCATATTCTGAATTATTATTTATATTATTTATATTTTTAATATTTTTATAAAATATTTCAATATATTTTATTAATTCCAATAATTTTTCATCATTGTAGTGTGTTTTAGTTTTTTTTAATATATTTTTTGTATATTCGGTTGTTTTTTGTGAATAAATTAAATGAATATTATTTTTATTAAACCAATTTATGAAACTTTCCGTATTGAATAACCAAACCATTTTTAAAATATGATAAGCAAAAACATTTGTATTTTCTTTATATTTGGACAATGAAAAATTAATAGTTTTTTTGTCTTTACTAATCACATCTAAATATGTTAATCCCATAAAATCAAGCATTTTAATACATTGAAAGATTGAAAAGAATTTTTCGAATAAATTTAAAATTTTAAAATTATATATAAAATCATCAACGTCTTGTTTATCTTTTAGATATTCGTAAGATACAAATGATGTATTTATAATATTTGCCCAAAATTCAGCATATGCTTCTGCTATATAAAATTTGCTATTTACATTGAACATTTTTAATATTATTGACTTAATATCAAAACTTATGGATAATTTTGAAAAATCAAAACACAAAGAATGTAATAATTCGTGGATCAAAACTTTAAAATATTCTTCTTCTCTGTACAAAAATACCTCGCCATTTTTAGAACATGAATATGTTACCGCTGTATTTACATTCATTTCATTTAATACAACACTGCTATTGACGGGTAATTCCTTTTTTTCATTTGTCAGAAATAGTAATATGTTAATAGATTCCACATTTAAATCAACATGAAAAGATAGTAAGAAATGTATCATTTTTATTATTTTTTTAATTTTTTTATCCAAATCATTTCTACTTTTTTTTTTAATTGATACAAAATGTACTTGAAATTCAACATTTTTTATTTTAAAATAATATATTTCGTTGAAATTAATTTTTTTTATTTTTTTATGAATTATAGAAGGTATAAAGTTGCCATTTTTAATTAATTTAAACTGCTTTGATAAGTATGTTTTTTCATTTACAACAACAGATTCTTTTTTTATTTGTTTTTGGTATAAATTATAAAATTTATCAGATAAACTTAATTTGATATGCATTTTTTTTAAAATTTCATTTATTGTATTTTTAGTTAAAATATCCATATTATCCGTAACTAAAGAAAAAAAATGATTTATAAAATTTAAAGAAGTTTTAGATATGGTCATTCTTATAATAATAACATAAAATAATTAATCATGATATTATTTATTCTTCTTTTTCAGGAGCGTCCGTTTTCTTAGTTTCATCAGCCTTTTCTTCAGCTTTTTCATCGGCCTCTTCTCCAGCCTTTTCATCGGCCTCTTCTCCAGCCTTTTCATCAACCTTTTCATCGGCCTCTTCTCGCAATGAAATTTTTTCAAACCCATCCGCATTCTTAAAACTTTCTCTTATTTCCATTGTATTGTTGAAAGGTACTAAATTACTTTTTTTGAACATTTTCTTCTCAAGATGTACCAATTTAGCATCCTTAGTTGCCATCAAAACGGTCTTGGAAAATTCATCTTGCGAATACTTAGCTCTTTGTGCTTCAAGCATAGCGCTAACATTTTTCTCCTTTTTAAAGAATTCAGGGTCCATTTTTAGAATAGATGGACGGAACTTCTTACCCAACAGTTTCCCAGCTCTACCGCCAACTGATAATGCTAATTTTGGATTTTTACAGAACTTAGAATTGCTATCTAGAGAGAATTTTCTATAAAATTCGCGACCAACTCTAACCTCTTCAGCATTGTAATTATCGTCACCTTCTTCCATCTCATTATAATAACCATATTTACTCGCATGGTAATAATGTTCAACGGACGCCCATTTCATACCACCCAATTCAAACAATTTTATGATCTTACCATCCTTATCACTTTTAATATACATATTTGATAAGACCTTTCTCCAATTTTTAATTTCACCGAGTTCTTGATATTTACTTTCATCTGCTATACGCTCGCCTCCACCAGATTTACCCTTACCGGGTGGTTTGTCTTGAGAACCACTCCAAAATATAAACATTGTACCATCATCATATAAATCAGGTCTTTCAATATTTTTATTTACAGGACTCATTGCGTCCATATCGTCTATTAAATCGCCCTCGTCTCTTTTTGATTCTCCAGATTTGAGTTGGATTTTACTCGTCAATTTTTTTTCGCGACGTCGCATCGTTTTATCCATTGCTTTATCAACCGCAACCTGATCTACACTTTTTTCTAAAGTTTTAAATGGTTCGGCAATAAAATCATTTTCAAATACACTATTTTTAGACTTGATAAGAATGTATTCGTATTCAGGTTTTTGTCCGAATCCACCCGAACTAATGTTATTTTCCTCTATGAATATCTCTGAGTACTTTAAAGTCATTATTTTTTTTTCAAGTAGTGTAATATTTTCAATGTATATCTTTAAAGCATTCGTTAAAAGTATTTTTTCCTGTGTATCACTTGCTCTATAATTTGATATCAATTCTTTAAAAGTTTTTATTAGATTATCTAATTTACCATTTAATACCATAACTAATTTATTTCTATCAATAAATGGGTCGTCACCCTTCATAATAATATCTTTATCATCTATATTTAGAATATCATAGTTTGTTTTTGATTTTTTGCCTTTTGATTTTTTGCCTTTTGATTTACTACCTTTTGATTCATCGTCTTCATCACCAATACTTTTTACTTGTTTTAACAATAATAAATCATCTTCGTCTAAAAAATCTGTTAATTTAACAATATTTCTAGCTTGGGTAAATAATTTTAATGTTTTTTCTTTCATAGTCTCTTCTTGATATTCACTCTTTAAAGTATCGAATTCAGCTAAAATAACTTCTTCATTCTCTAAATTATATAAAAGTTTTAACTTATTTTGAATTATTTTTTCTTTAATTTTTTCTATTTTTTGTTTATTTGTTTTAGAAAATAATTTGTAATTTTCTATTTTCCCTTTTTGTATTTTTAAATTAAACCCACAGTTTTTATTAGCTTTACACTTAGCTATTAAAAATTCATCTTTCATAGAAAACAATGTGCCACCCGGTTGATTACAATGGACACATTTTAACCGTATTGAATTTATTAATATTTTTTGTTCGTTTTTATCTTTAATTGTTTTTTTAATTTTATTTTTCTTTTTATTTGATAAGGTTTCGTATTTATTTTTTAATTTGAAATATAATTCTAAATCATTTAAACTTGTATTTTCACTCATAGTATAATTTATATCTATAATTTTTTTTAAAATATTATACATTATAAAATTTTTCATGAAGTAGTTCATAATCACTTTCAAATTTAGGAAGATTTGTTATCATTTCTTTACGATGTTTCTTATCAACTCTTATAACACGGTGAACTTTATTTAATAAATAATTTTGTACTTCTAATTTTTTCTTTTCTTTTGAGTCTTCCGTCTCCTTATTCTTTTTTTTATACATTAAATAAAAAGCAACAATCAGTATAAATGAAATAAGTAATGATACATTTACGAATATAATATTCCTAGTTATCCTTCTTTTGTGGCAATTTTTTAAGTTTTCTGATAAAAAATATCTTGCTCCCGGTTCAATTAATAAAGGAGTATTCATTTATATAATTAGTGAAAATTTCAAAAAATATTATACTCATTATCTATAATAAGAATAATGACAGAAAAATCACAAGAAAAAAGTTCTAGTTCAACATTTATAGCTGTTTTGCTAATTCCTTTATTTTTATATTTTTTCGCAGTGTTTAAAACCTATATGGGTGGTATTGATATTGCTACAGGCGCAGCTACAGCGGAAAACCCAGCTGGTAAAATACCATTATTAACCGTGGCATTTTTAGTTGTTTTATTTTTAATGATGTATTCATTTAATGTTAAAGAAATGTCTAAACATTGTCCACCGACAAGTCAAGGATTTGCTTTAAAATCATTTCTTTATTCTTTTATTCCATATATTTTTATCATGGGAACAATGGTGGTTATTTTAAATATGATGCCCGGATGGAAAGCTCCATTTTCTAATACAATTGGTTACTTTATTGTTAAAAATGTTATTGCTCGTAAATTATTTAAGTTACAAAAATGGATAAAGGTACAACATGGTGATGGAAACGATAGTGCTCAGAGTTTAATTGAAAAATTTAATTCAATTGGCAATAGAACCTTTTTTGTAAATGAATTAACACCTAAAAACTTTTTCTATGCTCTTAAAAGTCTAGGAATAAGTTCAAATGGCAAATGGGATTTCCAACAAAAGGATAAAGATATTGACCCAATTACAAACAAACCAATTACAATAGCAATAGCGTACAAATTATATCAAGCTATCATTGTTAAAGACATTATATCCGAGTTTATTTGGTATTTCTTAGCTGCTATGTTAACTTATTCGGTATCACAATTATATATTTTAGGACATATATGTGATAAAACCACGGAGGATGGTGAAGCCGCCAAATTATTAGGTGCGATGAATGAAGGGAAAAAATCTGCGGAAGAAATGGCAAAAGAAACTGAGGAAGGATATTCGGAAAGTGCTTAATTTTATTAAATATTTTATATCACAAAATATTTAAAAATCAAAAAATCTAAAAATCAAAATTTATAATTAGGTAAATTTACATAGTAAAGAGTGAATAAATAACTGAAAATTGCTAAAATAAAGGTCATTAACCATATGGGAATGACTGTCTTTTTTTTAAATCCTATACCAAATTGTCTAAAACTACCATCTTCTTCATAAATAAATGCGGGTTTTTGGTTTTGAATAAATAAAAATAATAGTAAAAATAAAACAATTGATACAGATGTTGTATTTTTTCGAATAAAATTTCTATACATAATAATTTATATTTAGATTATTTATATTTATTAACAAACTTTAAATTAAACTTCAGCCTTTTTTCTTAAAAGTTCATAAACTATTCGGAAACCCAAATATAAAATATATATCTCGCCTAAATGAAAAGGGGCTCCATATACGCGTTTTTTAAAGAAGTATCCTACACCACCAAGTATTCTAAAAACTAAAACAACTAAACCACCGATAGCGGCTTTTTTTGGCTTAAATAAACCTATAATTAAAAACATTGGCATAAAAACACTCATCAATTCTACATTATTTTGATGAGCACGTTGAGCTCTCATATATTTTTCGACATCTTCTGTTTTTAATTCCAATTCTTTTATTTCACTATCTCTTGGATATAGCGTTGGTGCTTTAATTTTAGTTTGACTTCGCATTTTCAAAACAGGTATTAACAAAATGAGTTGTTGTGTTAAATATAAAGCTAAACCAACTAGGAGAACATATCCATATTCTTTTTGTACTTCAATATTCATTTTATTATGAGTAATATTATTTTTTAAATATTATTACTCACCAGTCTTCTTCACCAGTCTTCTTCACCAGTCTTCTTCACCATCTCTTTCCCCTTCGTCTCTCATGTCCATTTTTAATGATTCGTTTTCCCGCATTTCTATCGCTAATTCTTCTAAATTTTCCATCATATAAATATCTCTATTTTCCATTGTAATATCATCTAGTATACCGGCTTTCATTTCAAGTAACATGGTGTTTTCCATTTCCATTCTCTCTTTATCATATTGATTCTCATCGTATTCAAATAAAGCTTTTGTTTGACCCAATCCCCAATTACCCAATTTATGGTTTTTCAGAACATTTTCTATCTCGCGCCTTTCCTTTGTCATGTCTTTTAACCTACCGGTGATAATAGATTTTTCTTTTACTTTTGACTTCATTATACCATTCAAGATCGTTTCCCTCGATAAATTCAATGTCTTTTTTCGCCTCAAAAAAATCATTATATAGTAACGCAAAGTATTTGATACTGTTTTTCTTAATGTTTCTTGCTGTCCTCTCAAAATATCTTCATCAATGGATAACGACCTTTTCTGTAAATCAACTATTTCCAATTCTTCGCTAATATCTACATCCAATTCTTTTGATAATAAGTCAATATAAATTTCAAAACTTAAGCAAAATAAATATTTGTATATTTTTGAAATAATTTCACCATTAAAAATAGTTTTCTTTCCTTTGTTATTAGCATAAAATGGTATGGCATCTAATAAAATAATAATATCTTTTGAAATAACCCTAACCTTCATTAATAATTCATTTAATTCGTCATTATTGTACACCTTTTTCAAATCTTTAAACTCTTCGAAAATAATTCTCTCCATTTCACCTTTATGTCTCATACTTAACTTCCAATGTGTCGGTATGTGTTTTTTTTCATATTCTACGCCATTTTTTATTATTTCTGGGAAAATAAAACAAATATCATAAACCATATTTCTAATTTGGTTATTTGTCTTTACAAATGTTGAGTCGTCTTTTGACATATAACTATCATCTGAGACTGAATCGTAATTTGAAATATTATCGAAAAATTCTTTTATCTTTCTTATACCACTATTTGAAGATATAAATCGTTTAAAAAAATCTATTATTTTTGTTTGTTTTACTTCAATCTCTGCGTTAATATGTAGCATAATATCACCAACGCTTTCATCTTTATCCCCTTCATCATATTGGATTCCATATCTATCAATCATATTTTTTAATTTTGACATCAATTCATCATTAACAATATGTTTTAAACCATATGTTTCTATATTTTTAAGTGCCATTTCAAACTGTTTTTTTTTACTTACTATGTTTGTATCATAGTCTAAATCTATTTTAGTATGGATGAATGAAATTAAATTATCCAAATCTTCTTTTACATACATGGCATTATTTTCGTTTTTTAATACTTGAATTTTTTTATCAATTGAGTCAAATTTTGAAAAATTAGCTTTGTTTACACCACAAATAGATTGTAATTTACTATCAATTGACAAACCTGTATTAAATTTACAATATTTAATAACCGCCCTATATACAGTCTCTTCGCTAATTGTATTTTCCACCTTTTTGTATTTTAATTTTGTATCATCTTTTGAAAATAAATAATATGTATCCATTAAAGCATCGTTATCTCTTTTTAAATTTTCCAATAACTCAATATATTCCGCATTTCTTTTAATAGTTGGGTTTATTTCGGCAAAATAATTAAATGTATTTACATTTTTATCATTACAACACGCATTTTCCATATATGGGATACCTGAATTTGTAATAAATAATTTGTCCTTATTTTCTATTATTTCATTTACCTTAACTTGAATATTAAATGAAAATTCTTTTATTTTCCCAAGCAAAATATTAATATGTTTAAATTGGTCATTATTTCCAGAAACAATGCTATTTTTCAATAATCTTTTATATGATTCACCTAGCATTTTAATTGACCCCAATTTAAATTTGTATAAAGGAGGCAAGAATGTAGCCCATCTCTGAATATTAAATTCGTCCAATATTAAATTTTCCACTCTATTCTGTTTAATCCAATCTCTTTTGGTTTCAAGTTTTTTATTAATTTCTTTATTTGTTAATACATTTTGATCCATATATTTTTTTATTTTTAAGATATAATTATCTAGCTTTTCAACATTTTTTGTGGTAGATAATTTACGTATTTTTGGCAACCCGGTCCATGGTCTCCCATCTCCGCGAATTTTTAATAATATACAGACTACGTAATTCATCAAGTTTTTCTTTCCAGCATCATCCTCCAATGGGTAACCGGAAAAACTTTTAATACAACCTGGAAATGTTTTTGACGTTTGAATACTAGGTATCGCTGTTTGTAATGCTACAATATAAACACAAATAAATGACAACATTAAATTTTCGTCATAATATTTTGTATAAGATTTAAGCCCTTTCGCTTTTTTAACTCGTTTTAATCTTTCTATTTTCATTTCATATGCTTTTTTGGAGAGAATTGTTTGATTTAAAAGCAGTATAATTTTGGAGACAATAAATTCTCTCGACACAACTAAATCAATACCAATTGTTTTATCAATTCCAATTAACATCTTTTCCAACGCCAACGCAAGTTTCGTTTTCGAAGACGAATCTTTTACAGAAAGAGTACTCATAATTGTTTCACCTATATCTTCTTCCATTACATCTCTCGACTTCATTTTATATCCATCAGCGTCGTATCCTTCATCATTACTATATTGGATAAATTTAATGGAATAGCCGCTATACTTATCAACAACTTTATCACCATCTTCACTTAATACGCCTCTATCCTTAATTATTCTTTGTAATGTATGTTGGAAATCCCCATTTTCAAATGATTCTGCCAATTGATATAAAAATGTTGGTAACAACTTAACACCTGTTTCAATACAATAAAACCAGTATATGTTTTCCGTCGAAGCTGTCGGGTCATACTCACGACAATACTGACCAACAAATAAAATAATATTTGAATATTTTTTTACAATATCTATTTCTGATAAAATATTATCCAATGTTTCACTGTAAGGAGATTTTACAATTTCCAGCATCTCAGTTCCACTTGCTATCTCGGTCATAAATTTGTCCTTTTTTGTTAATTCTCTTTTTAAAGACATGAAATTTTGCATCAAATATTTCTCCCCAACCTTTTGAAGTTTAACCAAATTTTCTCTCTGGGATTTATGGGAATCTTTTATTTTCTCGGAAAAATTATTTAATATATCATCTACAAGTTTTTTCTGTATATTATTTCCTATATTTGGAAGATTATCACATTTACTATTGATACTTAAACATTTGTCTTTTAAGTTGCAAAATGCTGTATCGTCTGGCATTTTATCATTAAATTCTTCTATTAAACGCCAATTATTATTTTTTCTTTCATAATATCTGTATTCATAATCACCCAAATCTAAAACAGCCAATTCATTTGAATTATTATTTATTCTTTTTTTGCCAGTAATCATACTTAACGCATCTTTATTTGCGTTCTCCGGTTTAACACCCACGTTTTTTACCAAATGATTTGTAATTTTTTTCAATAATACTTCCGGTTTTAAATTAGCTTTATCTTCTTCAAATTCCTCCATAATATCATATCTAGTATCGTCATATTCTCTATCGTAATATACATCTTCATTACCGTTATCTCTCTTAAGCTTTTCCATGTTGTTATACATTTTCACAATAGCATATTGCTTACATTGGCTATTATCATCTATTTTTTCGGATCTATCTTCTAGTTTTGATAATTCATCCGTTATTTTTTTTTCGAAATTTATTTCTTGATAATTTTCGTTTTGCGCCATTGACATTAAAATATTCATCAAGAAACCACCATCACGTTTAATGATGGTTTTAAGTAATCCAGAACTTGTTTCTATCTTATCTTCTAGTTTGTAGGTTTGTTTTAAATATGCAAGCACATCGTCCATTCTATCTGTTTCAAATATATTTTCCAAGAAATCTATCTTTTTTAATGGATAATTTTGTATGTTTACGTACTTACTTTCGCGCATAGAAAGTGTCTTTTTCATTTTTAAAATATTATTTTCCACCAAATTAACTATAATTGAATATTGTTTGAAATGGATATCACCGGAATAGATAGAAAATGTTTCAAGTTCATCGACAAAATCAACATATGATGTTTTCTTATTATATTTTGCCATTCTTCTAATAATATATTCATTTGACGGAATCATTGCGTTAAGGAATTTTTCATAAGTATTATTGTTAGCTCTATCTGATAAATTTAAAGTTTCTTTAAAAGATACCTCATAAGGGGTTTTTGTTGTAATATTTAAATCTAATGACTCAAAGTTTTCGTCTATTATACTTTTTTCAATATCAACATTATTTAAAATATCGTGGAATCCGAATAAACCATGTAGTATTGTTTTTTTATATATATTTGTGTTTGGTAAATTAATTTTTGATAAATATTTGTATAACATTGGAAGCACTATAAAACCCTTTAAATAAATATCCTCATTTTGGGTTATTTTACGCTTTTTAAAAATACCTCTTTTATCCAAAACATTTTTATATAACATTTTTTCAGCAGCAACAAATTTTTGATTATAATACTGTCTTTTTGTTATATTTTCATTTTTTCCAACACTTGAATAAAAATCACCTAGATTATCAACAACTGTATTTATATCCTTTGAAATATTCACTTTTGAAATAACATCCGTGTCCACGTCGGGGAATAAAAAACTTTTTTGAATATTGCTTATTCGTTGCTGTATAAATTTATATTTTTCGGATGAACTTGGTAGTTCGTTGTTTTTATACATCATCATAATATGGTTGTAGTCTGTAATAAATTTCCCAACTTCATCTACAATAACATCATTATTTACACTGTCTTCGAATACTTCGACATCATATAATTTTTTTTTATTTTTAACAATTGGCAATAACCATTTTATATTTTTTTTAAATTCAAGTAAATCTAATATTATTGCTTTGTGTTCTTTATTATCATATTTTTTATTTATATTGCTTACAGTGCCATCTTCATTGTATTTGGAGTATTCTAAACGGAGGTCTTTAAAACGAGTAATTATGGTATTGATATCATTTAATATAGCCGGAGTTCTATCGGTAGTTACTAATTCTGATAAAAGGTCATCAAGTAAATCATTTGTTTGTTGTTCTATAGAAAATCTCCTATGCTCTTCTTTTACATCGATCATTTGTGTGATTTTTTCAACTTTATCTTTATCAAAAATGAGTTCATCCGCGGATATAATAAGTTCTTCAAAATTATCCATGTTTTCCATTTCATCATAATTTAATTCTAAATCATCTAATTCATCTTCGTCTATTTCTAAATCACCGTCACCGACTATATCTTGGTTATCACGCTTTTCACTTTCGATGGTAACAGATATGTCTATTTTACCGGGTTTATCGAAATCTTCAATTGAAATAATATTAAGATTTTCTGGCAAACCTTGATATTTAAAATCAATGTATAATTTTTTGTTAGTTAAATATTCCTTTATTTCTATCTGGTCGTTTTCGATATTTGTAATTTCGCCATTTAATATAAGTGGCACAGCTCCACCAAAATGAATAGAAATATCTCTACCAACAATTAAATTATTTTGTCTCGCATAACCTTTTTCTTCTGGTGTATACAAAATTTCTATTGATTCAATACTTTCATCATTTAATATACCCATATTAATACCAAGTATAATAGGGGTATCTTTTTCAATGTCTAATAATTTTATTTTTGTTTCATCTAAATATTCTATAAATAAATTTTTATTATGTAATTCTGTATTAGACGGTGCGTTAAATTTAACAACTTGACCTAATTCTAATACCAACTCTTGTTTTTCTAGTTCAGACATTACTTATATTCTATATATATTTTTTATAAAGTTTTAATATTTTATAAATTGAATTAAAATAATATAAACAATTAGTGTTTTATTATTAAAATGGCAGCTATTATCAGTTTGGAAAAAAGTATGGATAAATCTTTTTATAAGACATTAAATGAAATAAAATCAGAGTGTAAAAGTGATGTTATTGTTAAAGAAATTAATGATTATATTTTAATGAAATATGACAAAAAATCATTGACAATTGATAACGAAAAAACACTTGGACTATTTCGTTCCATTATCGTGAAGGATGACAATCTTGTTTGTTTCGCACCACAAAAAGCTATTAATTTCAATAATTTTATTGTTGATAATGATTTTGATGATTGTGAGATAACTGAATTTATTCCTGGAACCATGTTAAATATTTTCTACGATGAAACATCAGATGAGGAAATTAAATGGCAAATATGTACTAGAAGTAATATTGGTGCCAGATGCAGATATAACCTGGATACTCAGAAAACGTTTAGAGATATGTTTTTTGAAGCCGCCGTTAATAGCGATTTTGCTTGGGATAAACTTAAGAAAGATTGTTGTTATTCATTCGTACTGGAGCATCCAGAAAATACAAATCTATCGAATGTACGCGAAGCAACTATAACGCTTACTCATGTTTATAAAATCTTAAATAACAATATTCAAGATATTACAAATGAAATTAATATTGATAATGTTAACAAACCGCGAAGTATTAAAGAACTACACCCAGACATTAGTGATTGGTTGAAGTTGGTTGAATTGTGTGCCGATAAGGATTATAACATGAATGAGGCTGGATTTGTCATTAAAAACAAAAATAAACAAAGAACCAAAATTCTAAATATATCATTTCTTTCCGCTAAATCATTAAATGGTAATTCTCAGAAACTTCAGTATAACTATTATAAATTACGGAATACCAACAAAATTTATGAATATATTAACTATTTTCCGCATCATATTGAGTTGTTCGACCAATTTCAAGAAAATCTATACGCGTGGACGGAACAACTATTTAGTTATTATGTTGAATGTTTTATTGTAAAAAAAATAAGTCTTAAGGACGCTCCCTATGAATTTAAACCCATTCTTTATGAACTTCAATCTACATATTTAAATACCCTTAAACCAAATAATAGAAAAGTCACTTTCACATTCCTCACGAAATATGTTAAAACAATTCCTATTCCAAAATTAATGTATAGTATTAATTATAAAAATAAACCTCAAAAAGATTAATAAAACTAATAAGATTAATAACTAGAACCTATTTATACAAACGATTCGGAAATATTAGTATAATTTTGAATACAATAATCTATAGAACTCTGTAACAAACTTCTAATATTATCTGTATTTGCCTTTGTATCGTCCTTAAAAACAACCCTAACAATAGAGTGGTCGTCATGGGGATGTCGTTTAATAAAACCGACATATGTAAGAATCTTTGTTTTGTTTAAGAATCTATCATGTAACATGTATTCAATATTTTTTCCTACAGAATAATCTATATCAAATAATTTAACATCAAAAGAATTTTTAACATTAATAGAATCTTTGGTATAAACCATTTCATTGTTTGTTATTTTTTCAGATAATTGATGAAATTTAACATTTAAAGCCAGACAAGCCTTTTTAATTAATTCTTCATTTGTAAAAACCCCAATAGTTTCTAGTCTAAATTGGAATTTATTTTTAAAATATAATCGTTTTCCTTCAAGTAAATACCAGTTTTTCTTTTTGTCATTAATAGTGGTTTTTAAAATACCCTGCTTACTTAAATCATCTTCTATTTTAGACCATGCTTCTGTCTGTTTAACTTCATCAATCATATTATTATAAGCAGCTGTCGAACAAACATTATATTGACCACTTACTTTTCCCCTAGATTCAAATAAACGACAAGCTAATCTCAATTTTTCACCTTGAACTGTTTTAGAAACACCCGGTTTTATTCTGGCAAAAATAATATAATCATTTGTAAATTTGGATGGTGGAAAGATTTTTTTAACCTGGTCTTTTGTTAAATAACGATTTGTATTTTTATCCTTTATCATGAAATCTTCCGTTGTAATTAATTCAATGGAATTTCCAGTATTTTCTTTATCTACTTCGATTATTAGATTTTCAATATTATCAGGTGTTTTTAAATGAACGGGGATACAGCCCAGTCGTTGCTTCAAAATTTCATTTGTAAAAGATGTGGTATTTTCATATATAATAGTGGATTCTAATTCCGAATTCTTATCATTAAAAGGTTCTGTTTTTAAACACACAGTTGTAACATCATTTGTTAAAGTTCTACGTAATCCATTTATAACACTTACATTACATTTAGCGTCAAAAGATAATATTCCATTACTTTCGGAAATATTGGTTATTTCTGGTAACTGAAGCTTTGATTCTGTCATTAATACTTATAATAAAGAAATATTTTTAAATAATATTTTAATTCTACATTTTATTTAATAATATTAATTATTTCAATTTAATAAGTTATATTTTTATTATCAAAAACTTTTATAAATATAAAATGAGTTACGTGTTATATTATAGTAAATATTGCGATAATTGTAAAAAAATATTATTTAAAATAGGCAAAGATAAGATAAAAAATGATATACATTTTTTATGTATCGACAAAAGAAAAAAAGTGAAAGATAAAATTTATATTATTTTATCAGATGGTAAAGAATTACTTATGCCGGAAGAAATACAAAAAGTTCCAGCCCTACTATTATTAAATAGAGGCAATAGAATTATTTATGGTAAAGAAATATTAGATTTATTTGAACCAATTTTAGAAAATAATAATGCAAAAGCAACAATGGGTGGCGAACCTTTAGCATTTTCTAATTTTGAAATGGGAAATAATTTATCCGATAATTATTCTTATCTAGATCAATCTTCCGATGAATTATCTACAAAAGGCGAGGGAGGGACGCGACAGATGCATTCATTTGCTACCTATAATATCACAGATGAAATAGAAACTCCACCAGAAACATTTATTTCGGAAAAAATAAAGGGTGGTAATGTCTCTAAATTATTAAGTAAATTACAGGAAGAGAGAAGTAAAGACATTAAATTAAAATAATATAAAAAATAAATTAATATATTTTATTAGAATGGCATCAAGCAAAAAAAATATGGTTTTAAAAACATTTAATATACAATTGAAAGCCTTCCTTACTTTTATAGATGAAACAATTCCGGGAAATGAAGACATTGAATCTTTAAACACTATTGTTTCTTTACTAATCAAATGTAACTCTAAAAAAATTATATATTTATGGGCATATTATATAGCTCAACCATATATTTCAGTAATAAATAAAGGTGATTTTACATATTTTGAAAACAAAGACTATACAAATGATTTTAAAGATTTAAAAGACAACGCATCGTATGTCCTGAAATGTTACAATAAAACTCGAAAAATCATATCCACACTAGATATAGCGATTAAACGTGAAGCAATGTCTTATATTCAAATATTATCAAGATTATCCATTGAGTATCATAAAAATTAAAGATTATAAATATATTAGTATTTAAAAAATTAATTAATATATTTTAATATATTTTAGATGAACAAACATGATAAAACATCCGAATGCGAGTATCCCGAAGAACTTAATAAAATTTTGAAAGATTTTATTACTGATATTTTAAATACTTTCCCCGAATATCATGAATTTCTTACTGAAAATGAATTAGACTTTTTGAACGATACTCCGAATATTGAGAAAAGAATAAAGGTATTTGAATATTTAAAAAGTGTTTACCCAGAGAGATTTTTTGATATTTTATATGAGAATGAAGATATTTTTGAGGACTGTGATAAAAATACAAACTTTTTTGAAAACATAAACTTTAAATTATTATGGAGAGAAAATATTAGCGGTAATACAAAAAAAATTGTGTGGAAATATTTACAATTGGTGTTGTTTTCTTTATCAAAAAATATGGATGGTTCGGAAAGTTTTGGAGATACGGCGAAACTATTTGAAGCTATTGATGAAGACGAACTCAAAAAAAAACTAGAAGAAGTAGTGTCTTCAATGGAAGGCGTGTTTGACCAATCTGGAAATGGTGACCACCTACATTTTAAAGAAATGATGGAAAAAATGAAAGAAATGGAAATACCGGGAATGGATATTTCGGGAATGGATTTTTCAAATATACCCGAAATGGAGAAGATGTTTGAAGATATGGGGAAAACTATGGATATTTCTGGAATATTTGGCGATGATTTTAATTTTGAGGATATGATGAAAAATATGGAAAAAACAATGGACCAATCTGGTAATAAAGATATACCAAACCCGGGCGATATACACGAGCATTTAAATTCTTTAATGGATGGTAAAATAGGAAAACTAGCTCAAGAAATTGCCAATGAGACCGCCAGCGATTTAGATATTGACCCCGAAAATATAAATAGTGTTAATGATGTTTTTTCAAAACTTTTTAAAAATCCCGGTAAGTTAATGGGAATGATTAAAAAAGTTAGTTCAAAATTAGATGAGAAATTAAAATCTGGAGAGATAAATGAAAGCGAATTAATGAAAGAGGCCAGTGAGCTCCTCGGTAAAATGAAAAATACACCCGGTATGAAAGATATGGAAAAAATGTTAAGTAAAATGGGAATGGGTGGGTTGGGTGGTAAAGGAAAACCCAATATAAATCTTTTTCAATCTATGATGAAAAGTAATATGAATAAAAGTAAGCAAAAAGAGCGTATGTTAAATAAGTTAAAACAGAGAAGACAAGAAAAAGAAATGATGGCGGCTATAAATGAAAAAATTAACAAACGACCCGAAGAGTTTAATCAAAAAACGTTTAATGTTGGCGATGGTAAAATGGCGAAAAGCAAAATAGGAAAAAAGAAAAAGAAAAAGCGGAAGAAAAATAAAAATAAAAAATAAAAAATAATAACTATATATATCTTAAATGGAAAGATTTTGGATAAATGATATTTCAGAGTTGTTTAATAGACCAGCAGAAGTTTGGCCATATGAATATTTAAACATTGAAAGAAAGTATAATGCTATAACAAGATTAATATTGTATTTAACTATTTTAGGCTTTTTTTTCACAAAATCTTATAATATTATTGTTTCTTCATTTATAACCATTCTAGTATTTATTATGTTATATAAGACTCAAGCTGGTAAAAATGTAGAAGGATTTTCTAGTAAAGAAATGGATTTTAAAGCCGGTGATTTTGAAAATATTATGAAAGATAAATACTCTTTTCCTTCGAAAAAAAATCCATTGATGAATGTTATGATGGGTGATTATAAATATAATAATAAGAAGAAACCAGCAGCACCATCTTATAATGAAGCAGTGGGTAGAAATATAAATAAAACCGCCATTAAACCGGATTTGTTAAATTCTTTAGTTAACAATGATAAATTATATAGAAATTTAGGAGATAATTTAACATTTGAACATAATATGCGAAGTTTCCACACAATGCCCAATACAACAATACCGAATGACCAACGAAAATTCGCCGAATTTTGTTACGGAAATATGTCATCTTGTAAAGAAGGCGACACTATACAATGTAGTAAAAACAATAGAAGGTTGGGTAATGCTATGTATTAATTATTTAATATGATTCACTTTTTAGAAGAAATCATATTAAAAGCTAATAAATTTATTTTTATATAAAAAAAAAATATTAGAGAATAATATATAGAAATGGCAAGTTTATACAATTATACATTTGGCAATATATCTCGCATAGGAGATGATGTTTGTGCACTTTCAGAGAGAGATATGCAAAACAACTCTTTCGGTACTTATTCAACCAAAAACTATTTTGAAAAATATTGCGGAATGAAACAGCCTATTAATTTCGCAACAAAGCAACCAAATGTATTCTATAAAGGGGGGTATGGTGTTATGGGTGCGGGCGGTTGTAATGTGGATAGTGATTCTAATTTAAGAATTGGATCTGTCCAGACAAACCCGAAATGTCGTATTTCACTTGAAGAAAGACCTTTTAAAACTGTACCATTTTTAGGAAGAGGTCGTCCACAACCTACTATGGAATCCAAATTACAACAGGGTTCTTATCTCGGGGAGAAAAAGAGTTGCCGCAACGTTACGGAAAAATCATTTAGAACAACTGACATTGACTTAGTGCCTTCATTGAGAGAATCAATCCAAAATCCCGAAAACTTAATTCAGGATGTAGCCGATAAGGGTTGGATTAGAGGCGGTATTCCTTCAAGAGAAATTACACGCGATAACGACTACTTTAATAGAAAACATAATTAAATATATCATGACAAAAACATTATTAAATATATCATGACAAAACATTATTAAATATATCATGACAAAAACATAATTAAATATATAAATTTTTGAATTATATATTTAAAAAATATAAAGATTAATTATTAATTAGTATAAAATGTATAATATAGATTATAAATTAATTTATAAAATTAGATTAAAAGACACATCTGATGAAGTAGATGCTTTATACAGACATGATTTAGTAGAAGCTTTCTATTTACAAGACTTATTTTATACGGATAAATTTGGTTTCGACCCATTTTTTAAAGAATTAACAAATAAAACAGACCAATTATATGATAAATTTAAAGAATATCCACAAATAAAAGAATTAATGGAAGAAATAAACAAAAAAACATTATTCCCAATATCAGTTCATGATAATCAATCGCTATTCTTCTATTTTTTTAGTTTTGAATATTTTCATTTATTCCACGATTGTTTGAAAGATTTATTTAATACTGATAAAATTTCTTCTGTAAATTATGATATAATAATGAAAAAAATAAAGCAAGGGTAAAAGAAATACAGTTAAAAAATGAAGCTAAATAAAAAACAATGGAAATAAAATATTCACAAATTATATATGGCTTCTACTTCAATGAAAAATTTACCAGGGAATTACAGAAAAGATCAACAAGAACAACATTTAAATAGAGAGTATTTAGTATATAAAAATAAAAAAATTCCATTAAATTCAGCTTTACCCGGTCTAGGGACAAATATGGGAAATATGGCCGGTGGTTATACGCATAATATTTTGTCGAATAATACTCCCGATTTAGAGAGTTATTTATTTGGTATTGGCACTAGTAATTTAGTAAAACCATTTGTAAAACCACGACAAGATTTAAATACTTTAGACAATTTATCATTCTTCCAGAAACCCGGATATTGTATGCCAAAACCACTTGTTGTCGAAAACAGACAAAGACCAACTGGACCCTTTTCTTCATAATTTTAAAATGATTTTAAATATAATTTCATTAAAATCATTAAAATAAACTATTTTAAAATTATATATGTCAACAAATATTATTACAGATTTTCAAATTAATAATAATTTAACTATTACAGATAATAATTTGAAAATACAAACAGATGGAACAACAAATACTTTAGATATTAGTGGTAATGTAGATGTAAGTAGTAATCTTATTATCAGAGGATATATCGGTATAAAAACAGAAACACCAGTTGTATCTATTGATATCAGTGCTAATGATGCACTGAGGTTACCTGTGGGAAATAACTCTTCCCGACCCGATTATACCGCTATAGATTGTTCAGGATGTATCCGCTATAATTCAGAAACCACACAGTTTGAAGGATTTTCACCATCTGGGTTATCTTGGATAGGGTTAGGTGGTGTGGTTAATATTGCGCAAACAACATATATTACAGCTGAAGAAACAACGGGGGAAAACAAACTTCGTTTTTATACAGCTGGGGGGCAGCAAATGCTTATTAATGATGATGGAAATATAGGTATTGGATTAGCTTTAGGTAATGACCCCGCATACATTTTAGATATTAACAGCACTGGTGCTATACGCATTCCTATAGGTACAACATCGGAAAGAGATGATATAACAAACACAGCTGGTTTGATTCGTTATAATTCATCAAATAATGAATTTGAAGGATATAGTACAGCATGGGGTGGTTTAGGTGGCGTAAAAACACCAACTGGTAATACAAAAATCACAGCAGATGACACAAATGGTTTGGAATTTTTTACAAGCAATGATGAAAAAATGACAATATTGGCTAATGGCAACGTGGGCATCGGTACAACTTCGCCCGGAGCCAAATTAGAAGTTTTCCATAAATTTTCCACATCGTCACATACAACACTTCCTATTGATAGTGATAATATAGGTTCAAATGAAACAGTTGGATTATTTTTAGCAAAACAACCGTATAATAGCACCTCATTTAGATATGGATTAGCTATGGGAACTTTATCAAATGGCAATTCATATATACAAAGTATGTCAAATGATAGTGGTGGTAGGACATTATTATTAAATCCGAATAGTTCCGGCAACGTGGGCATCGGCACAACTTCGCCCGGAGAGAAATTAGAAGTGAATGGAAAAGTCAAAGCAACAAGTGGATTCATCGGTGATGTTGATGGAAATGCCGAAACGGCTTCATTAGCAACTCAAGTTACAGTAACAGCAGAAGATTCTGAGTCAGCAACAAGATATTTAACGTTTGTAGATTCCGGTACCGGCGCCAAAAGCATAAAAAGAGATACAGGCTTAAATTATAATCCACATAATAACTGCATAACTGCTGGTGGTTTCTATGGGACAATATACACAGCAGCGCAACCACAAATTACAAGCGTGGGTACACTTTCAAGTTTAAATGTAAACGGCAACGTGGGCATCGGCACATCTTCGCCCGCAAATAAATTATCAATTCAAACGGGAACTAATTACGACGGTATAATATTAAATAACGAAGATGGACATCTATTATTTAAAGCGGCAAGATCTAATACTAAGTCAAAATTCTATATAGGTATGTATGACGGGACTTCTGCTGGTGCTCAAAAGGTAATTATTTCTAATCACGGTGACAGTGTTTTCAATGCCGGCAACGTGGGCATCGGCACATCTTCGCCCGGAGCGAAATTACATGTTGTTGGCGACACGGTAGTTACGGGTGATATAACAGCATATTATTCAGATGAACGATTGAAAACATTCAAAGGAAAAATAACAGAACCTTTAGCCAAAATAAAACAATTAAATGGATATTATTTTGTAGAAAATGAATTAGCCAAATCATTAGGGTATGATAATGATAAATTACAAGTTGGTGTTTCAGCACAAGAAGTGGAAAAAGTTCTTCCAGAAATCGTGACAAAAGCACCTATTGACCATAAATATAAAACAGTATGGTATCAAAAATTAACGCCATTATTAATAGAAGGTATGAAAGAACAACAAACACAGATAGAACAACAACAAACACAGATAGAACAACAACAAACACAAATACAATCATTACAAGAACAAATAGATGAATTGAAGGAACTTATAAAAAATATATAATTAAAATATTAAAATTATTATTATACATATATAATAATAATAATGTCAATTGGTGATGATAATATTACATTTTCGGAAATATGGGAAGCGGTTAATAATGATACTCATGTAAACCAAGCAATAAAATTATCGGATTTTAGGGGGTTAGGTGATGTTCCCGATAGCGGACAAATTAGTATTGGGACGCATATTAAAGGTAAAACATTTTCATTTTTACCTCCTCTTGCCGAAGTAAGAGATTATTTAACAGATGCTAACTTGACTAAAATGAAAAATGATCTCATCGCAGCTGGTGGAACTATGTATGATATAAATGACGATATGAAATATGATAATACCTCCATTAGTGATGGAGGGAGCGATATTTATGATGGTGGTAATAAACTAAGTTTTAACGACGCTGATTCTACTTTACTTTCTTACAAAAATGCTATAACACCAAATGGTGTAGGAGATGGAAATTATTTTGTAAAAATTGGACAAAGAGGTACAAACCATTCACGATTTTTTATTTTTGTTTCTGATTTAGATAGTTCTATTACTAAGGTGAAAGTTAAAGGCAACCTTGGAGCTGATGGTCAAGGGTCAGAGTATAAAGGCGATTTTACTCTAACACATGCTGGAATTACATATAGAATATATTGGAAATCAGTCTATGATGCTCATACGGGCTCATCCGGAGACCCACCTATAAATCATATTTGGATATTAAAAGATGTTCCTGGGAGTATTAGCAGGTCCACGTACGGGACCACCCAGGAGGAGGATCATGTAGTAAATACAGGTGGTGTAATAGAAAGAATACATTATATTATGTGGTGCTCAGATGACGCGGGCGATGGTAATACAAACGCCACGGAGGTTGAAGCGTTAGCAAAGAGTTTTTTACGTATTATTTATGATTTGTATTCTTTCGAATCGCACAATTTTACTAGTTGTGGTGCCTCTACAACACCTAATCAAGATACTAATGATACTCCCGGACGAAGAATAGGTCCAACATTAGCTCAATGTACATCCACATATTCTAGTACATCATGGGCAAGTAATACCGACTACTTCAATATGACAACTCAAGGTATACAAGAATGGACTGTTCCCAAAAGTGGAACATATAGAATATCAGCAAAGGGAGGAGCTGGTGGGGATTCGGAACATGCAACGCCGAGAGGCCATCCTAATAGTGGTGGAAAAGGTGCTATAATTTCTGGAGATTTTGATTTAGAAAAAGGTGAAATAATAAAAATATTGGTTGGACATAAGGGGGAGACTGCTAGGGGCACTGACACTACCTCATGGGGCGGAGGCGGTGGGGGGGGCGGGTCATTTGTTGTTAGAAGTCCATATAATATTGTTTCCTCCATCTTGGTTATTGCTGGTGGAGGAGGTGGTGGGAATGACCAGGGAATGGCCAAGGCCAGGTGTACTGATGCGATAATTACAATACCTTCTGCTGCTGATGCTGCAAACTATGCTGTAACTTCAGCGACGACGACAAACTGGTCGTCTGGAGGGGGAGGTAGTTTTATAAATAATGGGGGTGGGTCCGGTGGAAAAAGTTTTACCAATGGTGGTGAAGGAAACATAGGTGGCTACTCTAATAATAGTGCCTGGATCCGCGAGTATGGTGGTTTTGGTGGTGGTGGTGGTAATGGGGCACACGAAGGTGGTGGTGGTGGCGGATTGCGAGGTGGAAACACACAAAATTACGCCAGTTATCAAGGAGCACTCGGCGGTGACTCTTATAATACAGGTACAAACCAAACAAATGTATTAAATTCAAATTATAATGAAGATGGCTCAGTAACTATAACACTATTATAATTACTGTTTTTATAATATTATCATTTATTACTAATAATATTATAAAACTATTTCATTTTTACCAATAAGTTTTCTTACTTTAAATTTTTTATTGCGTTTTTTAAGGCGGCGTGCGATGCGTGGTTCCTTTTTTTTAGTTAAATTTGGCAATTTCATAATACTCGGCACATAATTTCTAATCATTAAACCCTTCAAACTTCTATTACCATATTCTATTTTAATCCCTAACCCGTTATCTAATTGAGGATTTTCATATATCTTTAGTTCCAATTCTATATTCCCATAGTGTTTACTATTCCACGATACAAAAAAACTCGTATGTTTACCTCCTCTTAATAAACCTTTTTCTTCATATCTAGTTTCCCGTCGAATTGTAAAGAAATCTTTAGCAGATTCATCTAATTCCATAATATGTTTGTCAAAATCACAGAAAAAAGTATATCCTTCACAGTATATCCAATGTTGTCGCATAAAATATCCTGATGTAACAAATCCCGTTTTAATAGCGGACATTCCTGTTTTTTGATAAAACCATTTTTCCATATTAGTTCTTTTATCATCAGATAATCTTCCAACATAAGTATTAATATATATGTCTTTCCCTTGTAAAAGTCGATAATAATTATTACAATCTGGTAGTTTTGTAGGATTACCATAAATAGGAAATATATACGGGTCCCCAAACACGTAAGGGTTACTACCCCTAGGTTCACATTCACCAACCCCTCCGAAAAATAAGTCAAGTTCATTAATTGTACATAAATCTCCATCTTGGAAATAATCCTTTACAATATATGTTGACGAAATAACATTTGTTATATTCATTTCATCATTACCGGCGGTTTTAAATACAATATATCTACCGACATCATTTACAGTTGTTATTCTCAAAACACATATTTTCAAATGAAAATCTTTAAATATTATATAAATTTTTTCATAATCATTAATTGGTGAGTAAAAACCATAATCTGATTTTAAATAAAGTTCCGTCCTTAAATCAATAATTGTATCATTCCCAAATATTCTTACTCGCGGTTTTTTAAAATAACTTGGCATAAATAACGTATTTCTATCCATAGATACATGTCTTTTCTCTTCGAAAATTTTATATAGTAAAATCCGTGTTATATCATGTCGCAGTTTTTTTCTAATTATTTCACTACCAGCGTTAAGCAATATTAATTTTACTTTGTATTGTAATTCCGCATCGACGTAATCACTATTAATATTAGAAAGTGTATTTATTTCTGTTATTAAAGAAGATGTAACACCATTGTTTACAGCACTATTTGCTGCTTCGCCTTTATAATCAAATGTAGATAAATCATACATAACTGATTCCACTCTATTATCGTAAATAAAGTTATATGGTAATCGATTACCTCCATGATTTGTGAAATTATGTGTTATTTGAAGAGTGGTGGCACCATCAATAATTGCCATAGACAAATCCACATTCATTAAATTAGATTTTCTCAAATCACAATGAGATAAATTTGTATTTGTAAAATCAATTCCTTGTAAATTACAGTTTTTAAAACTTGAATCTGTTAAATTCGCTCCAGAAAAATCGCAATTTGTTAAATTATTTCCATCCAAATTTATATTTTGAAAATTAACACCGGAGAAATCTAAATTAGAAAAATCTAAATTTAAACTTTTATTTAAATCTCTTAAAAAAATATCCATGAATTGATTATTATCATTATAAGAAAGGTCACGCATTTTTTGTGTTAATAAATCACTATATATATCTCCTAATTTAGTCGTTATAGTTATAAATTTAATATTACCATATATATCTATTTCATCTGACGTCGCTGCTGTAATACCATGTGCTATTTCATCAATTCTACTTTGTTCTTGGGATAAATATCCGTATGTTAAATTAATATAATCTTCCAAAGTGGTTGATTCGTCATCTATATCATATAAATTAAGTAAAGTATTCAATATAATAGTTTCGAATGATGAATGAAAATATAAAAGCTTATATGCTAAATAAAGGGTTAAATGACTAAAATCATTTTTATTAAACGCAAATGTTAATATTTCTTCCACATCAGAATCATTATTTCCTGAAATATTAATATTAGACGCATTTGATGTAAAATAATCTTCAATATCAAAAGTTATTGGATTTACAACTTGGAACAAATGATTGGAAATATCAGTAATTGTTATTGTAGTCATAATACATTATATTTAGGTAAAATATTTGTTAAAATTTTATAAAATAAAGGTGAATTTAAATATTTTGTAAAATATATAGTTTTATTATAAGATGGCTTCAAATATTCAGAAAATACTTAAGATAGCCGCACATAATTCTTTTAATAATGATACTGTCAATACTTTAATTACACATGTAAATGATATATCAAATAATTTATCAGATTTATGTGGTAATTTTGTGTCACCAAGTAAATTTATTTTACATGATTTGAGTGCGAATGATATTAGTTGTGTTTCTTTAACTGTAAATGGAATTCCTATTACAATAAATGGTGGCGGGGGTTCATCTTCTAATATCACATCTATTAATGAGTTAACAGATGTTAGTGTTAATAATATTAATAATGGACAAACTATATATTGGAATGCTGTAGAAGGATATTTTCAAGCCTCAAATTTTTCTGAAAATGAAATAACTTCTATTAATCAACTATCAGATATAAGTGTTAATGGTATTAATGATGGAGAAGTAATGGCTTGGAATGCTGTTGGTGGATATTTTGAGGCGGTTGAACCTACAAGTGGCGCACAAGGACAGCAAGGTATTCAGGGACCACCGGGACAGCAAGGTATTCAGGGACCATCAGGTGAAATACCTACAGATTTGAGCTGTGTAAGTTTAACAGTGGAAGGAGATATTAATTTTACAGGTTCTTTATATCAAAATGGTTCGGCATTTACAAGTGGTGGTGGAGGCGGTGGGGGGGGATTGCAGGGTGTTCAAGGTGAGACTGGTGCTACTGGTTCACAAGGTATTCAGGGTGTTCAGGGTATCCAGGGAGTATCGGGAGAATATGGTCTACAAGGTCTAGTGGGACCATCCGGTGAACAGGGATTACATGGTATACAGGGTCTTTCCGGAGAACAGGGATTACAAGGAATACAGGGCATTCAAGGATTATCTGGAGGACAAGGAATACAGGGTATACAGGGAGTAACCGGCGGAGATGGATTACAGGGACCGCGTGGTATTCAAGGTATTTCTGGTGAAGAAGGAATTCAAGGCGTTCAAGGTATTCAGGGGCCTTCTGGTGAACAGGGCTTACAAGGAATTCAGGGGGGAACTGGTGGAGATGGATTACAGGGTGTTGATGGTTTACAAGGTATTTCTGGAGAACAAGGAATACAGGGAGCATCAGGTATTCAGGGTCCTTCTGGAGAACAAGGAATACAAGGAATACAGGGACCCGTCGGTTCAAATGGCGCGCAGGGTTTACAGGGTATACAGGGTGTTAAAGGTGATAAAGGAGATACTGGCGCACAGGGAGCAGCAGGTTCCGATGGAGCACAGGGTTCACATGGAGTTAAAGGCGATACGGGTGATACAGGACCACAAGGTCCTGCGGGTACAAGTAGTTCAACTGCTGTTCCAAAGGAGGGTCAAATATTAGATAGAATTATTGGATATTTTGGAGATACTGTAACATCTGCTACAGGAACATACACAATTGCTGATAATTCAAGTTTAACTTATACAAGTGGGTATTATATAGTACCCACAACATATATTGCTTTACCAGCATCATATATACAATATAAAGCTCCCAGTGGAACTAAACAAGTTATCATTGAAATAGATTTAGGTGGCGTGCGTCACAATGCCAGTGGGGGATTCCCAGTAGCAAAGTTATATATAAATGACACAGCTATAGATTCAACCGAAATAATGAATAGACCCGGTACTTCTATTTGGAATTTCTTTCCATTATATTTTATTGTAAATCAAGATATATTAGATAATTTACCGGGAACACCATCTTTTACAGATTTAGTTACTTACCAAGTTTATATTAAGTCTTATTCAAGTAGTAGTGACATAAGGTTATCAAATGATGATGCTTCAACAGACAGTTTAAGTTTATTTAAAATGACCGCAGTCGGTGAATCACAACAAGAGGCTATTATATTACCAACATCTTCTAATATCACAAATATGAAACATAAAACATTGAAAGATAGAGTTTTATATGATAATATCCCTAATGCTGTCGATTCTGGTGTCGATATAAGCGTTGCAAATTGGGCTAATGGTTTTAACATACCTGATTTGGATATTTCAATAAAACCCGTTTATAATAATTCAGTTATAAATGTTAGATGGGTAATTAGTCATGAAGCTCAAGCTAATTGTGTAATTAGAGTTATTAGATTTATAGATGGAAATGGCACAGTTATATCAAATAATAATAACAGTGGTGAGGCAAGTGGTCAGACAACAGCACCATATGACGCAAATTATAACACAACCCCTGCTTCTGTAGTAATAGAAGTGTTTGATGAACCAAATACAATAAGTGAAGTAACCTATAAAATATATGTTCATCGAAATTCTACTAATTCTGATGATAAATTTATTTTAAATGGTAGTAAACTAAATGCTGATTATAATGATGAGCTAACTGTTTCAACCGTTTTTGCCATAGAATATAAAGATAATATATTAACAACATCATCTTCTTCACAAGAAGGACAGGTTTTGGAAATGCTAACAGGTATATGCGATGGACGTGATGTTATTTGTAAAAGCGGAACTTATACAATGCCTAACGTAACAGCTGGTCAAAGTTTCACATCAACATATGAAGACTTAACAGGTAGTGAAATAAGTTATAAACCTCCTATCGGAACAAGATATATAAAATATTCTTTTCGTTTTCATATGACACATGAAGGTTCCTATTCATGGACAAACGCAGGTCTTACGTTGTATATTGATGATGTAGCACAGGGCAGTCCTGAAATGGTTGGAAATAGTAATTATGGTGATGAATATGTAGTTGTTTCATGGATTATAGGTATAACTGGGACAACAACTGCGTCCGATATTACATTTGATAATTGGACAGACAATAAAACAATAAAATTAAAAGTTAAAGAAAGACACGAAACCAGAGAATCTCGCGCACATTTGGCTGGTATATATTCAATATCAATAGGGTCGAATACTATACTGATACCTCAAATAGAAATAACCGCTATTGGTGAAAAACAACCAGAAAGTATATTGATGACCACGAATACAACACCACAAAAAGGACAACTACTTGAAACAGTAGCAGGAATTTGTGATGGTCGCACAGTAACTGTTGAAAGTGGGACATATACTTTCCCAAATATAACAAGTGGGACAAATTTAACTAGTGCGACCTGGCAAGATGTACCCGGTAGTAATATAGATTATAAACCACCATCTGGAACAAAACAAATAATTTACAATTTTATAGTAACAACCGGTAGAATTGATGCAGGTGATTTAGTTACATTTAGATTTGTTGTAGATGGGCAAGTTGTATATAGTGAATTTGTAAAAGGAACTGCTAGTCATTACGGAGATAGACATCATTTAAAATTAATTATTAATATAGGCGATACAACAGATTATGGTTCTGCTACTTTTAGTAATTGGGATACTAATAAAACAATTAAAGTTCAAGCTTATGAATATAGTGATAGTTATGATATGTGGTTTAATAAAGCATTCTATAATGAATCAAGTAATGATGGAAGTAGTGATGGTAGTAACAGTACCTCACAGGTTGTTCAACCGGAAATTATTATACAAGCTATTGGCGAATCACAAGGACAAACTGTAACCATTTCACAATCATCTATAAGTGATTTAAGTGATGTTAATTTAACAAATGTCCAAGATGGTCAAATATTATCTTGGAACGAAACGAATGGTTATTTTGAAGCTGTTTCATCGAGTGGGAGTTCTTCTGGAGAACAGGGTATTCAAGGTGTAAAAGGAGATACAGGTAATACGGGACCTGCGGGAGCAGATGGTTCTGATGGCTCACAGGGAGCGCAAGGCATACAGGGTATTCAGGGTGTAAAAGGTGATACAGGAGATGCTGGTGTTCAGGGACCTACAGGACAAGAAGGACCCGAAGGTGTTCAGGGTGTTAAGGGCGATACTGGCAATACTGGACCCCAGGGTCCTCAGGGTGTTCAGGGTGTAAAAGGTGACACTGGAGATGCTGGTGCTCAAGGACCAACTGGACCGCAAGGATCCGAAGGAGTTCAAGGTGTAAAAGGTGATACTGGAAATACTGGTCCCGAGGGTCCTGCTGGTATACAGGGAGTTAAAGGTGATAAGGGTGATACTGGTTCACAAGGACTGACTGGACCACAAGGACCGCAAGGGGTAGAAGGTTTAAAAGGTGATACTGGGACCCAAGGTCCTCAGGGTTTACAGGGAATCCAGGGAGTGTACGGTGATAAAGGAGATACTGGTGACCAAGGACTTACTGGACCACAGGGTGTTCAGGGTATTCAGGGTGTTAAAGGCGACACAGGTGATGCTGGGGCACAAGGAATCCAAGGTGTTCAAGGACCATCTGGAGAACAGGGATTACAGGGTATTCAGGGTGTTAAAGGCGACACAGGTGATGCTGGAGCGCAGGGTATTCAGGGTGTTAAAGGCGACACAGGTGACCAGGGAGTGAAAGGCGATACAGGTGACACGGGAGCAGCTGGGGCACAGGGTATTCAGGGTGTTAAAGGCGACACGGGTGATACAGGATCAGTGGGTGCACAGGGAGTGAAAGGCGATACAGGTGACACGGGAGCAGCTGGAGCGCAGGGACCTTCCGGTACAGCAGGTACAGAGGGTTCCAATGGAATCGATGGTGCACAAGGTATTCAGGGAGTAAAAGGTGATACTGGCGATACAGGCGCGGCGGGGGCACAAGGTATTCAGGGAGTAAAAGGTGATACTGGTGATACAGGCGCGGCGGGGGCACAAGGTATTCAGGGTGTTAAAGGTGATACTGGTGATACAGGCGCGGCGGGTTCCAATGGAATCGATGGTGCACAAGGTATTCAGGGTGTTAAAGGTGATACTGGCGATACAGGCGCGGCGGGGGCACAAGGTATTCAGGGTGTTAAAGGTGATACTGGTGATACAGGCGCGGCGGGTTCCAATGGAATCGATGGTGCACAAGGTATTCAGGGTGTTAAAGGTGATACTGGCGATACAGGCGCGGCGGGTTCAACGGGTCCAGCTGGTACAGATGGCGATAATTTTTGGACACAAACAAGTTCAAATATTTATTATAATACCGGAAATATTGGTATCGGAACTAATCCGAATTATATGCTACATTTAAAATCTACTGCGGATACTGTGATTAGGTTAGAAGCAGATACAAATAATTCAGGTGAAGATGATAATCCGCTAATTTGGTTGTCGCAGGATGGTGGTGGGACAACGAGTCATTTTATGAAAATTGGAATTGTTGGTAACGCAGGAACGAATTTTACTAATTCTATTAATAATAGTGCTTTTATATCGGCAGACCAAGATTTACAATTTGCTACTTGTACTGGAGATGGTGGAACTCCTGCTATGAGAATGACTATCGCTGATGAAGGTTATGTTGGAATTGGGACAAATAATCCCGATGCCCCTCTTCACGTAAATGGTGGTAATTCGTTGTATGTGGGGACGGCAGGATATTTAAATTCGTCCGGAAATTCAGGGAGCTATTCCTTTGGAAACGTTACTGTAGCTATGAAAGTTACAGGCGGTTCTCTTTGGAACAACGCAACATTTTTATCTACGAGTGATAAAAGAATTAAAGAAAACGTTATTGAAGTCGATGATGATTTAGCCCTACAAAAGGTAAGAGATATATCTTGTTGTTGGTATAATTATAAGGATAGGGTAACTAGGGGAGATGGTAGAGTTTTGGGTTTTATAGCTCAACAAGTTAAAGAACATTTACCTGAAGCAATAAGTAAGCAGAAAAGCATTATACCTAACGAAATGAAGAAAATCCATACTTCTTGGAATGAGACGAAAATGTCTTCAAATGACCTACAAGATGTCAGTGGTGTTAAATATAGATTTTATGTAAGTAATGATATCAGTGATAACGAAAAAATGGTAGAATTGGTCGGAGATGAAAATAGTTGTTTTACTTTTATAGAAAAGTGGGAAAATGTGTTTTGTTATGGGAAAGAAGTTGATGATTTTCATACTTTAGACAAGCAAAAGTTGTTTGCTTTAAATTTCTCCGCAACGCAAGAATTAGACAGAAAAGTTATCGCTCTGGAAATAGAGAATCAAACTTTAAAAGAACGCTTAGAAGATTTAGAAAAAAGATTATCTGATGCCGGGATATAAAATTAAATATCTCTCCTCATTTTTATTTTTTTTTGTTTATTTTTTCAAGGAAAAAATAAATAAAAATAAATATATATATTAATTAAGATGGCTTTTACTAGATTTAATTATGAAAAATGTAGAGTTCAGAAAAGTTTACAGCAAGCTACGGGTCCAGGAAGATACATGTTAAACGTACCCGGTAACGCTGGGGATAAACCCGAAGTGTTTAACGACCCTCAGCTTAGAATGCAAAAATGGGGCGGTAATCTCATGGGTGTTTACAATGGACATCCCATTGATATCGATAGCGATCTTAGAAATGTAGGAAGAAAATTAAGTAAATATTGTCAAGAAAAGAAATTCCCAAACAATAAAGTAAAAACATATACAAATACTTATAAATCAAACAATACATCTTTAACAGACCAATCGAGGACAACCCATCCAGCATGGCTTTACAGAGATTTAGAACAAAATCATACATATCCCCTTCTTTTAGATCCACAGGAAAATGTTTGTAAAACATTTCACAATAACCTTAACACGAGACTTATTGAAAGAGATTCATATAAACCAACATATCCTTGTTTCCCACTTCTCAATGAAAATTAATTTAAGAATAATTTAATATAATTCTTAAATTAAAAAATAAAAGATATATATATTAATATAATGAGTTTAGCAATTCCTTTAGCTGCTGTTGGTATACTTTATATTTTATCTACTCAAAAAAAGAAAAGTGATGGACGAGACAATTTAAAAGAAGCCTTCTCAAAAATGCATAGACGTAGTACCCTACCTAATATGAATAAACCTGTTAAAAATTTCCCAGTTGTCAACAGAAAAGAACTGGAAAATAACGTAAATGACTACGCCGGGAAAAAAAACACTGCTGATAATTATTACAATCCCGGTAATTATGAAGAATTACAAAAATCTAGCAAACCTACGCAAAAAACATTTGAATCATTATCTGGAAAAGAAATGAGACTTGGCGAAATAACACACAACAATCAAGTACCTTACTTTGGTTCAACCGTAACTCAGTCAACAAGCGGTTCTCACGAAGGATTATTAGACAAATACACTGGTTCGGGTTCCCAACATATATCTAAGCAGGGTCAGGCTCCGTTATTCAAACCCAAGAAGGATATGTCATGGCAGCATGGTATGCCTTCTACAACTGAATATATGCAAGATAGAATGCGCTCTGTTCTTACTGAAAAAATGAATAACACAAAACCGTGGGAAGAGATTAAAGTTGGACCTGGTATAAATAATGGTTATGGTAATGAAGGTGTTGGTGGGTTTAATTCGGGTATGGAAGCGCGGGACGTTTGGCGACCAAAAACTGTCGATGAATTGCGCGTGGCCACGAATCCCAAGGTAACATATGAAGGTCAGATGTTGGGTGCTTATAAACCAAATAAATCTGGATTACATGGTAAAGTTGAGAAAAATAGACCAGATACATACTTTATTAATAGTGAAGATAGGTGGTTAACAACAACTGGTATTGAAAAAGCACAAAAAGCACGCGGAACAATTACATTAAAACCTGAAAATAGAGCTTATCAATTAAGAGAACACTATGGTCAGGGTGTAGGGGAAGCAAGCGGTACTTATGTAAAAAGAAATTTTCAAAAATGTGAAAAACCGCAATTTAAAGCGCTTAATTTAGGAGTTGCTACGGATAAAGATGGGTGGAATGTAAAAGGTGGCAACAAAAATATGCGCGAAATTCAACAAGAAGGATATCGCCCTTTAGCAAATGCCCGTAATCTTACCAAACAGCAAAAACAACTTGGTCCCGTTGCAAGAGGCTTTAAAGCAATGGTTACGCCTTTATTGGATGTTTTAAGGCCATCCAGAAAACAAAATGTAATTGGCAACATGCGTCCAATGGGTAATGCTTCTGGTAAAAATAGTGTCAGTCATAACGTCGTTTGGAATCCAGCCGATAGACTAAAAACAACAATTAAAGAACAAACACAGGAAACAAAATATATTGTACAGGGTGGTTCAAAAAGAGATGGAGCTTATTCTACAGCTAAACACACACCATTTGGACAACACCGCGATTCAACTACTATATCCTACACAGGTAATAGTTCAGCTGGAAATATGCAGAATGCTCGAGTATACAATGCTGAGTACAATGCTGAACTTAACCCAAATAAACAAGTTGTTAGTAAAGTGGATAGATTTAACCAGGGGGCAAATGGATTGTTTACGGGGCAACAAAATATTACCAATCTTAGAAATAAGGCTTCAAAACCCGACCAACTCAATCCAAACTTTACAAAAATTACAGCAAATTCAAGTAATCTTGGTCAAATGTCTGGAAAAAATACAAGAGAAAACTCTATTTTATGTGGTAGAAATACAAATGATATATTAGATGCTTTCAATCAAAATCCATATTCTAAATCGTTATCCAGTGTAGCATAAATATATGAATATTTAAAATTTAATCATATATTATTAAAATTTTTATTTAAACATATTGGAAAATATTGATTATATTATGAATGTTATCAATAAACCAGAAAATGAAAAGATAAAGAAAAAATTTGATATACATCAAGAATTAAAAAACAAATTAAATTATTTCATTGATTCGCATAAAATACCCCATATTATTTTTTATGGTGAATCTGGTACTGGTAAGCGCGAAGTTTTAAACTATTTCATTAATAAAATTTACAATAGTAATAAAGAAAAAATAAAGGAATATGTAATGTATGTGAATTGTGCGCATGGTAAAGGTATTCGTTTCATTCGCGATGAATTAAAATTCTTTGCAAAAACAAATATTCAAAATGATTGTGGGAAAATTTTTAAAAGCATAATATTATTAAATGCTGAAAAATTAACAACTGACGCACAATCGGCATTAAGAAGGTGTATTGAAACATTTAGTCATAATACTAGATTTTTTATAATTATAGAAAATATTGATAACTTATTAAACCCAATTTTGTCTAGATTTTGCAACATCTACATTCCATACCCAAGTATAAATAATAAAAGACAAAACTTACATATGTTAAACAATAATTCTAATATATTTTTTGATAAAAAGGATAAATGGCTTAGAAATAAACTTCTGAAAAAAAATTTATTTAGTAATTTAAAAGATATTATAAATTTTTCAGATGAAATATACAATAAAGGTTATTCCGGTATGGATATATTAAATGTTATTATTAGCAGCAATATCGAAAAAAAATATAATTACATCTTTTATTTTGAAAAAATTAGAAAGGAATTTAGAAATGAAAAAATGTTAATATTTATTTACTGCTATTTTTTATTTATGCGGAAAAATATTAATTTAGAAAATCTATTAACAATGTAAAATATGGATGATTACAATTTAAACGTTTTATCCGAAGCGAAAAATGAATATTCTTCAAGGCTTTTAAATATTTTAACACCGTTAATTATTCAGGGAGTAAAATCCATATTTAATGAAGCAGTTGATTTATGTAAAAATAATGATGAAGATGAAAAATATTTAATGACTTTTCAGAACTTTTTATCTAGAGTGCCAAATTGGAATACAAATATTATTAATGAGGAAAAAAATAGAATTATAACAAAAAGTAAATGTAGTTATTTAGAAGATTTGTTGACATGCGTCCATATTACACAAGTCAAAATTTTGACAAGTATTCGGGTATCGAGTCAACAAAAAAAAATAGATATTGATATACCCAAACTAGGTAATTTTATTCACTCCGCTTACATTAATTTTGCGAGAAAATTGTATAAAAATATATATCTCTTCGAGAATGATGTTATGCCTTTAGATTATCAAAAAAATATGAGAGAATGTGAAATATTATGTAGGGAATCTATTCTCGAGGTTATTCGTGAGTCTATGCCTATAGAGCATATTTTAAGAGCATACATGGATAAAACTACACATGAAGAAATTATTGAAGAAACTTTAGAAAAACAAGTTACTGAAGGTGAGGCCGTAGATATGCTTGAAGAAGCCAAAAAGAATATGGAGGATAAAGAAACATCTTCGGATATCACTATTGATAAAATAGATAGTACAAACAATGATAACGAAATTGTTGTTGAAGAACCAAATTTAGTAACTAATGATGACGCGGCTAAGACCGTTGTTGCCAAACCAATTGATGTAAAACCCGGTGACGCCAAACTGGTTGACGCCAAACTGGTTGACACAAAACCGATGGAATCATCAGAACTTAAAAAAGCAAATGAAGAAGCAAAAAAGACAATGGAATTGCAAAATGATGTCTCCGTAGCAAAAGAAGCTATTAAGGAACTTAAAAGAGCAGTTGATACACAAAATTTAAACGAAGGTTTTAAACCAGATATGGAAAATGTTAAGAACGATGTTTCCAGTGAAGTTTTCAATGAAATTTCCAAAAAGAAAACGTTAATTTCGTTTAATGATAAAGATAGTGTTTTAGATATGGGTACAAACAATGAAATGTTTGTAAACGCGCCGAAAACAACAGAACGCCTCGAAAAAATAAGCAGAGAAGCCAATGATAGAAGAAAGGCAGAAGAAGAAGATGATTTTTATGATGATGATGATGATGAAGGACCTTTAAATATCATAGGTGATAATATTAGCTTGGATATCAATGATATAGATGATTTAAACCCCAAATTAAAAGGACCACCTGAAATTATTTTAGATGATATAGAAGTTTTAGCATAAATGCGTCTTTTTTTACACATTTTAAAAATTAAATAATAATATATGAGTTATTCAGTAGCTTTAAACGGTGCTATTGTTAGTGTTATTTTTTTTGTTTTAAAATTCATAGAAATGCGGTTTATCACAAAAGAAAGCTTACCACCAAAGGTTTTAGTAAGAGAATCAATTTTAGTATTTTTAGCTTTTATTATTGCTAATTTTTTACTTTCACAATTTGGTAAAGTCAATACAAAAAGAATGATTGAAGTTTTTACAGATAATCCTTCGTTTTAAATAATTAAACTTTATATATTAATTTAATTATTTAGATATATATTGGAAAATCATCGATATTCATAATTTTAGATTTTTTTCCTATTTTTTTCTTGCTAGATAAAAATGTTTTAAAGATATCATTCTCTAATTGAAGTTGGGGTGTATGTTTAGTACATTTCCTCGAAATCATTTTATAGAGTTTAAAATCGGGATATCTTTCATCGCCATTTGTTTTATAAAGTATGTTTTTACCAGAATCGTCTGTTACCCACTCGTTTACTAATTTTTCCAATGGTGTTACTAGTTTTTGTTCTACATCAATTATAAAATAATCATATAAGGCACATCCCAAACGACACAAATCAAAACCCATGTTCGGTAATATTTCTCTCTTATTTATATTTTTACAGGCGGCAAAATTATATTGTCCAGCTGCGTCACCTTTTGAATAAAAACTATCGCTAATCATTTGTTGTCCATTAAAATTGTATATAGCTCGCCCAAAGTCTATGATTTTATAAATCCTACCATATGTTGGTACTCTATAGTGTTTTTCATTAAATTTATAATTTAAATATTTTTTGTCCGTTTCAATAAACATAATATTATTTGTGTGTAGATCATTATGTGTAAAATTAAATAATTTTTGATATGTTATAAGCGACATTATAACTTGAAATAAACAAGCGATCCATTTTTTTTGCGACATTTCATATTCTTCATCTTCCATACAAATATCTAGTGTATTATCTAATTTTTCTAGACAGATAATTTGACAAGGAAAATTGAAAATATTTGAATACACAATGTTTTCTTCAATTGATTCGCTAGAATCATCTGTAAAATCATCACTATCGCAACTTTCATCGCTATCGC
>ERZ807291.911-NODE-911-length-49246-cov-10.130776_pt1 | contig 49246 bp, 29 predicted proteins | sample MGYA00521257_ERZ807291 | MGnify/ENA primary metagenome ERZ807291 (study PRJEB31413, sample SAMN03169783) | marine metagenome | biome: Marine; feature: Water; material: Subsurface seawater | place: North Sea | collected 2011-04-28 | depth 1 m m ... | reverse complement strand
AAAAAAAAGTCAAAAAAATAGGACCCGTAGGCCCTATTTTCTTGTATTAAGCTAAACTTAGCTAAAGGATACGTTACCGTTAGTAATAGCAACCTTAGCTAGGTAGTCTGCTGCGTTACCCAAGGACGAAGCAGTGTTAGAAAGTTCAACATAACCGTAACGGGTTAGGAAGCTAACTACTGGCTCGAATGTGCTTGGGTCCAGTACTACACCGCTGGACATTAGCGGAATGTATGGACAGTAGAACGCTGCTGCGTCAGATTCGCTAGAACCTTTGTAACCAACTAGTACTGCTGCACTGTCGGATGCGTAGGTGTTCACGTAAACCTTCATAGCGTTGTTAAGAGTACCAACCATCTTAGTGTTAGTTGGTGCTTCGAAAGTACCTTCAGTTGTACGAGCGAACGCAGAAGTAGTTGCGGACTGAAGAATTGTAAGTGCTAGTGGACTTACAACTGCCCAGTTACCAGCGCCACGACGTGTACGCTGAGCAATTAGGTTGCTTGCTCTGTTGATCTGAACAGCAAGTGCTGCGTGCTCATCACCTACGAAAGTAGCGGTACCGGATACTGCTGCTTGGTCGTATGTTTCAACTGCTGTGCCAGCTAGAGTGTCTAGGCTGGATAGTACTTCTTGGTCGATTTCAGCTGTAATCTCTTGTGCCAAAGCAGCCATAATTTCTGCTTCAATGTCGATGCCATGCTGCGACTGTGCGTCTTGCGCACCTTCGAACGTCCAGCGAGCGGATAGCTTGCGGGACTTAGCTTCAACAGTCTGCTTCAAGATCTGAATGCTTAGACGGTTACCAGCAGAACCTTCAAGTGCTGCTGTGCTATCTGCTTTAGCAGTAGTAGCGTTACCGGAGTAAGCTTCAGCAATTTTGAACGGGCTAAGTGCTTCTTCACCAGCTACCGCACCGGCTGCGCCAGTACCAGCAGTGTCGCTGTAGCGAACACGTAGGGTATGAATCTGACCAACTGGACCAGTCATTGGCTGTACACCAACTAGTTCGTTAGCAATTACTGTTGGCATAACACGTCTGATTACAGGAAGAATCACACGGTTAAGGGTTGCAACGTTACCAGCAGATGTAGCGCCAGCTGTTGCACTCTCTGAAAGATACTTGCGAGTATTTTCAAGAGTTGCTTCCATTACGGACTTCTTGTTGCCTGCTAGGCCTTCAAGTAACGCCACTTTAGTGTCGTTCCAACGTCCTTCTAGTAGTTCTGACATTTTTGGTCTCTCCTTATTTTAAGCCTGCAAGACGCTTAAGGTCAACTACGTTGCCCTCCGCCTCTGCTGTAGAACTGTTATTAATTATCTTGTTGCCTGTTATTTCTGTGCCTTCGTTAATTTGTGCCTTTTTACTAGCTGCAGGCTTAGGAGTGTCCCCTTCGATTACCGCAGATAAGTATTTGTTAAACGCTGTCTCGAGCTTGTTAGTTTGAACGCTTTCTAGTAAATCGCTCATGATCTCTTTCTGCTTCACGTTAAGTGGAGCTAGAAGACCATCAACCTTGTCTTTACGTTCCATGCTCTCTTTCAGTAGCTTGATTTCAGTATTCTTGCTTTCTGAAAGCTGTTTGGCAACAGCAACCGCCTTCGCCGCCTCTTTAAGCTTTGCGTCTTTTTCGGACACAACGTTTAAGAGTCTTGCTGTTTCGGACTTTTTGTTTAAGTGACTTCCAACATATTCTTGCTGGTAGGATTCAAACAATCTACGTCCAAAATCATTTTCACGTGCAATTGTGATATCTTCTTTAAGTTGCGATAGTTCGCTCTTAAGTGATTCACTAACAACTTTGTTAACAAGTTGCGCACTGTTCTTAACGAAGTCTTTCTTTACTTCGTTAAATGCGTTTCTTGATTCACGCATTAGTTTAACCTTAGTTTCAGCTAAGTCTTTCTTGTCGCTGTAAAATTCTGAAATCTCTTTAGTAAGAGCTTCGATAACAAAATCTTCTAACTTTTCAAATTTAGCTGCTACTGATTTTTGATCTTCATGTAGTTCAGAAACTTCTGTGCCTAGCTGCTCCATTACAAAACCTTCAAGCTTATCAGCATTTTCACGCATAGCTACAGCATACTTTGCTTTAGCTTCCGCTAGTTGCTTACGATCTTCTTGGAATTCTGCAATTTCTTCAGCAAGCGACTCACCAAGCATAGTATCAATGGACTCAACCATTGTTTGCTTGTCGTGCTCGTATTTGCGTGCGAATTCTTCACGTAACTCAGCAGTTACCTGCATCTTGTTTTCGTGAAGCTTTTTGTCCCACGCTTCTTCGATGTCTGCACGGATTTCTTCCGATATTACATTACCTTCAAATAATGTTTTTAGTGCATCCAACATATTATTCTCCTGTTATTGGAGACCGTTGATTATATTAACCAACGATTCTTTTAGATATTTTTGTGCCTTTGTGTCGCGAACGACGTCTTTGCCTAGTTGTATTGCCTTATATCCGCCTTTGGTATTCATTAGGTGTTCGTAAATAGCACTTGGGTAAGCACTCGGAGCGCTTGGTTGTGCTACAATGTCAACAGTTACGATTTCAAAATCACTTACGTTACCGCTACCGTCTTCACTTACGTTACCAGAACCTCTGCTGGAAACACCCAACTTAACACCGCTTTCGAGCATAGTCTTAACTAGGTGGCCCATTGGTGTAGGCAAGATTTTCAACTTGCCTAACCCTTTTGCGTCTTCACACCACATGTTTTCGATCATGTGTGACACACGATCGAGGTTGATGTTAAGACCTTCAGGATGATCAACTTCACCGAGTACCGAATAGCCGCCTTTGATCTGTTCATTAATAGATGCGACAGCTTTTTGAATTTCATTCACAGGGTAAACACGTTGGTTAGCGTTCTTAACGCCACCTTCGATAAAAATTCCTTTCATGAACAAATCCTTGCCTTCATTAGTAGACTCGACAACTATCTTGGCCTCGTCAAATGTTAGGTTTTCTCTTAAGTTGATCATCCCGATTCCTTTACTTTGCTGGCTTTAAAAACTGCTTTGCTGTGCCTTCGCCTTCAGCTTTGCCGCTTTTCTTTTCAGCGCCGTGACCTTTTGCTACCTTGTTAAGTTTGCTAGCACCTTTGCCGCCCGGAACGTTTACGTTACCAGACTTTAGGTCACCTTTAACTTTACCACCAGTACCTTTAGTATCAGCAGTACCACCTCGGTTTAGGTTGCCTGCGCCGTTACCGCTTTTAAGTTCTGGAGACTTGCCGTTACCAGCTACTGGAGACTTACCGTCGCCGTTGTCACCGCCCGGAGCAAACTTGTTGTAAGTGTCGCCGCCAGTCTTTTGTGTGTACTCGTCAAGCTTCTTAAGGTAAGCCGACATCATTTCGGACTCGTTCTTAGGCTCGTCGTCTTCGTCTTCAGCTTCGTTAAAATCAAAAGATTCTTCAACGTCGTCTTCGTCGTCTGCTTCAACGTCAGATTCTAGATCGTCAGTCTCGTCGCCGCCTAAGTCTTCGTCTTCCATGTCCATTTCTGGACCTTCCATGTCGTCGTCTTTGCCTTCTTGATCAGCAAAAAGTTCGTCCATTTCAGCTTTTAAGCTATCAAGCATACCTTCAAGATCATCAACACGATCTTCTAGTTCGCCTTCGCCTTCGTCGCCCATGTCGTCGTCCATGTCATCCATGTCCATGTCGCCATCGTCCATGTCTGTATCCATTTCCATGTCCATTTCTGGACCTTCCATGTCGTCGTCGCCTTCTTCTAGGTCAAAGTCTTCTTCAATATCAAAGTCTTCTTCTAGATCAAAATCTTCGTCCATGTCTTCAGCATCGTCGTCTGCTTCGTCGTACATGTCATTTTCGAGTAGGCTTTCGTAAATGTTTCTAGACTTTTCTACTACGATCTCGTGGAAAAGATCTTTTGCGCCTTGAGTGTCTTCGTTAACTAGACGCTCAAGCATTTCTTCGAACTTATTGCGTTCCATTGTATATCCTTTCTAATACATAATTTATTTACAAACAAGAAAAGATACCTTCACCTAATAAAGGAATCTAATTTGTGAATGATTGTAAACTGTCTCTTTATTTACGTATATTACTAAAAAACCGATAGTTTTATGGCATTTATTGGTATATTTTATACTAAGATAGAGTAATCTTATTACAAAGCTATATTTTGTTGTTAAACAGCTCTATAAACACTTGCTTCTTCATTATTTTTAAATTATTCAATTTTGACAACTCCGGCGGCATAAAAGTATCGTGATCAACTACCCTTACATATTGTACTGTAGGATTTTGCTCAATTACAGTTTTAGTTTGTTTAAGCCAGTTACCGTAGTATGTTGCGCCGTCTGATGATTTTTTGTAATTGCTAGTATCAGAATAAATGTTATTAAATCTTCGTCCGTCTTGTAAACCTTTATAATCAAATCCTAAAATATAGATAACTTTAAAGCCTTTTTCTGTTGACATATGTAAGGCAGTAGGTCCACTACTCCAACCTTTACTTGGCTTAAAATAGTTTAAATTTTTTAAATTTTCATAAGCTTTGTTATAATTTGTCCATACTTGATTATGAACATTGTATCCTTCTCGATTAATTTCAAGGATCATTTTAACGTCAACAGCAATTAAATAATCAGGTGTATGCTGTCTATATAATCCGTTACAGCCAAATACTATGCCGTGATTATGTAATTTATCAATATCAATAGTACTGCGACTAGTGCCGTTACCTATGACAAAAGCAGTGCCGGCGCTAGTGCTCGGTGTCGGAGCTACGTATTCAAGTTTTTCTTTTTGTTCTCGAGCAATGCGTTTTGCTTCACGCTTTTGTTGCTTTTTTATCTGCTTCTCTTCTTTTGAAAGAGTCATAACAATTAGATACCGCCGGCCTCGGCTGGTGCTTTATACTGAGCTTGGATCTTGCCAAGCTCTAATTGCTTTTGCTGATCATGGAACTCACTGGCTTTGCGAATCTTGCTGATGTCTTTAAGACGCAGACGGGTTACCCGAGTGTCGTCGGCTTTTACAGTAGAAGCGTCGTCTCCTATATCATAGGACACGTCTTCTTTGTCTTCCATAGTTTCGTCAAAGTAAAAAAATTCTCTAAGCAACATACTATTATTTAGTCCTAAATTGTTATTCTGTTGGTGGGGCTTGCGCTCCGGCATCAGGCGGTGCTGTTGTAGTATCCGGCATATCACCTTCGCCTGCTAGGTCTATAGCAGCATCATCTGGTAGTTCTGCGTCCATTCCGCCTAGGTCTGCGCCCATGCCAGCACTGCTAATTCCGCCCATTCTCATTTCGGCACTAGCGTCCATTGCTGGATTTTCTTCGTCAGCGTTGTTTTCTTCTTGCCACATCAGTTCGTTCTCAGCAATCTCTTCTTTGGTCAATCCTAAGAAGCGTTCAAGAGCAAAGCGGTTTGATATGTAAGGCAGCGCTGCCATTTGACCGAACGTTGGTACTCTAGCGTTGTCAAGCTCTGCTTGTCTGTAGCTAGCAAAGTTTTGCGGCTTAACAAAGGATAAGTCAAACATCTCAGTATCAATGTTTACGCCTTTGGTAATCAAGTAGCGCTTGAATTCTTTGTTAAAGGTGTCAATAAGCAAGCCTTGTAGTCTCTCGCAGTAGGTATTAAAACGTAGCTCCTGAATGTAAGCAGTGCCTACTCTACCGTCTTGGAAGTTAGCAGCGCCGTCGTCTGCGCCAGTTGGCAAGTAGCTTGACGGAATACGCAAGCCACGTACAAGTTTGTTAGTAAAGTAACGTAAGTCGTCAATCTCGCCAAGGTTAGTACCGCCCGGCAGTGTTTCAACTTTAGAACCACGTCCTTCTGCTGTTTGCGGAAAGAAGTAGTCCTCGTTAATGCTAAGTGGGTTGTAACTGGAATCAATTACGTTTGCTCCGCCGCCTGTGGCACTTGGAATACGACGTTGGTGTATTTCAGTTTTCACTCTCTCTACAAAACTCATAGCAAGGTGACTTGGCATATTACCTACGTCAACATAGAATACTCGCCTTTCAGGCGCACGCTGTACACGATAGATAATAATCGCATCTTCGAGCAATTCTTTCTGCTTGTATACTTTGAATACAGTTTCAAGTAGTGCGTTACCAAAAGGATAGTTGTTATCCAACCCTTCACTAAGGCTTAGGTGTAATACGTGTTCTGCGTCAACGCCAAGCTCGTTTTGATCTTTAAAGAATCTACTGCCTGTTTGTGCTGCTGGTGTTCCTACTACGCCGCGGGTGCCGCCTGTTAAGTAACCAGTGCCGCCTGCGCTTTGGATATTACCGCCTGTCTGATGGGGAGTAGTAGCAACCATTTCTTTAAAGTTAAAGTTGATATTTTTAATTCTATATTCTTCAGGCTCTTTACCTCGGCTTTCGTTTACAATAATACTAGAAACGTTAGCTGGGTCTACGTGAAAGAGTTTTTGTGTCTCAGGATCGCGAATAAAAATTTCATCGCCGTATTTAAAAGTATTTCTAAAGATTCTAAACATACGAGTGTCAAACTGGTTTAGCTTACACCATTGACGTAGATACTGTGTTAAAATTTGTATTTCAGCATTAGTTGCTGGCTTAGCAAAATCAAAATCAAAGTGGTTACCTTGATGATTTCGTTGTGTACAAAATTCAGCAAGGATATCAAGAGCAGCGTTTACTTCGCTATCCATGTCCATGGTGTTGTACTGTCCGTAACGTTCAGTACGGTTCGGGGAACCAGTATAGACATCAGGAAGGTAGCTGCTGTAGTTAGCACTTGCTGGTCCGGCGCTACTGTTGCCAGAGCCTCCGCTTATGGGACTTACTTGTCCGTCGTATGGTTGAAAATATTTACGCCAACTCATTTGTTATTACTCCACCCTATTCTTCCTGGGATAAATCCTTTAGGTTCTGTCCCAGGAATAACCATTATTGATTTTGTTCCGTTGTTAAACCATCTTTGTTTACTTTTAGTTAGACCTATTTTTTCGTATCGATTGTCTCTAGGTCTTCCTAAGTTTGCTTGTCTAATTTTTTCTGCGTGTTCAGCAGTCTTAGGTTTTTTATAATTTTCTTTATGTTTTTCTGTTCTAACTTTTCCAGAATTTGCTTCGGAAATTTTCTGCTTTGTTTCGTCTGAATGATTCCATCCTGCATAACCACCGCGAGAAATCTTTTTATTTTCTAAAATTCCGCCATCTATTTTTCTTTTGTATTTCTTAATTAAAGAAACTTCAAATTTATATGCTTCATCTTCTGTTAAGTTATCGTTAACAACTTTTCTAAATTCAGGTGCCGGGACGCTTACATACGGAGCGTGGCTCTCATTTATTCTATTTTTTGATCCTTTACCAATATAAAACGGCGAACCGTCTTCTCTTACGTATTGGTAAACATAAAACTTGTTCCAAGACATGTTGTTTTTTTCTCGCTATGATGTTATATTTATATTAATTGTAACACTCATGAGAAATAGTATAAGTAAAATACAAAGCAGCATACTCGGATACTAGTGTTTTTTGATCGGTAAAAACACCGATCCAAAACAATACAAAAGCTAATTAAGACTAAAAAGAAAGTAAATCTAATGATTGTAAAGACGCTTAAATTAAACTCAGGTGAAGAAATTTTGGCAGAAGTGTTAAAAGAAGACGATGACACTGTTGCTGTTATTCGTCCTGTGACTTTGTCCGACAGTGTCGACGGTGACGTGTCTCTTGTGCCTTGGTTGTTTTCTGTCAATCTAAACAAAGAGCTAGTGCTAGACAAGGCAAAAGTGTTTTTGATTAGCGACGCTGCTTCTAATTTTGTTAAGTCATACAAACAGTATAAACAAACACTCACTGAGTATCTAAACACAATAGACGGTGATACTACGTTTGATTCTGATCTTGAGCTAAGTGACGATGTTGAAATAGAACAAGACGAAGACTCACCGCCGACTTTTCACTAGGTTATTCTTTGTTCCATTCCTTGGAATGTTGCGTTCTTATCAATAGCTCTTGCGGTCATAGCGCCAGCTGTGCCGGTAACACTAATAAGCTGAGTTAGTTGAGCGTTCACCGTGTCTAATTTTTTATTTTGTTCTTCAAGTACCGAGGGTACTAACGCAGACTGCTGATCATCAGCTGGTGTAGTGCCAGCTTTATCCTGTCCCGTCAATTTATCCCAAGTCTGCGCTTTAATCATCTGTCCAATACTAGTAAAAAGGCCGCCGCCTTGGTTAGTAACTCCTGGAGAGTCTGCGTTGTATTGTTGCTGAGTTTGTTCTTGTCTTTTTTCAGATATCCGATCAAGAAAAGGTTTTATTTCTTTTTGTATGTTTAAAAATTCTTGAGAAACTTCGCCACCTTGAGATAAATTTTCTATCTGACTAAGGAAAATGTTAAGTTTTTCGAGCATTTGCTTGTCTTCTTCAGTAGCAGTGCCAGCTTCTATCCTTTCCTTTATATTTACAACAGCCGTCTCGGCGGAAATTTCAGCAGCTTGAGTTCTGAGCGTTGCTAAGTTACCACTGGTCATTTCATTAAGTGCCTTTGTTAGATCTGCCACTACATCAGTAATCACAGTAGCACCGTTGGCTGTTCGTGTCACTATGCCATCAGGGCCATATGATTTGTTAATAAATTCTAGCAGTTGTGTAGACAAGTCGGCATTAGTTCTTTCAAGACTAGCTAATGCCATAAGTGCGTCGTCGTTAAGTCTAGCTTCAATTTGTGTCTGAGCCATGGACATTTGCTCGCCAACAAAATTTTGATTTGATGCTACACCTAGCATAGTTGCTCGTTGATTCTCAAGATCTTTTCTTAAAAAGCCAAACTCAGATCCTAAGTACGGAGCAAATCTTCCTAACTCTTGCATTACTCCTTGCGACTCTTGAGCATACACTACTTGTAATTCTGCCGAAAGCCTTTTAACTGCTGCTTCGTCACCTCGAATAGTAGCTTCGTTAATTTGTCCTAGTAAAGCAGTAGTCATCGGCTTTAACGCTGCTTCGATTTCGTTACCTGGTGTTGGCAGACCTACTCCGCTAATAAAGCCTTCAGCTAGGTCACTAGCTCCGATAGCAGCAACAGTATTACTGAATCCAACAAGTGCTTGTGTCATCTTTGGATTAGTAATTAAGTCCATCTGTCTAGCTAACGCACCCGGTGTATTCATAATTGCTTCAGTTGCTTTCATCTGCTCGTCGACACTCATGCCTGTAGTTTGTGCTAGCAAAGTCTGTCTTCTAATATTTTCTTGAAGAGCTTCGTTCATTCCCTCGTAGTTTCCTCGCATTGCTGGGCCGTATAATCCAGCAAAGTCCGATGAGTACTGTACAATTTCATTTACAGCAATACCTAACGCCCTAAATGTTTCAACGCCCATAGTTTCTTCGTTAATTTGATTACGAATTTTCAATAGGTCATTTATGGCTTCGTTGCCTATTACGCCAGTAGCACGAAGATCGTCAATTGACTGTTTAGCAAAATCTGCTAGTTCTTCTTGTGATAAATTAAGTTTAGCAGCAGTGTCGCCAACTGATTGTAAATCTCTAAGTATTACGCCTGCTTGTCCCATTTCGCCAGCACCGACCATACTTTGTTGTGCTTGTCGGAAGGGAACCTGAAGACTTTGAGCCTGATCGCCTATCAAGGTATTTAAATTAAACATAAAGTCACCTCGGCGATTGTCCGCTATTCTCGCTGCTTTCATAGCTTCACGATCAGCAGCTCGAAGGAAGTTTAAAAGGCCAGACCCTGATTTTCCTACTTCATTTAATGACCCAGCAGCACCGTTAGCAGCCTGATTAAGATTGTCAAAACCGTCAGTCCCGCCTTGTGCATTAGCTAACGCCTGAGTGAGCGCCTCGGTTAAGTCCGCTACGGACATTGTGACTGTGTCTACCATTTTTTTTACTACCTAAACTTTTGAGGTTAAATACATTATACTTATTTAGTGGAATAATTTATGAGCTTTTTAGACGAATACAAAAGACAACCTAAGCTTTATATTGACTTACCTTCGAGTGGTAAATTTTATAAAGACGGCGTGTTTGAAGATAATCAGTTTGTTCAAATACCTGTATTTGCTATGTCTGCGGCTGATGAAATTATAACTAAAACTCCCGACGCATTGTTTTCAGGTAAGTCGGTTGTAAACATTTTAAAAAGTTGTATACCTGTACTTAACGATCCGTGGCAACTAATTAAAACTGATCTAGAATACCTTTTAACTGCTATACGCATAGCTTCAATAGGCAATACTACAGATATTACATCTATTTGTAATAAGTGCGGAGAAACAAACATTGTTGAAGTGAATCTTCAATCTGTGTTAGCATATGTCGACAACGCACCGTACGAGACAAGTTTTCAGTACAATGACTTAACTATTAATATTCGTCCTATAACATTCAAGCAAATGTCAGATCTTGGTATAGCTCTTTATCAAAAACAAAAAACACTTTACCAATTACAAGTTGCTGAAATGTCGCAAGACCAACGAGTTGAACAAGTAGCTATGTTGTCAGATGAAATTATTAAGATGACTAATCAGTCACTTATTAAGTATATACACAGTGTATCTAACAGCACAAACACTGAACAAAATAACGAAACTATACGTAAATTTATCGAAGAAAACGATCTCGAAATATCAAAAGCATTTGCTACTGAAATAACAAAGTTTGTTAATTTAATTACATACCCAGCTCAAACAGTTCGGTGCGCAGGCGAAGTCGATGAAAATACTCTGTGCAATAACGAATACAAAATCTCTTACAATAGCGATTACTCGAGTTTTTTCGAAATACGCTAATACCTCTCTCGGACTCTGAAATTGAAGATTTGATTGAAAAATACGAAAACGAGATTAAAGAAATCAAGTATAATCTTTATAAAACTGGTTGGTTCATGCGTGGCTTTGTGTCATATCATGATCTTATGCACACGCTTAGTCGAGAAGACATAATGATAATGACTGACATCATTAATGAAAATCTTGACACAACTAAAGAAAGCGGACTGCCGTTTATTTAATAGCCGCCACCGCCGCCGGTAGTAACAGTATCGTTGCCTGTTTTTCTTTCGGCACGCTTTACTAGTTTCATAAACTTTTTGTATGCTTTTGGATTATTTTCTTTCAAATCGTCTTTAGTTTCGTTAAAAATTTCTTGAAATACTTTTCCGATTTGGTTAAGACGTTTTTGGTTCTCAGGAGCAGACATAGCATTGCTTTCGAGTACAACACTTTCGTTAGGCATGCCAAGAAAATTTCCTAAGTCGCACATTCTATTAATCATGAACGGAGCACCAAGTCCCATCATTACGTTACTAGCTACTAAGTCAGTAAATGGTCGTGCCCAACCGGAAAATTTCTGCGATAATTTATTAACCATATAAGCGCCGAAGCCTATTATAGCAGTAGCAATAAGAGTAATAATAAAACCAACAGGACCGCCCGCTGGTGCTATTGCTCTAAGCATACTAGCTACGGTTCTTGCTACAGTCAGTTGTGTAGCAATAGCTCCAACTACTCCAGGTAAAGCACCAAACATTTTATTTGATAATTGTGACCCAAGCGTATTGCCAGATTTATCTCGAATAAATGGATCAAGGTATGGATCCTCAGATGCTTTATAGCTTTTACCTAATTCACACGGACTTGGTGTATCGTCGTTTCTTGTGTTCCATCCGACAGCATAGTTATAGTAGTCAGCAGCCCAGCGAGCAAAGTGAGCAGCGCCCATCCACACACCAATTCGAAATGGTCCGCCAACAAGCGGTATTCGGCCAATAATTTTTTCAACTTTTGAAGCTTTACCGGCGTTACTTACTTTGTTAACTGTGTTACCTAACTTAGCAGCATCGGTTTTGTTTGGATTAGTGCCAGCAGGTTTTTGATCCGAGTCAACACGCAAGCCCATTCGATTGAGCTTGTCCTTCATAGCATCGTCGATGTCGTCTTCTCTAATGTTTAATTCGCTGAGTCTCATAGGTTTATGCCTTTGCTAACAGTTGTTTTGCGTCTGCTTTTGCTTTAGTAAACGCCTGTTTGAATTCTGACATCTTAGCTGGATCGTCCTGCAGTTCTGCTTGAATATCTTTAAGGATATCTTTAAATACGGTGTCAACTGACATAGCAGCAAAGTCGTCGATGTTAGCAAACTGCTCACTGCTAGTGTCTTCTTCGTCTCTAGGATCATCGCCTTGGGCTGCTTCGTACACTGCGTTAGAACAAGCGTCGATAACAATTCGATCCATGATAAATTGAGCTACTAGTTTCGAAGCATCTGGTCCCCATTGGTCGTATTTTTTTAGTAGTCGAGTAATAACTATAGAAGCTAACCAGCCTACACCAGCACTAATCAAGCCGGAAATGATCATCACCGGTAGACCTGGTCCTGCTACAGGGGACGAAGCAGCTATAGCTAATCCGATGCCTCGAAGGAGTAAAGATGACGTAGCTGCGGCAGCTACATATGTTGGCAAAGCGCCGTAAATGAAATCAGCTAATCTCGGTGTAAAGGCCTTTACGTTATGACTCATCACGCCTGCCACGCCTTTGTAGTCAAGCTTAAAGATAGCAGCTTCGTTATCAATATAGTAATCAACAAATGGATCATCAAAGCCGTCGTAGTTTGGATTTTTGCACGGAGTAATATAAGGAGGTTGCGAAGATAACACTGCGCCGCCTTGGGTATAAGCAATCCAATCAGACAGAATCCTAACTGCGTCGCCGCCAACGAGAACTACGCCTATTATGGGGCCAATTATTGGAAGCCTGTTTAGTTTCTGAGCCAGTTTTGCTCCTTCTGCCTTTGGACGTTTACCGTCGTAATTTGGATTTGGTACACGGCTGGCAGGTTGACGAGCTGCTTGGCTATTATCTGGAGAACCTAGCTTAGGTCCAGCAGGTTGACGAGCCACTTGTCCGTCAGTTGGAGAACCTAGCTTAGGTCCTGCAGGTCCAGGACGTTTGCCGCTACTAACCGGTCGATCGCTAGGACTAACTGCTGGTGTAGCTGGTTTTGTTCTACCACTTGGTGCTGGCTGTACTTTAGGTGTATCAGCAGGCGCAGTAACTCTTGACGAACCGGCTTTGGGTTTCTTCTTCTTCTTTTTCTTTTTTGGTTTTTCTTCTTCGCCGTCTTCATCTTCGAGGCCAAAACCAAAGAAATTCGGATCGTCGTCTTCAGTTACATATAAATTGTCAAAGTCATCTCGAGCTGTTAACTTAGTGTTAGTTTTAATTTCACTACCGATGCTTACAAAATCAGATTTTCTCATGAGTATTCCTTAAATACCTATTTAATGTATTTATGTCTCAACTTCGTTGATCCATGTTATCGTTTGTCTTGCTCAGCTATCGCTATCGCAAACAAACTCAACATCTTACTTCGTAAGTACTAGAGTTTCTAAGAGTAGTTAAGTGTTAAGTACTTTTTTTAACAGTTACTAGAAGAGATATTTCTGTAGATTAATCTGCTCAGACGGAACCTGTTTAGGGTTCCGTCATAAAGAAAAATTTTGTTTTTCTGTGAGTATCACCACCCGTGACATGGAAATAGGTGTTTAAAATTTATACACACGTTCAACGGGCTCTGACCTTTCCCTTACCTACGTCGACATCACGTAACAGTGTTACGTTACCTGTACTCTCGTTCCTACGTGTACAGTTTTTATGAACATAGTGTGTTTGTGATCAACAGCATTGACCTATATCAACTTACCGCCTCTGGGCGTTGGCTCAATATGTTACGTGTCTAGGTCTCTATCCCTAGCTTTTCCACAGCGGCTCTTTTATTTCCGGCCCGCCAACCTTATGTGCTGTATAGTTGCCTAAAGTTTAGTTTTACCATTTTCATTGCCTAAGTACTCCTTTAATATTTTAGAACCACCAATGCGTACATTAATAATACCATTGTAATAGTCGTCTGATTCTAAAACTCGCCTTTCGAATTGCTCACGTGCTTCAAGATAACTTGCTATGCCTCTACTTGGGCATATGTGTAGTATCTCTCTTGTAAACTTTTCCTTGCCTATATCTTCAATGTCTCTAAGCAGATTGTCCGAAGATCCCCAATAGTCTCTCCATTCACTTTCTACTGTAGTGCGCCTTTTTCTTTTCTTACCTTTAAGTGGTGGCCTTGTTTTTGTTGCCTTAGCGTTTTTCTTGCCTATATACTTTCTACCATTTAATGTATTAGTGATTAGGTAAACAAAACCTTCACACTCAACTGGTAGAGTATCAACTTTTTTGCCTTGGTAAGTCCACTCCATACTGTATGTATGCTAGGACTTAGCTGGTGCCTTTATTCTTGGGTTTTGTTTTTCGTTTTTGATAAAATTCAGTTTGTATTTCTTTTTGCCTTTTGCGTGCCAGTTTGATTATGTTTCGTAAGTGCCTTCTGCCTGCCAAGTGCGTTCTCACGCTGTGCCTTTTATTAAAATCTGTGTGTGCCTGATAATATCTTAAGTATTCTTCGACGAGCTTTTCGTGAGTGCTTTCGTCATCGAAGTTGTTTTCGTCGTCACTCATTAGTCAACTACATCCAAGTCTGTTGCGTAAGAAGTAAAACCTGATTCTTTAATTACTCTAAGTACATGATTCACTCTTCCTACTAGCTCTTCTTTGTGCGAGATAAGGAAAACATTCTTGCGACCTTCGCGACCCATATGCTTGATAACACCAAGTGCGTGCTCAACACCAGCAGAATCCATGCCACTGTCAATCAGTTCGTCAATGAACAGTAGGTTAATGTTCTGATATAGGTTTTCCCATACGTCACGGAACGCAAAACTAAGGCCGAGGATAAGTCTGTTACGCTCGCCTCGACTCAAATTGTCAAAGTCAAGGTCTTGGCCAAGCTGGGTAATCTCAACGCTTAGGTCATTTTGGAATGCTACTTGGTGCGGAAGGCCAAGTCTAGAAAGATAAGAAGTAAGTCTGTTGTTTAGGTAGCTCAAGTTCTGATCAATAATCTTCTTACGAATGAAACTATCCTTGTTTGTAAGCAGTTTCAACAAGAACTCTTGGTGCTCTTGATAATGCGTAAGCTCGTTTACTGACTCCCAGTTGATTTCTTGAAGTGCTGAAGCAGACAATTCATCGATTTGACTTTGGTAAGGATCTTGTTCTTGCTCTTTTGTGTCGAGACTGTGCTTGAGCCCGTCGATATTCTGTCTATGCTCGTATGCTTCCTTCATAGATTCGTAAAAAACTGCAGGCTTAGCATCGATATCACCGATTATTTTAATGTTTTCGAGGGTTTTCTCGGCTTTTTCTGTTACTTCTTGTAAATAGGCCTGGTTTTCTTCAAGCTCTTTGGTCTTTGTACTAACGATCTCTTGCTTCTTGTCTTCGTGGAGTGGTTGATCACATGTATAGCACTTAGCATCTTCTAGTCCGTCAAGGTCATTGTTGATTTTATCAACACTTTTCTGTGCTCTTGATTGAGCAGCTTCGGAAGATGCTAGGTCTTTCTGTAAATTTTCAAGCTCTGTGCTGATCTTTTGCCAGTTTTGAAGCTTTTCGTGGTTTTCAATCTCAGAATCAATGTCAAGTTTGCTTAATTCTTGGATTGCTCCTTCAAGTTTGCTGATATCAGTACGCTTTTTAGCTTGCCATGCCTTCTGAGTGCGACCTAAACTGGTAATTGTATCTTCAATACGTTCGTTTGCTGACTGAACAGCGTTGATACGATTAGTTTCAGTGTCAATAGCAGCCTTAGTGTTGCGAATCTCTTCTTTTAGTGTCTCGGCCTTCTCTGAAAGGATAGTAATACCAAGCAACTGCTCGATAATAGCACGTTGATCGTTGGTTCGCATTGCTAAGAACGGTTCTGAGTAGGTGTTAAGTGCTACAATATGCTTAAACATATCATGACTCATGCCTAATAGGGTGTTAATAGTCTCTTGTGTCTTACGACTGTCGCCTTGAGACTCGTCAGTCATCTCTTGCTCTTGGTCATTTACATAAAATTTTGTAAACGTAGGCGATCTGCCACGCTCAATGCGATACTGAACGTTGTTTTTCTCGAAATTCAACGTTACTAACATATGTTTGCCATTTGTTTTGTTAATAAGGTTGTTTCGTTTGATGTTAGTTAGTGCTTGGCCGTAGAGGGCGTAGGACAATCCGTTAATGATTGTCGTTTTGCCGGTCCCGTTTCGTGAGCCTGAGTCGTCACCTCCTTGATCTAAGTTTTCACCAAGCACTAGGGTGAGCTGTTCTTGATCAAACCGAACTGCCTGGGTTTGATTGCCGACGCTCATAAAGTTTTTAACTGTTAAATCTTTTAATAGAATTGTCATAGGTTACACTTGTTTTGGATCAATACTGATTTCGTTAATACATATATCTTCAGGTTGATCTATTATCCATTTAATATACACGGCTGCTCGAGAAATGTCAAGACATTTCCTGTCAGGGTGCTTTTCTTGATTGTTTGAAAGTGTACCGAAACTAATATAGGTAATCTTCGGACCTTCGCCCCATACGCCGCCTAGTGCTAACGTATTAGAATAATCACGCAGTGCTTTCTTTTCAGCGTTGTACAACCAAGGCTTACCATTTTTAACACGATCGGTAGTACTACCGATAGCAATGATATGCGGCCTATGCTTTTCTGCTACACATTTTTTGTAAACTTTGTCAAGTAGCACAGTTTGATTAAATTTCCATAGCGCACTATTGATAATAATAGTATTATAGTGTGTTACGTACTGAGCAAACGCATCTTGTTCGTCGCTCTTAGCTAGGTCATACCCGGTTTCACGTGACGCAAAATAAGCGTCAGGGTATAATTTGTGTAATTCTTTAGCTAACCCAAAGTTTTTATTACCGGATATTAGTATCATAGATTTAAATAAATGTCCAACAACGTTTTTTGATTAAAAGAATCTGATTCGATCGCAACAATTTCACGAGAAACAATTTCATCAACACTTTCAAACTTGCTAATGTCAAGCTCGGTTGTAATCTCGTCGATTTGCTTTTGAGGTATAAGCGTGATTTCTCTACAGTCGTGTTGTTTGATATATGTTTCTTTAATGAAGCTTGCTTCTTCGTAACTAATTGGAATGTCGATAGCTACTCGTAAGTACATCTTGTCTTTGATAATGCTGTTATCAGGGTCAAGCAGTTCAGAAAGCTTCACTGTACGGTACTTCGGACAGTTATCCCAGTCAATGTATTGAGGCTCACCGTCGTTCTCACGATCGAGCACAACCATGCCACGCTTGTCATCCCACGCATCTGAATAGTTGTGCGGGAAAGCATTACCGATATAATGGATATTGCCTTTTACTTGGCGCTTGTGGAAGTGCCCTGAAAACACATACTTCTGATTTACAAAGTGCGTAGCACGTAAGTCGCCGTGTTCCGGCATCTGAACGTGAGCGTTCATAAGGAATGTAGGAAGCTCAAAGTGTCCGAACATATATTTGCTCTTAGACTTTTCGATGTTCTTCCATTCGTCGCCTACTAGCCACGGAACAAGTGCTACATCATCAAATTCAGTATACTCGTCAACTAGGGTAATGCCCGGAATGTGTCTCGCAAATTTTGTAGAACTAATGTCTCGACGATCTTTATAGAACAAGTCGTGATTACCGTCGAACATATAAAAGTTGTCGAAGGCTTTACCAAGCTTTTCTAATGATCGAATTGTTGAATCAAGTGTGGAAAGATTGACACTACTACGGTTGTGATGCCAATCTCCACAGAAGATTCCTGTTTCGCAATTATTTGCTTTTGCTTGTTCAATATACCAATCGACGAATTCTTCGCAGTCGGCGTTATGAACTTTACTATTACTTTTCATACCGAAGTGGATATCGGTAAAAATGGCAGCTCGTTTAAACAAATTGTCCTCGTGTATGGATTCTCATTTATACTATAATAGTATATATCAGGCCATATTGTCAAGACAAATTTTATTTTTTCTCAGGATTATTTGCTTCCCATTCACGTGATGCTTGACGAGTGTAACTTGGTGTCATATCGTTCATTTCAAGAATGTCATCGCGAATAGCTTGATTACGTTTTTCTAAGTTAATAACTCTTACAAAACTGTTAGTAACAGCAGCAGTGTAATAAGCAAACGGGTTAGCTGACTTAGACTCGTCAAACTGTAAACCAATCTGTGTTAACTGTAGAATTGCTTGTCCACGCATTTCGTCGTTGTAAGTATATCCTCTTACATTACCACGAGTAGCATAGCGTTCGCATAGCTTTATCCACATATGAGCAAGTTTGTTTGTGACCTTGCCATGATCCTTGCTGAAGTAGCCGTTTTCCATTCCACCGGTCCAGTGACTTTTGCCAACACACACTAATTCATCATTCTCATTAAACTTGTAGTGCTGGAACGCAGGGAAGTTTAGTTTGGTTTTTGTATCAGCAAGTGTCTTCGGAGTTTTCTTTCTTCCTGGTTCTTCAGGAATGTGATCAAACGTCATGACTCTGAAGATGAGCTCGTCCTTTTTTATCTTCTTTGGATCATGCTCGCATTCGGCTAACTTTATTTTTTCGCCGGCTGCTTTTCTCTCGTCAAACATTCTAGTTTGTAGTCGCTTTGCTTTATTTCTTTTTGCTTCAGCGATAGTGTTTCGATTTATTTTAGCAAGGCCTTGTTCGAGGGTACCGTGTGGGCCTTGTAACGATATGATCAAATCAAACTGATTATATGTATCTTCGGTATAGCTACAGAAATTAGTTTTAGACTTGTGTATCTCTGATAGTATATCTTTATTATTTAGGTAGTTATGTTTTCTCATTTATTTTAAATCCTAAATAGAATATTATTAAAATTCTATATTACTTATAATATAATATACGTACGATATTGTCAACTAAATAAGTTATCAAAGAGGATAAAAAAATGGCTCTAGAGTTTATAGAAAATCCAACAGCAGAAGCACAAAGTAGATCGTCGCAATCCCCTAAGTCTACTTCGGAAAACGTGTCTGGTAGCTCTATTATATATGGAGATAACAATACTCAAAACGCAGACGTAGCTAACGAAATATACGATACTGAAAACTATGTTAGTAATCTAAGAAAGCGTAACTTACCAAACGGAGCAAACCCAACACCGCTGCCTTTTGTAACAGCAAGGTGGAAAGCGTCAGGCGCTCCGGACTGGCGAGTAAAGTTAACCATACCGTCGGGTATCAGCTTCGGACCATTACACGGAAGTTTAGCACGCACCGGCGGCTTGATGTTCCCGTACACTCCGAATATTAGTTATGGTACTGGCGCAGACTATTCAGAAATGACACCAACTCATGCGCTGTATCCTTATGTTGTGTATCAAAACTCAAGAGTTACTGACATTTCTATTAGTGGAACATTTACTTGTCAGAACGAAGACGAGGCAACTTATATTATTGCGGCACAACACTATTTTAGTACAATGACTAAAAGTGCGTATGCCGGCAGTGCTAATCAAGGTTCACCACCGCCGATTGTATTTCTAAACGGATACGGTCAGTATATGTTTCAAGATGTGCCAGTAGTAGTTTCTAGCTGGAGTATAAACTTACCGTCCGACCCTGATTACATTCAAGCAGCAACAGGTACATATGCTCCGACTAAGTGTGAAATTAGTTGCTCGTTAAAAGTAGCATACAGCAGAAGTAAGACACAGACATTTAGTCTACAAAGCTTTGCTGCTGGCAAAGGCGGAGGATTTATGTAATGAGTATTCTTGGATTTGATAAAATTAATTATCATAAAGCTAGTCCTTACTTCAACACCGAAGTTAAAAACGGTTTATATTTAAGCTATCTTACTATACGTCCTGTTCCTGCTCGTTCGAACGATATACTTTATACAATTGAATCTCAGTACACACACCGTCCTGACTTGTTAGCGTTTGACTTATATCAAACACCTGACTTGTGGTGGGTATTTGCTCAACGTAATTTAGACACCATTAGAGATCCAATTTATGATTTCGAAGCAGGGGTAGAAATATTCCTGCCGCAGTCTGAGTTACTAAGAGAAACACTCGGAGTTAACTAATGGGAGTGATTAGAACCGATGCTAGCAGAAACGAAGGCGGTGAAAGTACACCTCAAGCAACAGCCGACGACAGTTGGAGAACCTGGACGCATGAAACACCAGAGGACTTTTTCTACTTAAGGCAGAATAGAGAGTTTCAAGGATCGGGCGGAAACACTTTGCCGTCATCAGGAGGCGGAGCAGCAGCAAGCGGAGGGCCTAAAGAAAATCCCCTACATAAGTTTGCTACCTATAGTTGGATGTGGTCCTTGTCGGTTCTAAATAAATCACAAACAAACTTTCCTGATCCGTTAATAGGAAAATTTAAAAATGGCATAACAGTTGCCGAAGATATGGGCAAGTCGGATTATCATTTTGATAATGTTAATGTTAGAAGCCTTATTTCAGCAACCACTGGGATACGCGGTGCTCACTCTTTGACATTTGCGTTTGATATTGTTGAACCGTACAGCATGGGTAACTTTCTTAAAGATCTAGACAAAGCGTCAAAAGCACAAGGCTTTAGAAACTATGCTGATGCCGGTATGATGCTGGCTGTAAAATTTGACGGTTTTGATGACAGCGGAAACGCTACTACTGTTGGCCCGTATAATTTTACAGTTAAAATAGTTCAAGCTAAGTTTACAGTCACCGAAGCAGGTACAGTTTACAAGTGCTTAGCAGTAGCGTGGAATGATCAAGCGTGGAACGACGAAGTGGCAACTATTAAACAAAATGCCACGCTGTCGGGCAGAACAGTTGAAGAAATGTTAATGACGGGCGCTAACAGTTTATCCGCAGCAATGAACAACATAGAAAACAAATCAACAGATGTTGGTGCGCAAGAAGAAGGTGATCAATTCTATATTGTATTCCCAGAAACTAAAACAAGTGCTGAAGAAGCATCGATACTTGGCGTACCTTCAGCAGGGCTTACTGATCTACCAGTCGACTACCAGCAGCTCTTTGAGTCTTTAAAAGGCACCGGGTCACCAGGCGATGACGGGAAAAATAGTTTAGATAATTTTGAAAACGATATTAACACATACCAGCTTGGAACAAGCAAAAGTTCACACGATTTAGGATCTCAAATTTACAGCTCTTACAAGAGCAATATGAATGTAATTGGAAAGTCTGAGATTATCAAGCAGCCTGAAGATAGAGAAGCGCACGTAAACACCAGCGAAGATAACGCAGCAGCCGACGAAGACCGTATGCGTAATAATCCAAGCAACTCATTGCTTCCTGGTGATTCAAGAAGTGTACAAATATACGCCGGACAGAAGTTAATTAACGTTATTGAAGAAGTTATTCTTGCTAGTAAATACGGCCGAGAGTACGGAATGTGGAAGCCAGGTGCAGAGTCCCCGGGTAAGTGCCCTTGGTTTAAGTTACAGTGTTATGTACTAGCAACTGACGGCCCTAAAGAAACGCAATCAGGGCGCACAGGAAAAATCTATATCTATCGTGTTATTCCGTATCAAGCATCAATGAACAGATTTGCTGCGCCTGGATCAAAAGGCATCGGCGGTACTAACCCTCATAGGATTTACGATTACATCTATACAGGTAAGAACAATGATATTCTTGATCTTGACTTAGATTTTAACTATTCGTTTTACGTTCCGATTGGCAACGATATCGGACAGCTTGAACGATCAACCACTGAAGGTTTACCAGCAGGGCAAACTGATTCTGATCCTAATATGGTTCCTAAGGTTGCTACTAGACCAGACACGTTTGGAGATGAGGACAGCGTTGCTCAGACAGGCAAACCTGTTACTAACCCTTCTAAAACAACAGGCGCTCAATTAGTACAGCATCCTGAGACACAAAGTAATAGAAATTGGCATGAGATTCTTATGAATTCAAAAGTAGATCTACTTAGCATAAAGATGAAGATCCACGGTGACCCGTATTACTTAACTAGTAGCGGCTGCGGCAACTATATTGCCGAGGGCGCCGGCAACGTTACTAAAGACGAACAGATAGAATACATACAAAGCGAAGCCGATATTCAAATTAATTTTGAAACGCCTTTTGATATGGGAACACCGTGGTACAAGATGGAACAGTATAAGTTCACAGGCATGTATCAAGTGTTAACTATTGATAGTACTTTTAGTCGTGAAGGCTTTACGCAGGTACTAAATTGTATCAGACATAGAAATCAAGGCGCTGGCACAGCTTCTGCACCGATTGAAGAAGGCGACATTGGCAATTCGGTAACCTTGGTTGAACCTGGAACAAACTTTAAAGGAACAGTGTAAATGGTAGACGTAGCAGCAAAACAGGAAGATTTTAGTACTACTTCTAAACATACTTCGTTAGCAACCGGCGTTCGTGTAAACCCAGGCATATATGTTGGCCGAGTAGAAAACAATCTTGACCCGGGACGAATGGGACAGGTCGAAGTTAGCTTATTTGCTTCTGGTAAAGCAGGTTCGAGTATCCCTGGTGACAAAGGCACTGTAGTAGTTGCTAAACGTACAACACCGTTCGGAGGCCAACTATCAGCAGCTGGTCTTACTAAAACAGACGCATATGATAACAACCAACAAAGTTACGGTCTATGGGCAACACCGCCGGATGTAGGTACTTTTGTATTAGTACTTGTTACAGAGGGCGGAGATGGCGAAGCATACTACGTAGGATTTATTCCTGATCCGTATATGAACGCTAATATGTTTACTAACTTCGAAGCTGAATATAATAAAAGAGCAAGACCTGCGGTAATTAATGACCCAAGTAGTAACGAAAGACAGCTCAACGAAGCGGGCCCGTTTAAAGGAAACAGCTCCCCTAGTGCGCCGTTATATGACAATAGAGTTAAGCTAGAAAAAGTTAACGGTCTTTGGGCTGATCCAGACCGCGGACCGCAAACTTCAAGTCCAAGACGAGAAATTCCTTCAAACGTATTAGGGCTGTCAAGCGCAGGACCTCCGAAGTATTCCGGTCCTATGATGAATAGAACTGCTCACGAAGAAGGCAAGATGGTCGGTGAAAGGCCATTCTCAAGACTTGGCGGTACTAACATAGTAATGGACGACGGCAACCCGGGTCTCCAGCGTACTGCTCTCGCCAAAGACGGCAAGCGTGAATATGTACCTGCGCCAGCCGGTGAAGATACTATACCTCACAGCGAGCAGTTTAGAATTGAAACCCGCACAGGGCATAAAATTATTATGCACAACAGTGAAGATTTTATTAGTATAATTCATTCTAACGGTGATAGCTGGATGGAATTCACAGCTAACGGTAAGATTGACGTTTACTCACGTGGTGGCATTAGCATGGCTACTGAGAAAGACGAAAAAGCAGGAATAAACTTTCATGCACATCAACTTAACATTGATGTAGACGAACTAAACATTTCAGCTAAAACTTCTATTAACATTGAACAAAGACCAGATCCCGACGCAGACCCAATTTTTGCGTTGAGAGTTAATGACGGTAAGTTTGATGTACAAGCTACTAAAGGCATTGATATCAGAAACAAAGATGAGTTTGCGTCTGGCGAAACTACTTTTAAATTAAAGTATAATCGAGAAACTGACGAACTTGAATTTAAACCTACAAGAAAAACACAACTTACAACCACTGATCAAGACATATTAATTAAAGGTAACTTTAAAGTTTCTGGCAACCTGCGTAGTAGCGAACACGAGGTAGAGCCTACCGAAGTTGGAGAGATACCTTCAAGTGATCAAGAAATGCAGTACGATCAAATGCCAGAAATGATTCAAGAATTACCAGCAAGTTTTGAAATGCTCGACAAAGAAAAAGCAAAATATTCCGATGTAACCGAAACACTAAAAACACCATTGAGGCGTGTACCAAGAAAGCAACCTTGGAAACAAACTGAAAACTTAGATCCTACAAAATATACACCTGAGAAAATCCTGTATGGCGTAGAGAAAACAGAAGACTCAGAACCAGTGTATGCTAAAAATACGTGGCACTCGGATACAGGTAACGCAAACGTAAAAGTACATGAAGATAGAGGAGGCTACTAATGGCTAAATTAGAGAAAAAACTTTATAAGGAAGTAGTAGTACCGTCACGTAGATCTTTTGATTACGGATTACCCGGCAGAACATATGTTGGCTTTTCTACTACTGACCCAACCCGTAAAGGTGTAACAGTATATGACTTTGAATGTATTAAGCAAGATATTATAAATCACTTCCATATACGTCAAGGCGAAAAGCTAGGTGATCCTACTTTTGGTACTATTATTTGGGACGTACTATTTGAGCCGTTAACAGACACACTTAAAGAAGCTATTACAAAAAACGTTACTGAAATCTGTAATTTTGATCCTCGAGTAGCAGTTGATAAGATCACAGTTGATCAGTACGATCACGGCGTGCAAATTGAAGCTAGCATACTGTACAGACCATACAATTTGACAGAATATATGCAGCTTAGATTCGATCAAAGAGCCGGGTTCTTGCTACCTACAACGCAGAATATCCAAAGAAGCTCAGTACCGTTCGGAGCCAACCTGTCTTAAAAAACACTAGTTTTATCCTGGATAAATATTATATTACGAGGATAACGAAATGTCAACAACAGACAGACAGAATAGACTTTTAGTTGCTGAAGACTGGAAGCGCATTTATCAAAGCTTTAGAAACGCTGAGTTCTTATCATATGACTTTGATAACTTACGCCGTACAATGGTTACATACCTTAGGACTAATTACCCTGAGGACTTTAACGACTACATTGAATCTAGTGAGTACATGGCGCTTGTTGATCTTATTGCGTACTTGGGGCAAAGCTTTTCGTTTAGAACAGATCTAAACGCTAGAGAAAACTTTCTTGAAACAGCAGAAAGAAGAGAAAGCGTACTACGCCTAGCTAGACTGCTAAGTTATCATGCTAAGCGTAACCAGTCTGCGAACGGCTTACTAAAGCTACACAGTGTTGCTACATCTGAACGTATTTTTGACAGCAGCGGGTTAAACCTAGCTGGTACACAAGTTGTTTGGAACGATCTAACAAATGCTAACAGTCATGAGCAAATTACAAAAATCCTCAACGCTGCTCTGCCTGTAAATGCTGGTATTGGAAATCCAATTGCTAAAGACACAGTAAATGGTGTGTACACTGAGCAGTACCGTGTTAATTCTAACAACGAAGACTTACCGTTGTTTCCGTTTACTCGAGCTGTAAATGGTGTAAACAAAAAGTTCGAAGTTGTTAGTACAAAAGTTTCCGAAGGCATGATCCAAGAAGAGGATCCATTCCTAGGAAACAAGTTTTCCTTTATCTACCAAGATGACGGCAAAGGCAAAGCTAGTGATTCTAACGGTTACTTTACACACTTTAGACAAGGTGAGCTTGTAGACGGTACGTTCTTCTTATCTAATCCAACTACTAATCAAGTAGTTGCTATTGATGATATAAACATTAACGAAACTGATGTTTGGCTTTACTCCCTCGACGACGCTGGCAGGGAAGCTGAGCTATGGACAAAGGTTAGTGCTACTGAAGGTAACAACGTAATTTACAACAGTGTTGAAAAAGGCGTTAAGAACATTTACAGTGTACAAACACGTATTGAAGATAGAATGAGCTTGGTGTTCGGCGACGGTGTATTTGGCAATGTACCGAAAGGTAATTTCAAAGTTTATTACAGAATAAGCGACTCTTCTACTACTATTATTACACCTAACAACTTAGGTACTATAACAGTAACAATGCCGTACATTAGTCATACAAATAAACTAGAAACGTTGTCGCTTACGCTACAGCTAAAGACGGCAATTGACAACGGCGCAGCTTCTGAATCAAATGAAAATATTAAAAATAATGCGCCTAGTAACTACTACACTCAGAACAGAATGATTACAGCTGAAGATTATCAAGTAGCTCCGCTAACACGCAATCAAGAAGTTGTAAAAGTGAAAAGCGTAAACCGTACTAGCAGTGGCATTAGTAGGTATTTTGATCTAATCGACAGTACCGGAAGATACAGCAAAACTAATTTGTTCGGCAACGACGGTATTATTTACAAAGAAGACAGCACTAGTAAAACTAACTTTACTTACGAAACTAAAACTGATATCGAAGGTGCTATAGAAAACACAATTCAGCCGTTACTTAAAGATTACAACATACGTAATTTTTACTATAACGAGTATCCGGTTCTGTCTGTTGTTGATAACAACTATACTTGGGATAGCAAAACAACTAAAACTAATCAAAATACAGGATTTGTAACTGACACAAGTGGCGAGAATGTTCCACTAGGAAGCTTTTCTAAGTCTTCACTTAGTTTGTTAGTACCAAACACACTTGTAAAATTTACAGCACCAGACGGCTTCCACTTTATGGATGACAACACCTTAATGGCAGGCGCTGCTGACCATATAGGCGCTAAGACATATATTTGGTCTAAGATAATAAGCGTACAAGGTGATGGCACCGACACAGGCACAGACAGCTCCGGCGCTGTTAAGCTTACTGACAGTATTCCAACTGGTGCTAAACTTGACAGGGTTATTCCTAAGTTAGCAAATATTATTACCGACGACATAAAAGTCCAAATTATAGATCAATGTTTTTCTAATAACACATTTGGATTACGATTTGATAGTACTAGCCAAGAGTGGAAAGTAATTACACTGGACAACTTGGATTTAATTAGTAACTTCTCGCTAACAAAAGCAGGCAACACTTCAAGTGAGCAAGTTGACTCAAGCTGGATATTGTTGTTTGAGCCAGTTGGAAAAAAGTATAACATTACATATCGTACAAGTCGATACGTGTTTGAAAGCCCTAGTGAGATTAGATTCTTCTTTGACTCTTCGGATAAGGTATTTGAAACTAGTTCTGGTAAAGTTATCAAGGATAAAATTTCAGTATTGAGTATTAATACAAAGCCCGATAGCTTAGAATCTTTTACTACTGATTTCGATTGGGAAATAGTAGCAACTGTTAGGGACTCTGACGGTTATGTTGATAGTAGTAAAATTGAAATTACGTTCTTTGACAGCGACGAAGATGGTGTAGTAGACGACCCTAACTTGTTCGAACAAGTAGTTGCTGAAGACGTAAACGAAACTAGTAAAGTAGTGTTTAGGAAAAAGCAAACAAATATTGACGGTACTGAGACATACACTTACTTTGATAATTCAAATGATGCTATTGTTATATTTGCTAAGCGTAGTGATTTACAAGTTACTAGTGTTTATGATGATGGACAAATTTTCTACTTTATACAAGAAAATCTATTCCAAGTATTAAACAAAGAAACAAGCCAATTGTTAACTACAGCAGATTACGTAGGACACAAAGGCAGAGACAACATTAAATTCCACTATGTTCACGCTGCGGATAAAGACAGACGTTTAGATCCAAGCGCAAGTAATATAATTGACGTTTACATGCTAACTGCTTCTTATGACACCCAGTTTAGACTTTACCTACAGGATCAAGCAACTTATCCGCTTCCGTCAAGTAGTGATCAACTGTACTTGAATTACAGTACAGAGCTTAACAAAATTAAGTCAATTAGTGATGAAATTGTTTACCATCCGGTTAAGTATAAGATACTATTTGGCAATAAAGCAGACTCTAACTTGCAGGCAACATTTAAAATTGTAAAGAATCCAGAAGTAGTTATTAACGATAATGATTTAATAGCACAGACACTAGCGGCTATTAACCAATTCTTTGCTTTGGAAAATTGGGACTTTGGCGACACGTTCTACTTCTCGGAACTAACAGCATATGTATTACAGCAACTAAGTCCGAACTTAGTAACATTTGTAGTTGTACCAAACAGTTCATTAGACGTATTTGGTAGTTTGTTTGAAGTAAAAGCAGAAGCAGACGAAATATTCATTAGTGGCGCACGAGTTAGTGATATTGAGATTATTGACGAAGTAACTGCTACTAAACTACAGACAAGTGGCAATATTTCTACAAGTACTACCGCAGTAAACACAGGTATTCAGAGCACGAGCTTGAATGTAACAAGTACAAGTACAAGTTCGACAACAGGAGGTAGCTATTAACAATGGCTTACGATAATTTTCAAGACGAACCAAAGCTTCCGGTAAAAGGAAAGTCAAAACGTAGAAGTGAAGAGCACTTACCACGTATTTTTAGAACACCTTCTAACTCGAAGTTTCTTAGTTCTACCTTAGACCAGATGATACAACCTGGTGTTGTTAACAAGCTCAATGGTTATGTAGGGCGTAAAACTGCTAAAGCATTTACAGCAGATGACGTATATGTTCAAGACGTAAGCACTTCCCGTGAGGATTATCAACTTGAGTCAGCAGCCGTAGCCAAAGACGAGTTAGGTAACGTTCTTCTTTATAGAGACTACAACGATTATATGAATAGTCTTAAAAACTACAACAGATCAATCCAAGACCATAACGTAGTAAACGAGCAAGAATTCTATGCTTGGAACCCGTATATCGATTGGGATAAATTTACTAACTTTAGAGAGTACTTTTGGTTACCAACCGGACCGCAGACTATTAGTATTGCTGGCCAAAGCACCGAAGTTGAAAGCACATTTACAGTACGACTGAGTGATAACTTAGACTCGTACAGCTACATATTCACGCCGGACGGCGAAACACCTAATCCGTCACTAACTTTATACAGGGGCGTAAAGTATAAGTTTGACGTAAACCTTCCAGACTTTCCGATTACGTTTAAGTCTAAGCTTACAACTGAAACTGAGTTTGATCTTGATAGCTCTTCTATTCTATTGTACGAAGGTGTAGATGTCCAAGGATTAGAAAAAGGCATAGTAACTATTGAGCTGAGTACTTCTGCTCCAGACAACATTTGGTATGTTGCTGCTAACGATGTTAATATTCATGGTAAGATTGAAGTTAAGGATCTTCAAGATGCTTCTGCTATTGATGTAAGCAGTGAGATTGTTGGGATGAAAACATACACTTCCGGCAACGGCGTAGCGCTTAGCAACGGAATGAAAATTCAGTTCATCGGCGACGTTACGCCGGCTTCTTACGCTAACAAAGAGTTTTATGTAGAAGGCGTAGGATCGAGCATTAAACTGATAGCTGAAGATTCACTAGATGTTGCTACTGAGTTCACTGAAGAAATTACAGTGAATTTTGACACACTAGGCTTTGACAATTTACCATACAGTAAAGCACTAGGCTACTCGCAAGACAAAGATTACATTACAATTAATCGTTCGGCAAATGATGGTAATTTATGGACAAGACATAACCGTTGGTTCCATAAGAGTGTTATTGAAGCGAGCGCTGCTGCTAACAATCAACCTGTAAGTGTTGATGCTACAGCACAAGCAAGTCGCCCAATTATTGAATTTAATAGTGGCATTAAGCTTTCTAACTTCGGTACACAGGCTAAAACAAGCGTCGACTTAGTTGACGATTTTACCGCTGACGTATTTTCTACTATTGAAGGCAGCTTAGGTTACTTTGTAGATGGTGTAGAGCTTGCTAATGGTCAGCGAGTAATGTTTACTAACGATCCTGATCCATTAGTAAAGAATAGAATCTTTAGAGTAAAATACTTTACTTACGACGGAACTGTTGTTGATGATGCTAATGTCAGTGGCCAAAGACAGATAACACTTGTAGAAGAAAGTGACAGTGTTCCTGCAGAGGGCGAAACTGTATTGATTAAAAGCGGCAACAAATTCAAAGGCACTACTTTACATTACAAAAACAGCGCTTGGATAAACACACAAAAGAAAACAGCAGTGAACCAAGCTCCGCTGTTTGACGTATTTGACGAAAACGGTTACAGCTTTGCTGACGCAACAATTTATCCGTCGACTACTTTTACTGGTACTAAGATGTTTAGTTACAAGGAAGGAACCGGATCAAACGACAATGAATTAGGCTTTCCGTTATCTTACAAAAACATTACTAATGTAGGCGACATTGTCTTCCAGTCGGATCTTTCAACTGACACGTTTACCTATGTTGAAAATCAAGATGTAAAAACACAAACCACAGTGCTTGGTTATTTACACTTGTACACAGACATTGATTCTTACACACAGCAAACTGGCTGGACTAAAGTTGATTCGAGTAGACAGTTTGTAATACGACAGTATGTTTACGACAATACTTTTACTGACATTCTAATTGATAGCTATGTTGACAGTTACGATTATGTTGAATCTATGGATATTATTGTTTACAGAAATAATGATTTCCAAATTAGAGACGTTGACTACACAATTGAACAACACCCTGCTAACTTTGCTAAAATTGTATTTGTAAAAGATCTTGAAAAAGACGATGTAATTTTACTTAAAACAAACAGCAGTCAACTTAAAACCAATACCGGGTACTACGAGTTTCCGTATAGCATGGAAAGAAATCCAAATAACGATCAGCTAGATGATTTTACACTTGGTGAAATTAACGATCACGTTTCGACTATCGTTGAACACACTACAGGATTTAACGGCAAATACCCCGGCACAAGTAACCTACGTGACCTGGGCAACGTAACAGCTAACGGTCGTAGATTCTTACAGCACAGTGCGCCGATGAACTTGCCGTTGTACCATACAACTGAAAGAGAAGTTAACTTAGTAAAGAGTATTAAGTTTGCTAAAACTGAGTACAGCAGATTCAAGCGAGAGTTTTTGACTGTTGCTGAAAACCTAGGTTTTGATGGTTCACAAAAGAATCACGTTGACAGAATTCTACAAGAGCTTAACAAAAGCAAATCAGTTTCTGATGTGTTCTACTTCAGTGACATGGTTCCGTACAGCGGCGCTATTATGACCGAGCATACTGTAGAAGATTCAGATGAGATTTATTTCCCACTTGGTGAAAACTTTGATCTTTCTACTCCGAGCTACAAAGCATCATTGGTGTACCTAAATGATGTACAGCTTATCCACGGTAAAGACTATACCTTCAACGATGAAGGCTATGCGGTAGTAACAGCAACCAAGCAGCCGCAGGATGTAATTACCATTTATGAATACGACAGTACAAAAGGTAACTACATTGCTCCAACTCCGACTAAGCTTGGACTATATCCTGCGTTCGAACCAGCAAAGTTTACGGACAATACTTACTTAACCCCAGTGAACGTTATTCAAGGTCACGACGGGTCTATTGTAACAGCTTACGACGACTACCGTGATGACCTATTACTTGAGCTTGAAAAGAGAATTTACAACAACCTTAAAGTTGCGTATGACTCTACTGAGTTTGACATTTTAGAAGTACGTCCAAGTTATTATCGTCCAAACAATATTAGCAGAAGCAATATTGACAAGACTCTGCTAGCAGACTTTTTCCAGTGGACAAAACTTGTAACAGTTGATTACACTCGTCAAACATTTAACAGAGACAACAGATTTACCTACAACTATCGTTCAAGCTTTGACGACAACAATGTAGCACTACCTGGCTTTTGGCGTGAAATTTACAAATACTACTACGACACTGATCGTCCACATACTCATCCATGGGAAATGCTAGGCGAAACAATCAAGCCAACATGGTGGGAAGAAACATACGGCGAAGCTCCGTATACTAGTGAAAACTACTTGATGTGGGAAGATATCGAAGCAGGTATCTTACGCCATCAAGATCGTAGAATTGAATATAGAGACAACTATAAGCGCCCAGGATTGATAAACATTGTTCCTGTTGACGATTGCGGCGATTTAGTTTCTCCGCTTGAAATTGGTCTAGTGTTTAACTACAGCTCAGAGCTCATCGAACGTCCTTGGGTGTTTGGCGACGGCGGTCCAGTTGAAGCAGCTTGGCGCAGACATAGCGAATTTCCGTTCTCTATGCTTATTGCGTTTGCTCTTAACAAGCCGGGCAGATTGTTTGCTGCTGGCTTTGACCGTGTAAACCAGATTAGAAACAAGGCAGGCAACTTAATATACAAGCCGACTGGTCTTCGATTGCGTCTAGCGGATATTGCTTTCCCTCAAGACACTACCGATACAACCGATTTACATACTAGTGGCATAGTTAATTACATTGCTGAATTTACTAAAACTAGTGTATCTAATTCTTACAAAAATTATAAAACTACATTGTCGTCGATCAAGAACCAGTTAGGATTTAAACTAGCAGGCTTTACTGACCAGTCTAAGCTAAAGCTAATTCTTGACAGTCGTACTCCGCTAAACAAGGGCAACGTTTTTGTACCTGAAGAAAACTATCAAATTATTATTAACGAAAGCTCTCCGACTGATTTAATTAACTACAGCGGCGTAATTATCGAGCGCCGGGCCGAAGGCTTCCTAGTTAAAGGATACAGTGAGTCACGCAGCTTCTTCTTAACTCATAAAGTTGCTTCGAGAGGAAGCGACAGCACAATTAACGTCGGCGGCGTTAGTGAAGAATTTGTAGAATGGGTAAGTGGTAACTTTTACTCTAAAGGTTCTGTGGTTAGAAATAACAACAGTTACTATAGAACCGTAGTAGACAATCAAGAAATTGAGTTTAATCTTAATAACTTTGCTAAGTTGCCTAATCTGCCTGTTACAGGTGGTCGTGACGCTGTTATTAGAACAAACTTTGATACAAGTACAGTTACTGAAGTTCCGTACGGTACACTGTTTGCGACAATACAAGAAGTAGTAGACTTTATTTTAAGTTATGAATCTTACTTGACCAGTAAGGGCTTTGTGTTTGATTTCTTTGATCAAGACATTGGTAAAGTATTAGATTGGGACCATACTATTCGTGAATTTATGTTCTGGACATTATACGAACTTAGTGACGGAGCAGTTATTTCTTTAAGTCCAGGTGCTTCGTACTTACAATTAGCTAGTAATTATTCTATTGTGTCTAATATTACAACAGGACCAAATGATTATACTTTGTTACAAGCTAACGGTACTTACTTAGAGCTTGATAACACAACAATTAATCGTCGAGATAATGACTTTATTCTTTACGTAAATCCAGACGTCACTGGCGCCGGGGTATTTTACGTTGAATTACCGATGACCCAAACTGAGCACGTTGTTTTATTAGATAACGAAACTGTGTTCAACGATGTAATTTACGATCAAACGCCGGGGTACAGACAAGAGCGCATTAAGCTACTTGGATACCGAACTGACGAATGGACAGGTAGTAAAAATATTCCAGGGTTTATATACGACGATGCTACTGCTACTGAATGGGAGCAGTTTAAAGCATACTCAATTGGCAGCCTTGTTAAGTTCAAGCAGTTCTACTATGTTGCTGATGAAAAGATCGCAGGCAGCAATGAGTTTGTAGAAAGTCAGTGGGTCAAGCTGGACGAAAAGCCACGCCAGGGACTACTACCTAACTTTGAATACAAAGTAAATCAGTTTACTGATTTTTACGATCTTGATAGTGATAACCTTGATACTGAGCAGCAGCGTTTTGCTCAGCACTTAATTGGTTATCAAAAGCGTAATTACTTAGAGAATATCATTAATAACAGTGTAAGTCAGTACAAGTTCTACCAAGGCATGATCCTTGAAAAAGGAACAGTAAACTCTTTATCCAAACTGTTTGACGTATTAGCAAGCAGTGAAAAAGACAGTTTAGAGTTCCACGAAGAGTGGGCAATTAGAGATGGCCAGTACGGCGCTGTTGACTCGTTTGACGAACTCGAAATAAACATTGACGAATCTAAGATACTTGTAAATCCTCAGCCTATTTTGCTAACAAGCGATGTGCCTGTAGCACCAACTGATACAGTTTACAGAATTAGACCATACGAAGTTTCAGTACAAACTGAGAACTACAACAACAGTCCATTCCCAGCAAAAACTGTTGTTGACAGTTATGTTAACACTGCTGGTTATGTACATAAAGATGATGTAAGTCTTATTGTTCCAACACTAGACGATGTTGTCGGTGTTGATATTTCCAAAGTTCCCGAAGGTGAGTTTATCTGGGTCGGTAACGAGAACAGCAACTGGAACGTTCTAAGACACGTTGATACTAATACTAGAATCACTAACATTATTCTAACTGCTAACAGCATTGAAATAACAGCAAGTCACGAAATTGAAGATATTGCTGTTGGTGATGTTATTGGAATACACTCTGTATGGAGAATGGAAGCAAGTGACGTGGTCCTTGCTGACAGCACTAAGACACTAGATACTGTTACAAACTATGAGCAGTTTAGCTTCTTAACTAAGGTAACTGGCGTAACTCATAACATTGTAACAGTAGAAATGCCCGATACTGAAGAATTTAAAACACTTAGAGAAAGTGGTAACTTTGACGGCACTGAAGATGTTAACGGTGAATTAACTAGATTCGAATCTGCTAGACACGCTGACGTAAATGCTGCTAACACTAACCTACAGCAGTACTTCCGTGAGAATACAACTATATGGCTTGACAACGTAGGCACCGACGAGTGGAAAGTACTTGAAAACAATAACCTGTTTAGTGTTGATTCGGAAATTACAGGACCTGATACAGAAGATGATCCGGATTTTGAATACTCTAAGACATTTGCTAGTGTTATAGCTTCTAATCGTTCTGGCAATGTTATTATTGCCGGAGATCCAGATAACAGTAACGGACGCCTTTTTGTTTACAAGAGAAACAGTAGTAGAGTCGGCTACAAAATGATTCAAGTTATTGAACCAGCGGCGTATGCTGCTGATAATCAAAAGTTTGGCGCTTCGGTAGATTTGAGTGAAGACGGTAAATGGTTATTAGTAGGTTCGCCGAATGCGTCTAATGTAAAGACAAACTACAAGAGTGCGTTCTCGCTATCAACGGACTACGATAAAGATGATATTGTTTCTTACAAAGATAGAATTTGGAAAGCAAAGTTTGATTTACCGTCAGTGACAGCAGGAGCAAACTTTAATACATTCTCGAGTGTAGTACAGGGTGTATATACCCTCGGCGAACAAAGTAACGCAGGATACAATACACCGGCAATTGCAATAGGTAACTATGCGATACGTACAGACACTAACTTGTCTGCGTTTACTGACCAAGTTGATCACATTCTTGTACGTGCTCCTAAAGCATTGTACGATAACACTATTACAAGTGATAACGATTGGCAAGTGTCGCTACAGTGGAATACACTTACATACGGAAATCAAAATCAAGAAACACTAGCAGCTAAGCAGCCATTCGGCGGAACGTTTGCTGGCATCAACGACAGCTTTATTAGCGGCACTCACGGTATTATTAACAGTGTTGACATAGTAGTGTTCTTCGACAACACTAACGTTACTCCAGAAATAGGCGAAACATTACAGACTGCTACTGGCGCTGGTGTAGTTGCGTATGTTCACGTTAATGACGAAAACAAGCATGTGATATACCTAAATAAAGTTTCTGGCACATTTAACTCTACAGATTCAATGTTTAGAACAACTGGCGAATTTGTTGGTGATTTTGTTAAGCAGCTAGATACAGATGGCACAGTGTACAGCGGGTTCTGGATGATTTCTACACCAAGCTACACACCAACACTAACATCTACATTGTCTGACACGGGCAAAGGTTTAGTATTTGTAGACATGAGCAATGATAGTACATTTGGTAATTATTACTACAACGTGCTCGATACAAACACCGTAACTGTAGATAGTGAAAACAACATTAACTCGTTTATTAGAACACTATCGAGCGAAGGTTATCCAAACGCAGACGATGTGTCTGGGGCTAAGCTTGATAGTCGTTGGGTAATAAGAGCTCCCAAAGCACTTACAGACACGCTGTCTGCTACTGACACTGTAAACATTTACGTAAATCAGTTAGCCAACTACACAACTGGCGAGTTTAAAGACTTAACAACTATTGGTTTAACAACTACTGATACAAACACTGAAGTAACTGTTGACGCTTTATGGGATGGTTACATTAAAGTACGATTTACACAGTTTGACACTAGTGGTCAACCATTTGAGCCACTAGTAGGACAGGTAGTGCGTGATGTTACAACAGGCGCAACAGCAACAGTTCAGTTCTACGAAAGAGACGGCGTTGATATTACACTGTTTGTATCTAATACAGCAGGCGCTTGGAGCAAGGGCGAGTTGTTTAGCGATACGTCTGAGCTTGAATTCTTAGCAGTATCTGGCAGCACTAACCCAGTATACCAAGCAGACAGACTAATTGGTGATATACAAGCAGTAAGTATTGGTTCTGTAGCAAACGGCATTGGTAAACTTATTGTAATTGATACTAGCACTAATATTGCGCTACCGACTGACACAAGTGTTACTGAACTTGTAGACGCAGAATATTGGTTCTACACAAATAGACAAGTAACAGGTGAACCAGTTTCCAACGATGCTCCGAGCATTCTAAACAGCAACTGGGAACAAGTTTACAACATTCCAGCTGACGCAGCCGGAACAGCAAGTGCTTATACTAATCAAGGTATGTATTCTGTTTATGAATTTAAGGGATCTAGCTTCGCAGAGCAAGGTTCTTATGTAACTATTGATACGCAAACTAACTTACACCTTGGATCTAATGTTAAAGTTCGTAAGAACGGCGATACTTATAAAGCATTTATTGGCGCAGCAGGCAGCGGCGCTACAAGCTTGCCTGGTAAGCTATACTTTGTAAACAACGGCACGTTTAACAATGTTGAGTATACTTGGGAGTTCTCAAAGTTTAAAGCGTACAAAGGCGGCTTTGACGAAACTTTAAACTACAGAACAGGCGACGTTGTATTTGTATCAGGCGACAGAGATCAACTTTACAAAGCTAGAACTAACCTAACACCGGGTGCGTTTGATGTCAACAACTGGTCATTACAAGAAGACTACATTGATTACGTAGGCTTCATTCCAAACAGCACTAACATGGTTGTCATTAATGACAGTAGTAGTTATATTGGCTCTCTAGATGACGAGCAAATGGAAACATTTGCTTCTGAGTTTGACGTTTCTAAAAACGGTGACGTTGTAGTTGTAAAAGTAACATACAATAATAAGCCAACAGCAGTAGTTGTATATCGTAATGTACAAGAAAACTACCAGTTAAGTCAAACTGTTGTAACAGGCGATGATTCAAGCACAGCATTAGACAACACTACTTTTGGTCTAGCAAATAGCCTTGGAATTAGTCAAGACGGTATGTACATTGCTATAAGTGCGCCACTTGCTGACACTTACCACTACAACGAAGGTCAGGTGTTTATATACAAGCAAGTAAGCGGACAGTTTGAGTTACACAGAACACTTGAAAACTTATCTTACTCTAGTGGCGAAGAATTTGGATACAACTTAGACTTTAACGGAGATAAGTTAGCTATATCGTCAAGAAACGGTAATGCGATTGTACCTACTACACTTGATTCAAACAGTACAACTTTTGATAATAACTTTACTAAGTTTAGTTACACTAACGAATACCAGGGTATAGTTTATCTATACGAAAAAGTTGATGATGAATTCTTGCTAGCACAGAAGATCGACGTTGCTGCTCAAGACCTTGTTAACTTTGGAAAGCACATACGTTTAACTAATAACAACATTTTTGTTGGCATTCCAATTAAGCCGCAAACTGATGCTACAACGTACATGGGTGAAATTTACAGCTTTAAGATTAACACAGTTGGCAGTCCGATATGGTCAGTTAAGAGAGCAATCCAGCCAACAGTTGATGTCAACAAAATTAAAGAAGTTTACTTGTACAACACAAAAACTAATCAGAAGATTACTAGCCTAGATTACCTAGATCCATTCCAAGGTAAGATTGCCGGTGCTGCTGATCAAGAAATTAGTTACAAGACAAACGACGACCCGGCAATGTACTCTGTAGCAACAGGCACACTAGTCACTGATGATTTAGCACTATCAAGAACTATTATCCTTGATCCTAAGTCACCGTGGGGACCAGAGCAAGTTGGTAAAGTATGGTGGGATCTTTCTAACGCTAGATTCATTAACGCATACCAAAATGATATTGTATACAGCTCGCAAACTTGGAACACGTTATTTGAAGGTAGTACAATTGATGTTTACGAATGGATTGAAAGTGACTACACTCCTTCGGCATACGACAAGTTGTCGTTGGCTAATAATAGAGAAGCAGTGCGAAACAGTATTACCGGTACATCTAAATACAGTGATAGTGCTTACGTAACTAAGCGAGTGTACGACAGTATTTCTAAAACGTTCTCTATAAAGTACTACTTCTGGGTCAAGAACAAGGACACAGTGCCAGCTACTATGAGTAGAAATATAAACGTTAAGCAAATTGCTAGCTACATTGCTAATCCGGTTAGCAACAACCTAGAAACAATTTCCTTCCTATCATCGGATAGGTTTGTACTTAACAATGTTAACAAGCACCTTGTAGGCAACGACGTTGCGCTTAACGTACAGTTTTACACAGCGAGTGATCAAAGAACCAACGTTCACACTCAATATAAAATTGTTTCAGAAGGTTTAGAAACAAGTCAACCTACTGACGATATTGTTAACAAATGGTTTGATAGCTTGATCGGGTACGATATTAATAAATTCCCAGTTCCGGATCCAACTATCCCAACTAAGTATCGCTACGGCACACTGTCTAAACCAAGACAGAGCTGGTTTGTTAACCGACTCGAAGCGCTAAAGCAGCTTATTGAACGTGTTAACTATGTGCTCGTTGACAACTTAATTGTTGACGACAAGTCACTTACTGCGCTGTTCGACGCAGATCTTCCTGCGTCAATTAGCGAAGGCTTATACGACCAAGCAGTAGATGATCTAGATGATCTTAATGATATACAAGTTGAAAAAGTATCACCTGCTAAGCTAACGCCAGTAGTTGAAAACGGCAAAATTGAACGTGTAGAAATTACAGACGCAGGCAGAGGTTACAAAGTAGCACCGAAGATAGAAGTATTTGGTATTGGTACTGATGCTGAAATCGAAGTTACTATTAACTCGCTCGGTAAAGTAGCTACGGCAACAGTTGTTAACAAAGGCGCAAACTACAGAACTACTGACACAATTTTAAGTGTTAGAAAGTTCAGTGTATTAGTAAACAACGACAACACTATCGGCGGCAAGTGGTCTATATACGAAAGAGACAATACTGCTAAAGTTTGGAATAGAACAAAGAAGCAGAGCTACGATACTACACTTTACTGGGATTACACTGATTGGTATGCTACTGGTTACAACAATAACACTCGTATTGATCATATTGTTGAAAGATCTAACCAGTTAGTAAACGCTAACATTAGTCGCAACGAAGTTGTAAAGATCAACAACATTGGCACAGGCGGTTGGTTGCTGCTAAGACGAGTGAACACAACTAACAGCTTAGATTATACTGTTGATTACGAAACAATTGGTAGGGAAAATGGTACAATCCAATTCTCCAGTAACTTGTACTTACCACCAGCGTTTGGTTATGACAGTAATAGCTTTGATATTAGAAACTATGACTTCCTGCCAACTGTTGAATTAAGAGTTATCCTTAACGAAATCAAAGATAGCATTTTTGTTGACGACCTGCTTGAAGAGTTTAATAAATTATTCTTTGCTAGTTTGCGTTACGTGCTAAGTGAACAAGTTAATGTTGACTGGGTATTCAAGACAAGTTTTGTAAAAGCCAAGCACAATGTAGGACAGCTTAGAAAAGATGTTACATTTAACAACGACAACCTAGCGGATTACGAAGACTACATTAAGGAAGTCAAGCCGTTCAAGAGTAAAATTAGAGAATACCTAAGTTCTTACGAACGTCTTGAGCCGACACGCTCGTTTGTTACTGACTTTGATCTAACACCAGTGTACGATAACACAACTGGTACACTACAGCATCCTACTTCGAAGATTCGTAACAACGAAATCGAAATACTTAATGAGTTTGTTCAAGACTATCCTAACAAGCATTGGTACGATAACGCAGGTTACGAACTAACAGCAGCTCATATTAATGATGCGGGTACAGGCTATTACACTGCTCCGGTTATTACTATATCCGGCGGCGGCGGAAGCGGCGCTGAACTTAAAGCGTACATTGGCACAAGTGGTAAAGTAAACAAGGTGGAGATTGTAAACGCAGGATCCGGTTACACAAGCGCACCTACTATAACACTTAACAATAACCTAAAAGAAGGCGGAACTCCTGCGAGCATTAGTATTGAAGTAGGCAACGGCTTGGTTAGATCTCTTAAAACTGCTATGAAGTTTGACAGAACAGCTAAGAAGTTTACTATTACTAACATTGATGCTCAAGAAACGTTTACTGCTAGCGGTAGTAATTTTGAGTACGATCTAAAGTGGCCAATGCAGCTTTACAACAGTGACATTACTATAACTGCTAACGGCGTGGAACTTCTACGCAGCGAGTACACTTTTGAAAATGTAGTAAACACAGATAAGAGCTACAAAAGAGAGCTTGGCAGAATTACCACAACCCAAAGACTAGAGCAAGGCACTACTGTTGTAGTTTCTTACAAGAAGGCTATTGACATACTCAACGCACCGGATAGAATTGGCAAGTTTTATGCTCCTACTACTGGTCAACTTGACAATGATCTTGCTCAGCTTATGACCGGCGTAGATTACGGCGGCGTAGAAGTTAAGGGCGTAGGCTTTGATCAAATCCAAGGCTGGGATAACGATGCTTGGTACACTTCAGAGTGGGATGCGTATGACGATACAAATGATGACGAAGTGTTCTCCTTTGATGAGTCTACTGTAGAAATCACATTGTCAACTCCGTTGGAAACTGGTATTCAGTACAACGTATACTTGAACAACGTAAGACTAGATGATCCAAACTTCGACGGTAGCACAGTTATTGAAAATCCAAACGCAATAATGCGCACACTTACAGGCGATGGCGTAACTGATACTTTCTACTTAGATGACTTTAAGCTAGAAACAATTCAAGCAGACGGCAACAACACTGGTGTTGTTATTAATTACGATAGCAGCGACAAGCTGGTAATTCGTAAGTCTACTAGTGATGGATCTTACGCACTGAATCCAAACTCAATTGATACTGAGCTATCCGGCGGCAACTTAGCATACGGAAATGCTAAAGGTATTCTTGCTGAAGATATTACTATAGACGGTGAAGGATTCGTAACACCAATTAACAGCGGCAGTGTTGAAGAGCATGTACCTGGTCATGTACTTGATACAGTTAACATCAAAGTATACGAATTACCGTTCGGAACCAACAGTGACATATCAACAAACATACACTACGGAAACGGCACAGCTACTGACTTTGCTGTTGATGCTGCTATAGTTGACATGACACAAGTAATTGTTAAAGTTAATGACGAATTACAAGTTTACAATACTGACTTTACTGTTGATTTTGAGACTAAGTTAGTTAAGTTTACTAGCGCACCAACAGATAGAGCAGTAATTAGTATTAATAACTTTGGGACATCGGGCGCAAACATACTAGATTCTGACACATTTACAAGTGACGGAAGCACGATTAATGTACTAACGAGTGCTACATACGAAGACGATTTACAAAGCATTGTATCTGTAAACGGTCAAAGCGTTGATCATGTAATTGTTGAAGAAAACAACAAAGCTACTATTGTACTTGGTGATCCAGCTACTGCTAACGAAAAGATTGAATACACTGTGTTTAGTGCTAACACTGACAAGAACTACAGCAAAGTAACAGTCGAAAGCCTAGTAGCAGACGGAAGTTCAGTAGCATACGATCTAACAACTAAGCCGGAAAGCACAGTACCGTATGAATGGAACACTGTTGTTATTGCCAACAACAGACTGCTAGACCCTGGCTATGTTCAGCGGTTCACAGTTAGCGCTAGCACTAGCGCATATGTACTTGATAACTTGCTTCTGGATATTACTAATATCGCTGGCTACATGCTACAAGTTGTACTCAACGGTGTTGAACTAGAACCAACTACACAGTTTACTTGGGAACCGTCAACGGGCACAGTTGTCCTAGCTAGTTCTGTAACATTAACTGCTGACACTGAACTAGAAGTGTATGTGAGATACAACAGCGACTATTCTTTTGGTAGCTTTGATACAGGCAATGACTTTGTAGCTGACAACACAGCTATTACGTTTAGTAATACATATGCTACTAGCACAGACATTAAAGTAGTTACATTTACAAACCACGATCATAAAAACATCGAATGGCAGCGTATACAAGTTAAGGATAGAGACTTAACTGAAGGCACTGCTGAATACGCTAGACTATCTAATATACAGCGAGGCAAGATTGAACTTGATTCACCTGCTTATGATTCGCAGTATGTTTGGGTTAGTAAAAATGGTGTACTACTAGTACCTAACGGTGATTACTACTTAGACAATAGCAAGCAAATCATAACACTTGCTAACGCTGTAGCACCAGACGACGAGTTCATTGTTGTACACTTTGCTGCTGATCCGTTGATTAAGTCCTTTGGGTGGCAGCAGTTTAAAGACATTCTTAACAGAACGCATTATCAGAACTTTGACGTTGACAAGAGATTTACTCTAAGTAACGCTCTTAACTGGTACGATAAAGAAATTGTAGTAAGTGATGCTAGTGCGCTAACAACACCAAGTGTTAACGGCATCCCAGGCGTTGTTTGGATTGAAGGCGAGAGAATTGAATACTTTATTAAAGATGGCAACTCTCTAAAGAATCTACGTCGTGGTACACTTGGCACAGGCATTAAAGATGTATATGCTGAAAGTACAGTTGGTATGGAGCTCAGCGGTAAGAACAACATTCCTTACAAGGACGAAGTTTACACAACTAAGTTTACAGCTGATGGAACTTCTACAGATTACACACTAGACTTTACGCCTAACAGTGCTGATGAGTTTGATGTATTTGTCGCAGGTAAGAGAATGCGTAAGACAACGCTAGAATCTTACCAAGTTGACAATGCTATGGATTCACCAGAAGGCGACATTACACTACCGGCAGAGTTTACAGTAACCAACAATATATTGTCGTTGACAACAGCGCCTATAGAAAATACAACGGTTGTTGTAGTTAGAAAGAAAGGCAGAACCTGGAGTGATCCAAATAAAACGCTAGCAGACAGTGAAACAGACATAGCTAAGTTTCTTCGTTCGACGCCAGTGGATTTACCCTGATAAATATAGTTAATAGGAACACAATTATGAACACATTCAACGACTTAAACGGCGTGCTACTAGAAGGTCATATTAAGATTCATGACCCTGCTACAGGCGATGTTTTAATTAATAAAAGAAATGCTATTCACTATGAGAACATGAGTATCTCGCTAGCTGAAAGCTTAGGAAATAACGGCAGTGGTTTTATATACCAAATGGCGTTTGGCAACGGCGGCACAAGTGTTGACCCAACTGGTATTATTACATACCTAACGCCAAACAGCACTGGCACTAATGCTAATTTATACAATCAAACTTATGCTAAGATTGTAGATGATAGAAGTGCCAATAACACTGATCCGTTTAGAAACAAAATAGAAACAAGACACGTTAGTGGCACAAACTACACTGACGTATTAGTTACTTGTTTATTAGACTACGGTGAGCCAGAAGGCCAAGATGCTTTTGATAATGCTTCTAATACAGAAAGCGCTTTTATCTTTGACGAATTAGGTCTTAGAGCATACAGCCCGGACGGAACCGGTAGACTACTAACACATGTAATTTTCCACCCTGTACAGAAAAGCTTGAACAGATTAATTCAAATTGATTACACAGTAAGAGTACAGAGTCTAACTGGCTTTAGCGAGGATTAAAAATGGCGTACACTATTGACTATGCAGACAGCGGTGCAAAGAATCCGATTACTGTTGAAGACAACACAATTAATACCGAGACAAGTTTAAAGCTTCCGGGTAAAAACTCTTTAGGATACGGTCAAGTTATTGCCGAAGACCTAGTTCGGTTACTTGAAAACTTTGCGTCTCCGTTAGAGCCTGCGAATCCTGTAGAAGGTCAATTGTGGTACGATAACGTTAACGGACAACTTAAAATTTATGACGGCACACAATTTACAAGTGCCGGCGGCCTACAGAAAGCAGCAGCGATACCAGCAGTAGCAGATAGCGTAACTGGCGACTTATGGGTTGACAAAGAAAAACAGCAGCTATATTTGTTCTCTGGCACTGAATGGATCCTAGTAGGTCCGCAGTTTAGTGAAGGTTTAACAACTGGAGTTAACGTTGAGCAGCTAGTAGGTACTGATGATAACACTTACAATGTTATTAAAATGGAAGTAAATGCTAGCACTGTTGCTATTATTGCTTTTAATACATTTACACCTAAGTTGTTTATTAACGGCTTTGCTGGTCAAACTATTAAGCCTGGTTTTAACTTGGCATCTAGAGACACAGACAATGATAATGCTAACAATGTTAAGTATTTTGGCGTTGCTGAAAAAGCAGAAAGCCTTATTGTTAGTGACAAAGTAGTATCAGCAAGTAACTTCTTAAGAGGCGATACTGAGTCTACATCGTCAAGCCCGTTAAATATTCAAAATGCTGACGGCATTAAGATCGGTGCTAACAGAGAACTTTCAATTAGCATGTCGTCTACTACTGGTGTTATTCGTCATAATAACGCAGGTGGTAATATTGAGCTGAAAACTAAAGAAGGCGGCACGACTAATACAGTACTATCTGTAGGTAGTAACCAAAAAGTTGGTATTAATACAACAGTGCCCGACGCTGCTCTTGAAGTAGTAGGTGATGTTAAAGCATCCGGCGCACTAGAAATAACAGATACTACAGCGTCTAGTACTTTTGGTACTGGCTCCATTGTAGCAAAAGGCGGCATCGGCGTTGCGTTAGATCTTAACGTAGGCGGCGGAGCAACATTTAAAGAAGCAATCGAAATTGGTAACCTTGATTTAGCAACAGCTCCGGATGCACATGCTAGAACAGCAAACTTACCAAGTGATGTTATTGTACCTGACTTAGACAACGCAAGAAATATTGGTAACTCTATCAAGCGTTGGAAGCACGTATATGCTAGTAAGTTTGTAGGTAATCTCGAAGGAACAGTATCCGGGTCTGTTTCCGGAAACGCAGGCACTGCTACACGACTAGCAAACTCTACAACATTCCAACTGACAGGCGACGTTGAAACTGTTTCTCAAGAGTTTAACGGAGCAGGCGGCACCAAACAGTTTGATCTTACTGTAGCACCTGCTTTTATTACATCTAAAACACAGGCTACAAACAGCTTAGATAGCGATCTAATACTTATTGACAGAACCGACGGCGCAGACGTAGGTCTTCGTAAGGTAACCAAGCAAACACTGTTTAAAAATATTCCAGGCATTAGCCCAGTTGGCGGCATGATGATTTGGCCAAGCGCAGCAGAACCAACAGGATGGAAATTCTGTAACGGACAAGAGCTAGAAGTTGCGATTTATGCTGCGTTGTTTGATATTTTGGGGTACACTTATGATCCAACACCAAGCACTGGCAAGTTTGCGCTACCTGATCTACGTGGTAGATTCCCATTAGGGCTTTACAACATGGGCAGCACAACACCTGCTTCGACTGATAATAGAGTAACAGACACAGCAGCAAGTACACTAGGTGCTGTAGGCGGTAGCGAAGACACTACAATAGGTGTATCTAATCTGCCAGAACACGAGCACGATATGCGTTCTGAAACTGGTCAGCAGTTTTACGCATTTAGAGAAACCAAAGAAGCGTCGCTTCCGTCAGGTGTACTGTCGGGTGATTTTGAAATTGGTTCTGAAACAAGTGAGAAAATTCCAACAAGCGGCGGAGTAAATAGCACTTCACTTGGCGAAGCTCTTGATGTTACTAACCCTTACTTGGCGATGAATTACATTATCTACACAGGAGTTAATTAATGGCATATAGAATAAACAAAACAGATGGTACAATATTAACTGACTTAGTAGATGGCACCCTTGATACTACTACTGTTGATATTTCACTTATTGGCCGTAACTATGCTGGTTTTGGCGAAGCACTAAACGAGAACTTAGTAAAGTTACTTGAAAACTTTTCGTCAACATCAGCACCAGAAAATGCTATTAAAGGCCAGCTTTGGTATGATGCTTCTGAAAACAGACTTAAAGTATACGACGGTGATTCGTTTGTTAGTGCTACTGGCACTGTAGTTGGTGATGTTGCGTCTAATGTAGACACAGGTGATTTGTTTGTAGATACAAGCGTAGATCAGCTAAAGTTTTACAACGGCACTTCCTTTGTAACTGTAGGACCAAACTATACAAAAGCACAGGGCAAAACAGGCGACGAAGCAATTAGTATTGTCGACACTACAGGTGTTAACAGAGTAGTACAAGGACATTATGTTGCGGGCGTACTAAAAGGCTTATGGAGTACTGTACAATTTACACCAAATACAGCAACTACTCCAGCGGGTTGGACAGCAGGCACACAAATTGAAATAGGATTTAATCCAGTTGACACTGCTAATTACAAGTTTCACGGTACTGCTACACAAGCAGGCTCGTTTGTAGATGGCACAGATACTTATACTCCGGCAAGTTTTGTTAGAGTTAATCAGCGTGATAGCGGTAACAATTTAGTCGATCAAAACATCGAAGCAGGGTTGTTTGTTAAAGGACCAAGCGGAGTAAGTGTAGGCTATCAAGATTCTAAGTATGCTACACTAAAAACAGACGGTGCTACAACTAAAAGTCATATAGATGTTGAAAGACAAAATCATGACTTTAGTATTAGGATTACCGAAGGTAGTGCTAAAATTGAAGCAATTACAGTTGACTCAAGTGAACGTAGAGTAGGTGTTTTTAATGATTCGCCTAGCACAACTTTAGACGTAACTGGTGATGTTACTGTAAGCGGAATAGTATATACTAGCAGAATTGAAACTACAGACAGTTCGGAGCTAATTATAGGCCCAAGGCTAAATGTTGATTCTTTAGATGTAACGACTGCTACTGTAACGACTGCTACAGTTGATAATATTACAGTTACTGGAATATCAACACCGTCGTTAAATTTAACAAATAGCTGGGACGTGTCAGCAAAGCAGATGACTAAAGTAACAGCATCTGGCGCAACTACAGTAACATTATCAAACGTAACTGATATTGCCGACGGCACTCCGCTTACACTTATTGTAGAAGACGCAGTAGGCGCATCATTGTCATTAGCAGGCGCAACTTTTAAGCACACTTCAGGAACAGCGCCTGCGCTTAACGGAGCAGCAGGTGAATATATAGTAATATCTATGATTGTACTTGATGCTGCTACATCGTTGATAGCAGTTTCAGACGTGGTGGTACGCTAATGTTTAACAGCTTTCAGTTTGGTTCCGGAGCAACCAGTTTAACGAAATTTGCTGTTAATAATGTTGAAGCGGCTGTAGGCATTGATTTTGTAAATCAGCAGTACAGACTTGCTGATCAGCCTGTGACCTTCGCTGACGCCTTCATTGGAAGCAGTCCCGATCTTACCTACAGTACTACCGGTAACTCCACGATGGTCGACTCCTCGGGCGACCTCGTCTGGGCACCGCATAACTTGATAACGTACTCGGAAGCTTTCGAAAATTCTGCTTGGCTGAAAACGGATGCTACTATATCAGGTACATTAACTTCGTCGCCTGACGGTCAGACAAATGGCAGAACAGTTACATTTGCTGGAACCAATGATCTTTTACGATTTATCGGTCCGAGCTGCTCTGTGGGTGAGTCTTATAGCGTTTCTATATGGGCTAAGGCAGGTACATCTAATTCCGTTAAGTTTTCTATTTTGTTTAGCGGAAGTGGCCTTGGACAAGTCAACGAAAATATTACGCTCACGTCCGAATGGCAGAGATTTACTATAAGTGCCACTGTTCCGTCTGGAACACCGGATACGGCTCGTCTGAGATTAACAAGTTTAGAAGCTGGATCGGTTCAAGTTTTTGGGGCGCAATTCAACCGCTCCGACCTTGGCGGAATGGCTCCTGTACCCGGTGCGGCAACCGGCTTAGAAACCTACGTCCCAACCAACGGTACTGTTGAGTACCTGCCTCGGGTGGGCCATCACGTGTACAATGGGTCCACGTGGGTTAACGAGGGGCTGCTCCTTGAGAGTGAAGCCCGTACGAACTTGCGGACATACTCAACGGTTCCTGACAGCACCAATGCCTATCGGGTTAACGCAACGTCCACGTCGTCTACTGAAACAGCCCCAGACGGTAGCACCGACGCCGTTCTCCTAACCGCCACTGGCACCGCCGCCGATAACGCTTGGGACAACTATAATAATACCTACGGGTCTTACGACGAAACGGTGCAGACGTACTCTTTCTGGATTAAGGCTGAGGACGCAACCTCAGTCACTCTAGGCTTGTTTGGTAAGTCAGTAACCTACACATTTGCAACCGACAGTATTACCACACCCACCGACGCTACGGGGCACGTTGAACACTACGGAAACGGATGGGTCCGATTGGGGTGCACGGCGACACAAACGAACGAGTTCCATTATTGGCAAGTTAAACTGGATGGCACAACGAAAACCGCCCACGTCTGGGGCGTTCAACTTGAAATCGCCTCCACCCCGTCCAGCTACATTCCCACTTCGGGCGCTACTGTAACAAGAGCGACACAAACACTTGATATACCACCTGCGCAGTTCAGCTGGCCAGACGTTGAGTATATCGGATCCGAGTTAGTAGTTGACAATAATGGCAACTATGTTGGTGATTTCAATAGCTTGACTGATATTAATAGTTGGTCGAACGACGGCACTTCGGTTATTTCTATTCTACCTGAAGACCAATTGTTTATTGACAGAAACGGTAGCACAACACAATCAGGTCATCGAGTAGCTACGATAGCTTTATCAGGGTTAACAATTGGCAAAGCGTATAGAGTCGGTGTTAATGTTGTTGAGCTTTCGAATAATTTTAATATTGTTGTGTTTGACAATTCGTATAGTATTCTTCGTGAGAATACTGATAGTAGTTCTACAGGTATACAAACACTGACATTTGAAGCTACTGTAACTGATCCGATAATCGGCCTTAGCCTTAACACTTTAAATGCCACAGCTAAAGTAACTGATGTGTCAGTCCGTGAAGTCAACCCGCTGTCCGTCTCGATCCAGATGGATGGTCGCATTACTTATGCGGATGATGACGTAACCTCACAGGCAAGGTTTTACCTTTGGGCATCTAGCTCAAGCGACAGGATACAAAATAGGTTATACACAAACACAGGGACAGGTGGCGTCAATGTGTACCAATCAGCCACAAACGGAGGTAGCGCATCTTCCGCTTTCGATAATGTATATACCCCCGGCATAAACGTCCCGTTCAACGTGGCCAGCCGCCACGGTTCCACCTTCGTCAACGGCGCAGTGGACGGTGTGGCA